>Ga0079995_1049227_pt1 | contig 10852 bp, 11 predicted proteins | sample FaiFalFF_MnMetaG_2_FD_69198 | JGI IMG/M metagenome (GOLD analysis project Ga0079995, IMG submission 69198) | Freshwater microbial communities from Yellowstone National Park, Wyoming, USA - Fairy Falls C (FF_Mn_C) (SPADES assembly) (version 4) | ecosystem: Environmental > Aquatic > Freshwater >... | reverse complement strand
ACCGCTCTCGGGTGAATTTGTTTTGCTTGCCGTTGATTCTGCTATGAGGAGGGCTCTTTCTGGAATAATTGAAATTCCTCAAATGGATGGATCTTTTAGAACATATTCCATAGGTTCATTAGGACTTTCGTTGGATAGGGAAGGGAAATTATCTGTGGATGTATCTAAATTAAGAAGTGCCCTTGAAGCAGATTTTGAAGGTGTAGTAAGAGCTCTTACATCTTCAATAGAAAAGAAAATAGTAAGTAATGAATTTGATCCCAACGATCCAGGTAACCCTACCGATACCAATCCTCTCGGAATTTCAGGGGAAATTTTGGTAAATGGAAAAAGCGTAGTTATAGATCCAGGAGATACTCTTCGTCAGATAGCTCAAAAAATAAATTCTGTGTCTGATACTGCAAAGGCTTATGTGAAACTTTTCCGTCGCGTACTCCCGGATAACACCGTAGTTAAAAAATATAAACTTATCATAGAAAACCTTCAAAGCGGCTTGCCAGATTTAAAAGAAGTCTCTGGAAATGTGCTATCTGATTTAGGGTTAGCGTCAGCATCTCCATCATTTATTACGAAAAATAAAGTAAGTCTTTATATCCTTAAAACAGATACATTCTTTTCAGATACTCAACCTGTGAGAAATGTTGTTGATCAGGATTCTTCAACTTCTGATACCGCTAATAATATTTCCGGAACAATAACTTTCAAGCTCCAAGACGGAACATCAGTTACAACTTCTGTAATAGACATTAGCTCCGATTCTCTTTCTGATATTGTAACAAAAATCAACTCTGCTGCTGGTTCAAGTATAGCTGAGGTAAAAACCACTGTTGTTGATGGAAAATTAAAGTATTATATTCAGATAAGCGGTGTAATTACTGACCCGAATGAGTGGTCAGATACTACTGGGGGAAAACTTTTGCAGTTTTTAGGTATTTTGAAAAAAGACGAAAATGATGAGAGATTTGATAAAGGTTTTGCAGAAAGATTGAGAGAAAATTTAGCGGCTGTTACTGGATCCAACGGAGCCATAGGTTTAACTGAATCTCGTTTTCAAGGCGAACTTACGGGTATAGACAAAGATTTGGAGAGAATTTCAGAGGAGATAGAGCAATTCAGAGCGTCTTTATATCAAAGGTGGGCAAGGGCTAATCAACTTATAGCTCAAATGAATAACATGTTGCAGTTTTTCAGAATGCTCTCATCCGCACTTATACAGGGAGTAAGCAACCCATTTATTCCTTCTGGTCAGAGAAGATAAATAAATTTAAGGGGGATTTGTTTTTTCTTTCATTATTTTTGTTGCTTCATATATTGAGATTGGTCCTATAAATTTTTTTACTATTTTCCCGTCAATAATAAGAAATGTTTCTGGGACACCAGAAACTCCATAATCTATTGCTGTTTCTCCACTGTCAAAATATATGTAATCATATGGATTTTTCTCTTTGAGATAATTTGAGATTTTATCTTTTGAATCTTGAAAGACAACTCCGACTATTTTTATTTCTTTGTTGTTTTTTTTTAGTTCCATTAGTTTTTCTCTTTCTTCTTTGCATTCAGTACACCAGGAGGCAAAAAAGTTTATGAAAACGATTTTACTTTCAGCAGATATCTCTTTTATGGATTTCGTTTCTTCTATGGGTTCTGTTCCCGTTCCTTCATTTTCATTCTCTTTTATTTTTTCCGCTTTGAAGTCAGGTGGTTCGTGACCTATAAGAGGCGATTTTTCAAAGAGCTTTTTTGACCTGAAAAGTCCCGGCAGAAAAATTATAGCTATTGCTATCCCAAAAATTACAGAAAAAATAAGCCATCTTATTTTCTCTTTGTCTTTCATATTTCTTTCTTTATCTTTTTTTCTTTATCTTTCATATTTTTTTCTGGTATATTCTGTAAATTTTATACTTTTGTGCTCCTGATATTGTGATTATTTTGTTTATTCTATCGTTGTCTTCTAATGTCCATGAAAGTTCAGCTTTTTCATATCCTCTTTCTTTGCCTCGCTTCATCAGTTCTCCGACCATAAAAAGCGGCATGAATGGATAATTTTTCCTAAACTTTTTTTTCACTCCAAGAATAATGAGCCTTATAGATTTTATCTTTTTTATTCTATTGAATATTTTGATGAAATCAAGAGGATTTTTTCCTCCGCTTGTTCCGGCTAATGCTTCATTTATGTTGGGAACAGCTATACATACTCCTGCTGGCTCATTATCTGCATAGCAGAAAAAAGCTATTTTGCTATCGAGAACTATTTTGAGTGCCTGTGCTATTTCCTTACCTTCTTCTTGTGTCAATGGTATAAATCCCCAGTTTTCACTCCATGCATCGTTGAAAATATCAACTGCAATTGATATATCTTCACTTAAAGTTTTTTTCGTTATCTCTCTTATCTTTAACTTCCCCTCTGATTCTTTCCATATCAATTTGAGTAGTGATGAAGTTTTCTTTTCTACATCTTCTCTCGTTATCTTCCACGCAAAAAGGTCTTTTGCTTTTGAGTACCCATTCTTTTCTATAAGATCTACATAATATGGTGGGTTGAAAGGCATCATCACAAATGGCGGTTCGTCAAACCCCTGGATGAGAAGACCGGATTCTCCATTTATATTGAATGAAAAAGGTCCCATTATTTTTTCCATACCCTCATTTTTTAGGAAGTTTTCTGCTGATGATAGCAATTTATCTGCGACCTCATATGAATTCACACATTCAAAAAACCCAAAGAAACCCGCTTTTTCTTTTTTTGTGTAAAGATGATCTATTTGAGCCGAAATTCTTCCGACAACCTGTTTCCCATCTTTTGCGATAAATAATTTGGCTTTTCCGTGTTTTAGAAATTTTGAATATTTTAAGGTTATGAGCCTTTCAAGAAAGATCGGTGGAACAAAAGCTTTTTCATTCTTTTTTATCTCATATTCACAATCAACAAACTTTATAAGATCAAAAATCCCTTTTACTTCCTCTACCTTTATCATGATTTTTTTTATTTATTTCGTTTTTTATTTTATGAACTCTGCCAATTTGTTTGGATTCAGGATGAAAATTCTTTCTCCCTTGTTTTTCCCCTCGTAGACTATGATTATTCCCTCAAAGAATTCTTTGATATTCTTTATATCTGGCGGGGGATATAATTTTGCATTTATATTGTCAAACTCTTCTATTCCTTCTACTTCATCTGTAAGAACTCCGAAAAATTCCCTTTTTGTTTGGCCTAAAACAATCATGAAAATCCTTCTCTCTTTTTCTTTTTTTTCTTCTCTCTCTTTTTCTTCTTCTCTTTCTTCTTCTTTCTTTACATCTATTTGTTCTCCTTCTTTGATTTTGTCTGATTCTTTTTCTTCATTAGTTTCAAGCTTTCTCATATCTATTATTTTTTTCAGGTCTATGAATGTTATGATTGTTTTTTCTCCTTGTGTTATTTCTACTTCTGCAATTCCTAATATATACGGTGGAGCTCCGCTTATTTGAGTTATTTGTAAATCTCCTTTTTCCTTTATTATTTTTTTTACCCTCCTTACATCTATTCCAAATCTTCTTTCGTTTATCCTGAAAAGTATGAGTTTTCTTATACCTTGCTGCTCCATAGATTTATTTTAGTGTTTTCTTTTTTTCTCTTTTACTTCTTTTTTTTATTCTTATCATTTTATTTTTCATCTCGGAGCATCTTTTTATACTCTTTGTAAGAGAGGAGAGAAAATGATTTGATACTTTTGGAGATTTCAATTTCCATAAGCCAACCTTCTCTATATGGATCCTCTACAATTATTTTCGGGTCATCTATAACTTCTTGATTTATTTTCAGCACTTTCCCCGATATGGGAGATATTATCTCTACGGTTCCATCTGATGTTTCTATTTCTCCTATTATATCTCCTACCTCTATTTCTGTTCCTTCTTCTGCATCTAAAATTATTTCTTGTATTTCCTCCTCCTCGCTTGTGAGGAATTCTGTTATGCCTATTCTGGCAACATTATTTGATTTCAAATAAACCCAAATATGATCTTCTGAAAAGAGCAGATTTTTTGGCATGCTCATCCTTAATTTCTCAACCTCCTCCCTTAATTTCTTATAATTTTTTTTAATAATTTATTTATTTATTTTCTTTGTTGTGTTCCTATTTTTTTATTTTTATTTCTCTTCATCTTCTTTTTTTTGTTTTTTCTGATTTTTTTCTGTTTATTTTCTGCTTCTTATTACTTTTGCAAATTTTTTTTCTTCCTTTTTGCATTTTCTTTTTCTGCAAATATTTATCTTGATGATGAAAGATACTTTATTGCGATGAATCCTAAAATAAGGAGTACCGAAAAAATTATAGTAAGAATATTGAAATATTTTTCTATAAAAACTTTTACTCTTTCGCCAAAGAAGAAAATTAAAGTTGATACTATGAAAAACCTTGCAGATCTTGATATAAGGGAAGCAATAATAAAGATTGGGAAATTTATTGAGAATACCCCTGCTGATATTGTGAAAACTTTGTACGGTATCGGAGTGAAACCTGCGGTAAAAACTGCTATGAAAGCATTCTGATTATAAAGTTCTGATACTTTCATGAAAGTCTCAACGGAAAAAACATATTTGAGAAAAAAGTCTTTTGTGACTTCCCAGAAAAATTTTCCCAGAATATATCCTCCTATTCCGCCTAAAACCGAAAAAATTGAAGTTATTGTCGCAAAATATAAAGCTCTTTTTGGTTTTCCAAGACAAAGAGCCATAAGCAAAACATCAGGGGGAACAGGAAAAAAAATAGATTCTGAGAAAGAGTTTAAAGCTAATGCCACATGAGACCATTTTGAATTTGCCCAGCTTAAAACCCAATCATATATTCTCTTCAATATTCCGAACATTTGCTGAAATGTAAATTTACTCAGAAATTAGAATATGTAAAATTTACTCAGAAAAATAGATTTTTTTCACAAAATAGACATTCTTTCTCCAATCTTCTTTCACTCTGACCCAAAGGTCAAGATAAACTTTTCTTCCAGTAATGTATTCAATTTCTTCTCTTGCGAGAGTTCCTATTTGTTTTATTTTGCTTCCGTCTTTGCCTATCACTATTTTTTTCTGGTTCTTTCTCTCAACATATATCGTTGCTTTTATATAAAGCGTACCATTTTCTCTTTCCTCTATTTGCTCCACTTCAACTGCTGTTGAGTAAGGTATCTCCATATGCAGATAGTTGTATATTTTTTCCATTATTATTTCCTGTATTATGATTCTTATTGGTTGCCCTGATATCATCTCGTAGGGGAATAGAACTTCATCGGTTTGTGGGAGATACCTTTCCGTTGTTTCTAAGAGGTCATCAAGCCCATCTCCTTTGAGCGCTGAAATCGGAATTATTTCTGCATATAAGTTCCACTTTCCTACCTCTTCCATCATAGGTAGTAAAATTTCTTTTTTCACAAGGTCTATTTTTGTAAGAAGACAGAATACCGGAATATTTATCTTTTCCTCTTTTAGAAAAGATTTGAGATTTTCCGCTACATCTATATCTTCACCTTGTATCCCCTCTGATGAGTCTATAAGGTGGTAAATTATGTTTGATGTTTTCAGAGATTCAATTGCACTTTTTACCATTTCTGCTCCAAGTTCGTTTCTTGGTTTGTGAATTCCTGGGGTATCTATGAATGCTATTTGAATTATCTTCCCTTCTTTTTCATCTTTTATTGTCTTTATTCCTATTATTGATCTTCTTGTGGTTTGAGGTTTTGGAGAAACAGCAGAAAGTTTTGCTCCAACTAATTTATTTATTAGGGTTGATTTTCCAACATTCGGTCTCCCAACACAAGCTATGTATCCAAATTTTATCTTCATCTTTTCCATCTCAATATAATTCAAAATACTAATCCTATGCTTGAAAAGAAAATTTTACTGAAACTATATCCAACCCAAACATAAATTCTGGGGGAAACAAAACCTCCGGATACTACGGGATAAGATGAGAATCCGAAAGCCAATCTGAACCATTTTAACGCTGTTGCAATCAATCCTGCGGATGGGTAAAATTTTGAAAAATAAACTACTTGCCCAAATATGAATATATCGTCTGTGTTTGTGGAGAAACTTCCTCCTACACCTCCGCCTACCGGTATATTTTCTTTCATGGTGTTTCTACTTGAAAATATAATGCTACCTACGCTTATTTTGAATTTTTCAAAGCTGTGCAGAGCAATACTTCCGATTCCGGCTATAAAATCTCCTTCACCTAAAACATCAGAGAACTCGTTATCCCACTTGAATCTGATAAAGGGTCCAACTCCGAGCTTTATATCTTTTGCGTAAAATCCGTAAGATAAATCTAATCCTGCAATTTTTGCTGAACCGTGTGAGCAGATAAATTTTGGTGTCAAGCATTTGAAACCTATGGCTCCGCTCAATCTTGAAGTTATGCTATCTGTTGCCCTTGCCGAGACCATCTTAAATCTATCTGATATGCCGAACGATAGATTTATATCATATTTTTCGATAAGTTCAAGTGATGCCGGGTTGCTTTCTGAATGAGGATGAACTAATCCGGCACCTTGAAATCTCACATCGGGAAAACCACCGAAAATGTAAATGTATTTTTCTTTACCTTTATCATTTCTTGTATCTCCAAAGCTTTCTGAGATAAGTAAAAAAGTAAGTAAAAAAAAGAGCACTATTACAGAAAATACTGAAAAAAATATTGATTTCGGGGACTTACTCATCTTGTGTTCTTATTATTTCATCTATTTTCTGTATAACTTTGTTGAAATCTTCTTCTTTTCTTTTCTTTTCTAAAAAATAACTTTTGTAGATTTTGAAAATATTCTCTTCACCTATTTCAACATTTGCTATATTCTGATTTGTTTTTCCTTCATTTATTTTTTCTTCTAAATATGCTACGAATTCTACTTCTTTCATGATTTTGTTTTTTATTTCAACAACTTTCTGGAAAGGTATTGATGGTGGAACTTTTAACTTTATTTTCTTTATATCCATAGGATAGCTTTTCAGTTTCATAATAATTCCATCAAGTTCTTCTTTTTCTAAATCAAACTCAAATTCTTTTAGAGTTCTTTTGAGGTCTAACTGAATTTCCATTTCTTCTACATTTCCGTTTTTTACATTCAGCAAAATCACAAATTTCTTTTCATCTTTCTCGCCGAAATCTATTTGGTATATTGTTCCGGAGTAATATATTTTTGAGTTTGGAGACTGTATTTTTTGGAATCTGTGTATGTGTCCGAGAGCACAATATTTAAAATCTGCTGGGATTTTTCTTTCATCCACAGAATACTCATAAAGCAGACTTATTTCCTTTTCTGTTCCTGATGGTTTTGCACTCATCAGAGCCATATGAGCTACCAAAATCGCTGTTCCTTTTTGAGCTGCTAATGCTCCAAGTTTTTTTATAATTTGTGATAATACCTCTGAATACTCTGCTGCTCTCTTATCTTTTGTTATTTGTTCTTCGGGTATTATTTTGTGGACAAAACTCGGGGGTATGTAAGGGATTGCAGCAAAACAAACATTCTCTCCATCTTTTTCGTATGTAAATAGCTGTTCTCTTTCGTAGTATGGGAATACTTTTACATTTGCAAGACCTAAAAGTTTCTTGACGCTTTTGAGAAAATCATGAGAGTCGTGGTTACCAGATATTATTAGAGATTTTACACCTTTTGAATTCATATCAAGGAAAAAATCCCATATTATTTCCTGGACCTCTATTGGTGGATTCTGTTTATCAAAAAGATCTCCCGCAACTAATATGCAATCTACTTTTTCTTCATTCACAATTTTTTTTATTTCTCCTAGTGCATAGATTAGGTCATCTTTTCTTGATATATCGTTATTCTTTTTTCCTGCGTGCCAGTCTGATGTATGAAGGATTCGCATTTTTCTGTTAATTCATATATTATCCCATAAATCAATAAAATTGTATAAAATTGTATAAATAGAGAAAAAATTGGTAAATTAACAAAATATGGAAAAAAAAGAAAAAATTGATTACTTATTTTTGAAAGAGGAGGTTAGATGGAATGAAATCGGGGAAATTAGGAAAAGGAAATGGAGATGGTAGTTTTAATTTAAGGTTTAGCTCTGGTTTTGGGTTTGGTTTTGGTGCGCTTATTTTATCGTGTATTTTTCTGAATTCCGGTTGCAATATCCAGAAGCTTGCAATAGTTATGACCGCCGAAGCGACGGGAAATGCAGCAAAAGAGATACAAAAATATGATTTACCTTTTATAGTAGGTGCTGGTATTCCCTCTAATCTTCTCATACTTGAAACTGGGAGACTCCTTGCTCCGGATAATCCTGTTATTCTTGCAAACCTTGCCGAGACTTATTGTTCTTATGGTTCTGGTTTTGTTGAAGATTATGATCCGGAGAAGGCGAATATTCTTTACTATAAAGGGTATAAGTATGCTGAGCAAGCTTTGTCTATAATCAACAAAAAGTTTAAGGCGACTTTGGAGAAGGTGAGAAAAGGGGAGGTTTCGGCAGAGGAACTCACAAAAACCATAGAAAAAAAGCACATAAGGGAAGCTTTCTGGTATACGGCATGTCTTGGTTATTGGATAGCAACAGCAAAGGGCTCTCCGGAATCTGTTGTTGAGATTTCAAAAATGATTGCACTGGTAGATAGACTCATAGAACTTGATGAGGATTATTTTTATTCTTCACCTCTTTTGCTTCGGGCTACATTTTATGCGACAGCTCCGAGCATACTCGGTGGGAGTCCGGTGAAATCAAAAATATACTTTGATAAAGTTTTCAAAAAAACGAACGGTAAATTCTTGCTTGCAAAAGCTGTTTATGCACAATTTTATGCAACTTTACTCAAAGATAGAACGGAAAAAGAAGTATATCAAGAGGAGATAGAGAGATTGAAGGAAAAGATAAAAAGTTATGAAGAAATAGTGGCGGAAACGGGAGACCCTGAAATAAAAGCGAAATTATCTCAACAGCTTGAAAACTTCAAGAAGGAGTTGCAAGATATAGATAATGAAAAAGTTGCAAATTTATTTTCAGATAAAACTGGTGAGCAAATTTTTGATGAAACAATAGAAGAAATACTTGCAACTCCTGTTGATATACTCCCTGAGGTTACTTTGGTTAATGCTATAGCGAAGGAGAAAGCAAAATTACTTAAAGGGAAAAGAGATCAATATTTTTGAACCTACATTTCTACGCCGAATATTTTTGGTTTTTTGTAATCATAAAAACCTTTTCCTGTTTTCCTACCGAGGTTTCCAGAGCTAACGAGTTCTCTTAATTTTGCAGGAGCTGCAAATCTTTTATCTTTTGTTCTCTCAAAGACATTATCTGCAATAGCTAATATAATATCAAGTCCCATAAAGTCTGCGAGTTCAAAAGGTCCCATAGGGTATCCGAGACCAAGTTTGCAGGCTTTATCTATATCTTCATAGGACGCAAGTCCGCTTTCGGACATCTTTATAGCTTCAAGAATAAATGGAATAAGCAAAGCGTTTCCTATGAAGGCAGGAGAATCTTTTGTTATTACTGGTTCTTTCCCTAAAAACTTTGCAAACTCAACTGCAAAGTTTATGTATCTCTCATCAGTTTTGATGGATGGTATAACCTCAATAAGTTTCATAACAGGTGGCGGATTAAAAAAGTGGAAACCTAAAAATCTTTCGGGTCTTTTTAGGGCAGAGGCTATTTCTATTACAGGTATTGATGATGTGTTCGTAAAAATTGGCGTATTTTCATCAATAACTTCTTCTGCTTTTTTTAGAACTTCTTGTTTAAGTTTGAGCTCCTCATTTACTGCTTCAATCACAAGAGAATCTTTTGGAATTTCATCTAAATTTGTAATTCCTTTCAATCTTTCAATATTTTCTTTTACTTCTTCCTCTTTTATTTTTCCTCTTTTTATTCCGACTTCATAGAATTTTTTTATGTAATTTATTCCTCTCTCAAGAGAGTTTTGGTCTTTTTCCACAACGGTTACATTGAAACCTTTGTTCAGAAGAACGATTGCTATTCCAAATCCCATAACTCCACATCCTATTACTGTACAGTTTTTTATATCTAATCCTGCAATTTCACTCATTTTATAGATTTACCTCCTTTTTTTCTATTTATAATTTACATTTTTTTATATTTTATAGTTCTTTATTTTTTCTATACTCTTTTACAAGTTTTTCTGCTGTTTCTATTATTTCTTTGAGTGGAGTTCCAGGGATAAAAATTGCTTTAACTCCCCAAGATTTTAGAGTCTCAAAATCTTCATCTGGAATTATTCCTCCGACCACTATTGGTTTATCTTCTATTTTCCTTTGTTTCAGCTCCTCTATAAGTTTAGGAATGAGTGTATTGTGCGCTCCTGATAGAATAGATACGCCTATAAGGTCTACATCTTCTTCAAGAGCTATATCTGCTACCTCTTTTGGAGTTTTATGTAATCCTGTGTATATAACTTCAAAGCCTGCTTCTTTTAGTGCTCTTGCTACGACTTTTGCACCTCTATCGTGACCATCAAGTCCTATTTTGGATATCAAAATTCTCCCTTTCATATATACATCTTTTAGTTTTGTTCTATTGGATTTTACAAAAATTCAAAAATTTGAATTGATTTGTTTGGGATTATCTTATACTATGAGGGAAGAACTTCCCAGGAATTTTTCTCTAAAAGTTTTTTCAGGTTACCTTCTCCTTTTATTTTTTTAGCTTTTTCTATTTGGTCAAAAAGTAATTCTTCAAATGTTGGCTCTCTTACTCTTCTTATTATTCCAAGTGGTTCGGGAAATTCTGGGTAGTGCATATTTGCTATTACGAAATTCATGTAAAAATCTGTTTCATCATATATTGTTATTTTGTCTTTTGTTATACCGTTCTCTCCTATTTTCACTACTTTTG
>Ga0079995_1107204_pt1 | contig 10865 bp, 10 predicted proteins | sample FaiFalFF_MnMetaG_2_FD_69198 | JGI IMG/M metagenome (GOLD analysis project Ga0079995, IMG submission 69198) | Freshwater microbial communities from Yellowstone National Park, Wyoming, USA - Fairy Falls C (FF_Mn_C) (SPADES assembly) (version 4) | ecosystem: Environmental > Aquatic > Freshwater >... | reverse complement strand
GGGCGCCTCCAGGGCCCTGGTGGGAAGGCCCGCCGCACTTCCTGCCGTCCCTATGCCCTTCATCCTCCACCTCCCTCAACGCCCGAAGCCAAATCCAGGGCACAGAAGGACCCCGCGCCCCTCCCGCCGGGAGGGGATTCCCGTCCTGAAGGTCCAGGTCCTGGGCCACGGCCTGTCCTCCCAAGGGTCAGCTTACGAAAGGGGCCTTACACCGTTCTTAAACAGCCCCGCCCCTTGACACTATATGAAAATGCGATATCATTTGCTTCATGAAACGCTTGGCCGGCTTTCTGCTCCTTCTGGTCCCCGCCCTGGCCCAGGTGCGGGTGGCGGCCACCACGCCCATCCTGGCCGACCTGGTGAGCGCGGTGGGCGGGGATCGGGTTCGGGTGGCCACGGTGGTCCCGCCGGGAGCGGACCCCCATACCTTTGAGCCCACCCCCGCCCTGGCCAAGGCCCTCTCCCAAACCCGGCTCCTCTTCGCCAACGGGCTTGGCCTCGAGCCCTTCCTGCCCAAGATGAAAACCCTCCTTCCCAAGGGGGCCCAGGTGGTCTTCCTGGCCGAAGGGCGGAGGGGCCTCATCTGCCAGGGGGAAGACGGCCACGCCCACGGCCCCTGCGACCCCCACCTCTGGCTGGACCCCACCTACGCCCTGGCCTACGCCGAGACCATAGCCAAGGAGCTGACCCGCCTGGACCCGGCCGGCCAGGCCCAGTACCGGGCCAACCTCAAGCGCTTCCAGGAGGAGGTCAAGAGGCGGGACCAGGCCTTCATGGCCTGTAACCTGAAGGGGGTCAAGGTGGTGGTCCAGCACGACGCCTTCCGCTACTTCGCCCGCCGCTACGGCCTGGTGGTGGTGGGCGTCTTAAGCCACGGGGGTGCCCAGGAGGTGGGGAGCCGAACCTTTTTGGCCCTGGTGGAAAAGGCCAAGAAGGAAGGGGTCAGGCTGGTCCTGGCCGAACCCCAGTTCCAGGGGAAGGCCATCCGCACCCTGGCCGAGGCCATCGGGGCCAGGGTAGCCGTCCTCTACACCGACACCCTGGACGACAGGGTGAGGAGCTACCTGGACCTCCTGGACCACAACCGGAAGGCCCTTTGCCCATAATGGGGGCATGGGCTTCAAGGAGATCTTCGGCGCCCTCCCCGAGGCCAGCGCCCAGGCCCCGGGGCGGGTGAACCTTTTGGGCGAGCACACCGACTACCAGGAAGGCTACGTCCTCCCCACCCCCCTCCCCTACTTCACCCAGGTGGAGGTGGGCCGGGCCCAGGGCCGGGTGGAGGCCTACAGCGAAACCCTGGGGGAGCTCAGGGCAAGGCCCCTCGCAAGCCCGCCCCAAGGGGACTTCCTGGACTACCTCCTGGGGGTCGTCTGGGCCCTCCGGGAGGCGGGCTACGAGGTCCCCGGGGCCCGGTTTTACGTGCGCAGCCAGGTGCCCCTGGGGGCCGGGCTTTCCAGCTCGGCGGCCTTGGAGGTGGCCGCCCTGAGGGCCCTCAGGGCCCTCTACCGCCTCCCCCTAAGCGACAAGGACCTGGCCCTTCTGGGCCAGAGGGCCGAGGTGGCCTACGTGGGGGTGCGGTGCGGCATCATGGACCAGATGGCGGCCAGCCTGGGCCAACCGGGCAAAGCCCTCTTCCTGGACACCCGCACCCTGGCCTACGAGAACCTGCCCCTCCCCCCGGGAACCCGGGTGGTGGTGCTGGACCTGGGTCTTGGCCGCCGCCTGGCCGAGGCCGGGTACAACCAGCGAAGGAGGGAGGCCGAGGAGGCGGCGAGGCGGCTTGGGGTGCGGGCCCTGCGGGACGTGGCCGACCTCTGCTTGGTGGAAAGCCTCCCCTTCCCCCTGGACAAGCGGGCCCGCCATATCGTGAGCGAGAACCTCAGGGTGCTAAGGGGCGTGGAGGCCCTGAGGCGGGGGGACGGCCGGGCCTTCGGCGAGCTCATGACCCAAAGCCACCGCTCCCTCTCCCAAGACTACGAGGTGAGCCTCCCCGAGCTGGACGAGCTGGTGGACGAGGCCCTAAAGGCTGGGGCCCTGGGGGCCAAGCTCACGGGGGCGGGGTTTGGCGGGGCGGTGGTGGCCCTGGTGGAGGAAACCCACAAGCAGGCCTTCCAGGAGGCCCTTCGCGCCCGCTTCCCCACCCTGCGCTTTCTCTAAGCGGCAAACTGGGGCCATGGAAAAACCAAGCCTCCTTCCCCTCCTGGATGGCCTCCTCCCCCTGGACGAGGCCAAGGTGGCGGAGGCCGCCCGGGAGGCCGGGGTGCCCCTGGCCCGGGCCTGGGGCGTGGTGGCCTACTAAGTGCCTGCACATTGGCTTTGCAACAGAGGGTGCCCAAGTCGGAGTTGTGGAAGGGCTTTTCTGGGGCCCCCACCGCGGCTTTTGCCGCGGTGGGGTACTTATCCCCGCTACCGGGGCCTTCCCCAGGGAAGGCTCCTGGTGGACGAGCCCGTGGCCCGGGCCCGAGGGTTCGCCCGCCTAAGGAGGCCGAGGGCACCTACCCTCCTTTGGGCCTCGAGGCCCTCTCCCCCGTCTACCTGCGCTTCCAGGAGGGAGCGCTTCGTGGAAACCCAGGGGGTGGAGGTGAACCCAAAAGACGCCCAAAGGCTGGGCCTGGCCGACGGGGAGCCCGTCTATGCGGTGAGCCGCCGGGGCAGGATCCGCGCCCGGGCCTGGGTCACGGAGCACCCCCGAGGGGGTGGTCTACACCCCCTTCCACTTCGCCGAGGCCCCCGCCAACCGCCTCCCCCGTAGCGCCCTAGACCCCATAAGCCGCATCCCCGAGTACAAGGTGAGCGCCGTGCAGCTGGAAAAGGCCGACTAGAGGGCGGGGAAGGCGAAGGTCTCGTAGCCCAGCTCGGCCACGGCGAACCAGCGGTACTGCTCCTGGCGGAAGGCCCAGTAGGCGGTGTAGACCTTTTTGTAGGTGGCGTCCTTGGCCGCCTGCTCCTCGTAGAGGGCCTGGGCCTCCTCCAGGGCCTTCCTCATGATCTCCAGGGGCCACCTCCTGAGCTTCACCCCCGCCCCTAGGAGGCGCCTTAGGGCCGGCGGGTTCTGGGCGTCGTACTTGGCCATCATGGTCAGGTTGACCTCGGCCGCCGCCACCTCAAAGGCCTCCTGGAACTCCTTGGGAAGCCTCTGCCACTCCTTCAGGCTCACCAGGAAGGAAAGCTGGGCCGAGGGCTCCCAGAAGGAGGGGTAGTAATAGTATTTGGCCACCTTGTAGAAGCCCAGCTTCTCGTCGTCGTAGGGGCCGCTGAACTCGGTGGCGTCTATGGAGCCCCGCTCCAGGGCCGGGTAGATGTCCCCCGCCGCCAGGGTCTGGGGCACCACCCCAAGCCGCCCCATGACCAGGCCTCCAAGGCCAGGGATCCGCATCCTAAGGCCCCTCAGGTCGGAGAGGGCCCTGATCTCCTTGCGGAACCAGCCCCCCATCTGGGCCCCGGTGTTGCCCCCGGGAAACTGGATCAGGCCGAAGTCGGCGTAGACCCCCCTAAGGAGCTCCAGGCCCCCGCCGTACCGCATCCAGGCGTTGTGCTGGCGGTAGGTCATGCCGAAGGGCACGCCCCCGTCAAAGGCTAAAGCGGGGTTCTTGCCAATGTAAAAGGGCCCGTAGGTGTGCCCCGCCTCCACGGTGCCCGCCTGGACGGCGTCCAGCACCTGGCCCCCGGGAACGATCTCCCCCGCCTGGTAGGGGCGGATCTGGAACCGCCCCCCCGTGAGCTCAAAGACCCTCCGGGCCAGGTCCTCGGCCCCGCCATAGAGGGTGTCCAGGCTCTTGGGGTAGCTGGAGACCAGGCGCCAGCGCACCTGGGGCGCGGCCTGGGCGCGGGCCGTGAAGAGAAGGCTTCCCGCCAGGCCCACGCCTACCTTCTGGAGAAAGCTCCGCCTCCGCATAGACCCTCCTTAGGAAAACCATTATATCCTTGTTGCCTTCGGCCCACCGCGCCTGGTAACTTCCCCAGGAACCTTTTGCCGGGGCCCCCATGCTGGCTTGGGCCAGCATGGGGTGGGATTATACCCTCAGGCTCCGGCCAGAAGGCGCTCCACCAGGGCGAGGAGGGCCTGGCCTTCAAAGGGCTTGCCCAAGAAGGCCTGGGCCCCAGCGGCCATGGCCTCGCTCTGGCTTTTGGCGGAGACGCTGGCCGAGAGGGCCAGGACCGGGGTGCTCCCTTGGGCCCGCACCTGGCGGATGACCTCGAGGCCCGAAACCCCCGGCATGACCAGGTCGCAGACCACAAGGTCATAGGCTTGCCCCAGCTTTTCCAGGGCCGCCTCGCCCGAAGGCGCCCAGTCCACCTGGTGCCCGGCCCGTTCCAGCATCCGCCGGACCATGTGGGCCACCAGGGGCTCGTCCTCAACCAGGAGAATCCTGGCCATATAGGGGTAGGATAACCCGGAAGAGGCTTCCCTTGCCCTCCTCGCTCTCCACCTCTATCCGCCCCCCGTGGGCCTCCACGATGTGCTTGGAGATGTAGAGGCCAAGCCCGGTGCCGGAAACCCCTCGGGCTCTGGCGTTCTCCGCCCGGCCAAAGCGCTGGAAGAGTTTGGGAAGCTCCTCCTCCGGGATGCCGGGCCCGGTGTCGGCCACCTCCAAGGCCAGGGCTTCCTCCGTGGCGTAGGCCCTCAGGCTCACCCGGCCCCCGGGAGGCGTGAACTTGAAGGCGTTGGAGAGGAGGTTGCCCACCACCTGCACCATCCGGTCGGGGTCGGCCTCAAGGAGGGGAAGCTCCCCCACGTCCACCCAAAACTCCACCCCGGAAAGCCGGGCCACCCCGCCGAAGCTCTTGGCCAGCTCCAGAAGGAGAGGCCGAAGGTTCACCGGGCGCTTGGCCACCTCAAAGCGGCCCGCCTCGAGGCGGCTCGTGTCCAGCAGGTTGTCCACCATGGTCTTGAGGCGGAAGGCGCTTTCCAGGATAAACTCCACGGATTCCTGGGCGGAAGGGGGAAGCGCCTCCTCCCTTAGGAGCTCCGCCAGGCCCATGATGACCGCCAGGGGGGTCCTGAGCTCGTGGCTCACGGCGGCGATGAACTCCCCCTTCACCCTCTCCGCCTCCAGGTGGGGCCTCAGGTCCCGCAAGGTGACCACCACCCCGCCCACCCGGGGCTCGTGGAGGAGGTTCCGGCCCCAGGCGCTCACGGGGATAGGGGTGCCGTCGGCGTGGAGCACCCTGAACTCCGCCACCCGCACCACCCCGGGCTGGGCCAGCAGCTCCTGGAAGAGGGCCTTTGCCCTAGGCCGGTCCTCGGGGTGGACGAACTCCAGGGCCAGGATGGGGGCCCTCTTGTACCCCTCGGGATCGTAGCCCAGGATGTGGCGCACGTTTTGGGAGACGAAGCGGACCAGGCCCTCCCGGTCCAAAACGTAGACCACGTCCTGGGAGTGCTCAAGGAGGGCTTTGAGCTTGGCCTCCTCGGCCTCCAGAAGGGCCAGAAAGCGGGCCTTTTCCAGGATGAGGGCGAGGAGGGTACCCACCTGGCCCAGCCGGGCGAGAAGCCTCTCGGAAAAACGCCTCTCCCTGCGGTAGCCCAAGAGCAGGGCCCCCCGGAAGCTCCCCGCCCGGAAGGGGACCACCAGGGCGCCCTTCAGGCCCAGGGCCCCGGCGAGGGCGCAGTCCTCCGGCTTCAGGGCCTCCACCCCCAAGGGGGCCTCCCGGTCCAGGGCGCGCTCCAGCAGGTTGGGCCGGGGGAGGTCTTGGGGCAGGGCGCAGGTAGCGAAGAGGACCTCCGTCCGCCCGCCCTCCTCGGAAAGGAGGAGCCCCTCGTCGGCGGCGAAGGAGGCCTTGAGGCGCTCCACGATGGCCCGGCCCAGGGCCTTCAGGTCCCGCTCCTTGAGGGCCTCCTGGGCCAGGTCCACCAGGGCCTGGGTGAAGGCGGCCTGCTCCCTAAGGGCCCTCTCCATCCGGGTCCTCTCGGTGATGTCGTGGAGGACCAGGATCCTGGCCTCGCCCACCTTTCGGCCCCGGACGCTGTAGGCGTTCCCCCCCAGGGCGAGCTCCAGGCGGCCCCCCTCGAGGGCCGGGGCCAGCGCGGCGGGCAGGTCCTCCAGGGCCACCTCGGGCCCCAACGAGAGGACCTCCCGGGCCTTTCCGTTGGCGAAACCCCGCTCGCCGAAGAGGACCACCACGCCGTCCGGAAGCTCCTCCAGAATCTGGGAAAGCCGCTCCCGTTCGGCGGCCAGGGCCAGGGAGAGGGCCTTTTTCTCCCGGAAAAGCTCGGCGTTGCGGTAGGCCACCCCCGCCGCCTGGGCCAGAAGCTCCACGTAGCGGAGGTCCTCATCCCGCACCGGGCTGCCAGCGGGACCATGGTCCATGGCCAGGACCCCCAGGACCCGGTCCTCGGCGAGAATGGGGACGAAGGCCACGCTGGGCCCCATGTCCTGGGCCACCTCGGGGGGCAGGGCCTCCTTGGGGAGGAGAAGGCTCACCTTCTCCCGGGCCGCCCGGGCCAGGGGATCGGGGGAGGAGGCGAGGCTTAGGCGAAGGCGGCTTCGCCCCTCCGTCCAGTAGACCCTCCCCTCCTTCACCGTCAGGTACCCCTCCAAGACCTCGCCCCGCACCAGGGCCACGGTGACCCGGTAAAAGCCGAAACGCTCCGCAAGGGCCCGGGCCAGGGTCTCCAGGACGGCCTCAGGCTCCAGAAGCCGCGCCACCTCCCGGGCCAGGGCCGCCACCTGGGAAAGGGCCTCGGCGTGCCGGGAAAGACGGCTTAGGGCCTGGTTGCGCTCGGCCATGAGCTCGCCGTTTTTTAGGGCCAAGGCGGTGAGCTGGGCCAGGAGGGGGAGAAGGGGGACGAGCCTTCCCGGAACGCCTTCCAGGCTCAGCACCCCCTTGGCGGCGAAGCGGGGGCAGGAGGGGCAAAGGGTGGCCCGGGTGGCCCGGGTGGCCCGGGGCCTCGCCACGCACCGCCCCTCGGGATCGGACCAGCAGAAGCCCTCCTCCTCCCCCACCACGGGGAGGAGCCACGCCTCCCTGACCTTAAGGGGTCCCTCGCTGAAGAAGGCCTCCTGGACCGGCCCCGCCTGGTAAAGGGGCAGGGCGATGGCGGAGACCGTGTAGTGCCGACCCCGACCCGAGGCCGCCTCCCCCACCAGCTCCCGGGTCTTCGGCTGGAAGAGGAAGAGGGCCGCCCGCTCCACCCCCTCGTCCGTGGCCACCTCCAGGAGGTTCCTGAGGATCTGGGTGGGCTCGAGGTCCTTGAGGAGGGCCCGCTGAAACCGGGCCAGGACCTCCATCTGCCCTACAGGCCGCATCCTGCCCCAATGGTAGCATGGGGGCCAGGGTTGCCAGGGGCGGCGGAAAATCTTAGACTTGGTCAAAGGGAGAGGCCCCTGGCCCCAGGAGGAGGTGCGGGATGCCCATAGACTTCAGCCTCACGGAGGAGCAGAAGCAGCTCCAGGCCCTGGCCCGGCGCTTCGCCAAAGAGGTCATCATGCCCGTGGCCCGGGAGTACGATGAGAAGGAGGAGGTCCCCTGGCCCATTATAGAGAAGCTCCATGAAGTCGGCCTCCTGAACGCCATTATTCCCGAAGAGTACGGGGGCATGGGCCTCAAGATGCTGGACGAGGTCATCGTGGGCGAGGAGCTGGCCTACGCCTGCATGGGCATCTACACCATCCCCATGGCCAGCAACCTGGGCATCACCCCCGTCCTCCTGGCGGGCAGTGAGGAGCAGAAGGCGCGCTTTCTTAGGCCCCTCACGGAGAAGCCCGCCCTGGCCGCCTTCGCCCTCTCTGAGCCCGGCAACGGCTCCGACGCCGCCGCCCTCAAGACCAGGGCCGTGCGCCAGGGGGACCACTACGTGCTGAACGGCACCAAGATGTGGATCTCCAATGGCGGCGAGGCCGAGTGGGTGGTGGTCTTCGCCACCCTAAACCCCGAGCTCCGCCACAAGGGCGTGGTGGCGCTGGTGGTGGAAAAGGGCACCCCCGGCTTCCAGGCGGTCAAGATCCACGGCAAGATGGGCCAGCGGGCCTCGGGTACCTACGAACTCGTCTTTGAGGACGTGAAGGTGCCCGTGGAAAACCGCCTGGGCGAGGAGGGGGAGGGCTTCAAGATCGCCATGCAGACCCTCAACAAGACCCGCATCCCCGTGGCGGCGGGGAGCGTGGGGGTGGCGCGGCGCGCCCTGGACGAGGCCAAAAAGTACGCCAAGGAGCGGGAGGCCTTTGGCAGGCCCATCGCCGAGTTCCAGGCCATCCAGTTCAAGCTGGCCGACATGCTGATGGGCATAGAGACCGCCCGGGCCTACACCTACTACGCCGCCTGGCTGGCGGACCAGGGTCTGCCCCACGCCCACGCCAGCGCCATCGCCAAGGCCTACGCCTCAGAGGTGGCCTTTGAGGCCGCCAACCAGGCCATCCAGATCCACGGGGGCTACGGCTATGTGCGGGAGTTCCCCGTGGAGAAGCTCCTCCGCGACGTGAAGCTCAACCAGATCTACGAGGGCACCAACGAGATCCAGAGGCTCATCATCGCCAGGCACGTGCTTTCGGAGTAAAGGGGGTAGGGAATGAAGTTCGTAGCGGTGATCCGACAGGTTCCAGACGGGGAAAGCCGGCTTAGGATCCAGGAGGGCAGGGTGGACCTCTCCGGGGCCACCCTGATCCTGGACCAGATGGACGAGTACGCGGTGGAGGAAGCCCTCCGCCTCAAGGAGAAGCACGGCGGGGAGGCCATCGTGGTGGGGTTCGGCCCCGAGCGCGCCGAGGAGGCCATCCGCACCGCCTTGGCCATGGGCATGGACCGGGGGGTCCACGTGGTCTTTGAGGGCTTCGCCGACCCGGTGGCGGTGGCCGAGGCCCTAGTCCCGGTGCTGCAGGAGGAGGCCCCCACCCTGGTCCTCACCGGGGGACAGCAGGCGGACTGGGATAGCCAAGCCCTAGGGGCAGCCCTGGCCGAGGGCCTGGGGGTGCCCGTGGTGGCCTGGACCACGGCCATAGAGCTGGAAGGAGATACGGCCAGGGCCAAGCACGACCTGGACGAGGGAGCCGAGTGGGTGCGGGTGCGGCTTCCCGCCCTCTTCACCACCCAGCAGGGCCTCAACGAGCCCCGCTACCCCACCCTGCCCGGCATCATGAAGGCCAAGAAAAAGGAGATCCGCAAGGTCCAGGCCGAGGTCAAGCCCAAGGTGGTCCTCCTCTCCGAGGAGATCCAGGAGAAGGCGCGTCTGGGCCGGATTCTGGACGGCAAGGACCCGGTGGCGGCGGCGGAGGAGCTGGTCCGGCTTCTTCACGAAGAGGCCAAGGTCATCTAGGAGGGCGAGATGGTTCTGGTAGTCCTGGACCACGACGGCAACAAACTGCGCAAGGGAACCCTCGAGGCCCTGACCCGGGCCCGGAGGCTGGCCGAGGGCCTAGGGGAGAAGGTGGCCGGGGTGCTCCTGGCCGAGGAAGGGGCGCCTTTAGAGGAGGCCAGGAAATACGTGGACATCCTCTACACCGCCACCCTGGGCCCCTACACCGCCGAGCGGTGGGCGGCCGGCGTGCTGGCGGCGGCCAAGGAGGGGGCCAAGGCGGTGGTGGCCCCCTCCAGCCGGCAGAGCCGCACCTACCTGGGCCGGGTGGCCTACGCCCTGAAGGCGGGGCTTCTGGAGGACACCCTGGACTCCTCCCTGGAGGGGGGCGAGGTCCACGCCACCCGCTACGCCTACCTGAACCGGGTCACGCAAAGGGTGAAGGCCCCCCTCCCCGTGGTCCTCACGGTGAAGCCCAACACCACGCCCCTGGCCGAGCCCCTGGGGACCTCGGCGGAGGTGGTGCCCCTATCGGTGCCCCAGGTGCCCACCGTGGAGGTGCTGGAGAGGGTAGCGGAGGAGAAGAAGGGGGTCTCCCTCACCGAGGCCAACGTGGTGGTCACGGGCGGCCGGGGCATGGGCGGCCCCGAGGCCTTCAAGCTGGTGGAGGAGCTGGCCGCCCTCCTGGGCGGGGCCGTGGGGGCCACCCGGGCCGTGGTGGACGCCGGCTGGCGGCCCTACGGCGAGCAGGTGGGCCAGACGGGGAAGACGGTCCAGCCCGCCCTCTACATCGCCCTGGGGGTCTCCGGAGCGGTGCAGCACCTGGCGGGGATGAACAAGAGCAAGTACATCGTGGCCGTCAACAAGGACCCCGAGGCCCCCATCTTCAAGCACGCCGACTACGGCATCGTGGGGGACGTGCACCAGGTCCTCCCCACCCTCATTGAGGCGGTGAAGAAGCTCAAAGACTAAGGGACCCCCATGCTGGCTTGGGCCAGCATGGGGTGGTATTAAGTGCCCGCGCTTTAGTTTCGCAACATGGGGTGCCCAAGTCTGGTCTTTGGAAGGGCTTTTCTGGGGCCCCCGCCGTGGCAAGAGCCACGGCGGGGTACTTAGGCCTGGCCTTCTCCGGAAGAAGGCGGGGCCTCTTCTTTGGCCCCTTTCCCGGGGGTCTTAAGGAAGCGCAGGAGGAGGTAGGCCAAGAGGAGGACGAGAAGCAGGCCCACCACGTAGGGCCAGGCCGCTCCGCCCGAGACCTCTGGCGCCTCCGGCAGGCTGATGGGGGGCGCCGGGGTCTTGGAGACCTCCTCCTCCACCTTGCCGAGCCTCTCGGAAAGGGCCTTCAGGGTCTCCCCCTGGGCCTGGACCTGGGCCTCGAGGGCGCTCACCCGGGAGGCCAAGCCCCGGTAGGCCTGGTAGGCCCCATACCCCGCCCAGGCCAGGAGCAGGACCAGCACCAAAGCCAGAATCCAACCCCACGCGCGCCGCATGGTTACCTCCTTTCCGGGCCGGGGCCAGGCCCTCTCCGAAAGCCCTCCCTAGTGTATCATGGCCCCCAAGATGGCCGATAACGCCAGGCTTCTCTTGGACGAGCTTCTGGCCGAACTGGAGGAAAGGCGGCGGAAGGTGCTCA
>Ga0079995_1097197_pt1 | contig 10871 bp, 10 predicted proteins | sample FaiFalFF_MnMetaG_2_FD_69198 | JGI IMG/M metagenome (GOLD analysis project Ga0079995, IMG submission 69198) | Freshwater microbial communities from Yellowstone National Park, Wyoming, USA - Fairy Falls C (FF_Mn_C) (SPADES assembly) (version 4) | ecosystem: Environmental > Aquatic > Freshwater >... | reverse complement strand
CCCTTGTCCCATATCCCATCCGAAAGGAGGCATCCGAGGGCAAAGATGCCAACCAACTTTGCGTCCCACGCCCCTCGCCCCTCGTCCCGTGAAACGGACACGGAAGGGCAGGAAGAGCGACGAACTTTTTGGCGAAAAGCGTTGGAGTGCCTTCTTTTCGTCGCCACGAGACCGCTACCGTCGGATGAACTGGCGCGCCTTTTGGATGCGCCCTTAGACGAGGTGCTGATGCTCCTGAACGAATTGGCGGTGGATTACGAACGACGCAGCGGGCTGGCAATCGTGGAAGTGGCAGGCGGTTGGCGGATGGTCACCCGTCCCGAATTTGCCCCCGTCATCGCTCGGCTCAACCCACCCCAACGGATGCGCCTGTCAAGGGGCAGTTTGGAAGTCCTCGCCATCATCGCTTACCACCAACCCATCACCCGACCCGAAATTGAGCAGATGCGGGGCGTGGACAGTAGCGGGGCGTTGCAGAGTTTGCTGGAGCACGGTCTCATTCAAGTCGTCGGTCACAAAGAAGCGCCGGGTCGCCCCCGCCTTTTTGCGACGACACAAAAGTTTTTGGAACTGTTTGGCTTGCGCAGCCTGGACGATTTGCCCCCTTTGCGCGAGTGGCAGGAAAAGGCGGCGGAATTGCTGAATGAGGAGCGAGGGGCGAGTGGCGAGTAGCCAGTGGCGAACCGCTCGCTATTCGCCAGTCGCTGCCAATTTGCCGATGTGAGGGACAAGGGACGGAACGGAGGGGAAAGGGATGAAAGTCAAGCGAAAGAAGGCAACGCAAATCCCGTCCCGCGCCCCGCGCCCCGCGTCCCGAAACGAAGGGACGCCAAAGCAAGGGATGCTTTGGGGCGGTCGGTTCAAAAAGCCCCTCGCCGATGAGGCTTTGCGCTTTTCGTCCAGTTTCGCTGTAGACCGACGCTTGTGGCGGGACGACCTCATCGGCTCTATCGCCCATGCTTTAATGCTGGGCGAATGTGGCATCTTGACGGCGCAGGAAAAGCGACGGCTGGTGAAGGGGCTTGTCAGCATCTTCCGCGACATCGCTGTAGGTCGCCTCGCATTGGACGGTGACGACGAAGACATCCACAGTTTCGTGGAGCGGGTGCTGCGGGAGCGGATTGGGGAAGTTGCGGGCAAATTACACACCGCCCGCAGCCGCAACGATCAGGTGGCGACGGATTTCCGCCTTTGGTGTCGTGACGCCATCCGAGCGCTGACAGAACAGTTGCTGAGGTTGCAACGGTCGCTCTTGGAGCAAGCGCGTCGGCATTTGGACACTTTGATGCCCGGCGTGACGCACTTGCAACACGCCCAACCCGTTCGCTTGGCGCATCACTTGCTCGCCCACTTCTGGGCGTTGCAACGGGATGCTGAACGGCTGCGGGACTTGCTGCCGAGGGTGAATGTGTCGCCGTTGGGGTCGGGGGCATTGGCAGGGGCGGGGTTGCCTATCAACCCGCACCGAACGGCGCAATTGTTGGGCTTTGCGGCGACAGCGCAAAACAGCATGGACGCCGTCAGCGACCGCGACTTCGCCTGCGAGTTAACTTTCATCTGCGCCTTGACGATGGTGCATCTTTCCCGCCTCGCCGAAGAGTTGATTTTGTGGAGCACACCTGAGTTTGGCTTTGTGACGCTGGACGACGCTTGGTGCACGGGTTCGTCGTTGATGCCTCAAAAGCGCAATCCCGACATGGCGGAGTTGGTGCGGGGCAAAACGGGGCGAGTTATCGGGGCACTCATCCACCTGTTGACGATGCTGAAAGGGTTGCCGCTGACTTACAACCGCGACTTGCAGGAAGACAAAGTTGCCGTCTTTGAGGCGGTGGACACGACCGTAGCGTCCTTATCGGTGATGGCACAAGTCATCGCCACCGCCACTTTTCATCCCGAACGGATGCGCAAGGCACTGCAAGGCGATTTCTCTACGGCGACGGATTTGGCGGATTACTTGGTGCAAAAGGGCGTCCCGTTCCGCCAAGCCCATCACTTGGTCGGGCAACTCGTCTTGCGGTTGAGCGAAAGCAACAAAGGCTTGGAGGAGGCGACGCTAAAGGATTTGCGAGAAGTCAGCACCGCCTTTGACGCTGACGCTCTCTCGTTGCTTCTGCCAGAGCGAAGTGTGGAGCGGCGGAAGGAACTTTCGGGGACGGCGAAAAGTTCGGTGCGCCGACAACTGCGTCAGGCAGAGCGCGCCCTTCAAAAGACAGAACGATGGCTTCAACGATTTCCCACCATCGCTCCAGAACTCTCACGCCTATTGCGTCCCGCATCTCACATCTCCCGTCCCGTCTTGCGTCCCGCGTCTCGCGTCTCCCGTCCCGTCTTAAGGGAGGGCGAGGCTCCTGCCGAGCCGAGAATGTCGGCAAATCGTGAGATGGGCAGGTCGGCAGATTGAGATGGGCAGGTTGGCAGAGGCGATAGCGCTCTCCCTTGACCTCCTTTTCCGTCCCTCATCTCCCATGTTCCGTCCCTCGCCCCTCGTCCCGCGTCCCGTTCTGTATCCGTGCTACAATCAAAACGCCCTTGACCCAACGGTCAGTGATGGGGGCGCAAAGCCTTGCGCCCCACTTTCGGAACTTATTGGGGGCGAGGGAAGGCGACAATGAGTGGCGATGAGACGGTCATAGTTGTGCCGTCGGAGGGGCTCGCCGATGCCTGAAAGTTTGACGATGACCGTTGAGGGGACGATTGCCCACCATTGGTCATTGGCTCATTGGTCATTGTTGTTTGCCATGCTGTTGCTGATCGCCCTTTGCTCGCTGGGCGAAGCGGCATTGGTCGCCGCCAATCGGGGGCGGGTGAGGGCGTTGCTTCGGTCGGCGTCCTCCCCCTTCCCGTCCCCCGTCCCGCGCCCCCCGTCCCATCAAGCGATGGCGATTTGGCAATTCCTGCACGATCGGACGAACCTGTCCAGCCTATTAGTCGGCATCACCCTGCTCATCTTGCTCACTTCCGCCCTCGTCACCCACATGGTGGAAACGGTCGCTCCCTCGTGGGGGGAAGTCGTTGGGTTGGGCGTGGCGCTTTTCATCATGACTTTCTGCGAAGTTTTGCCCAAAAGCATCGGATTCGCCCGTGCCGAAGTCCTGTTGGTGCGATGGTTTCCTTTATGGCGCTTCCTCGTCGCCCTCTTCCGACCTATCAATCGCCTCGTCTATGCCATCGCAAAAAGAACCCTTCAACTTTTCGGCGCCGACCCCCATCGTCACCCTCCCTTGACGCTGGACGAAATTTTTGCCCTTTTAGATGCGGGCGTAGAGGCAGGCGTCATTGACCGCGAAGAGCACGCCCTCGCCGAGCGCATCTTGAGGTTGGAGGAAATCGTCGTCCGTGACATCATGGTGCCTCGCCCCGACATCGTTGCCTTGCCCGCCGATAGCACCTTTGACGAGGTGATGGAAACGATTTTGCAGACGGGGCACTCTCGCCTCCCCCTTTACGACGGGACGCTGGACAACATCGTCGGCATCGTTTACGCCTACGACATCCTCGCCAACATCGCCGACGGGACGCGCCAGCCGACCCCACGCCTCATCGCCCGTCCCCCCCTCTTCGTCCCAGAGACCAAGCGAGTGCGGGAATTGTTGCAAGAGATGCGCACCAACCAAGTGCAAATCGCCATCGTCTTGGACGAGTATGGGGCGACGGCAGGTTTGGTCACTTTGGAAGACATCGTGGAAGAGATCGTCGGCGAACTTAGGGATGAGCATGACCGCGAGTTAGAGCCGATTTTGAAGTTGGACGACCACACCTTCATCGTGGACGCCCGCATGGATCGTCGGCAATTTGAGGAGTTTATCGGCGTGGAATTGCCTGACGGCGATTTCAACACCATCGGTGGGTTCGTCTTGACCGCCTTGGGACATCTGCCGACCGTCGGCGAGCAAGTGACCACTCCTTTGGCGACCTTCGTCGTGGAGGAAGTGCAACGGCGCCGCATCACGAAAGTGCGGGTGGTCTTGCGCCCGCCGACGCCCTCCTTCAAAGCGCCCACGCCTTCGGCAGAAAATTCCCCCGACGCTTCGCCGCCCCCTTTGCCATCAAGGGAGCCCATCGCCTAACAAACCCAGAAGGGTTACGCCCCACCTCCCCGAACGGCGTCCAACAAATCGCCCAACTTGGCGATCGCCAAACCGACGCAAGTGTCGGCAGCGCCGTAGTAAAGCCAAACCTCATCACCCCGCACCAATGCCCCGCAGGTGAAGACGATGTTCAGCCCGTTGCCGATGCGCTCGTAATCAGCCTGAGGGCTGAGGACAGGATAGCGACATCGGGCGATGAGTTTTTGAGGGTTCTCCAAATCCAGCAACGCCAAGCCCAAGCGATAATTGGGCACATGGGCGACTTCCTTGACACCGTGATAGATGACCAACCAACCTTCAGGCGTCTCAATGGGCACAGCGCCCGCACCGACCCGTTCGCCGTCCCACCAAGTCCCGCCCCGTTCCCGAAGGACAATTTGCGGGTGACCCCAATGGATGAGGTCAACGGAGTCCGCCAGCCAAATGTGTTCAATCCTGCCGATCATCGGGCGGTGCAGCATAAACCATTTGCCGTTGATGCGGCGGGGAAACAAGGCGGCGTCTTTGTTGGGCGGCGGCAAAACAATCCCGATGCGTTCGGCGTAACGGAAATCGTTCGTCCTCGCCAAAGCGACGGCAGGTCCCGCATCGGAGACGGCGACATAAGCGATGAACCACTCGCCATAGTCGGCGAGATAAGTGATGCGGGGGTCTTCACAGCCGACCTCTTCGTAATCGGCGATGGGACTGTCGGGGTCACCCGGAGCCAGCAAAGGGTTGGGGTCAATCACCCAATTGTTCACGCCATCTTTGCTGCGGGCGACATAAAGGCTGGAGCGACCGTCCGCCAACTCCACCCGAAGCAAAAGGACGATTTCGTCCCCGACTTGCGCCACGCCTGGGTTGTAAACGGCAATCGCCGGCATCGGCAAGTCATTGACCGTGATGATGGGGTTATTTTCGTGACGACGAAACAAGTCCATGCCCGATGCACCATCCTTTTGGCGTTCCCTTTTTTACCCGACGCTTTGACCATCTCATCCGACCCGCTCCGTTGGACGGTTTCGTCAGCGAGTTCGTTTTTCTGAAGGGCATCATTAACGGGACGGGGGACGAGGGGCGAGGGACGCAAAAGGGGTCACAACGCACCTTGTCGGTGGTAAAAAGGCGACTGACTTTGCCGGCGGAAAAGGAGGCAAGAGGAATGCTCGTTCGTCGGTGGCAACGGCTTGGCGTCGGACTCCTCGTTTTGTTGGCAGGTTGCGCCAAGTTCCCACCGCAGCCCGGTGTTGGCGTCTCGCGGGATCGGCTCATTATCACCCTCACTTACGCTGCGCCCTTAGACCCTCGCTACTTCTACTTCATCGCCCTTGATGATGACGGCAACCAACTGACAGGACCGATGCCGTCCCTGACCATCCCTTGGGGCAACGGTTGGGCAGCCTTGCCCCGCCAAGCCGACCTTGACCCCAACACGGGCAAGCCCCGTCAAGGACCGAACCTGAGTTACTTCGTGGAAATTCGGGTGTCCGCCCCAGGCGTCGGGCAAGCCCTTGTCTATCGGGTCACCAACCCGACGCTGGAGAACTACCGTCAAGAGCCCTTGGGGGCGCCGCTGGAGTTGACTTTCCTTCAAAACAACCAAGTGCGGGTGACTTTGGACATGCGCCAACTTTGGGCGAACCCCACGCCCATCCCCGACCGCATTGAAATGAACTTCATCAGTGTGGATGAACTCCGCCTCAACCCCAACGACAACACACCCCGACAAGGGTTTGACGGGTTGGGCATCAGTGGCAACGAGTTCGTCTCCATCCCCCTCACTTCCAACCAAACCTTTCCGACCAGCCCTGCCTTTAACCCCGAACCGACGACAGCGGGCGATGCGCGGATTGACGCGTTGGATTTGGTGGATTGGCGGGTGCAAGTCATCCGAGCGCCGTGACAAAATCTGCCGTGCCCATGCAAACGGGACGAGGGACGCGAGGCGCGGGACGGAAGAAAAGGAATGGAGGGATGCCCTTTGCCCGACGATAAACCTGTCGTGCGATTGGGTTTTCTGGGAATGGGCGTTGTCGGCTGCGGAACGGTCAACATCTTGCTAAGAAACGCCGACCTGATTGCCCATCGGGCGCGCTGCCGATTGGAAATCATCGGCGTCGCTGTCCGCCATCTCCACAAACCTCGCCCCGTCCCCTTGCCCCCCGACCTTTACACGACCGACCCCTTCCGCATCGTCCACGACCCCCGTGTGGACATCGTGGTGGAAGTGATGGGCGGGTTAGAGCCCGCCTACGAGTTGCTGATGACCGCCATCCGTAATGGCAAATCCGTCGTGACCGCCAACAAGGAACTGCTGGCAAAACGCGGGAGCGAATTATTGGATGCTGCCAAAGAGAGGGGCACAGATGTTTACTTTGAAGCCAGCGTCGCGGGTGGCATCCCCATCATCGCCGCCCTCAAGCAAAGCCTCGCTGGCGAGACGATTCACCGCATCGTCGGCATTGTCAATGGCACGACCAACTACATCCTCACCCGCATGAGCCGAGACGGGATGAGTTTTGAGCAGGCGCTGAGGGAAGCCCAGCAAAAAGGCTTCGCCGAAGCCGACCCGACCGACGATGTGGACGGACACGACGCCACCTACAAAATCGCCATCCTCGCCGCCATTGCCTTCGGCTATCGCATCCGCGTGGAGTCGGTTTACCGAGAAGGCATCCGAACGATAGAACCGACGGACATCCGCTACGCGGACGAGTTGGGTTACGCTATCAAGTTGCTGGCAATTGCACGGCAAGATGGCGAGACGATTGAGGTGCGGGTTCACCCGACGATGGTGCCGAAAACCCATCCGCTGGCAGCCGTCAGCGACCAGTTCAATGCCATCTTGGTGGAGGGGGAAAATGTCGGGCGGTTGATGTTTTACGGTCAAGGGGCAGGTGGGGCGCCGACGGGCAACAGCGTCGTCAGCGACATCTTGGACGCCGCCCGCAATATCGTCTTCGGCTCTAAAGCCCGCATCGTTTGCACCTGCCGCCCTCACACCCGCCTTAAGCCCATCAGCGAAGTAGAAAGCCGTTTCTGCCTGCGGATGGAAGTCGTAGACCGACCAGGCGTGTTGGCGAAGATTGCATCGGTGTTCGGGGCAAACCAAGTGAGCATTGCGTCGGTCGTTCAGCGGGAAAGTCGGGGCGAAAGAGCCCAAATCGTCTGGGAGGCTGCGACGCCTATCGCAACTCCCATTTTGCGTCCCTCGCCCCTCGTCCCGCGCCCCGTTTGCCGGCGGACACCACAAGGGAACGGGCGTTTTTGTGGGCGTCAAAGGTTCGCTCCATCTCGGCGAGGTCGTCAAAGAAGCCGACGAGGTGGACTGCCCCGAAAGTTTCGCCCGCTTTCACTTTCACGCCACCGATTTCCTGAATGAGGCAGACATAACCCCGTTGATGGCACCACGCTTCGTAAACAATCGGCGGATGCAACGCCATGCCCGCCAGCCAAACGCCGTTGCGCAACTGATAGGCGCGGATGAACCGCTCAGGCACTTTGCCGTCTTCCCGCCGATACAAATAACGGGCGTCAGGCGGAAAATCGTCAACGAACGCGTCCGACGGGATGAAGCCGTGATAACTCAGGTAAACTTGCCGAAAGGTGTCGCCCTTTTGGTGGCGGATGTGGCTGGGCATGTCCATCCGAAGGAGCAAGCAATCCACTGTGTTGGCGCTGGTCACGCGGTCGTAAGCGAGAAACCAGCGAACGCCATCGGGGAAGACGAGCCATTGCTCCCACTGCGAACCTGGTCGGTAAGGCGGGCGGGCAATCGTCCAAGTGAACCACTGTCGGACGGCGACGAAATTTTTGCCTTCCACGATTTGAGCGGGCAACCTTTTCGCTTGCGTGCAAATCTGGGGCAACTCCACATAGCGCTTGGGAAGGTTGCCGTGAACCAAGTCGCCCCAGTGATAGCGCAAGTCAGCGGGCGTCGTTTCATCGTCGGCGCCAGGCTCCAACAGAAAATCCACGATGACCAACCCGAAGCCCAAATCGCGCCCGCCCGTCCGCTTGTCCACGAAACTGCCGCCCATCACCCCGCTGACATATCCTTCCGTCTGGACAGCAGCGTGATAACTGTCCGTCTCAATCCGCAGGATAGAACCGTCCCAGCGAACGGTCGCCATCTTCCCTCACGGCTCCAAGACGATGCTGATGTGCTTGGTGACGAGATACTCCTTGAGCCCTTCCCATCCGCCTTCCGAACCGAAGCCGCTCTGCTTGACACCGCCGAAGGGGCATTGGGGCGTGGCAGGGGCGAAATCCCAAACGCCGACCATGCCCGTCTCCAACCGTTCCGCAACTTCTATGACCGTCCGCAAATCGTTGGTCAACAAGTAGGCTGCCAACCCGAAGGGCGAATCGTTAGCGCGCTCAATCACTTCCTCGCGGTCGCGGAAGGGGATGAGGGGCAAGACAGGACCGAAAGTTTCCTCGCACGAGACGAGCATTTCAGGGGCGACATTGACTAAAACCGTCGGCTCAAACCAAAAGCCTTTACGGAAGGCGTCGCCTTCGGGGCGCTTGCCGCCGCAAAGCACCTTCGCCCCTTTGGCGATAGCATCTTGCACATGCCGTTCCACTTTCGCCAAGCCGTTGGCGTCAATGAGTGGACCGACATCGGTGTCTTCATCCAATCCGTTGCCCAACCGCAGTTGCTTCGTGTAGTGCACGACGCGTTCCACGAAGGCATCCCAGATTTGTTCGTGGACATAGATGCGGTTGGGTGAGATGCAAGTTTGACCGTTGTTGCGGAACTTCGCCCGCACCGTCCATTGAGCGGCTTTGTCCACATCCACATCGGGGAAAATGAGGACGGGCGCGTGACCGCCCAACTCCAACGACAAGCGCTTGATTTGGTCAGCGGCTTGCTGCATCAGCAACCGACCGACTCGCGTGGAGCCAGTGAAACTGATCTTGCGGACGCGTTGGTCGGCAAAAAAGACGGCAGCGATTTCCGCTGGCTCGCCCGTCACCAAATTGGCGACACCCGCCGGCAACTCAGCATCGTGCAGGCACTTGAAAATTGCCATCGCCGTCAACGGTGTTCGGTGGTCGGGTTTGGAAACGACGGTGCAACCCGCCGCCAACGCGGGAGCGACTTTGCGCGCCAACAAGTTGGCGGGGAAGTTCCAAGGCGTGATGGTCGCCACGACGCCGACAGGTTGGCGGATAACCCAGTGGCGCTTTTGCGGGACGAATTGGGGCACGATGTCGCCGTAGTTGCGCTTCGCTTCTTCGGCATACCACTCAAAGTAATCCGCCGCCATCCGCACTTCCACCCGCGACTCTTTGATGGGCTTTCCGACTTCCAGCGTCATCAAGCGGGCGATTTCTTCCGTCCGCTCGCGGATCAAATCAGCGGCTCGTTTAAGGTAACGGGCGCGCTCGTAAGGTGTCAAGCGTGACCAGTCCTGAAAGGCGCGGGACGCTGCGTCAATGGCACGGTGAGCATCGTCAGGCATCCCATCGGGCACTTCAGCGACGACTTCCTCCGTCGCAGGATTGATGATGGGGCGCATCTTCGTGCTTGCCCCGTCCGTCCATTCGCCATCAATGAGCATCCGAAAGTAGTCCACGCGTTCGGCGATCGCTGCCATCACCCTTCACCTCACCCGACGAAGTTTTTCGTGCGTTCCCAATTGTGGCACGACGAGCAAATGGAGTGGATGGACGATGCCGACGACATGGCACAATCGCTTTGTCCGTCGCAACATATTGGCGGACCTTGCCCAACGCAGGGGGCGATGGCGATGACCGTCGTCAAGAAAATCTGGACGGACGAAGAATTGATGCACCTTCCGCATGAGGGCAAAGCGGAAGTCGTGGACGGGGAGTTGGTTTTGATGACGCCTGCAGGGTTGGACTCGGAGGATGTCGGAGCGGCGTTGGTGTCTTATCTGCGTCCTTATGTTCGCCGGCACAACCTTGGGCGCGTTTACACATCCCAAGCAGGTTTTCGGATGCCTAACGGCGATGTTCGCTCGCCCGATGTTTCCTTTGTGCGGATGGAGAAATTGCCCGGCGGTCGTTCGCCGCAAAAGTTTGGCGAGTTCCCACCTGATTTAGCGGTGGAAATCCTCGCTCCCGAAGAAACGCCCAAAGATTACGCAAGGAAGGTGCGGGAGTATCTGGCGTGGGGCGTGACGCTCGTTTGGCTCATTGACCTCAACACCCGCACCGTTTGGGTGTATCGGAAAGAGCGAAAGCCAAAGCGACTGAGCGAAAATGACGAACTGGATGGCGAAGATGTCATCCCCGGCTTCCGTTTGCCTGTCGCCCGATTGTTTGAGTGAGACGATGACGAATTTGCTGACAAGGAGGCACGAAAGGGATGGCGAAATGGACGCCCCTCTTTTGCGGTGAAGGCAAGTTCTACACGCGCGACAAGACGCGCCCCGTCAAAGTCGGACGGGTGCAAATCGGTGGCGGGGCGCCCGTCAGCGTTCAATCCATGACGACGACGAAAACCGAAGACATTGATGCTACCGTCGCACAAATCCATCGGTTGGAAGAAGCAGGTTGCGAAATCGTTCGCGTCGCCGTGCCCAACGAAAAGGCGGCGCGAGCACTGAAGCACATCAAGGAGCAAATCAACATCCCGCTGGTCGCTGACATCCATTTTGACTACCGCATGGCGCTTTTAGCCATTGAAGCGGGTGTGGACAAAATCCGTTGGAACCCCGGCAACATCCGAGACAAACGCAAAGTGGAGATGATTGTCAAGGCGTGCAAGGAACGAGGCATCCCCATTCGCATCGGCGTCAACGCCGGTTCCCTTGACCCTGACTTGCT
>Ga0079995_1051357_pt1 | contig 10873 bp, 8 predicted proteins | sample FaiFalFF_MnMetaG_2_FD_69198 | JGI IMG/M metagenome (GOLD analysis project Ga0079995, IMG submission 69198) | Freshwater microbial communities from Yellowstone National Park, Wyoming, USA - Fairy Falls C (FF_Mn_C) (SPADES assembly) (version 4) | ecosystem: Environmental > Aquatic > Freshwater >... | reverse complement strand
AGAGCTAACCGGGCAATACTGGTTTGAGCCGGGGCTATTTCCGGAGCTGATTTTCCGGCTTGGCCCTCTGGCAAGCGGCGAGTACAAGCAAGCGGTAAAGGGTCAGGCGAAACGGTTGTTATAATTCGGGCGGTGCATGCTGGAGGGCGAAGTGATGTCGGTGGCGACGGGGCAGAAACGAGCGAAGCAGCAGCGACTGGTGCCTCGGTGGACGGTGGAGCAATACCTGGCCCTGTCGGAGGATGATGAGAAAACTGAGTTGATTGACGGGGTGCTCATCGTGTCGCCGAGCCCGGGTTTCTGGCATCAGGACATCACGCATCGGCTTCTGCACCTTCTCGAACGGTGGGTTTACGCAAACAATCTGGGGCAAATCTGGTTCGACCTGGACATGGTGCTGGACGAAAAACGCGGCATCGTGTACCGCCCCGACCTGGTGTACTTGAGCAAAACTCACCTCCACCGTCTGCGGCGGGAACGCATCTTCGGCCCAGCCGACCTGTGCGTGGAAATCATTTCCTCCAGCGATAAACCGCAGGTGCTGCTCCGCAAACACCAGGACTACGCCCGTTACGGTGTGCGCTGGTACTGGGAAATTCACCGCCGGGAGCAGGACTGGCAATTGCTGGAGTATGAGTTGGGCCAGGCACAGGAGTATGTGCTGCGGCAAGAGCTAACGGGGCAAGACTGGTTTGAGCCGGGGCTATTTCCGGGGCTGATTTTCCGGCTTGGCCCTCTGGCAAGCGGCGAGTACAAAAAAGCTGTCAAGGGCAAAGCGCGGCGGATAATCTGAAACACTCTGGAGATGTGCCATGACCTGGACACGCAGAGAATTACTGCAACGTGCGGCATGCGGCTTTGGTTACCTGGCTTTCGCAGGACTTGCCGCTCAGGCATCGGCCAGTGACAACCCATTGGCCCCGAAACCACCGCACCATCCGCCGCGAGCAAAGCGGGTCATTTTCCTGTTCATGCACGGCGGCCCTTCACACGTAGATACATTCGATTACAAGCCGAAACTCCAGCAAGATGATGGCAAGGATGCCCCGGTTGATCCGAAGACCTTCAACGCTTCTGCCGGCACCAGCAGGCGGCTAATGGCCAGCCCCTGTAAGTTCCGTCAGCATGGGGAAAGCGGCCTGTGGATTTCCGAGCTGTTTCCAGAAGTGGCTCGGCACGCAGACGAGCTATGCGTCATCCGCAGCATGCACACCAACGGGCAGAGTCATGGCCAGGCAGTTCTGATGCTGCATACCGGAAGCGAGAATCTGACCCGGCCTTCGATGGGTTCGTGGATCGTGTATGGTCTGGGTACGGAAAACAGCAGTCTGCCTGGCTTCGTGACCATTTGTCCGCCCCGTGGACATGGTGGTGCCCAGAACTACGGTAACGCTTTCCTGCCCGCCATTTATCAGGGCACCGCCATCGGTAATGCTGACACACCTGCCAGCGCTGCCCAGATTCGTTTTTTGCATCACCCTTATTTGCCGGCGGATGTACAACGTCAGCAACTCAATTTCCTGCAACGGCTCAATCAGGAGCACCTTCGGCGGGCTGGCGAGGATGAACAGTTGGAAGGAGTAATCCAGTCGTATGAACTGGCCTTTCGCATGCAGCGGGTCGCACCGGAAATTCTCGACCTGTCGCGGGAGTCGGCGGCGACACGCAAACTCTACGGCATTGACGAAAAGCCGACCGACGATTTCGGTCGGCAATGTCTGATGGCCCGTCGGCTGATCGAGGCCGGTGTCCGTTTCGTACAGGTGTCGCATAGCTTCAAGTGGGATCAGCACGGTAACCTGAAGGCTGGACACGAACGCAACGCTAAAGAAGTGGATAAACCTATCGCTGCTTTGCTCACCGACCTGAAAGAGCGTGGCCTACTGAAAGACACCCTGGTCCTGTGGGGCGGTGAGTTTGGCCGAACGCCCATGGCTCAGGGCAAGGACGGTCGCGATCACAATCCCCAAGGGTTCACGATGTGGCTGGCAGGTGGCGGTGTGAAATCCGGTTTTGCTTATGGCAACACGGATGATTACGGACACAAGGCGGTCGAACATCCCGTGCACATGCACGACCTGCACGCGACCATCCTCTGGCTGCTCGGCCTGGACCACGAAAAACTGACCTTCCGCTATGCCGGTCGGGACTTCCGCCTCACTGATGTCCACGGTCGGGTCGTGCACGACATTATGAGTTAGTGCACCGCCTTCGCAACGCAACCACCGCGAGCCATCGCAACGCTCCGCGAAAAAACGGTGAAACTAAACGCCGAGCCTCCAACGCCGGCTGTTGAGCGCGCGGCCCCGGTTAGTTGAGGGCAACCGAATTCAATCTGACGGATGCTCTTTCGGCCAATGAGCCTGTAACCGGCGCTGCTAAAAGCCCAGCAGTTTCGTATTGAAAGGCGTGGTTGTTCCCACTTGGGGTTGCTGTCGCCACCGCCGATCGCCGGCGAGGTATCTATCGAGGTAGCTACCAATCCACTCCTCGGCTTTGTAGTTGGCTACGCCCGTCAGCAAACGATGACCAACGAGTTTGCTTTTGATGACGTTGGTACCGGTGCCTCGTTCTTCGTATTTTTTCTTAATATCGGGCCTTTCCGGTCGAATGTACGTCAAGGTTCGGCTCCAGGCGGACTGACTGCGTTTATCCTCGACGCTTACGTTATTGGCCATAGGCGTGTCTCTGAGGTCCGGCACTTTGCTGAACCAAACGCCAAGGCGAGTTCCCAGAGGCAAAGAATTCAAGGTATCGCGGTAGCTGTAGAAGATGAAGGCAACCAGGTCTTTACCCTGCGGCTCGCTGGTTGGCAAATTGGGATTCTTGCGGCGCTGTAGATCAACATATTCCGCGTAAGCCCAGGCAAGCGCCAAAATAGCAGTCTCTTCGCAGGCGACGATCACTGTGCTGGCCGAGTTGCAATCACCGCCATTATTGGCCAGGTTCAGCCAATCCTTGGCGGCAATCAAATCGTTGCCCATGCTGAGAAAATGCTGTATCTGAGTAAACTGCTTGGCATCCACAGTCGAGGGTGGGTTGGCGCGATTGACGGGCAAATTGATGGTATCCCAGAACTTCGGCTCCACCTGGATGCTTTCGCCGTAACCACGAAAGTCAAAGGTAAGCACAGCGTATCCTTTTTCCTGCAATGCCTCGATGAAAGCCGGCGGGAAGTTTTTGCGGCTGAGGGTGTCTTTGGTGTCAGACCGTCCCACCGCGTGCAATAGCATGATTACCGGCCCATTACGTCCTTTGGGGGAAGGATAAAAGTCCCCCACCAATTTCACGCCATCCGGAGTTGTGGCATTGAATTTCTGTTTTTCCGGAAGTTTTTTATCCTGGGCCGGAACACTATCCTGGCGGAGTCCAAGCAGGGCTAAAGCAATTGCGAGGGCCAACCCTGATCCCAGCAGTTTTGCAGGCCGCACCATCACGCACCCCACTTTCTTTTCCAGGGTTAGTTGTTGTTGCCATCCTCGAAGCATCTTGCTGAATCTATAACGCCCGGTCGTCTCAACCTTGCTCCTGTTTTTCATGGTAGTTGCTGCCATAAACCCAGTCAAGACGCACACGAGAAGGGCGCAGCCTTCGTCAGATGTTCGCGATTAGTGCCGCCGATACTGACATCGCAGGACTTCATCGGTCAGCCGTCCTGCGCGCAATGACGGCTCCAAGCAAGCCAAATCTCGCGCCCGATCCCTGTCATGGTGTCACAGTCGGCCATCTATTACCCAAAGACGGTCTAGCTCCGAAAATCCAATGCTGCCCTACGAAACGGTGGTTCCCTGTAGCCACCTGCCTTACCCCGAACTTGATCTCAGGACGAAAAGCATGAGGTTGACCGAGTAGCAGAGCCAGGGTATAGTGGCGGCTGTCATCTTGTGGGCAGATAAACACGGGAAAGCGAATCCCAGGGGTGGATAGTTAGACAATGAATTCGGGTCGAGCCAGGCTGCTGAGCACAGGCAAACCACTGCTAGCATGGCTGTGCGACCCTGTTGCAGTAAAGCCCCGTTATCTCCTGGCTTGCCTCGCAATGATTACGGTTGCCGCGGGTGCGTTTATCTTGTGGCCACAACGCTGGTTTTCATTGTGGGTTGCAGAGCCTCGGGCTGCTGCGCAGCAGCCGAGTTCGGCCAACCCTGTTGTCGGAGCTGATGTAGCGCGACTGACGGAGCTTCTCTACAACCGAGCCGACCCCATCCAGCAAAGCCAGGCAGCTATTTTGCTCCTTCAACTCGATAGCCCGGAAAGCCGTGAAGTCGTGCGGCAGGGATTGCGGCGATGGGACCGGGCAGATGTCTTCCAGGCGCTGGCTGGTGCTCTTCGGCTACGACGCGATCCGCAATACATCACGCTTCTATTGCGGGCCCTCAGCTCCGAGCAGGCAGCCATCAGGCAATCAGCTATAGATGCACTCGCCCGAATGGATTATCGGCTGGTGGTGAGACCTTTAGTGGCGATAGCGGAAGACGCGACGGCCGGCATGACCGCACGCCAAGCTGCCACCACGGCACTGGCACGCACACAGCAACGGGCCGCTATTGCTCCGCTCTTGAGTTTGCTGAGCTCCGAAGCCCCACCGGTGCGTGGAGCGGCAGCGGCTGCACTGGAGGAGTTGACCGGCTTGAATTACGGGCTGGATGTCAACCGCTGGCAGCAGTGGTGGCAACAGCACAAGGACGTTACCGATGAAGAATGGCTGGCGGCCCGCAATGCCGCTCTGTCTGATCAGGTGCGGCGATTAAATGCCGAGCTGAGTCGAGCAGAAGCCTACATTGTCCAGCTTCACCAGCAAATTTACAGCAAGACGCCGCTGGCAGACCGTCTCAATCACTTCCAAACCCTGGTGCAAAGCGACTATCCAGCAGTGCGCGTGCAGGCGATTGTCTGGATGGTCGAATCGTTACCGGAACTGGATTCCGCCCAGCAAAAGCAGATTACCCGTTTATTGCTCCAGCTAACCGAAGATGGCGTGGAAACCGTGCAACGGCAGGCGGTACTGGCTCTGGAAAAGCGGCTCGAGGATCCTCAGGTACTCGGGCGGTTGCTCACGATCCTCGAGCAGGGGAGCGTATCGGTGCGGGCAGCGGCGGCGCGGAGCCTGGGACGATTGCCCAGCTCGTTACAGCAACCCGAGCGGATGGCCCCGATTCTAGCGGCGTTGCAAAAAGCTCTCAAAGACCCATCCCTCGCCGTAGTTGCAGAAGCTACTGAGAGCATCGGCGCTACGGGTGCTCCCCAGGCAGCACTCATTCTCGCGGAACTGCTCCGCCATCCTTCGGAAGGTGTTCGCCAAGCAGCAGCGCGAGCGTTAGAGCCGATCGCCGATGAGCGGGTACTACCAGATTTGCTCCAGGCCCTGGGCGACAGTGCTGCCAGCGTTCGTTTTCACGTGGTCGGTGCGCTGGGCCGGATTGGTGTGCTGGGAAATGACCAGCGAAAAGCGGAGATCGCAAAGCGATTGCAAAGCCTTATGCTGCAGGATGGCGATCCAGGCGTGCGCAGCCGTGCGGCCGGAATTATGGGAGAACTGGGCACGCCTGCCGACTTGGTGTTTCTGTGGCAGCGCTGTCAGGCTACCGAAGACGAACGCGTTAAGCTCAAGGCCTGGTCAGCGATGCTCGATATTCTCGCCCGCAGCGGCAATCCTGATCTGGTGGCTCAATGGGATCAACTTCTGGCCCATCAGCGCGAAACAGCTCGCCGCATCGAAATGCTTACCGAAATTCGCAGCCGCTGGCAGAAGACTGAAAGTCTGCGGCCCCATCTGGACTCGATTCAGGCGTTGCTGGTGCAGGCCTACTTGGCGCAACGACGCTGGCAAGCGGCTGGCCCACTGGCCCTGGAACTGGCTCGCCGGGCTCCTAATGACAACGAGTTGCGCCGCCGCTTACGCTGGCTGCTTGCCGCCGGCTATCTCGCACTCGAAGACAAAAAACCAGAAGAAACACTGGCCTGGATACGTGATGCGGAAGACCTGTTACCTCGGGCCGGTGATATTGCCTTTGAGTTTGCCGTGCTCAGGCAAAAAGCGGCTCAGGTCGAAAAGCCCTGATCCAGCCACAACGCTTAATTCGCTTCCACGCAATTTTCGTTGCAGCTAGGCAGAACCTGTCCCGGCCAATGCAATTGTGATTCGTGCCCTTGCATTTTGTCTTACACAACACCCCACGCGTTCTTGCCGATCCTAACAAGCGCCATGAATAACGCGGGTCGGCCGACCGGTGGCCATCGGGTGATCCTGCCGATCATTGGGCCAGCTATCGCCTGGTGGGCCGGCGATCGTCCAGGCCGTATTGTGCTGCCGAACCCAATGCTTCTTCGATGCGTAGCAACTGGTTATATTTGCACGTGCGATCGGTGCGACTGGGTGCGCCGGTTTTGATTTGGCCGGCATTCGTCGCAACGGCCAGGTCCGCGATGGTGGTGTCCTCGGTCTCGCCGCTACGGTGGCTGATGACCACACCAAAGCGGTGCCGTTTTGCTAGCTCCACAGCCTCCAGCGTTTCCGTAAGGGTACCGATCTGATTCACTTTGACGAGAATGGCGTTGGCGGCTTTTTCCTGAATCCCCCTTCGCAGTCGCTTGACATTGGTAACGAAGAGGTCGTCCCCGACGAGCTGAACCTGTTCCCCCAGTGCAGCGGTCAGCTTCTTCCAGCCATCCCAATCGTCTTCTGCCAAAGCGTCTTCCAGGGAATAGATCGGCCAGCGCTGGCAAAGGCGCTTCCAGAAGTCAATCATTTCATCGCTGGTACAGATGCGGTCAGGCTGGCTCTTGAAAAAGCGATAAGCCTGCTTTTCTTTGTCGAACATCTCACTGCAGGCAGGATCGAGAGCAAACCAGACATGTTCGCCGAGTTTATAACCGCTACGCTCCACTGCTAACGCCAGCACTTCCAGCGCTTCTTCGTTGCTCTTCAAGTTAGGAGCAAATCCACCTTCATCACCGACTGCGGTACTCAAACCGCGACTTTTCAACACCTCCTTGAGCCGGTGAAAAATCTCCACGCCCATGCGCAAACCCTCAGCAAAGCTGGAAGCACCCCAGGGCATGATCATGAATTCCTGCAGGTCCACGTTGTTGTCCGCGTGTTTACCACCATTCAGAATGTTCATCATCGGCACAGGCAAAACATGGGCATCCGGCCCGCCGAGATAGCGCCACAACGGTAAGCGTAAATGTTGAGCAGCGGCGCGCGCCACAGCCAGCGACACACCGAGAATGGCATTGGCCCCCAGCCGGGATTTGTTTTCCGTGCCATCCAGCTGACACAGTAATTCGTCCAATCGCCGTTGCTCAAAAGGCGACCAACCTCGGATTGCTGGACCAATGACCTCATTGACGTTGCGGACGGCCTGGCGAACACCTCGGCCGAGGTAACGCTGCGGGTGTTGCTGGTCGCGTAACTCGACAGCTTCGTGTTCACCCGTCGAGGCCCCGCTGGGAACGGCGGCCCGGCCTACCGTACCATCGCTCAGCATCACCTCCACCTCGACGGTGGGATTGCCCCGACTGTCGAGAATTTCCCGACCTCGTACCTCGCTAATAGTGGCATGCATCACTGATTCCCTCATCTACTTCGCTGTGCGGCTGATTGACTCCTGCAAAGTGCGACCTTGCAAAGCTGCCATTATAGCGAACCGGCCAACCTTTTCACAAATGTCCGCTCGGCTTCAACAGGTCAACCACTGGCAACACGCCGACCCACGCTCTTGAGTAAGTGATCGGCATAAATGGTTACACCGGCAAAGTGGACGTAGTACAGCCTGAGACGGTGCCCCGCCATCACCACGGGGGATCGATGGCCAGCACTTGCACCGCTTGCCCAGGAACGAAGCGATTTTCTCCCGCCGGCAAACGCAATAATGCATTGGCACGGGTCAATGCTCGCAGGTCGGCCGATCCCAGCCACGGTACCGCTTGAACACGCCAGGCACCTTCGTCGAGCCACAGCTTGGCCGGATGATACGTAGGTCGGTCCGTGCGATAATAAAACTCCGCAGCGAAAGTGGCCTGGAGGTAAACCAGATGTGGTTCGCTTTTGCCGAGCATCACCCGCAGAGCTGGCCGAACAAAAAGCTCGAAGCCGACGAAGCTGCTTACCGGGTTGCCCGGTAATCCGAACACCAGCTTGTCGTTGTACACCCCGAAAAGTAACGGCTTGCCCGGCTTCAGCGATACCTTATGAAACAACAGCTGCACGCCTTCTTCCTGGAGCAGTTGCGGAACCAGATCAAGAGGGCCGACGGATACACCGCCGCTCAGCACGAGCACATCGCACTTCAATCCCTCGCGCACGAGTGGTCGGAGACTATCGAGAGTATCTCGGGCAATACCCAGATAGCGCGGCAACGCATGATTCCGGGCCACCAGTGCCGCCAACATGGCTGCGTTAGAGTTCCGTATCTGACCGGGACCAGGCGTCATTCCAGGCTCGACCAGTTCGTCTCCGGTGGGCAAAATCGCAACTACTGGCTGGCGGTACACGGGCACGGCTGTTTTTCCGACGCTGGCCAGCACACCGATCTCCGCGGGACGAATAACGGTTCCGGCCGACAGGATCAGCTCGCCCCGCCGCATCTCCGCTCCCTGCGGTAGCACATTCTCGCCAGCGCGAGGTTGACGCAGCAGGCGTATGCGATCTGCACCGGCAGGTTCCACTTGTTCCTGCATAACGACAGCATCCGCACCCGCCGGAAGCATAGCGCCAGTGGTTACGCGGGCTGCTTCGCCGATGGCCAGTGGTTGCGACGGCGTTGCCCCGGCCATGATTTCCATCACCACCCGGCGCTCAGACGTGTCATCCTGGCAGCGTACGGCAAATCCGTCCACGAGCGACTTGGCAAAGGGGGGACTATCGCGGTCAGCGTAAACGTCTTCCGCCAGCACCAAACCCAGCAGTGCACTGGTCAACGAGGCAACCTGCGGCGGCAACCGACGCGCCTGCGACAATACCTTTGCCAGAGCGCTTTCCACCGAATGCGGTTCATCTCGGAGCATAGTTTTTCTTCAGCCAGTCCTGGCACGGAAGTTTTTGTCAGTCTGATGGCAGCCAGGGAAGCACCGACTCACAGACGCAAGAAATTGGCCAGCAATTTCGGACCTTCGATTGTCAAGAAGCTTTCAGGGTGGAATTGTACGCCATGCAAAGGCCAGCTTTTGTGCCGAATGCCCATGATCTCGCCTTCGGCAGTCCAGGCAGCCAGCTCAAAGTCGGGATGATTCCACGTCTCCCGGCGAATCACCAGGCTGTGATAGCGTGTGGCTTCGAACGGATTAGCCAGCCCCACAAACACTCCGCGACCGTCGTGGTAAATGAGCGACGTTTTGCCGTGCATGATGCGAAAATTGCGAACAATTTCGCCGCCGAATACGTGCCCAATACACTGATGGCCCAAACACACTCCCAGAATCGGCGTTTTGGGAGCAAAATGGCGAATGACATCATTAGAAATGCCAGCTTCGCGCGGAGTGCATGGCCCGGGAGAGATGATGATATGGGTCGGCTTCAGGGCTTCGATTTCCGGCACTGTAATCTGATCGTTGCGGAAAACGCGGATGTCGAGGCGGCTATCGAGTTCCCCAAGCCGCTGCACCAGGTTGTAGGTGAACGAGTCGTAATTGTCTATTACGACAATGCGCATAGCGACACCTTTTGACACCGTTCAGGAAGATAAGTCCGTATCCCCAAAGGAAGTATAGGAGTACCTGGGATAATAAGGTCAATCGGGCCTGGTGTCGCGTTGTGTCGAAGCTGGTTTGCTGAAACAGAACAGATGCTTGCGTCCGCGAATGAAAATGCGACCATCAGCGATAGCCGGGGTCGCAAATACTTGTTCACTGACGCTGCCACGACCGAGCAATTGAAATTGCGGTGCTGCGGCGAAAACAAACACCTCTCCTTCTTCACTAACCGCATAAATCCGCTCACCAGCTAATACTGGCGAGGCCGAAAAGCTGCCGCCTCCTTCCAGCCGTTCCATCCAGACGCGCTCACCAGTACCAGACCGGACACACCCTGCAATTCCCAAATCATTTACGAAATATAAATGCTCGCCATGCGCCAGAATGGTCGGCACGTAAGGCAGGAAACGCTTATTTTCCCAAACCAGATGGGATTCCGGCACTCGACCGCGGTCACCCGGACGGATGGCCACTGCATGTCGGGCACCGCCACCGTCGCCACTCGTGGCGATGATCAGCCCGTTCGCATAAATCGGCGAAGCCACCGTTCGCAGCGGCATGCCATCGAACCGCCACTCCCAGTGCCAGATTTCCTTACCGTTGGCGGGGTCGTAGGCCGTGATCCCTGCCGTACTGGCTACGATCAGCTCCGGGGCATGTTGCGGTCGTTCCAGAATAAAGGGAGTAGAGTAGCAGGCACGGAATGGCTGGCGTTGCGTTTGCCAGAGCAGTTTACCCGTCCGTGCATCGTAAGCCACAATTACCGAGGTGCCATCCTGGTCATTGGCAACGATGACTTTTCCGTCATAGACAATGGGAGAATGACCGGCTCCGTGTTGACTGGTGTACGTTCCCAGGTTTTGCTCCCAGACAGTTTTGCCGGTGAAATCGCAGGCTACCAAAATGTAATTTTCGCCGGTCCACAAAAGCGCGTAAACCCGTTCGCCATCAGTGGCCGGGGTGTTGGAGGCAAACGTGTTCTTGCGATGCTTGGGAGCGGCTTTGCCTTTCCATTGTCGCTGCCATAACACCTGTCCTGTTTCTGTCCGTAAGCAGAGCAAGTACCGTTGTTGCCCATCCGTGCTCGACGATTGTACAAACAGGTAACTGCCCCAGATGACGGGTGAGGAGTTCCCTTCGCCGGGCAGAGCGACTTTCCAGGCGGCATCATCAGGTCCCT
>Ga0079995_1067066_pt1 | contig 10878 bp, 9 predicted proteins | sample FaiFalFF_MnMetaG_2_FD_69198 | JGI IMG/M metagenome (GOLD analysis project Ga0079995, IMG submission 69198) | Freshwater microbial communities from Yellowstone National Park, Wyoming, USA - Fairy Falls C (FF_Mn_C) (SPADES assembly) (version 4) | ecosystem: Environmental > Aquatic > Freshwater >... | reverse complement strand
AAGCGGGTATACTTGTGTAGACTGTGAAAACCTGCACAAATCGGCAGACGGAGCCGCCTGTGTGGGCGCGGCAGGACGCGGTGCGCCGCGCCTATGTGCGCGAGATGTTCGGGCGGGTCGCGCCGCGCTACGACCTGCTCAACAGCATTCTGAGCCTGCAGTTGCACCACTACTGGCGGCGCAAAGTTGTGCAGATGTTGCGCCTGTCGCCCGATTCGCGCGTGCTGGATCTCTGCACGGGCACGGGCGACTTGGCGATTGAACTCGCGCGCACGCTGGGTCCCGCGGGCGAGGTCGTCGCGCTCGACTTTTGCGAGCCGATGCTGCGCATGGGACGCGAGAAGGCACGCCGCCGCGGACTGAACCATACCGTGTGGCTACACGCGGACGCGCTACAGTTGCCGCTGGCGCCCAACCAGTTCGACGCCGCGACGATGGCGTTCGGACTGCGCAACCTCATCGACAAGCCCGCCGCGTTTCGGGAAATCTACCGCGTGCTGAAACCGGGCGGCAAGGTCGCCATCCTTGAACTTACGCGCCCGCAACGCGCGCCCGTGCGCTGGCTGTACGACCTGTACGCGCTGCAGATTCTGCCGCGCATCGGCAAGCGGCTCAGCCAAGCAGAAGACGCCTACCTCTACCTGCCGATGTCTATCCAACACTATGAAGACCGAGCCACAATCGCCGAATATATGCGACATGCGGGGTTCACTCAAGTATGCTACCGCGACCTGACCTTCGGCGTTGTGTGCGTTCATATGGGAGTTAAACCATGACCACTATGCAAATCGAGAAGCAGACGCTGGCGGTTCCAGAGATGCTTGCGCCGATTCTGCCAGAGATGCAGGCGGTGGAGGCGTTTCTGGAGGCGCAAGCCGAGACGGCTATTCCGCAGTTCAGCGAGTTGACGCGCCATCTGCTGTCGGCGGGGGGCAAACGGTTGCGCCCCGCGATGGTGATCCTGTGCGCCTACGCCGCCGCGCCCCACCGATTCGGCGAACTGTACCGCGATGGGCATCCCCGTCGCGCCCGATTAGCCACCATCGCAGGCTGTATGGAGATGATCCATATGGCGACGCTCATCCACGACGATGTGATCGACCAGACCTTTGTGCGGCGGGGCAAGCCGACCGCTAATGCGCTCTACGGCAACCTCGCGACGGTACTCTCGGGCGACTTCATTCTGGCGCGGGCGATGCGCTGCCTTGCGCAAGACGGCGACCTGCGCATCATTCAGACCGTTGCCCAAATCACCACCGACATGAGTGAGGGCGAGGTTGCCGAAGTGTTCCTGCGCCACCGCTTAGACCTCACGGAGGCGCAGTATCTGGACATCATCCGTCGCAAAACCGCCGAGTTCCTCGCGGGTTGCTGCCGAATTGGGGGCTATCTGGTAGATGCCGACCCCGAAACACTCGATACGCTGGAGCAGTTCGGGCGCGAGTTGGGCATCGCCTTCCAGATTATTGATGACCTGTTGGACTATGTGGGCGACCCGCGCCTTACAGGCAAGCCCAACGGCACCGACTTCCGCGAAGGGTTCGCCACGCTGCCCTTGCTGCATTACTACCAGCATGCAACGCCTGACGAGCGCGCGCGACTCCAGAACGAGTTCGGTACTGACCTCAGCCCGGAGCAGTTCGACGCTTGGCGAGAACAAATTCGGCTTACGGGCAGTCTAAAGTACGCGGAGGCGCTTGCCGAACAGTATCGGCAGCGCGCGCTGGCGCGGCTGGAGTGCTTGCCCGCCTCGCCCATTCGCACAACCTTGGAGGAGGTCGCCCGATTCATTACGGAGCGCAAGTACTAATGCAGGAGCGCGTGCGCGAGGAGCTACCGGGGCTCGCCAACCGATTCGAAGCGTTTGTATTCGATTTGGATGGCGTGGTCTATCGGGGTACGCGCCCCCTGCCGCACGCGATCGAGGTGTTGAACCTGCTGCACGAGGCGGGGCGGGAGGTCTACTTCCTGACCAACAACTCTGGGGCGACGCGCCAGCAGTACGCCGAGCGGCTGCAGGCGATGGGCTATCCGCATGCGCGCCCCGAACAGTTCATCACCTCTGGCTGGGCGACCGCACTCTACTTGCGCCGCGCCTTCGAAGAGGGCGCGCCGCTGTTTGTGGTCGGCGAGCCAGGCTTGAAGCAGGAGCTGGCAAGCGCAGGATTCGCGATTCTGGAGCGCGTGGAGCCTGAACTGCCCGCGGCGGTGGTGGTGGGCATCGACCGCGCGTTCAGCTACGAACGGCTCGCGCAGGCGCAGTATGCGATTCTGAACGGTGCGCGCTTTATTGCGACCAATACCGACGCGACCTACCCTGCCGAAGACCGCCTGCTGCCCGGTGCAGGCGCGATTGTCGCCGCAATCGCGACCGCTGCAGGACGCAAGCCCATCGTCATCGGTAAGCCGAACCTGCAGATCCTGCAGCCGTTCATCGAACGCGGCTGGATCAATCCCGAACGCACACTGCTGGTTGGCGACCGACTGGACACCGATATCGCGCTGGCAAACGCCCTACACATTCCGTGCGCGCTGGTGCTGACGGGCGTCAGCACGCACGACGACCTCGCCTGCGCACCGCTGGAGCAGCTCCCCCAGTGGGTGCTGAACGACCTGGGCGATCTGCTCAGCGACGCCGCCGAAAACCTCTTGATTCACGCGCCCTAAGTGGGGTATAATCCCCCGTGCAGCACCAGGGGCGGTAGCTCAGTGGGAGAGCGCTTGCATGGCATGCAAGAGGTCGGCGGTTCGAATCCGCTCCGCTCCACCAAGTGCGCGGTTAGCTCAGTGGTAGAGCACTTCCTTGACGTGGAAGGGGTCGGAGGTTCGAGTCCTCCACCGCGCACCACTTTACGGGGCGTGGCGCAGTATGGCTAGCGCGCCTGCTTTGGGTGCAGGAGGTCCCCGGTTCGAGTCCGGGCGCCCCGACCATTACTTGCGCACGCGTTGCTTGGCGTCCACAATCACCCCGTCGAAGATGGCGACATTCGATTTGACTTTGCAGTCGCGCCCGACGACGCAGCGCACCAGCATCGTGTCGCGCATCACCGTCGCGCCGTCCCACAAGATGCTCTCCTGCACGACCGCGCCTTCTTCGACGACGCAGTTCTCGCCGACGACGCTGTTTTCCAGCACCTTCGCGCCCGACTCGATGCGCGCACCAGAGCCAATCAGCACAGGGTAGCCAATCTCAGCGTCGTCGGCAATCTGCACGTTCTCGCCAATCCATACGAATTTGCGCCGCTCGGGGTACGGCATTTGGAGTCGAACGCGCCCCGCTAAGGCGTCCCAGTGCGCCTGCTGATAGGTCTTCAGGTTGCCCACATCCTTCCAGTAGCTGGAGGTCAGGAACCCGTACAGCGGCAACTTGCGCTCAATCAGCAGAGGCAGCAGGTTTTTCCCAAAGCCGTAGGGCGCACCGCGTGGAATTAGCTCCAGGGTGTCTGGCTCCAGCACATAAATCCCGATGTTCGCTGCGTTGGAGAAAATCATCTCGCCTTTGGGCTTCTCCAAAAAGCGTGTAATGCGTCCCCGCTCGTTTAAAAGCGCAATCCCATACTCCGAAGGGTCTTCCACCAGCGAGAGCGCGATCGTGCAGAGCGACTTCTTCTCCTTGTGGAACTTAATCAGGCGCGTGAGGTCGAGGTCGGTCAGGTCGTCGCCACCAATCACGATGAAGGTGTCGTCGAAGAAGTCTTCGCACCGCTTGACGCTGCCCGCGTCGCCCCAAAGTTGGTCTTCTTCCGAGTAGTGGATGCGCACGCCCCAGCGCGAGCCGTCCCCGAAATACGCCTTGATTTGGTCGCCCAAGTAGTGCAGGTTGACCATAATCTCGGTGAAGTTGTGCTGCTTGAGCAAGTTGATGAGGTGTTCCATAACGGGGCGGTTCACGATGGGAACCATCGGTTTGGGGAGGGCGCGGGTGAGGGGGTCTAAGCGCGAGCCGACCCCCGCCGCCAGAATCATCGCTTTCATACGGCGATTGCCTCCGTCTGTGCGAATTCCAAGATGCTCTGCGCGACCAGTGCAATCTGGTCTTCGGTCAGTTCCGAGTGGATGGGCAGCGACAGCACCTCCTGCGCCGCGCGTTCGGCGTTCGGGCAGTCGCCCTCGCAGTAGCCCAGAAACCGATACGCGGGCTGCAGGTGCAGCGGTAGCGGATAGTAGACCGCGCTTTCAACGCCGCGCTCCCGTAGAAACTCGCGCAGGGCATCCCGATGCGCCGTGCGCACCGTGAACTGGTGATACACATGGTAATTGTAGGGGCGCACGACGGGCAATTGGAGGGGGGCGTCGGCAAGCAACGCGCGGTAGAGAGCCGCGTGGTAGCGTCGCCGCTCCGTCCAGTCGTGCAGGTAGCGCATTTTGACACGCAAAATCACCGCCTGCAGCTCGTCCAGCCGCGCAGTGTAGCCGATGTCCTCGTAGTAGTAGCCGCCGTTCATGCCGTGCACGCGCAGGCTGCGCGCCTTGCGGGCGATTTGCTCGTCGTTGGTGAGGATCATACCCGCGTCGCCCGCCGCGCCAATGTTTTTGGTCGGAAAGAAGCTCAGCGTCGCCGCGTGCGCGAATGCCCCGATGGGCTGGTCATAATGGCGCGCGCCGATTGCCTGCGCGGCGTCTTCAATCAGCCACAGCCCGTAGCGGTCGGCAATCTGTCGCAAGTCGCGCATCTCCGCCGACTGCCCGTACAAGCTCACGGGCAGAATCGCGCGGGTGCGAGGCGTTATCGTCGACTCTACAAGGTTCGGGTCTATATTGTAAGTCTCGGGGTCAATATCCACAAATACGGGCGTCGCACCGAGTTGTACAATCACTTCCGCCGTGGAGACGAAGGTGAACGGCGTGGTGATGACCTCGTCGCCAGGTTGGACGCCAACCGCGCGCAGGGCAATCTTGAGGGCATCCGTGCCCGAACTCACGCCAATCGCGAAGCGGGCGTTGCACGCCTGCGCGACCTCCTCTTCCAGTCGCTGCACATGCTCGCCCAAGATATATCGCCCGCTCGCCAGTACCTCCAGTAGGAGCGGCTCCACCTCGTCCCGTATCCGCAGGTACTGGCTACCTAAATCCGCCATCCTGACTTGCAAGTCGAATCGTCCTCCTTGGTCGTAGACTGCGCTGTAGTATACCTTTTCGCAAGGGTGTACGCCAATCTGAGCGGTATAATAGTGCCTAAGGAGGCAATGCGATGGCATCGATTCGGGAGTTGTTGGAGCAGAGCGTGTTGATGGGGCTGGGGGCGGTGTCGCTCACGCGCGAGACGGCGCAGCACCTGGTGGACGAGATGGTCAAGCGCGGGCAAGCGCAGCGCGAGGAAGCCAGCGAGATTGTCGAACAGCTCATCAAGCGCGGCGAAAAAGAGCGCAACGCCTTGCGCAAACTCATCCGCGAGGAAGTGCAGGAGGTTCTCAAGGAGCTGCAGCTGCCTACCCACGCCGACATGAAGGCTGTGGAGCGCAAACTGGACGCCATCCTGCAGAAGCTGGAGGCGACCCCACAGGAGTAGGCGATGCGCCCGTTCACGCGGCGCGTGCGCAGCCTGCAACGCTATCGCCAAGTGGTGAGCGTGCTGGCGCGGCACGGGTTTGGTGGCGCGTTGGAGTACCTCAGCGTCCACCGACGACTCTCGCTCAACAAGGAAGAGCTGCGCGTCCCCTTAGAGCCTCTCGAATCGCCTGCCCAGCACCTACGCGCCGCACTGGAGGAACTCGGACCGACCTTCATCAAGCTGGGGCAAATTCTCAGTACCCGCTCCGACCTGCTGCCTGACCCGTTCATTGAGGAGCTGCGCAAACTACAAGATAACGCGCCTGCCGAGCCGTGGGAGACGATGCGTCCGCTGATTGAAGCAGAACTTGGACGCCCGCTGGACGAGGTGTTCCGCGACATTGACCCTGAACCAATTGGCGCAGCGTCTCTGTCGCAGGTTTATGCCGCGACGCTGCACGATGGCACGCCCGTCGCCGTCAAAGTCCAGCGCCCCAACCTACGCGAGGTGGTGGAGCTGGACTTGGAGATCCTGCACGACTTGGCGCACCTGGCGCAGCGCACGCAGCTGGGCGAGCTGTACGACCCCGAAACTGTCGCCGAAGACTTCGCCTTCATGCTGCTAAGCGAGCTGGACTACCGACGCGAGATGCGCAACGCCGAGCAGTTCCGCCGCAACTTCGCCGATGTGCCCGAAGTGCGTATCCCGCAATTTTACCCTGAATACTGCACGGGGCGGCTGCTGGTGATGGAGCGGCTGGAGGGCATCAAGGTAGACGATGTGGACGCGCTGCGCGCCGCAGGGCACGACACGCGCGAGATCGCCCTGCGCGCCTCGCGCCTCATCATCAAAGAGGTGCTGGAGGACGGCTTTTTCCACGCCGACCCGCACCCAGGCAACTACCTGATTCTGCGCGACGGGCGCATCGGCGTGCTGGACTTCGGGATGGTCGGCGTGCTAAACGACGAAGACCGTATCAACCTCACCCGTCTGTATGTGGCGATTGTGCGCTTGGATACGCACGGCATCCTGAATGTGTTCGCGCGGATGGGCGCATTCACGCGCTTCACCGACCGCCAGAAACTCATGCGCGCAGTGGAGCGCGTCCTGAATAAGTATCGTGGGCGCACCCTCAAAGAGAGCCAGTTCACCGAGTTCTGGGCAGACCTGACCGAGCTGTGCCGCCATTACCATTTGCGCCTGCCGAGCAACTTGTGGCTGGTGGGCAAGACGCTGGTGATGCTGGAGGGCATCGGACGGCAGTTAGACCCCGACTACGACCTATTTGCCGTCTCGCGCCCGTTCGTGCGCCAGCTGAGCAAAACCGCGTGGCTGCCCACCCTCAGCATGCAGGAGGTCGTCGAGCAGGTAGACACTTGGCGCTACCTACTGCGCGAGATGCCCGCGATGCTGATGCAGTGGCTGCAGAGCGTGGAGCGCGGCAAAGTGCCTGTGGAGGCGCAAATCGGCGCGACGCAAGAAACGCTGGACCGCCTGGACGCAATGATTACCCGCCTGTCGCTGAGCATGCTGGTCGCGGCGTTCATCGTGGGGCTTGCGCTGCTGTTGCCTGCCACGCGCGACATCCCCTACGGCACAACACTGACGATTATCGGCTTCCTCGGCGCAACGGTGCTGGGTGTGTGGCTACTCATCTCGATCTTGAGAAAGCGACACTGATGTCAATCGCCAAGCCAGCGTCCACAAGACGCCCCATCAGCCACTACGAGCCTGCGACTGTGCCTAAAGCAGGTGCATCGGGTCGATGTCGATGCGCAGGCGGGCGCGTGCGTCGGGCGTGAGTGTCGCCAGCGCGGGTGCGAGCAGGTCAGCAGGCTCGGCGTCGGGCGCGCACTTGAGCAGCAGATGGTAACGGTACTGCCCCCGTAGGCGTTCCAGCGGCGCGGGCGCGGGTCCCAAGACCTGCAGCAGTTGCCCCCCGATGTAGGGCGCGAGTGCGTCGGCGAGGTGCTGCAGTGGCTGCTCGGCAAGTGGTGGGGTCGCATGCTGGCTTCGTATGCTTGCCAGGCGCACGAACGGCGGATAGCCGACCTCGCGACGCAACGCGAGTTCCTGCCTGTAGAACGCTTCATAGTCCTGGCGCAGGGCGCACTGAATCGCGGGGTGGTCGGGGTTGTAGGTCTGAATCAGGGCGCGCCCGCGCTGCTCGCGCCTGCCCGCGCGCCCGATGACCTGTGTCAGCAGTTGGAACACGCGCTCGCTGGCGCGGAAGTCAGGCAGATACAGCCCTGTATCTGCGCTAATCACCCCGACCAGCGTTACGCGCGGAAAGTCCAGCCCGCGCGCTGCCATCTGCGTGCCGACCAGCACCTGCAGCGCGCCGGCGCGGAAGTCCGACAGAATCTGCAGGTATTGCCCCCGCCGCTGGAAGGCGTCGCGATCGAGCCGTGCTACCCGCACTTCGGGCAGCAGTTCGCGCAGGGTCGTCTCCACGCGCTGCGCACCGACGCCGAAGGGACGAATTTCCAAGCCGCCGCACTGCGGGCACACCGTCGGCGGATGCGCACGATGCCCGCAGTGGTGGCACAGCAGGAACGGCGTCGCCCCGCGATGGTACACCAGCGACACCGAGCAGTTCGGGCACATCGGCGTGTAGCCGCACTCGCGACACAATAGCATCGGCGCGAAGCCCCGTCGGTTCAGGAACAGGATTGCCTGATTGCCCGCCGCGAGCGTCTCGCGCAGCGCGTCCAGCAGTTCGGGGCTAATCGGCTGGAACGGTCTGCCGCGCAGGTCAATCAAGTGCGTTTCGGGCAGCGTTGCGCCGCCGACCCGTTCGGGCAAGTCCAGTCGGCGCAGGTGTCCCCTTTCGGCGCGGTGGAAGGTCTCCAGCGCAGGTGTGGCGGAGCCGAGCAGCAATATGGCGTTCGCGTCGCGGGCGCGCGCTTCCGCGAGTGTGCGGGCGTGGTAGGTCGGCGCGGTGGACTGCTTGTAGGCGGTCTCGTGTTCCTCGTCGATGATGATGAGACCAATGTTTGGCATTGGCGCGAAGACAGCGGAGCGTGCGCCAATCACAATCGGCGCGTCGCCCTGCTTGATGCGCAGCCACTGGGCGTAGCGCTCGGTGGGGCTGAGTTGGCTATGCAGTACGGCGATGCTTGCGCCGAAGCGTTCGCGGAACGCCTGCGTCAGTTGCGCGGTGAGCGCGATTTCGGGCGCGAGGAACAGCACGCCCCGCCCTGTGCGCAAGCACTCAGCGGCGGCGCGCAGGTAGACCTCCGTCTTGCCGCTGCCTGTGACGCCGTAGAGCAGGAACGCTTGAAACGCACCGTGCTGGATGGCGTCGCGCAGTGCGTCTACGGCGCGCTGCTGCGCGGGTGTAAGCGTCGGTGGGGGCGCAGTGGGCGGAATTGGCTCCGCGTCGGCGGCGACTTGGCGTGTCAGCCCGCGCGATTCCAGCGCACGCAGCGTGGCGAGGCTCGCGCCTGTCGCCTCCAACAAGGCGCGACGAGGCAGCCTTCCATCGGGATGCTCCAGCAGACGCAGCAGCAGGCGCGCTTGGGCAGGAGCGCGAGCGGCTTCCGTCGCAAAAAACGCCTCCAGCGCATCGGGGGACGCGCACACTTCCACCCACGGCTCAGCGCGCGGTGGTGGGGGCGGCGGGGCAAGCTCGTACACCGTGCGCACGCAACCCTTCTCGCGTAGCCCACGCAGACCGGGCTGCCAAATCGCCGCCGCGAGTTCGCGCTTAAGCGTCGCGAGGCTCACACGCCCCCCATGCCGCTGAATCGCCTCGGCGGTCATTCGCTGTGCCTGTGAGCGCAACGGCGGCACGGGCGCAACGAGTTCAATCACAGCGCGCAGCCGATAGCGCGTCGCCGTCGGTAGCACGGTCTGCGCCGCCTGCGCAGGCGAACAGAGCAGCGTGCGCTCCATCAAGCGCATCAGCCGAAGCAACGGCTCGTCCAGCAGCGGCTGCGCCAACACCGACTCGATGGGCTGCAGCGGATAGCCCAGCGCATTGGGATCGTCCAGCGTGTAGACGCGCAACACCAGCCCCAACGCGAGGCGGTTCTGTAGGGGAACCAGCACGCCTGCGCCAGGCGGGGGCGCGCTCGAAAACGATTCGGGCACAGCGTAGGTCAGCGTCTGGTACGCCAGCCCGCCGCCCGTGAGAAGCAGAACCTCTGCAACGGTCATTCGGAAGGGCTAACTCGCCGACGAAGCATCGCGCGGCAGTGCCTCTGCAAACGCCTGCAGGGTCGGGGCGTCCAAGGCAACATCCACCAGCGACTTCAGCACCTCCAGCGAGTCGATAGCATCGATAGCAGGGCGCACCTGATCTGCCGCCTCGCCGAACCGACGGCGTAGCACACGCATAACAGCGTCGCGCATTGCGGCGACACCCTGCTGGATACCCTGTTGGATACCCTGTTGGATACCCTGCTGGATACCCTGCTGGATACCCTGCATTAACCCCTCGCGGATAGCGCGTTTCTCGAAGCGAGAGACGAAGGTCGTGCCCCGCTCGCGCTTATACTCCTCGATAAGCTCGTCAAGCCGTTTCTCCAGAACCTCTGGCAGTATCATCACCCACTCCAGTAGACGCAAGATGTGTGCCTGATGCTCTGGATTATACCTCCTGTCAATCATCAGCCGAATCAACTGCCAGCGCGCCTCAAGGCGGGCGAGCATATCGTTCTCGGTCTCGTGCGCCCGACGAAACGCCAGCAACATCAGTGCCGCGGGATTGCGCCGATTCGCTTCCTGAAGCAGCATATCTTCCTCAAGGTCAATCAGTTTGACAAGGTGGTACTCGAAATCCAATCGCGTGCCTGGCATCTCCCGCTGGTAGCGATTCGGCGGTCGCCAATTCGGGTTCTTGTCGCCCAGAATCACGATGCTGGCGACATCAAGACGCGTCTCAATCCAGATGCGGGCGTTGTAGGTGTAGGTGTGTTCGGGCAGGTCGCCACGAGGCTGGTTTTGCGCCTCCAGATGCGTCAGAAAGGGCTTCGGCGGAATACCTTTCTCCCACACCTTGACCAGTTTATCCGTGTAGAGGCGTCCCGTTTCGCTACGCGGCGACAGCCGTCGCAACTCGTTATCCAGAAACACGGGACGCCGTCGCCAGTCGATGCGTTCGTAGAGTTCGGGCAGCACTAACTTGAGAAACCAGCGGAAGAAGACCGTCAGGAACTCCTTCCATGGCGTGTCGTAATCCGCGCGCGGCGTTGCCGACTCCTTGCGTCGCACGGGGTGTGAGATTCGCCATCGGCGCGTATTCTCCTACGATACTGCTCTGCCAATCAGTGCGCCCGTGCGGCTGTCCACAAACACTTCCCAGCCTGGCTCAAGCAGCAGCGTCGAGTCGGGCTGCACAATCAGCGCGGGTGCAGGGATAGGCGTATTCGGCTGCAGCGCAG
>Ga0079995_1054029_pt1 | contig 10895 bp, 7 predicted proteins | sample FaiFalFF_MnMetaG_2_FD_69198 | JGI IMG/M metagenome (GOLD analysis project Ga0079995, IMG submission 69198) | Freshwater microbial communities from Yellowstone National Park, Wyoming, USA - Fairy Falls C (FF_Mn_C) (SPADES assembly) (version 4) | ecosystem: Environmental > Aquatic > Freshwater >... | reverse complement strand
AGCGCTTCCAGGCCGACTCCCACACATCGCCTAAAAACCCCATCACAGCCATGGCTCCACCCACGAGAGCGCCCGGCACTTCCTGAAACTCCCCCGTCCAAGGTAGGCTCCATTGACCAACCAGAGCGGCCCCCACAAAACCAGCCCAAAAGCCCTCCCAGCTTTTTTGCGGGCTAAGGCGAGGACGAATCTTATGTCGGCCCCACGAGCGCCCCACCAAGTACGCCGCCGTATCCGATGCCCACACCGGTAACACATACCCCAAAATAGCCTCTGGCATGTAAGGCTCCTTCCCCCCAAAGTACCAACCCAAACTGCCCCAACCCACCCCCACATATATCCCCCCAAAAGCCGCCTGATAAGCCTTCCCAAAATCCCGCACCGGCTCCATCTGCCATAACCAAACCCCCAAAAGAATAAAAGTCCCCACCAGAAAAAGTTTCCAAGAGAGTAGGCCCGCCCCAGCTGCCCACAGCATAAGCATCCAACCGCTAAAAAGGAAGCGCCCCAAAATAGACCATTGCAGAGCCGTCGTGTATTCCCAAGCCATGAGATACCCACTCAGCAGCCATAGGAGCACAAACCCCCACCTCCCCGCCCACAAGGCAACCAAAACAAGGGGGATGAGAACCAAAGCCGTAAGGACCCGTTTAGTCACGACGGCGCCAAAGGCGATACACTTGATAACCCGCCGCCCCCGCTATTGCCGCCCCCACCAGCGCCACCCCAATCGGAGGCCGATATTCGCTCTGAATAAGCTCCGGCCGCCCTAAAAAGTGAATAGCCACATAACCCCCTATGGTCGCATAAGCATTATTGAGGAAGTGGGCCCAGATCGCCAAAGAAAGGCTCTGACCATAAAGCACCAAATACCCCATCAGCGCCCCCAACAGCACCCGCGGAATAAACCCATACACCTGCCCATGAATAGCACTAAAAACAAAAGCCGTTATCCAGATAGCCCAGACAGGCCTCATGAGACGAGAAAGTATCCCCTGCAAAGCCCCCCGAAAGAATAGCTCTTCTATAACAGCAGGAACGACCGCCAGAAAAATGAGGTTAGCCGCCAACGACCCATGGGTGAGGAGACTGAGAATCATAGCTTCCACCTGGGCTTCAATGTTTTCTAACCTTATTTCCCACTCTTTCCAGGGAGGAGGTAGCTCAAAACTCTGAGCATCTAAGGCCAGCCAGGGTAAAACCACTTGAAGGCCCAGCATCAGAAGGGCCAGCCATCCCCACAAAGCCAGGGGATAGGAGCCCAGCCCCAAAAGCCCCTGCGCCAGAGAGTCTTTCCACAGAGGGTAAAATACCAGAGCACTCAAACCAAAAGTGAAGACCAGAGCCAAACTATTCCCCAACGCAAGGCGGAAGGCACTACTGCTATCCGTGGCTGGCACACCCCCTCCAATCCCCAATAAAGACAAAACCAAACTCATCCCTATCAGCAGAAAGCCCCATACGGCCAGCAGCCCCCCTAAGGCAAGCCAAGCCTTTCGGTGCATAAGCAAAGGTACGCGGACGCTTATATTTGGGGCGGTGCTGGAAGTGCGGCGGCTCTCTCGGAGTTTTCAGACGGTACGGGGGGTGGTGCGGGCACTGGAAGGAGCTACTTTCCAGGTGCCTGATGGCGTCATAGCGGGGCTCTTAGGCCCTAATGGCTCCGGAAAAACTACCCTCATGCGCCTTATCATGGGCATCTTGCCCATAGAGGAGGGCGAGATATTTTTTGCGGGGCGGCCCATCTCCACCTTACCTCGTCAAGCTATCGGGTACATGCCCGAAGAGCGCGGCCTCTATCCCAAAAGCTCCGTCTATGAGCAGCTCCTTTACCTTCTGCGTCTCAAAGGATTCACCCCTTCGGAGGCCAAACGCGAGATTCAGCTGTGGGGTGAGCGCTTAGGTATCCTCAGTTATATCCACCGCCCCGCCAAAACCCTCTCCAAAGGCATGCAGCAAAAAGCCCAGCTCACCTTATCCTTAGCCGGCAATCCGCGCTTTCTCCTCTTAGATGAGCCTTTCTCGGGTTTAGACCCCATCAATGCCGAAGAGGTAGAACACCTCCTGCGCTCCCTCCGAGAGCCGGGACGTTTGATTTTGCTCTCTACCCACCGCTTAGAACAGGTAGACCAGCTATGTGATTACATCGTGCTCATCCATCAGGGGAAGATTCTCCTAACGGGCTATACCGCCGACCTCAAGCGACGTTACTGGGACCAGCGCTACTACATAGAGACAGAAGCTCCTCTCGCCACCCTCAATTGGCCCGCAGGGGTCTCCTGTAAAGCCCTCTCGCCCCACTCCGCCGAAATCACCTTGCCTCCCAACCTCCCCAGTCAAACCTTCCTACAAGCCCTCCTCCTGCAAACCGCCATCCGCACCTTCTACGAAAAGCTCCCTACCGTGAAAGAAATCTTCCTCCGAGTCGTTCAAGAACCTAACCTATGAGATCAGTCTGGATAGTTTTCTGGCGGGAAATTCTCGTTCGGCTCAAAGACTGGCGTTTCTGGGTAGGGACGTTGAGTTTTCCTGTGCTGATTTTTTTGGTGTGGGCGCTCCCGGCCCTGATAGAACGTTTTTCCCAGCAAAAAGAGGTACAGGTCTTGGTAGTGGGGGATCTGCCTTTACCGGCCGAAAAACCGCCCTTTCGGTTTGTGCCGAGTGGAGGAGCTCCTTTGGATAGCCTCAAAGCCCTCCTCCACAAAGGACAAGAAGACTTCGTGATCCTGGTTTTACCGCAAAACCCCCTGGAGAGCGAGACCTGCACCCTCTATACCGCTTTTAGCCTAAGTGCCGAAAAGATGGAGGCCTTGAAGTCCATACTTACCGAGGCTTTTCGGACTTATCGGCAGGCGGCGCTCCACTTGACTTCGGAGGCCTTGACTAAACTGCTCACGCCCCCAAGGATACAAGTCTATAAAGTGTCGGAGGCAGGCGCCGAGCGGTATTCAGCGGGGTTAGCTACGACTATAGGCATATTTATTGGGGTGGGGCTGTTCGTTTTGCTGTTGGGAGCAGGGTACCAAATATTAGCCAGCGTCGTAGAGGAAAAATCCAACCGCCTCGTAGAATACTTACTCCTATCGGCAGCCCCTACCCAGATTTTGCGGGGCAAGGTGCTGGCAGGACTTATCCTGAGTGTATTTCAGATGATAGTCTGGGGGCTTGCGCTTCTTTTGGGGGGGAGCTTGGCTTTTTCAATGCTGATGGAGGTGATTCAAGGGCAGCTGCGTACGATACAGTGGCTTTGGGTGATAAGCTTTTCGCTTTTAGGCCTTTTGCTATACACTTTTTTATATGCAGCGGCGGGGGCCACTTCGGAATCCGTAACAGAGCTTTCTCCGCTTAGTCAGGCCCTCCAATGGCCGCTTATATTATCGGTGATAGTGCTGCCCATGCTGGCCGCCGAAGGAGAAGGGCCCGTCCTAAAGGTGCTCAGCTACTTTCCCCTCACTTCGCCGATGTATATGCCGGTTCGGCTGATTGCTACACAGGTATCCATCTGGGAAGCGGCCAGCTCGTTGGGGATACTCTTTTTGACGCTGTTGGGTACGGAGCGATTGGCCGCACGCCTGTACAAACATGCCCTCCTCTTGTATGGGCAAAAGCTCTCCTGGAAAGCGATATGGCAGATTATTCGGGGATAGGCCTACTTCGTCGCAGGGGCGGGGGTCTCTATGGTGGGTGTCAGGGGGAAGGGACTCCTCTTCCGTAGGCTCCGTAGCCGCAGATAAGTCTGGCCGCCCCGCTATGACCCAGGCCGTATACCACAGACTGCCCAACCGATGAATAGCCCGGCGCATCCGCTGCTCCACCATGCCCTGCAAAAGAGCATGATAAACCTCCAAAAACGCCTCCGAATAAGTCCGAATGGTCTGATTACCCCGAAGGCGATAGGTGTATTTCTTGTCAGGGGGAAGGCGCCGGGTGGCTTCCTCTTCAGCTTGCAAAACTTGGGGTACCAGCGCGTGGCTCTCTTCTACGATTTGCCAGAGGGTATCCCGCACGCGACGCCAAAAGCGGGCCCGAGGCACAAAAAAGTCATAACCCTCCCCATACCGCTCAGGCAGGAAAGACTCCCAAAGCGCATGAATCCCGTGCTGGCCCGTAAACTGGCCATTGTAGTTAGCTGTGGTGTGGAGGGGGACATGCGCATCCGCCAAATAATGGCCGATTTCGGCGGAGAGTTTGAGGATGCGGTGGGTGTGGCGGGCTCGCATAGCTTCTACCAGCTCCCAAAAGGCCTTTTCCAAGTGCCAAGGAAGGATGCCATGGGTGTTCAGCGTGTCCAGAGAGTATTTTTCTACGGCTTCCTGCCAGGTGTGGGGTATGGGTGGGGCATATCGGTCCAAGTCAATGTAGTGGCGGGGAGCCTCCCAAGCAAAGGCCGCTCGGCGTTCATCGGGTTTAGTAGCTTGCCGCGTAAGGTACTCTATATGAGGTCGGTAAAAGGCAAAGAGCGTTTCTGGCAAGGTAAAGACAGCCAAGCGGTTGATGCGGCGATGCGCCCAGAAGCCCCAGCTGTATGCAGGAAGGATTAGAAGCGGGATTAGAGGGAGGCTTCGCATGGGGGGCAATTTACGGGATTGCGGTGGGGCTGGTAATGTACTGGCTGGGCTTGGGACTGACGGTACGAAGACTGCGGCGGCGCAGCATAGGAAGGCAGTCATATCCCCCTGTATCTCTCTTGATAGCCACGCACCGGCCCGGCGAGGCCCAGAGACTTCTTCAGCAGATGTGCGCCCTTAGGTACAAGGCTCCCTGGGAAGTCGTAGTAGTACTGGACCGCCTGCCTCCAAAGGCCCGGCAGGAAATCTACGAGCTTATCCTTCAGCTTCCCATGCCCGTGCAGATAGTGGAAGTGGAGACCACGCCCCCAGAGTGGAGTCCGAAAAAGTATGCCCTGGCGCAGGGGCTGGAAAAAGCGCAATATCCGTGGGTGGTGGTTTTAGATGCCGATGTAGAAGTGGGGGAGGATTACTTAGAGCGGCTGCTGGGAGAAGTCGGAGAGGGAGTGGATGCGGTAGTGGGGCTGGGGTGGCTGCGAGCGGAAAGTAAGGGAGTAGAGATTTTCGCGGCTTGGGAGGCGGCCCTCATACAGGTGGAAAGTGTGGGGCGGGCGGCATGGGGTTATCCCTACATGACTACAGGACGCGGATGGGCCGTCAAAAAAAGCTGGCTCAAACAGGGGCTCTATCTCTGGCGTGAGGTCGTCTCTGGGGATGATGACTTGACTCTCCAGCTCATCCCTCCAAGCAAGGTGAGAGCCAGTGGGGCGGCGACGATTTCGGGGGCTCCTCAGAGCTGGGGGGCCTACTTTCGGCGTAAGCGGCGGCACCTGCAAACCGCGCGGTATTACAAGAAGGGCGTGTGGCTTTCGTTGGCTGTGCTGGGAGTAGCGTATTTAGGGCTGTGGGGCATAGCATGGGGCAGTGGGCGTTTCTGGGGGGCGCCGCTCTTAGTGTGGATAGCGCGGGGAATAGCCATCCACCTAAGCGGCGCCCCCTTACCCCCATCGGCCCTCCTGTGGGACCCCATCCTTCTTGTCCTACAGGCGTTATACCCCCTCTTGGGACTCCAGCGAGTACGGCACTGGTAAAAAGCTCCCCTACCGCAAAAGCGTTACCGAAAAGGCTTTTTGGATTTCTTTGCCTGTCGGGGTCTTGAGAAAGACGATACCGCTATACACGCCTTCGGGGGCAGGAGTGCCCTTGAGAGTGCCATCCCATTCTAAGGTGCCGCTCAAAGCGGATTGGGACTGGCTCCATATGAGATTGCCCCATCGGTCATACAACGTCGCCTCAATCCGCTCAGCCCCCGTGTACCGAATCACAAACCGATCATTCACGCCATCCCCGTTGGGCGTGAAAGCATTCGGAACAATTAGCTCCTCCGCCACCCGAACCGTAATTCGGGCGGTGGCGGTATCCGGGCATCCATCCGCCGAAGTCGCTATGAGCACTACCATATAGGTGCCCGGCGCAGAGTAAATGACCGGGTCGGGCGTAGCCTGCGTACTGCTCTGGCCATTCCCAAAGTTCCAAACATAGCTCACCGCTCCCGTGGAGCTATTGGTGAAACTTACCGAGTTTTCCGAAGGGAAGGTCAAAAGTGTATCAGAAGGCCTAAAGGCCGCTACTGGCTTAGAGAGAACCGTCAGCGTCTGTCCGGAGCTTTGGAAGGGCGGATCGGTGCTCACCAGGCGCACTGTATAACCGCCTGCCGGGAGGGTAGCGGGAACCTGACAGCTCAAGCTGCCCTGAGCCCCACTGCTGGCCGTAGAACACCGGCTCACCACATTCCCATTGCCATCCACGATTTCCAAAATGAAAACATTGTTAGCCCCGAAGGTGATATTCACCCCCTCGTAGGTAGCTGTGAAGGAGCTGCCAGGGCACACCGAACTAGGCTGGAGGCCAGAAAGGGTAAGAGCCTGCTGTCCGACGGTGACCGTTACATTTACATTACAGGTCTGGGCGCACCCCGAGGGAGTATGAACCACTTGAATTTGCGCTGGGTATTGGCCATCGGCATTGTAGGTGTAGGTGATGGTGGTAGGCAGGGTTTGATTGGGGAAGTTTTGCGAGGGGTCGCCGTTGCCTGGCGTAAGGGTGATAGTGTAGGTGCCTGAGGGTAGGCCATTCCCGCCGATAGTGAAGTTAGCGCTCTGGCCAGCCGAAACCGGCACAGGCGAAACCGAGCAAGAGAGCCCCTGGAGGTTAGCTACATTAATGAGCTGCTCGTTGCTCACGATGCCCGCGGGGTCCGAGGCCACCACCCGAATCTTGTAAGTCCCCGACAAAGTGGACATAGGCATGACGCAGTTAATTGGAGAACCGCTTCCACTGCCAATGACAGTGGGATTAGCAAAAGAGCCCGTCGCATCCGACAGCTGAACCGAAAAAGTATTCGTGGGTCCGAAGGTGCCCGTCGTAGAAAAGCTCACCGTAAAGCCATCCCCACTGCACACCCAGGCCACAGGCGGCTGTAAAGTGATCGTTGGGGAGCCGGGCGCCGCCACTTGAACCGTTACCTGACAAGTCTGCGAGCAGCCCGAAGCTGGATGTGTAACTGTAAAGGTCGCTGGATAGCTTCCCGCCGTCGTGTAGGTATGGGTGAAATTCACGGGTAGGGCTGCCACGCCGTTTTGGCTTTGGGCTGGGGAGCCGTCCCCGGGGTTTAGGCTTACATTAAAGGGGCCGGCAGGCAGACCTGTGCCACTGATGGTGAGGGTTACGGCATTGCCGGGGGAAACGGGGTTAGGATTCGCCGTGCAAGTAAGTCCAGAGAGGTTAATCACTTGCAGGTCTAAGGTGTCGCTGATGAGGGGGGGGTTGGTGCTTCGGACGCGCACTTTGTAGGTGCCGCTGACTGTCCCGGCTGGTACGGTGAGCGTGATAGGGCTTGCAGCGCCCGTAGCCGTCGCTATGGGCGCCGCAAAAGAGCCTGACGCATCCGAGAGCTGCGCCTCAAACTGATTCCCAGCCCCAAAGCTCCCCGTCGTACTAAATGCTACACTCACCGTACCCCCCGCGCACACCTGCGCCGGCGTAAGACTAACCAAGTCTATCGTCGGTCCGCTCACCTCCTCAAAAATCCGAATCGCATCCACGCCAAACGAAGGGTCCTGAGCAGTCGTGGTTACCCCATTATTGAACCGAAATCCAATGTATACATTGGCGGGCCTTGTAATCGGCAGGGGGATGGTATCCCGCTGCCAGGTATTACGCCCTCGGAGCTGCGTGCTAAGAAGATTCCAGGTCGTTCCGTCCGTACTGTAGTACACTTCGCCATAGCTCTGAGGGCCGCCTTGGCAAATCCATATGAAGCTAAGCTTCACAGGGTTGGAACCGGCGGGAATGGTAGCAGGCGTATTCATCTTGGCGAAGTAGTGCTGCGCTGGCGTACAGTTACCATCAGCCGCCAGAAAGGCAACGTAGTTTACCGTGGGCGGCGTACAGCCACTGTAGTTGGGATTATGCACGTATGAGACATACAAAAAGTTGCTTTGCGGGCCGCCTACAATGCCCGCAGGCTGATTGGGGACTGCCGGAATGGTATAGGGAAAGCACAAAAGACCGGCGGAACAGGAAAGGTCTACTTCTATTGACCCTCCAGCATAGTGACCATCTACCACCCAGCGATTGTATAAGTTTGAAGTAGCGCACCCAAGGTCACTTGTATTCAGACTCCAGTCGGTCGGGACGCCGGAGTTGAAGTCTTGCTGGTAAAAGATGTTCACCTGCGCAAGCAGGAAGCCCTGGCTAATCCCCATCCCCAGAAGGGCTAATAAGCCTCGCATGGGACAAATTTAGGCATTTGTGGATGAGCAAAATCCATATTTTCCCTGAGTGGTATCAAAAGCCTCGTGAGTGGCTCAAAAGAGTCTCTCTCTTGCTGTATGAGCTACCTGAGAGGCTAAGGGCTATGGGTGGGAGGCAAGATGGGCTTTTCCGCTGACATTTGTTGAGGAGAGTTTTGCTGTATCTTTGTAGTATGCGAATCCATATTTTACCCCTCCTTTTCGGGGCTATTGGGGCGCAGACGATTTTTTACCAGCAGGACTTCAATAGCGGCGTGCCCAGCGACTGGAGCCTCAATACGAGCGACTTAGGCTCTACCACGACGCTCCTGTATAACCGCTGGGTAGTCGGCGCCGACTACAACGGCAACGACGTGGATAATCCGATTTCCAGCGTACCTGCTGATCCCTCTTATTGCTGCCCGACCAACTGCTCGGGCTACTGTGCGATTCTCAGCTGCGCAGCTTATGGATGTATATCTGCCAGCATTCCTCCCATCCCGGATCAGCCTGCCGCTATTACGGGGGCGCCGCAGTCCGCGTTTCTGCATGTTTCCTACAATCCTGCGTATGACAATGCGTGTCCCCCTGCAACGACGACTTTCTCGTACTTAGCGCCGACTCAATATTTTCCTTGCTATCCGCCGACGAATATCTTTGCTAAGATGAGCCAGCCTGTGGCCATCCCCGCTAGTGCTACGAATGTCAAGCTTAGCTTCTTCTGGCTGGCGGGCGGAGGTACCAATGCCTATGGGGAAGTCTACTACAGCACGAATGGCACTACCTGGACCCAGCTCACCTCCCGGAGTGGCTCCCAGCAGCTACGCAATAACGCCAACAGCTGGTATGCCGATACTATTTCTCTACCCGCATCCGTGGCCGGCCAAAACCTCTACATTGGCTTCCGCTTCGTCAATCAAGTGGGAAGTGGCCATGCCGATCCCCCGCTTGGGGTAGATGAGATACGGATTTTTGCCGATGTGCCGATGTCAGGTCCGACGATTGATATTACGAGCATTCCACCTGTACCTACTGTGTGTGCGGGCAATAGCGTGAGCATTGCATTTAGCACGACGGGCTCGTTTGGGGCGGGCAATCAATTTACAGTCCAGCTTTCTGATGCGACGGGGTCTTTTGCGGCGCCGCTGGCAACAGCTACGGGCGCATCCAGTCCTATCTCGCTGACCATTCCCACCACCGTCGCTACAGGCAGCTACAAAATCCGGGTCATCAGCTCCAATCCCGCCGTGGTCAGCGACACCGTAGATGTCAATGTTGTCAATCTCTCCAATCTCACCTGCTCTGCCAATCCTCCGAATCCCACTGCCGGTCAGGCCGTAACTTTCACGCTCAACGGCACCGGCCTCCCCACCGGCACCTTCAACATCTCGCTGGACATTGATAACAATGGCACACCCGACTACACCCAAAATGGCGTGAGCCTGCCCTATAGTTTTACGCATACCTACACCGCTACGGGAACTTACACGGCGGTTTTTACGCTTGTGCATCCGGCGAGTGGCTGTACGGGTAGCTGCCAGATTACAGTCAATGTGGGGGCAGCCCCTACCCTCACGCTGACTTCGGTCCAGCCAAGTGGGGTGTGCGCGGGCGGTACGATAAGTATCCAGTTTAGTGCCTCGGGTAGCTTCGGGGCCGGTAATACCTTTACTGCTCAGCTTTCAGACCTCTCGGGTTCGTTTGCTAATCCTACGATTTTGGGAAGCGGTACAAGCAGTCCTATCTCGGCCGTGATTCCTGTTACGCTCAATAGCGGTACTTACCAGGTGCGCGTGGTGAGCTCCAATCCCGTGGTTATTAGCAACACCCAAACGCTTACAATAACCAACATTCAGAGTCTGCGTTGTAATGCCACGCCCAATCCGGCGAGTGCCGGACAAGCGGTACAAATCCAACTGACGGGCACAGGTCTTCCCAGCGGGACGCTCAATGTGACTTTCAATCCCGGGGATGGGTCTTCTCCCCAGAGCCGCAGTGTGAGCAGCCTGCCAGTGACCTTCACGCATACTTATGCCAATCCGGGCAACTACAATGCGACTTTTACGGTGTCGGAGCCTGTCTCGCAATGTGTAGGGAGTTGCAGTGTGCCAGTGCAGGTGCAGACATCCAGTAGCCTCTCGCAGGCTGCCCTCATGCATATTCGGCTGTATCCGAATCCTTCTCCGGGAGGGGCGTTTTTAGAGGGGGTGCCGGTAGGGTGGGAGGTTCGGGTCGTAACGCCCTTAGGACAGGTGCTCTACCGAGAGCGCAGCGAAGGGCGAACTCTGCATTTACCGAGCTTACCGCAAGGCTTTTATTTGGTGGAGGTAGGGGCAGTCGGGAGTTTGCGGTGGGTGGTTTTAGAGTGAGAGAAGGGGGGGCTGGATGGTAGGACTCACCATGTAGCGGGCTCTTTAGCGCTACTGCTGCATGGGGGTTTCTGGAGGTTAGGTGGTGGGGTTTCTCGCAGGTGGAGGAGGGGCTCATCTCTACCGTTGTAAGGGGGGCTTCTGGGGGCTATATTTTGGGGTTTCTTGGAAAGAGTTTCTGAATGCGGATTGGTGGTGTTTTGTGGGGCCGCCGCCCGCCTTCG
>Ga0079995_1063810_pt1 | contig 10901 bp, 8 predicted proteins | sample FaiFalFF_MnMetaG_2_FD_69198 | JGI IMG/M metagenome (GOLD analysis project Ga0079995, IMG submission 69198) | Freshwater microbial communities from Yellowstone National Park, Wyoming, USA - Fairy Falls C (FF_Mn_C) (SPADES assembly) (version 4) | ecosystem: Environmental > Aquatic > Freshwater >... | reverse complement strand
GGAGCAAGCTTTTAGCGAAGGGCTGCCCTTTGATGGCTCCAGCATCCGAGGCTGGAAATCCATCAACGAGTCGGACATGTACATGGTGCCAGACCCCAAAACGGCCTGGATCGACCCCTTTTTCCAAGTGCCCACCCTCAGCCTCATCTGTAACATCATCGAACCCCGCACCGGCCAGCCCTACAGCCGTTGTCCTCGGAGCCTGGCCATGCGGGCTGTGGCTTACCTGCAATCGACAGGCATTGCCGATACGGCTTACTTTGGGCCCGAGGCGGAGTTTTTCATCTTTGAAGATGTACGGTTTGACCAAACTCAGAACGCCGGCTACTACTTCGTCGATTCCATCGAGGGCCGCTGGAACTCAGGCCGGGAGGAGAAAGGGGGCAACCTGGGCTACAAGCCGCGCTACAAAGAAGGCTATTTCCCTGTGCCGCCCACTGATGCCCACCAAGACCTCCGCACCGAGATGTTGCTAACCATGGCTAAGTTGGGGGTGCCCATCGAAAAGCACCACCACGAGGTGGCCACTGGCGGGCAAGGAGAGCTGGGCTACCGCTTTGCCGACCTGCTCACCTCTGCCGACTACATGATGATTTACAAGTACGTGATCCGGAACGTGGCTCGCAAGCACGGCAAGACGGTGACGTTCATGCCCAAGCCCCTCTTCAACGACAACGGCAGCGGCATGCACACGCACCAGTCTCTCTGGAAAGACGGCCAGCCCCTCTTCTACCAAGAAGGCAACTACGCGGATCTCAGCGAGATAGCTCTCTACTACATCGGCGGCCTCCTCAAGCATGCACCAGCCCTTCTGGCTTTCACCAACCCCACCACCAACTCCTACAAGCGCCTGGTGCCTGGGTTTGAGGCGCCGGTAAACTTGGCCTACTCGCAGGGCAACCGCTCCGCAGCCATTCGGATTCCGGTAACGGGCAAAAATCCCAAGGCCAAGCGGCTGGAGTTTCGCTGCCCAGATGCCACCTGCAACCCTTACCTTGCCTTCTCGGCTATGCTGATGGCTGGCTTGGACGGGATCAAGAACAAGATCCACCCCGGCGAGCCTCTCGACAAAGACATCTACGATCTAGAGCCGGAGGAGCTAGCCAAGATCCCCTCCACGCCCGGATCCCTGCTGGATGCTTTGGAAAGCCTGCAGAAGGATCACGACTTCTTGTTGGAGGGGGGCGTCTTCACTGAGGATCTCATCGAGACCTACATCGAGTACAAGATCGACAACGAGATCAACCCCATTAACCTGCGGCCTCACCCCTACGAGTTTGCCCTCTATTTCGACGCCTAATCGAGGTTTTCATCTAAAGCATTAGTTCTCGACCAAGGCTTTTGAACGGGATCCCTTCTTGCCCGAGGGATCCCTTTTTTGTGCCTGCTCTGGTACTCTGGGTGGGGGTGCTGAGTTTACAAACTCAGGGGGGGTTTGGATGGGATGGCTTATAGCTCTTATTATTTGGTTTAGGCCCTCTGGCGCTTACCTATCCGGCGCATATCGATCTAGAGAAGAGGCGTCGGGAAGCCTTGGAGCAGGTGGCCAGGAGGTTGGGAATGTCGTTTTCGACGGAGCTACCCGAAGGGATCCGATCCCGCTTGCTTCAGGCTGGCTTTGCGCTATTCGAACGATGCGACGCTCGACGTTTCTACAACTCGATGTTCAAACGACTGAACGATGGAACCGAAATCGCCATCTTTGACTACAGCTTCAAGGCTTTCAGAAGCAGACCAAGAAGAGGAAATTATTACCTTAGAAGAAGAAATTATTACTTTTCTGTTTTCTGGGCCTATTGCGAAGACCTACGGCTACCTCGTTTTCGGCTGCGCCCAGAAGTTCCCTTGTTCGACGACGTTGCTAAAGCTTTTGGCATGCAGGATATCAATTTCGAGAACCATCCCGACTTTTCTCGCCGCTACCTTTTGCGCGGAGAAGATGAGGCTAAGATTCGCCTGCGCTTCCATCCTAGGTTTCTTAGCTTCTTGGAGCAGCATCCTCCTTGTTGCGCTGAGGGATCCGGGCCGCAGCTTATTGTTTGGCGGGACGACCAACAGGTGAGTCCAGAAAAAATGGCAGACTGGCTGCGCTTCGGGGAAGAATGGGTGCAACTACTGCGGCTGCGTCGCGTTTAACTCTCTGGATCGTCCCTCAAGGCCACTCCCTGGGTATGATGAGAGGAAGAGTTTAAAAAACGTAACGTGTCTTCCTCATTGTCCCAGGCGGTTGTTCTCATTACAGGGGCCACAGGGGGAATTGGCAGTGCCCTTGTGCCTCTCTTGGCCCAGGCCGGAGCCCATCTAGTGCTGGCGGCGCGGCGAGAAGGGCCCCTAGCCACCTTGGCCGAGAAAGCAGTAGCCCTCGGGGCTGCTTCTGGAGTAGGGATCCCCACAGATGTAACCGACTACGCCCAGGTCGAGGCGCTGGTGACCCAAACGCTGCAGAGGCACGGGCGGATCGATGTGCTAATCAACCTCGCCGGCGCCGGCATCCTTAAACCTGCCCCGCAAATTACCCCCGCTGACCTGGAGCAGATGCTGGCGGTCAACCTCAAGGGCAGCTTCTACACCAGCCAACTGGTGGCCAACGCCATGCGGGAGCAGAAGTCCGGCCATATTCTCAACTTCCCCGGCATTCTGGGTCGCCACCCCATGGCCATGGCCTCGGCTTACTGTGCTGCCAAATTTGGCGTGGTCGGCTTTACCAAGTGCATGGCCGATGAGCTAAAGCGCCTTGGGGTGCGCTTTACCCTGTTTTACTTTGGCGGCATCGACTCGCCCTTTTGGGATCCCATCAGCCTCAAGGTGCAAAGGGACAAAATGCTCAGCCCCGCCACGGCTGCCGAGGCCATTCGCTTTGTCCTCACCCTGCCGGCCAATGCCGTGCCCAATGAGGTAGTGCTGCAGCCAGAGAGCCATCAGTTCCTCTAAAGCTTGCCAAGAGCACCTCCAGGCTAGAGGTGGGATCCCTGCTGGCTAACTTGGCAAGGCCCCTCTTGGCTGGGGGGCTAGGGAGCTACTTGCGGCTATTTGGGCAGAGTGTTTAGCGCCACCACCCGCCTCCCGGAACGCCTTGCCAGCTCTGATCCTAATCTAGGAGAGTTTGGATCCTGGGCTTCACCGACTAGCTCCCCAGCCCGTCCTTCCGGCAGCCTGCTGCTACAGCTCCTGCCGCGCTTCCAAGGCTCGGGCCAGGGTAACCTCGTCGGCATACTCCAACTCCGATCCCATGGGCAGGCCAAAAGCTAGACGAGTCATGCGCAGGTTGGGAGCAACCGGCTTCAGGTAATCTTTAACCACATGCATGGTGACCTCCCCCTCTACACTGGGGCTGAGGGCAAAAATGAGCTCCTGGGGCTTCTCCCGCGCCACCCGTGCCACCAGTTCGCGGATGCGCAACTGCTCAGCCCCGATCCCATTCATGGGCGAGATCAAGCCCCCCAATACGTGGTAGAGACCCTTAAACTCGCGCGTTCGCTCTACGGCGATGAGATCCCTGACATCGGCCACCACGCACCAGAGCAGGCGGTCCCGCTGGGGGGAGCGGCAGATCTCGCAGGGATCCTCTGCCGACCAGTTAAAGCAGATGGAGCAGTGCTTAACGGTTTGCTTGGCTTCCAGTAGGGCTTGGGCCAGGGCCTCGACCTCGTGGGCGGGCCTGTTGAGCAAGTGCAAGGCGAGCCGCTGAGCGGTTTTGGAGCCAATGCCGGGCAGGCGCTGCAGCTCCTCGATTAGGCGAGCCAAAGGGCGAGTGTACACAGGATTAGCCCAGCCCCGGCAGGCTGATATTTGCCGTCAGTTCCTCCATGCGTTTGCGCATCGTCTCAGCCGACTGGGTGTAGGCATTCACCATTGCCGTCAGCAGCAAGTCCTCCACCACATCCACTGGCTCCTGGAGGACTTGGGGATCTATGGACACCTTAAGGGGCTCCTGGTTGCCGTTGACCGTCACCTTCACCAAGCCATTGCCGGCCTCGCCAACAATTTCCATTTCTTCTAGCTCTTTTTGCAGCTTTTGGGCGCCGTCGCGCACCTCTTGAGCTTTTTTGAGGGCTTCCTGAATCTTGCCAAAGGGTCCAAAGCCTCGCGTCATGGGATCCTCGTAGTTGAGAGACTCTGCTGTTCTACTCTACTCCTTTCCTTCCGTTGGTAAAAGTACCTGCCCTTCCAGATTGGATCGGGCTTCTTTGTTGGGCTGCCATCTTCGGCTATCGTTGCAACGAGTGCAGTGGAAAAACTTGGATCCCTGCTGTGTTGTTACTGGAGTGTTCCCCCTTAAACCTTTCCCCGGCTGAGGCGCGGGAGAAATTGCTCTATTTGCTGGCACAGCTGGCCTACCGCGAGGGATCCTTTACCCTCACGTCCGGGCGGCAGAGCTCCTACTACATCAACTGCAAGCCGGTCACCCTCCACCCCCAGGGGGCCTACCTGGCTGGATCCCTGCTTCATCGGCTATTGCCTCCTGAAACAGCGGCGGTTGCTGGGATGACGCTGGGGGCAGATCCCCTGGTGACGGCAGTGAGCTTGGCTTCTCTTTATGCCCAGCCGGCTAACCTAGCAGCCCTGATTGTCCGCAAAGAGCCCAAGGCTCATGGCACCCAGGCCTGGATCGAGGGGCCAGAACTGCCAGCCGAGAGTCGAGTGTGGATCTTGGAGGATGTCGTCACTACGGGTGGCTCTGCCCTCAAGGTTGTAGAGCGGGTACGCGCGGCAGGCTATCGGGCAGAAGGAATCCTCGCCTTAGTCGACCGGCAGGAAGGGGCAGAAGCTCGCTTTTGCCAGATGGGGATTCCCTTTCGCCGCCTGTTTACTCTCGAAGAGGTGCGGGCTTGCCACCGGGCTGTCGGTCAAGGCTTGAGGAGCTAGCTTGGGCGTGCGGGGACTTTCCATCAAGCTGCAAAAGTGACAGCATAGGCGGTGGAATACTTTTGGGCAAAAAGGCACAGCCATGCGCAGGGGCAGACTCAGTGGGATCCTCTTGCACCCCACTTCGCTGCCGGGATCCTTTGGCATTGGCGACCTGGGGCCGGCCGCTTATCGGTTTGTGGATTTTCTGGTAGAAAGCGGCCAGCGCCTCTGGCAGGTGCTGCCTCTGGGGCCCACTGGCTGGGGCAACTCCCCTTACATGAGCTTTTCTGCCATTGCCGGCAACCCGCTGCTGATTAGCCCGGAGCTACTGGTCGAAGCTGGCTGGCTGGAGGCCAACGCCTGGGAGGAGCTGCCCCAGTGGCCGGCCATCCAGGCGGGGGATGCTGAGCGGGTGGACTACGGGATTGTCATCCCCTTCAAGCTGGGTCTTTTGCAGCGGGCCTGGGCCACCTTCAAGGAAAAGGCTAGCGCTGCTGACTGGGAAGCCTTTCACGCCTACTGTGCCGAGGAGGCGGATTGGCTACCGGACTACGCTCTCTTCATGGCTCTCAAAGAGGTGTATGGCGAGCAAGAGTGGACTCAGTGGCCTCCAGCCCTAGCCCAGCGGGATCCCCTTGCTCTCCAGGAGGCTCGCGACCGCTACGCCGACGCAGTCACCCGCCAGATGTTTTGGCAGTATCTGTTTGCCCAGCAGTGGAGATCCCTAAGGGAGTATGCCCACCAGCATCAAGTGCAGCTCATTGGCGATGTACCCATCTATGTTGCCGCCGACAGTGCTGACGTGTGGGCCAACCGGGAGCTGTTTCAGCTCGATGAAGAGGGGCGGCCCCTATGGGTAGCCGGCGTCCCCCCCGATTACTTCAGCCCCACTGGGCAACGCTGGGGCAACCCCCTCTACAACTGGGAGGTGCTTAAGGCTCGCGGCTACGACTGGTGGATCCGGCGCATCCAGGCCATCCTCAAGCAGGTGGACTATGTGCGCATTGACCACTTCCGCGGCTTCGAGAGCTACTGGGCTATTCCCAGCAAGGCAGAAACGGCGGTGGAAGGCGAGTGGCAAAAGGGACCGGGAGCGGATTTCTTTCAGGCGTTGGCCGACAAGCTGGGGGAAATTCCAATCATTGCCGAAGATCTAGGAGGAGAGATTACGCCAGAGGTGGTGCAACTGCGGGATCAATTCAGCCTGCCCGGCATGAAGGTCCTGCTATTTGCCTTTGGCGCCGGCCCCGACAACCCCCACCTGCCCCACAGCTACGAGCGCAACTTCGTCGTCTACACGGGCACCCATGACAACAACACCATAGTGGGTTGGTTTGAGGATCCGGATCGCCCGGAGTGGGAGAAGCAGAACCTGCTGCGCTACCTGGGCTGCCAGGGATCCGCTGGCATCCACTGGGATCTCATTCGCCTGGCCCTTGCTTCCGTGGCCGATCTGGCCATTATTCCCCTCCAGGACGTCATGGGCTTGGGGGCAGAGGCGCGCATGAACTTCCCCGGCAGAGCCGAAAACAACTGGGCCTGGCGCTACCGCGAGGAGATGCTGCGCCCAGAGCTGGCCCAGCGGCTGGCCGAGATGAGCGTGACCTATGGACGCATCTCTCCTCACGACCTAGAGCAACGGCGGGCGGCCCTGGCCCAGGAACGGGCGGCTGCAGCAGCCGCAAGAAGCCATTCCCAGGCAGGTTCTACTCAAGCGCTTGCGCCTTAGCCAGGAACTCAGCCACTGTCAGGGATCCCAGGTCTTTTCCGTGGCGCTGCCGCACGCTTACCGTGCCGGTTGCCTGTTCTTGTTCTCCCACAATAAGCATGAAGGGGATTTTGGCCTTCTCGGCATTGCGGATCTTTTTGGGCAGGCGCTCGCTGTCGGCATCGATGTGGACGCGGATCCCGTGCTCCCGCAGCTGATCCCGCACCTGGAGGGCGTAGCCCAGGTATTGGTCGGAAACGGGCAAAATGCGCACCTGTTCCGGCGCAAGCCAAAAGGGAAAATCCCCCGCATACTCTTCAATGAGGATCCCGATGAGCCGCTCCAGCGAGCCAAAGGGAGCGCGGTGGATCATTACCGGCCGCTGCCGGGATCCGTCTTCAGCTATGTAGTACAAATCAAAGCGCTGCGGGTTTTGGTAGTCTACTTGCACCGTGCCCAACTGCCACTCCCGATCCAGCGCGTCGCGGAAGATAAAGTCCAGCTTCGGCCCGTAGAAAGCTGCCTCCCCGATCCCTTCAAAGTAGGGCATCGACAACTTCTCCACAGCACGGCGAATGGCATTTTCAGCCATGTCCCATTCTTCCGGCGATCCCAGATACTTGTCAGACTTGGGATCGCGAAAGCTGAGGCGGGCACGGAAATTCTTGAGTTTGAGCTTGTCGAAGACTACCAGAATCAGATCCACAACCTTGAGGAACTCCTCCTCCAACTGATCGGGCCGGACAAAGAGATGGGCGTCGTCCACCGTAAAGCCGCGAACGCGGGTCAGGCCCCCCAGTTCCCCCGACTGTTCGTAGCGATAGACGGTGCCGAATTCGGCATAGCGCAGCGGCAGGTCGCGGTAGGATCGCAGCTCCGATTTGTAGATCTGGATGTGAAAAGGACAGTTCATCGGCTTCATGACAAAGCCCTGCTCTGCCGCCCGCGCTTCCTCGCTTTCTGCCATCAGGGGAAACATGTCTTCCCGATACTTTTGCCAGTGGCCGGAGATCTTGAACAAATCCACGCGGGCAATGTGGGGGGTGACCACTGGCAAGTAGCCCCGCTTGAGCTGCTCTTGCTTGAGAAAATCCTCCAGCACCCAGCGCAGAAGGGTTCCCTTGGGAGTCCAAAGGGGCAGGCCCGGTCCCACCTCGTCGGAAAAGATAAATAGCCCCAGCTCCCTGCCCAGCTTGCGGTGATCCCGCTGCTTGGCCTCTTCCAGCCGCCGCTTGTATTCCTTTAGCTCCTCCGGCGTCTCCCAGGCCGTGCCGTAGATGCGCTGTAGCTGAGGCTTGGTTGCATCTCCCCGCCAGTAGGCGCCGGCCACGCTGAGCAGGTCAAAAGCCTTGGGGTTGAGCTCGTTGGTGTTTTCCACATGGGGGCCAGCACAGAGATCCCACCACTCGTCCCCCAGGTGGTAGATGGTGATTGGCTCGCCTTCGGGGATGCTCTCAAGGATCTCCAATTTGTAAGGTTCGCCAAGAGCCTCGATGCGGCGTCTAGCTTCTTCTCGAGTCACCTCCTCGCGGATCACCGGCAAGCCTTTTTTGATAATGGCCTGCATCTCCTTTTTGATGCGCTCCAGATCTTCTGGCGTGAAGGGCTCGGGGTGGTCGAAATCGTAGTAGAAGCCGTAGTCGGTTGTCGGGCCGATGGCTACCTTCGCCTTGGGAAACAGCCTCTGCACCGCCATAGCCATCACATGGGAGGTGGTATGGCGAATGCGCTCCAGCTTGGGAGACTCCTGAGTACGCAGCAGCTTGAGAGGACTACTGGCCTGTTGAGGCGATTCGGCTGGTCGAGACATCGGAACCCGCGGTAACAACTTCGTACTTAATCTTAGGCTGAGGCAAGGGCAGCCCCAAGGAGGACAACCAACAGCTGGCTGGCTGAGATGCCCTTAAAGCCAGCGGTTGACCAAGAAAAAGGGGCAAAAGCGCACAGTATTCTAGAAGTGTTGCCACCCCTGCATTGGCTTCATGAGCCTCTCGCCTGCCAACCTCGCTACACGCTCTGCGGCCTCTGAACTGAAGCCGCTCTCCATTGCAGACGCGGGAGTTGCCCCCGTCATCGCCGCCATCGATGTGGGCAGCAACTCTCTGCATATGGTGGTAGTGCGCATCAACCCCCACATCCCCAGCTTCACCATCATCTCCCGCGAAAAAGCCACCGTCCGCCTGGGGGAGTTTTGCAGCCAGACAGGCGCCCTTACGCCTGTTGCCATGGAACGGGCGCGGACGGCTCTGGAGCGGTTTTGCCGCATTGCCGAAAGCTTTCAGGTGCAGGATATTGTTGCGGTGGCCACCAGTGCCGTGCGCGAAGCCCCCAATGGGCCGGAGTTTTTGAAGCGGATTGAGCGGGAGCTGGGCCTGCGGGTGGAGCTCATCTCAGGGCAGGAGGAAGCCCGCCGCATCTACCTGGGCGTGCTCTCGGCCATGGAGTTCCACAACCGGCTGCACGCGGTGGTGGATATCGGTGGCGGCTCCACTGAGCTGATTTTGGGCAACGGCCAAGAGCCGGAGTTTCTGCGCAGCATCAAGGTGGGAGCGGTGCGCCTGACCCAAGCTTTCCTGCACCACGACCCGCCTACGGCTGGTGAGCTGCAGGCGCTGCGGCAGCATATTCGCGGCATGTTGGAAGCTCCCATCGAGCAGATGCGGCGCATTGTCGAGTCCTCCCCCCAGGCGGGATCCCTGGCCTTGGTGGGCACCTCCGGCACCGTGGAGTGCCTGGCCCAGTTGGATGCCCGCCGCCGCCTGGGCGATCCCCCCACTCGCCTGCACGGGTACAGGTTTAGCCTGGAAGCCCTGCGCGGCTACATCAAGGAGCTGCGCTCCCTCACCGTGGCCGAGCGGCAAAAGCTACCTGGCCTCGGGGAAAGGCGGGGAGAGATTATCCTAGCTGGGGCGGTCATTTTGGAGGAAGTGATGACCCTGCTGGGGGTGGAGCAGATCCAGTTTTGCGAGCGGGCCTTGCGGGAAGGGCTGATCGTGGATTGGATGATCAGCCAAGGGTTAATTGAAGATCGGCTGCGCTACCACAGCTCGGTGCGGCGGCGTAGCGTCCTCAAGTTGGCAGAGAAATACCAGGTCGAGATCCCCTATGCCGAGCGGGTGGCAGAATTTGCCCTCAGCCTTTTCGATCAAACCCGTGGCATCTTGCACGGCTGGGGATCCCGGGAGCGAGCTCTCCTCTGGGCGGCGGCCATGCTGCACAACTGCGGCCACTTCATCAGCCATGCCGCCCACCATAAACACTCCTACTACCTCATCCGCCACGGGGAACTCTTGGGCTTCAACGAGGAAGAGGTGGAGGTGATTGCCAACCTAGCCCGCTACCACCGTAAGTCGCCCCCCAAGAAGAAGCACGAGAACTTCCAGCGCCTCACCAACGAGCGGGATCGCCAAGTGGTACTGGAACTTAGCCCCTTGCTGCGCATAGCCTGTGCTCTTGATCGCCGCCGCCTGCAGGCCATCCAAGCGGTGCACTGCCGTTTCCAGCTTTTGGGAGAGGGCCCCCGCCGTATGGAGCTGATTTTGGATCCTAAGCATCCCAACGACGACTGCGCCCTAGAGCTGTGGAGCTTGAACGAGAAGAAAAAGGTCTTCGAGCAACAGTTCAAGCTGCAGGTAATTCCCAAACTGTCCACCCAGATCCAGCCCAGCGCCGATCCCTTTGAGGTAGCCGTCTAGCCAGGGAGTACATTCTGCACAAGTAGACTCAAGACTTGGCTCTACTCAGACTGTTGGAATTGGCGACAGTTGGAGGGTCTGCTGATTACGGCAAAAATTTGTGGGTGTGGATTTCACTTCCATGGCGGCTGGGTGGGATCTATCTGGGCTCGGCTCCACTAAGTGCTCGTCTCTATCGGCCCAGAGTGCTTGAAAGAATCCCTGCTTTTGAGGGGGCTGACTTACTCTCACGAGGCAGCATGGGGCTGTTGAGGCCAAGCTAACGTCTAGCCAGGAGGCAGTACGGTGGCGGAAAACTTCAATACTGTTTCGGGCGGACAAGGGCCTGGCGGATTGGATCGAGCCTTGGGTAACCTGGTGGCTATTCGACAAGCCCTGGCCAGTCCCCCAGGTCCGCATCGAGGCCCTTAAAGAGGCTCTCCACCATGGAGAAGAAGGGGCGCAGCTTCTCATCAAAGCCCTGCACGAAGATGGGGATTGGGAAGTGAAGTTTGCTGCTTGGGAGACACTCCTGAAATCGCTTGATCCCCGGCACGTGCAGGTGGCAAAGGAGTACCAGCTCCTCTGCCTACGCCAGGTTGGAGATGTTAGAGCACGGTACGATGCTGGCGAGCGCGACTTCCGCTGGGCTGACTTGAGGGGGGCCGACC
>Ga0079995_1089221_pt1 | contig 10905 bp, 12 predicted proteins | sample FaiFalFF_MnMetaG_2_FD_69198 | JGI IMG/M metagenome (GOLD analysis project Ga0079995, IMG submission 69198) | Freshwater microbial communities from Yellowstone National Park, Wyoming, USA - Fairy Falls C (FF_Mn_C) (SPADES assembly) (version 4) | ecosystem: Environmental > Aquatic > Freshwater >... | reverse complement strand
ATAAATTCCCGTTCATTTTTCCCTCCTATAATTTAGTTATTACATCAAGATTCTTTATTATATATCTACCTACACTCCTCCTTCTCTTTATATGAGCATTACCGTCAAGCAGGTTAACAATCTCTATCAACCTATCGTATAAATCCTCTCTTCGCTCTCTCCTCCCCTTATCCTTCAAAAAAAGCTTGCACGCCTCCCCTCCATAATTCTCGTAAACATAAGCAATATCATTTAAGGCACTAGCCGCAACCCTGAAACGATCCCTGTTATCATAAAAAATGTTCCTATTACTGTTAATAAATTCCTTAACTGCATTAATTGTGTTTTCATATAGATCCATACCCCACCTCAAACTTATTTTAACAAAATTTTTATCCCGCGAATATAACTGCCCGGAAATAAACTCTTTACATACTTCCCCCTCAACCTATCTTCCTTATCGGGCATAAACAAATACCCATATATCGGCGATTCAACCTTTCTTATCCCAAAGGCATCACTCCACTCTTCCGGAATTGCCGTAACTAAATAACCACCTACGACCTTGTCATCTTCCACCTCATCAACCTTTTTCAAAACTGAAACCCCAAAACCTAAACTCTTAAACCCACCAAGCAAAACCTCAACCAAATCCCCAACATCCTTGTTCACATAAACCTCACACCTCGCATTTTCAATATACTCAATCTGAATGGGTCCCCTATCCCCACTTATACGCCCAGCTGATGTAGCCCTGTCAATCGGATTTCTTATCATAACCTTCCTCACCCCCTCTATCTCCCTACCAAAAGCAAAAATCTCATCATCCCCAAACTCCCTCCTCAAACAAAAAGTTATCGCCGTCGCCCTCAAATAATCAACCGTCGGCTTGTATATCCCTCCCTTAAACACATCCCCGATGTGCAAAGCGGACGCACTCAACTAGTATTTATACCACCGACCGCTCACCCACCTCCCTCCCCTTTGATATATACATATCAAAAATTTTAAACAAAGTCATCAAACCCCTATACCCAATCCCCTCAATCAACTCGTTCCCTCCACTCTCTCCCATCTCGCTCTTAACATAAGCCAACCTCCCAAGCGCCTCACTAACCCGAGCTATCTCAAGCATCTGATGTATCTTGCTCCTTGCATCACGTACATTATTCATTATGTATTCCTTAAACCTTATCACCTTCTCAAGCTGAACAAAACTCATATAAACTGGTATCTCACCAACCACCTCAAAACAAATATCTTTCCTCTCCCCCCAATCCTGAACGAACTTCCTGTAAAACGCAAAAAATGGATGCTTAACATGACCAACCCCAAAATAAATCCTCACCGGCGATCCAACTCCACCATAAAACAATGAAGACATCTCCTCCTTTAAACATTTATAAACCAAATCAAACAAACCCAAAACATCTCCCCTCTCCTCTAAATGAACCAAAAGGAAATTATCCGAAATCTCCTCAAAATTACCATCGCCAAATTCCTTCGCAATTTCTCCCTTAACTTTGAAGATCACATCATTATTAAAACTCTCAATAAATTCCTCAGCCAGCGCCAAAGGGTTCTTTATCTTTAACTCCTTTTTCTCATTATCCTTAGTGATAATCCCTTCTTTCTTCATCTGTTCCACATAATCCTTATACAGCTCATCAAACCATCCAAAAATCTCCTCAAACTCAATCCTGAACCCAAGCGCACATACATAACCCTCCTCCCAACTTGCATACTTAACAAAACCACCCCTTTCCTTCCCCCTTCTTCTCACTATATAACAATGACTGCACAAATAAACCGCCTTCCCATCCTCCTCATACCTCTTCCCCCTATCAAGCCGACACACCTCACATAAATAGCTACCCTCTATCTTATCTTTTAAACCCTTTATTTCAATCGTTCCTCTGCTCTTTAAAATTTCTAACAATTGCACCTTTAACTCATTTAATTGTATTCGTTTCGCGTATTTCCTAACTATGATCCTGTAGCAACTTGCCAAACCCTTCAATCTCCTATCTATTTCGTCCTTTTTCTTATCCCCACAAACGACAACAAATCCAAACCCAAAAAAGAAAAAGAAATTATCCTCATAATCCTTCCTAATTTTTTCAATCCCCTCTTTTAATTCCCTGAACAAATTCAAATCATGGACACGAAATATATAATGCGGTATATCCAACTTATAATAGATGACATTAACTTTGAGAGAATTATTTAATTTATTTTCAAAATCACCAAGTTCTTTTTTTAACATACCCAAATTATCTTCATAATCAAATCTTCCCTCAATTTTCCCCTTTATCTCCTCAATCAAGCTCTTAATCCCACTATCCTCCTCTATCAACTCATTGAGCAAAAAATAAAACTTCTTTGTAACTACGGAATGAACATATAACGAAACGACATTCGCTCCAGGACTTGCATCCTCAGCCCTCACATGAAGGAGGTCCCTATACCTATCCAAGAAATCAACCGGCTCATTATCAAAATACTCGATCAATTCATCTCTGAAAACCTCATAACTCTCCCCTCTTCTTACCTCCTCAACTATCCTCTTCTGCGCCTCCCCTTTCTTCGTGAAATTGATAAAATCCCAACTATCCCTTTTCCATAACCTGTTCGTATAATAATTTGATACCCCACTCCACCCCTCTAACCTCACTGTTGAAGCTGCTAAGTGGTCAGCAACACTAGCAAGAAAGACATACAAATCGCTCGGAAAATGAATTATATCATTCTCTTTATTATAATGATGTTGAGTTATAACCCATTGCCACGGTTCTTTCATCTTTTCAATAAATCTCCAATGCTTATCCTTCCCCCCAATCTCTGTATAAAGAAGTTTCCCCGCATCATGACACTCCGGATGATACTCTTTCATACATCACCCTAAAATTACTTTTCCAACCTCACCCCTAATTTACACACATACAAAAAATTTTTCAACCCACCAAAATTATTTTTTTGTGTTTTACAAAATATTTTATTATTATATTTTCATTATAATAAAAACAAATTCAAATACAAAAATGAAACTAAAATCACATCAAACTTCAGAGAAAGGTACACAAAAAGGTGCTATACCTACCGCTTCTTTCAGCTACGGAGATATAACGTTTATTTTTGAAATTTTTAAAGATAGCATTGAATTAAGGATTTCCAGAGACAAAGAAAAGGAAAAAAGAATTAAGGTTTTCCGTATTAGTGCAAAAAAATAATACGATCTTCTTGGGATTTATCAACTTATTCATGCAAGTTGTTATCTTTCAGTAATGTATAAAAATCTCCTAATCCTTTAACTCTCGCTTTACCATTTTCTATAGTTGCATGAAACTTTTTATTATCTTTATTATATGCAAAAAGATCAAAAAGTTCATTCATAAGATTAATTGCAAAGCTCCCATCAGAATTTTTTATTAATGTCCGACAACGTTTTCCTTTAGCTTCAATTTTCATTCTTTATTTTTCTACTTTATTTTAAAAAAATCAGATTACGGAAATTTTAACAACAGAAAACAATTTTCCGTTCATAGTTTTATTCTCACTCAGCACATTATAGCATAACAAAACTATGAAAACAATACCATCTCACAGGTTGTACTATGTTTTTTACCTCCTTTCCCCGCTCAACACCAAATCCACAAAAGCCCTGCACTCAGCGGGGCTTAGCAGGTTGTTATTTAATCAACTCTCGTCTTTCTCAGCTAAATTATCAAACAAATCATCGTTTCCTATAGCTCTAGTTGATTGAGATCCCGTATCCTTTTTAATAATTATTTCACCAGTCGTACCTTGGCTATCTTCTTCAAGGCTCATTCCAGTTTCGCTTTCATCATTTTCAAGATAAAATAACAGCCAATGATCTTTTACCTTTGCTCCCCCACTTACTGAACCTTGATTTTTATCCGAATTTATCTTCATTTTTTCAACCTCTTATTTTTTGTTTACTATCTAAAAATTACTGTTAAGTTCCTAATCTCTCTATACCCCAAAACCCAAAAAGCCCCGCACCCAGCGGGGCTCATTAATTCCCTAAGCGCTTCTCAGCGCTAATGTAGGAGTTCAGCTATGGATCTTGCACCTAAATATAATAAAAATCCAACCCCACTTCAACCCCTCCCCTACCCCACCCCCTTGACTTTCCCCATTTTGCTGGAAAAATTTGAAAAATGGGGATAAATTAAGCTAAAAAAGCGACCCCCCATGAAAAGACAACCAAGACATAAGCTGGCTTCATCTTTAATTTTAAACTATCTTTCCACTTTCTTGAAGAAATTAAGCCGTGGTTATGACAAGAGATTGATGAGCGCTTCGGTGAAGATAAGTTTGATGGTGAAGTACATTGAAGATAATTGCCAGAGTTTAAGAAGTCGTGAGAAGCGCATTAGCAGACAACTTATGAGTTTAAGGTGGGATGAGGATGTTTTGATACGTAACCATCTTCAAAGGGCGAGTTCTTTCATAGATGATTTTACCGTTATAGCGGTTGATATAAGCGATATTTCAAAAAGGTATGGTTATTGTTTTGAGTATATGTCAAGGGTTTATGACGAGAGTTCAGATAGTTTTGTTGATGGTTATTGGTTTTTGATTATAAGCGCTGTTATAGGTAAAGGAAAGCAAGTTGTTTTATATGCTTTTCCTTTTGGTAGCAAGGTTCCAGGGTTTGAGAGTCAGACCAAGGAAATAGAGAAGGGGGTTAGCAAGGTAGTTCATTTGTGGGTTATGGATAGAGGTTTTGATAGTATTTTAATTTTTTCGTTTTTTTGTGCTTTTAAATTGCGTTTTTTAGTTCGCATCTATAAGGACAGGTCTATTTCAGGGGGAAAGAAATTGATTAAAATTGGTGAGAGTATGTCTTTGCCCTATAGTAGGGAAATCGTTGTGAAAAGATGGAATGGGAGAAGAAGGAAGAAGGAGAATGTCTTGGTCAGTTTTGGTTTTAGAGAGGTTCAACTTGAAGAGAGATGGAATCCATATACAAGGCGTCGTGAGGCGCTAGAGCTTACACTTTTGGTCTTTGAGGGGGTTTATAAGCAGGGTGAGAGGTCATATTTTATCACATCGGAGAAGATTGAAAACCCGGAACAATGCATTTACCTTTTAAGACAATACATGAAGCGTTGGGGATGTGAAGATGCAATTAGATTCCTTAAGCAAGAATTTAAAATTGAGGATATAAGAGTTTTAAAGTTCAAAAGTATTTGTCGCCTTATGATATTTTCAATTCTTGCCTTTTTAAGTCAAGATGGGTTTTAAAATGTCTTTATCAATGGGGAATGGAAATTGACTCCTGTGCAACCTTCTTGTATTACCGACTACATAGAACCCTTTTATTCCTTTTCAATTTCAATTTCGTCTTAAACAACTTTAATTAAAAATAAAATGGGGAAAGTCAAATAATTATCCCCTTGCCAAATCTCCCATATCTTCATTAACACTTCGCAATTTAAAAACACCGTATCATTTCAATAAGTTTATATAAAATATAATAAACTTTTTTACCCCTGTCAAGCCCTACCACCCTCCCCTACCCCACGCCACTTGACTTTACCCAAATCTTTTATTATATTTCTCAATAAAAATATATAATCATAACTCCTATGCGAAAACTACGAAGGATCATCAAACTCGGCAATATCTATACAATCACCATACCCATTGAATTAGTCAAAGAAATGGGGCTCAAAAAAGGTGATTATGTTGAAGTGAAAAAGATCTCCCCAACGGAAATCCTTTTCAGAAAAGTTGATATCGTTCCAGCTCAAACCACCAGAACAAGAAAGAAAACAACAACGGAGGTGGATTAAAATAAAAAACCCCAACTTCTGGAAGAAGTTGGGGCTCAGGGCGAACAGAAATTTGAAAACAAATAAGGGTACAACTATGCAATACAAAAATAAAAAAAATTTCAGCAAAAGTCAAGTATTTGAAAATAAAAAACCCGACGCGGGCACGTCGGGCAAGCCGAAAACAAACTTGGAGTCAAACATGCACTACAAAGATAACAAAAATTCCACTCAAAGTCAAGTCCAAGAAGACCAAGAACTCGCCTTCCAAAACAAATCCAACGACTGGAAATACTTCACAATCATCCCAAACTGGATCCTTGACAACCTCCCCATCTACGACGCCATGCTCTACATCCACATCAAACGCATCGCCGGTGAAAATGGCCAATGCTGGGCTTCCATGAGATACCTCGCCCAAAAAATGAAAGTTAGCCTTGGACAAATTTATAAATCACTCCAAAATCTAACTGAACTCGGCTTGATAAAATTCGTCGGAACCAAAAAAGTCAAGCGTCGCCCCAGAAATGTCTACCAAATTGTGGATATCTGGAAACTCAATGTGGATTACTACAAAGATATCCACAAAACCAACGAAAAAAGCGAAAAAAACATTGAAAATCAATCAAAAGTTATCCACAACCCCGATGAAACAATTTGTTCATACAGTGAACAAATTCAAGAGATTTGTTCATACAGTGAACAAATCCCCGATCAGCGTTCATCCAGTGAACAAATTCAACCGCAAAAACCCCGAAAACGCACTAAAAATCAATCAGTTAAAAAGAAAAACGCTTCTCCTAAGAAAAACCATAATATAGAAGAAAAACCAAACATCATCATCAACATCCATAAGGAAAATGATGACGATGATGATGTGGATAACTCAAACCCAAAACAAACAGAAACCGAACAAATCAACAAAAAAGAAGTCATCACTAAAGGCGAAGGACTATTTTCTAACACCAACATTCAACCTCTTATTGATAAATTCGGACTTGACAGAGTCCTTTACGCAATGGACCTGATAAATAAAAAATACAAAGACAAAGAACTAACTTATCCCTTCAAACTCCTTCAAAAAATTCTTGAAGATAAAAACCTCATTCACCCAACTTACTATCGTCAAATAAGAAACAAACAACCCGGAGAGCCCGTGGACATATTTATTTCATGCGTTTCTTGCGATCACAAAAACATTATAAAACTTGTAGTCGGTAGAACCTATCACCTACACTGCTCAAAATGCGGAACTTTCAACGAAATAGATCTAAATGTTAAATTTTAACCCTATGCAAATTCAAATTAAATTCAAAAAAACGCCAAAATTTACCTCAAAAACTGTTAATTTAGGTTACACAGGTTACATAGGTTACATAGGTTACAAAGGTTACTCAGGTTACAAGCTTAACAAAAACAAACTCCAAATACAGCCATGCGAATAATATCCATCACAAACCACAAAGGAGGCGTCGGAAAAACAACTACAACCATCAATCTCGGCGCAGCTCTTAAAATCCTCGGAAAAAAGGTCCTCCTGATTGACATTGACCCCCAAGCTCAAACCACCAACGGTCTCGGCATAAAAAACTTCAAAAAAACCATCTACCACATCCTCAAAGGCGAAGCCAAACCCGAAGAAGTCATCGTCAACCGAAATAATATCTATGTGATCCCCTCAAACATAGACCTCGCAGCAGCAGAAGTTGAACTTATAAACGAATACGGCAGAGAATTCTTACTTAAAAAAGCGATGAAAAACATAAAAAATTTTGACTTCATCCTGATTGACTGCCCCCCGAACCTTGGACTTCTAACCGTCAACGCCCTCACCTACGCAAAAGAAATTTTCATCCCAATTCAAACCCACTACTTCCCTCTTGAAGGCGTCGGCAAACTCCTCAACACAATCAAACTCGTAAAAGAACGCCTCAACCCAGATGTTGAAATAACCGGAGTCATTTGCACCATGGTAAATAAACACCGCAACCTTGACCGCGAAGTAAAAGACGGCATCTATAAATTTTTCAAAGACAAGGTCTTCAAAACCTTCATCAGAGAGAACATCATGCTCGCCGAAGCACCAAGCTTCGGGAAAACCATCTTTGAACACGCCCCGCGCTCCAATGGCGCCGAAGATTATCTAAATCTTGCAAAAGAAATCTTGGGTAAAAAATGAAAAAAAGAAAATCACTCGGCTCAAGCGTTGAACAAATACTCGCAGGGACCACAAGCGAAGAAGAACGCCCAACAGTAGAACAGGGACTCAAAGAAGGGCTCATAAGACACACAGTCATCTTCACCCGTGAAAGCTTTGAAATTTTAAGAGCCCTCACTTACTATCGCAAAATCGCCGAACTTAAACCAAACACAACCCAAACACAAATCCTGAACGAAATCTTTGAATTCTACAAGAAAAACAACAAATCCCTTATAGAAAAAGCCCTTGACCTATACCGAAAAATCAACCCCGAAGAAACCTAATAAAATTTATCTCAAATCTGTTAACTCAGGTTACACAGGTTACATAGGTTACAAAGGTTACTTAGGTTACACAAGTTACCACATTAACACATTTAATATATTCCCTTTGCCTTAATAAGTTTTTTAAATTTCGGTGGTTTTTAAATAATTTAAGTTAAATTGAAGCATTCAAGATGTATACAGAATAAAATAAAGCAAAAAATGATGAAAGAATGGAGAAAGTATAAACAAATAAAACTATGGGGCGAAGAAGAATCTATTGATGTTAAAGAAGATAACGCCCATACAAACAATTTATCTAACAAAGTTCAAATACTTTTTAGAAATACAATCCCAGAAATTCCATCAACGACTTATGGAACTTTTGCTATTTATAAATATCCAGCAAAATTTATCCCCCAAGTTATTGCTTATGTTTTAAAAAGGTATGCCAAACCCGGTATGAAAATATTTGACCCTTTCGCTGGTTATGGAACCGTAGGTATAGTATCAAGAGTGTATGGGTATGATTATGAGCTTTGGGATTTAAATCCAATTATAAGTATAATTCATGATACCGCTGTAATGAAAAACCCTAAAACAAATCTTCAAGAATTAATGAGGAAAATTAAAAATTCGCAAGAAGAATTTATCCCAAAATGGTCTAATTTGAATTATTGGTTTCCTGATGAATTTATCCATATCCTTTCAAGATCCTGGGGGTTCGCCCACTCATTAACGGACGAAACTAAATATATTCTTTTGATACCTTTAATCAAAGTAACAAGATATTTCTCTTATGCGGATGAAAAAGTTCATAAATTGTATAAATCAAATTATTCAAGAAAGAAAATAAACGAACTTCTAAAAAAAGATTGGAAATCTCAATTTTATGATATGCTTCAAAAAGAAACATACAAACTCTTAAAGAAAGTTTGGGAATATAACTATTTAAATCCCAAACAAGTCAACTATAAAATCAAAGCGGGAGTGGATACACTTTTTACAAAATTAGAGGAGGATGTAAATATTCTCATAACATCACCACCTTACCTACAAGCTCAAGAATATATAAGATCAACTAAATTGGAACTATTCTGGCTTGGTTATGAAGAATCCTATATAAAAGAACTAAGCAAAAAAGAAATACCATATAGAACTGTGCCTAAAATAAAAATTCATTCGGAAAAATATTATGAGTTTAGAGAAAAAATAAAAGAAAAGCATCTTAAAACACTATACGATAGATATTTTCATAGTATTTTAGGCATCTTCTCCAATTTAGGAGAAAGAGTTACAGATTATATGTGTATTTTTGTCGGTCCGGCTAAAATAAGGACAATGCCTATTCCCATTGATGATATAATAATTGAACACCTTAAAGAATTTGGATGGGAACATGAGGTTACATTTGTTGATAAAATTGTATCAAGAGTAATGTTTAAGACGGATATTAACCCCGCTTCCGGTGAAAAAGACAGCAGAATAAAAACAGAACATTTGGTTGTGTTAAAAAAGAAGAGATAAATATGCAGATTTTAAAAAGAGATTTAGATAAACCAATTAGTTTTAAAGAGAAAATGTCAAACTTTGTTCGGAATCTGAGAAATAATATTCAAAATATACCTCTTGATGATGACGAGCTTACCGATCTATTACTGTCAGCATGTCGGGTTAATGATTTTGAAGTAATTTCTTACCAAGGAAAAAAGATGTTTCTTAATGAAGATAGAGTTTTATCTTGGCTCAAGGAAAAAATACTGCCAAACACAGTTGTTTTGAAATTGAATGACGAAGATATTATAAGATTACTGATATTTTGCATTGAAATTACCTATCAAATGTTTTCGGGTGGAACAAAGGCGACAATAACAGCAAAGGGATTTAGAGAAAGAAAGAGAACATTTGAAGCTATCCTTGTAGATCAATTTGTAGGAAAGTTGGGTGAGGTTGTGATCAAGAAATTCTTAGAGAAAAGATTTCCTGTAAAGATAGAATTAGATTGGGAGATTTCAAGGCAAATTGATAGATATAGAAATGATATCATAAATGCCAAAAAGAAAGTTAGCATAAAATCAACCCCGAACTTGGCTGGTATTTGGGCAGAGGCAGATATAGGTTATGAATATGGCATCATGGTAAAATGTTCTATCCCTCACGCTGTAATTCTACAGTTTTTCATTGAGGTCTGTGGATTTTCAAAACTCGTTGACTTCGCTGAAGAGAAAATTCCCTCCAATGACAACCTTTTCAAAGACTACCTTGCTGAAATAAGAAAAAGAATCAATTATTACAAATGTGGAGAAATACAAACTGACTTAAAAGGAATTGTATGCGGTTATTTTAAAACAAGGAAATGTCTATTAAAACCTAAAGGTGTTAAACTGGAATATCTCGGTGAAGTCCGAGAAGAAAGATATTTATTGAAAATAAAAGACCTCAAGTGGAAAGAAAAAGACTGGGAAAAGTTTTTAAAAGAAATAGAGCTTCTACAAATATCACCTATGCAGGTTTGACAAATTCCTTTGGTTAGGAGGTTTCAAATTGATTAAAAAGTAATGTTTTAAGGACTAAATGGTTGTCTTGATAAAATTGCTTTTTGTAATGTAATACTATCAGCATAAATAATTTCATAACCTGTTGGAATGCCTCTTGCTATTTG
>Ga0079995_1033930_pt1 | contig 10905 bp, 12 predicted proteins | sample FaiFalFF_MnMetaG_2_FD_69198 | JGI IMG/M metagenome (GOLD analysis project Ga0079995, IMG submission 69198) | Freshwater microbial communities from Yellowstone National Park, Wyoming, USA - Fairy Falls C (FF_Mn_C) (SPADES assembly) (version 4) | ecosystem: Environmental > Aquatic > Freshwater >... | reverse complement strand
AAATATCGCATCGCCGACATCAAACGCTACCTTTCCGAGCGAGGCGTGTGGGTGAGAATGGCGACGGAGCGATTTGGAGCCGCCGGTGGGATTTGAACCCACGACCTGGGGATTACAAATCGGCTGGAAGCGACGGTTGATAGAAATGCCAAGCAGATTTGGCACTTTGCAATGCTTGCTATCTCTTAAGTCCCCTGCGCTTGCGGAAGGAGGCGAACGGTGATGTTGGAAGCGGTGTCGTGGCAAGTGGAGATCGGCGCGGACTTTGACGCAGCCATCGCGGCTTTCCTGCTTTCACGACGCTTGAAGAACACTTCTGCGGAGACAATCCTTTGGTATCGCAAGCGCTTGAAACCCTTTGCGGATTTTTGCCAGCGACGTGGCGAAACGCCGGCGACCTTCCGCAAAGACACTGTCCTTGCCTACCTTCGCTTTCGCCTTGAGCGCGTGACACCACAAACAGCCAACGGTGACCTTCGGGCTATTCGAGCCTTCGCCCATTGGCTTCTTCGGGAAGGCTTTCGCGACGATAACCCGACGCACGGTGTCGAGAGACTCAAAGAACCGGTGCACTACCCACGAACTTTGTCGGACGAACAAGTTGTTGCCTTAGTGAATACGATCGCCCAGCGTGCTAATACCTTTAGCGGTTTACGGGACTTAGCTTTCGTCTGCCTGCTGTTGGACACCGGCTTGCGCCTGAACGAAGCTCTCAGCTTGAAACTTTCCGATCTGGACCTTGCGCAGGGCTTTGTGCGCGTCGTCGGAAAAGGCAGCCGAGAGCGGTTTGTGCCTCTTGGTGCAAGCACCAAGGTCGTTCTGCATCGCTACCTGATGCGGCGCTCACAAATAGCGAATGCGGGTGATTGGGTGTTCATCACGACATTGGCGACAAGGTTATCGCCACGGCAAGCGCACCTTCAGCTTCGGCGTTGGGCGCGCAAGGCGGGCATCGATGGTGTGCGCGTTTCGCCGCATTCGCTGCGGTTCACCTTTGTGCGCAAGTGGCTGCAATCGGGCGGCGACAGCCTCGTGCTGCAACGAATCCTCGGTCACCAGTCGGCACAAATGACCGCCTACTACGCCCGCCTGTTCGCCTCGGATTTGCAAGATGCCCATCGGCGCCACTCTCCCATTGACGCCTTAGCGCCAGTCTTGAAATTGCCACGCCAGCGGATTCGATGACTTGGTCAATCTGAGGGTAGTATCGGAAATTCTGATAAGGACGCCGTCGTCCAAGAAGCGTCATTGCTCAGCGCATTCAAACGACGACAGCGGTAGTGCGGAGGGAACGGCTGCGCGGATGAGTCCCAGCAAACTTCAAATGCTTGCTGTGGACGAGGAGATGCAGCGTTGATCAGTCCACCGACGATCGTTATGGATCGGCTGCACCAAGCCAACCAAACACTTTCCCTCTCTTCCTTCGTCCCGCAAGTCTTCCCGTCACGCGTGTGGCATTCAGACCCTTTCTACTTGTTTTGCGCGCCTTGCTGCCTTTGTCTTACGCTTGGTGGCAGGCGCTTCACCTGCCAGTCGCCGCAGGCGCCGATGCAAGTCTTTCAGGGCAGCCTCTAATTCTTCTGCCGAGACTTTCTCGGCAAGGAACGGGTTGATCTGACCCATCGCCGAAAACACCTCGTCTTCATGGACGCCCAAGAGTTGGGCGAGCAAGCAGGCGTTTTCGGGCGACAGGAGCCGCCCGTAAGGCTTGTCCTTGCCGAGGAACTGCAGGTAAGTATAGGAGACGCCCATCTTGAACGCCAGTTCGACGAAGGACATGCGGCGCTCTTCCATCCATCGGCGGAAGCGCTCGCCGAAGTGGGCGAGGATTTTCATGTGCACATCTTCGGACGCTTGCCGCAACGGCACACCGATCGGGCGCTTCATCGGGCAACCCTCCTTGTCTCTTCTCGTGACGAAATTGTCCTTCTGAAAGCGACATGCTACCTAAATCTATAACAGCGGTTCGCGCAAAAAGCAACTTCACAAAGGCGCCATCGATGAACGGCGCGCCTTCCCTTGTTCTTTCTGATGCGGACAACTTGCATCCACAAATGCCAAGGCGTAGCCTGTTGCACCACGGATCGGGCGAAGGTGACAGTGGACGCAGGGTAAGCGGTGGGCGTATTGTGGGAAGGGCAAAGTGGACGCATGAACGGCACAACCTAAGGTATTGTGGAGGGCGACCAAGATGACGGCTAACTCTGGGACGGAGGCAAAGAGGGCTTGGTCATCACCAAGATTGGCAACTTCTTTCAGCCACTGGGCGGCGTCGCCGGGCGCTTCTGGGTTTAACTCCCGACAGACGGCATCCCAAGCCGTCGCGTCTTCCATGATCTCCCGCAGGATGTCAGACAAGGAGAAGGTCGGCTGCGTCAGGGATTGTTCCCACTGGGCATCGGACATTGCGATCGCCTCCTTCTTTCAGTCTTCCCGTCCCGCGTCCCTTCGTCCCTCGTCCCGTCTTCACAATCGTTCGGCAGCATCCACGACTTGCCGCCACAATCGCTTCCACTCTTCGGGCGTGATGGCGGTTGCATCCCGTAGCAGCGAACTTGCCAAAACGGTCCGTGCAGCAGCTTCTTTGCGTTGCAGCAGAGACAGCAGATATTCGTCCAGCGTGTTCGCAGCGCACAGAACATGGACGACGACTGGTCGTTCGGAGACAAGGCGGTGCACTCGCAGGATCGCTTGGGCATAGTGGTCATAGGCAAAGGGCAAGGAGTGCAGAACGGCACGGGAGACGAAGGAAAAGTCGTGCCCGTGTGCCATCGCCGAGATGGAAGCCAGCAGGACGCCACCTTGCTCGCGAAATTGATGGATGATGCGGGCGCGTTCGGGCGGTGACAACGACCGCACTTTCCCGTCCCTGCTAACTTTGACCGTCAAGTGGACAGGAATGCCACGAGCCATCAGTGGCGCCGCCAAGATGGGCAGGACGCCGACGGTCTGGGCAAACAGGACGCAATAACCCGTCTCTTGCACGGCGTCCTTGACCAACTCCACGGTCACCCGGTTCTTCGGTGTCGCCCAAGTCAGAGATGGTAGCGACCGAAGTTGCGTCAACGGGACGGGATCGCCACGCGCCGTCGTGGAAGTCGGATGGGAAATGACAAAGGCAAGCTTCGTCAGCCGCAAAAGGATTTCCGCCAGCGGGCTTAAGGGCTTGGCGTGGGTTTCCCAAAACCAACGCTCAAAGAGTTCGTCATCGCACCACGCCTGATACCACGCCACCTGCTCTTTGGACAGTTCCACCTCTTCGCGCCGGATGGTCAGTGGCACGATCCGTTCGCCTGTCTGGTCTTTGTTGCGGCACAGGACGATGGCAGAGACGAGCCGTTGGATGCGGGCAATGTTGGTCGGTTCAGGCACCACGCGCTTTCGCCGCGTCTCAAGGTTCGTCTCAATGACCATAAACTGCCTTGTGAACCGTTCTACGCCGTCGCTTTCAGGCGGGAAGGGATAGGCAAGGCTTTTTGGCTTCGCCGCCAGTTGTAGCAGCATCGGCAGGTCAGAAAGTAGGTTTTTGATCGGCGTGCCCGTCAGAAGCAGTCGGCACTTGGCGGTGACAAGCCGTCTCACAGCGACACCACGCTGGCTTTCAGCGCTCTTGATGTAGGTCGCTTCGTCTACGACCAAGACGCCGCCTTTGACGATTTTCTTGAGAAACCATGCCGCATCGCGGCTGCGCTTTCGGTATTCCGCACCGTCGTAAGGGCAACCCTTCAGGCAGCGATTGCGTTTCACTTGGCGCCGACAGAGTGGGCACAGAGAGCCGTCTTCGCGTTCGATCCGCTCATCTTTGCCGAACCGGTCACGGACAGCTTCGTAGTAGGTCAGCACAAACAGCGGGTGGTCTTTAGGCAAGCGGCGGGCATAGTGCCACAAGGCGATGGCGTCTTCCACATTGCGCACGATGAGCCATTCGTCGGCAAAGTCAGCGCCAAAGAACTTGCGGGCTTCAAAGAGCCATTGTGGGATCAAATCTTGCGGCGCCACGATGACGACTCGTGGCTTCGCCAAGCCCGCCGTGATGGCGGTCAAGGCAAACAAATAGCCCGCAAGGGTCTTGCCTAAGCCCGGATCCCATGCCAAGACGCCGTAGCCTTTGAAGAGTAAGCGCAGCAGGTCATCTCGCTGGAAAGCCCGCAAAGTATTCCCTGTCCGTTCGGCGATGGCTTCCTCCCACCATGCCAACGCTTCCAAGATGCGTTGACGCTTGGATTGAGCGACGACTTGGTCAATGGTCGGTAAGTCAGGCAGTCGGTAGCGCTTGGCGAAGTCGACGCAGTCAGCCTCGGTGAAACTGCCCTCTTGCGTGTGAGCGACCATCTGCCAACCTTCCCGCAAGACAGGCATGACGGCGACAGTCCCATCGTCTTTGACGGCAACGACTTCCGCGCGCTCATAAGTTCGTTGGGTTTCGGTCGTGACAGGCACAAGGGTCTTAGAGCCGTTCTTGGGCACGAAGGCGACGCGTTCTAACAGGGCAAACCGTGCCAAGTTGGTCAAGGGATGGAAGGGTGCGATGGCGGGTGCTGTCGGTGGCTCGGTCAGCATCGGTGCCAATCGCTTCATAGCGCCATCATTGACGACCAACGCGCCCGATTGGATGAGGTCAAAGAGGCGCTGGAGCAAGACGAAGTGTTGCGACAGGATGAGGGTCTGTTGGTGGTTGAAGCGGGTGACGACATCAGTAAGGTTCAGCCGTTGAAAGAGCCAGCGACGGGCTTCGTCTTGAGCGAAGTCTAAAGAGTCCGTGACGATGAGGTCAGGGCGTCTCTTGCGGGCAGCGGTGAGGCGCATCAGCGGGATGGCTTCCAAAGTTCGGTCACGGAAAGTTTCAAGGTCTTTAAGTGTAAGGGCACGGGTGACGAACCACCACCAGCCGACTCTTGCCACGATCGTCGCACCATCATTGGGCTGCCACTTCCAATCAATCGTGGAAGTGAAGGCGCTGGTGCGACGGTTCTCTGTGGGCGGAGCGCCGTTTAGGACCATCACGATGGACTTCGGCGACAATAGTGGCTCGATAGTCTGCAAGCGCAGATAGTCTTCCGCCCGAACGGCGACAAACATCAGTCGCTCCGACACGAACCGCGCAAGCGGCACGAGCTGTGTCAAGTCATCAAAGGAGACGGTGAACTCCAGCGGAAACTTGACGGAAAAGAACGCCGGGATCGGCTTGCGCTTTGGGTCGTCGGTGATTTTGACGAGGCAACACTCTGGAATGGTGCGTATCACCGTAGGTTGCATCCACAATGCTTCGCGCGCCATGAAAACCACCTCCTTGTGAGATTGGAAAGTTGCGCGTCAGCGCCACCGAGGAGCCCCTACCGCGTTCAATCTTCGGCGACGAACCGCATCAAGCGCTTGAGGAAGCGCGCTTTCACCCTCCCAACAGGACCGTTACGGTTCTTGTCCAACGCCAAGTGCACGATTGGAGTGAGCTCTTCTTCCTTTTGTTGCGACTGCTTTTCTTTCTCTTCCTCCTCTTCATCTTCGCTGACGCTCTCGCGCGTCTTTTTCGCTGGGCGAATCATTAGGACTTGGCTGGCAGCGAAGGCTAAGGCGGACGAGTAGTAGAGATTCTCCAGGGACGCTTGGTGAGCGTCGACGGCGCGGTTGATCTGGGAGAGCCCAATGATGACGGCATCGTGCTGGATGGCAAGGCGCTTGAGGTCTTTCGCAAGGTCTGCCAACGCGGTCGGCATCCCTTCATCCTTCGCCGATGCCATCAGGTGCAGGTAGTCAATGACGACAAATTTCGCTTGCGTGGTGTGGAGCAATGTCGCCAGGTGCGGGATGTCAAAGGCTTCGGGATAGGCAGAAGAGTCGATGATGTGGATGGGTAAGGCAGCAAGGTAATGGGCGGCGAAAGTGGTTGCCAACTCAAAGGCGGCTGGTTTCGGGTCGTTATCGCTGCGTGGTAGTGGTGGACGGTAGAATTCGCCGACGGGCTGAAACGATAGGTGAGAAAGGAAACGCAAGATCAACTCTTCTTTGCGCATCTCCAGGGAGATGTAAAGGACACGCCGGTTGTGGATGGCGGCATTGATCGCCATCTGGATGGCGAAGGCGGTCTTACCGATGGAGGTGCGCCCAGCGACGACGAACAAGTCACCAGGAGATAGCGATACCAAGCATTCGTCCAGCTTCGGAATGCCTGTCACAGGATAGGTGTCTCGCTGGGAGACGGCAGCGGCGATTTGCAGGATGTCCGTCGGCGACGGCAACGCCGTCTCTTTGCGGTGCGGCAGCCGTGCTTGTAACGCCATCAGGTCGGATGCCAGTGACGAAAGCATCGCGTCAACTTGCTGTGGGTCTCTGCACTCCTCAAGAGCTCGCTGTAAACGCGCTTGCGCTGCCCGTGCGATAGCTGCTTTTCGCACTTCAGCAAGCAGCGCTTCAGCGAGGGTGCGGCGCTCATCGCCATCCAAGCTTTGATAGCCCATCTCCAAAAGCGTTAGGAACTGGGCGCGGTCGTTGGGCGACAACTTCGTCGCAAGGGCGAAAGGCGACGGTATTTCGTCGGGACGGCTTTGCCGAAGCGCCATGAAGACCTTTTGACTGAGGGCATCGGCGAAGTCGTCTTCTGAGACAGCTTGGGTGACTTTCTGGGCGATTTCCGCATCGATGACCGAGAGGGCGATGAGGGCGCGCTCTAACTCCACGGACATCGTTTCGTGCCTCCTTTCCGCGACGCATGTTGCATAATTTTCTGTGAGTAGATAAAAACCAGCGGAAGCGCGGTTGTCACGATTTCATTCGGAACTGGAGGACGGCGATGGAACTCATCGTGTTCCTTTCTGACTTCCATTACGGTCGTAAGACCGCCGGATGGAACCCGAAGACGGCGCGCAACGCTCTCCATGCCATTACTCAACAACTCCTTCGACTGCGGGAAGATACGGATGCTGAGACCATCCACCTGCTCTTCCTCGGCGACATCATGGACGGCGAGTGCGTCTATCCCGAACAAGCTTACGAACTGGAGTTGGCGGGCTTTGACCAAGTGATGGACGGTGCGACGGTCTTCTTTGATGCCTTGATTGAGCCGCTAGCGCGCACCTGCCCAATCACGATGGACGGAGTGCCTGGCAACCACGCCTACCTGCGCTGGGCACACCGCAAGACCAACCTGGATGCCTTCTTCTATGGCGTCTTGGAGCAGAAAATCAAAGAACGCCGGCTGCGAACGGTGCGCAGCGCCTTCTTTCAACGCACGCGACAAGATGCTTTGGAACTGAAACTTGCCGAATGTGGACAAGTCCGATGCCTGATTGGACACGGGCATTTTCTAAGGTCACCGTCCTTTCCTGTCGTAGCCGTCACCCGCCGCCTTTCGGCTTGGATGACGGTCTTTCGGAAGTTTCAAGTCGTCGCCTTCGGACACTATCATCGCTGCGGGTTGATTTGGATTGCGCCAGAGACTTTGCTTGTCCTGAACGGCTGCCTTCTGGCGCACGATGAATTTTCCCTGACGCGTTACGGGTCGCCGGGCGATCGCAAGTGGGTCGTCTTGGTGACCGACGGGCAGCGCGTGCTGACGGCACACTTTCTGCACGCACCCATCTCTCCCAAAGCGCCATCAGCGGAACGCCTTTGGCTAAGTGGTAACCACGATGAGCAAAGACGAACGCTTGATGAATCGTCGCCGACGAAGCGTGGCAAGTTGCAAGGGAAGGGACGGAAGGTGGGCGGCGCTTCTTGACTTGCAGGCAAAGCAAGATCAAGCGCCGCCCGATGACCTTCCACGCTACTAAGTCCCACCTGCCTTTGCTGCCTGCGGCACGGACGACTTCAAAGCTATGCCGCTCCAGAAAATCTCGCACGCGCCGTTCCGCTGCCGCACCCAACCGATAACGAGACATTTCGGTCGCCTCCTGTCAGGCAAACAGCAAGACGCATCGTTCCAGCAGCTCCAACGGATCGTTCGTGCCGTCCTTCAAATCGTCAATCTTCTGCAGCAAGCGGGAGAGGTCGCTGTCGGTAGATAAGGCAGACAGCAGCTTGGTGAGGAGCTCGTCGGCGCGTTCGCGGCCCTCGTCGGGAAGTTCCGTCCAATTGACAGGCTTCTGCGGTGCCGCCTTCAGCACCATTAGCGTCCACAAGCCGTCTTTGCTCAATCTGAGAGTTCGTCGCTGGTGGGTTCTGACAGCCATTGCGATCCCTCCTTTCCTTCGTTTTGTTGGTCCAACTTGGCGATGACGATCGGGATCAACTCCACGGCGCGGTAGTGGTTGCCATCCACATCGGCAAAGTGCCGATCGTTTTCTGTCGTCGGGATGGCAGGACCGACTTGCACGGAATCGGAAAGCAACGCACGAAAGAAGTCGTAATCGCACCGGCGCACAAGCAAAGCGAAGGGAGCATTACTCGGTTTCAAACAAAGCCACTCCATCGGTCTCACCTCGCTTGGTAGGTTGCTTGGCAGAAGACGGGATGGGTTGTGCGTCCGTCTGGACGATGCCGGTCTGGGCAAGCTCCGACAGGATGGCGATCGCCGCTTCCAAAGCATCCATGCGGCGCTTGGCTTCCCGTTCGGAGAGTTTCCGTTCGGCGATGGCGCGCGGGTAATACTTGCGGCGCACATCCCGTTCCCGGACAAGTTCAAGCAATGCCGCTTGCACTTTCTGCCGATTAAACATCGTCCATCCCTCCTTCGTCGTCTTCGGTATCCTCTTCGCTTGCGGCTTGCCCGCTTGACTGCTCCGCCGTGGCGTCCAAAGCCGGCGCTAAGGCGCCGAAGCGCTGGTCCGCTGGGTTTTCCACGCGAAGATAGATGGATTTAGGCGAAAAAACAAAGGCAAGACGCGTCGGCTGGATGAGTTCGCACAGTTTCTGGAAATTGGGCACGATGAACGGGACAGGTTGTGGGACGGGCGGGTCCAAAGCTGGCAGCACGGCAACGATTTCCTCATCGTCGGCGTCTTTGATGACCGTCCGTTCTGGCTCAAACCACAAGCGCCAGATGGGACGGCGCCAGGTCGTCCGTTGCGGTGACTTCGTGAGCGTGAAGGCGCGGCGCAGGTCTCGCCACCAATCGGCAGGCGGCTCCGCTTCTACCGTGGCGGGTCGCTGCAATATCTCCAGCGCCTGAGGCGCCATCTTGACGATCTGCTGTTCGTTGGCGGGCATCCAAAAACCGGAGACGCCATCCAGCGATCCTAGCAAAAGCCAACGAGTGCCGTTCTGGTCCGTTGCAACGGACAGAACCTCCGCTTGTGGATGCTTTGCCACATCGGTAGGCAACGGAATAGGCTTGTTCAGCTGGGCAAATTCGCCTGCCACACGCATTGCCACGATCATCGGACGAGAGATGCCCAATACGACAGCCTCGTCGGTGTTCGTCGCAATCAGTGCCATACCGATTTCTGTGTTCTGCGCGGCACGCGTGAATGCATCCCAGAGGCGACGAGCTTGGTCAGTGTTGTGGATTTGAGCGACCAATTCCGACTGTGCTTCCCAGAGAAATTGCTCCAGTTCCGCAGGGAAGGCGACCTCTTCATCGCCGTAGCGCCAGAGGCGATAGACGGACGGTTTGCCCGCTTCGCCACGAAAAGTGATGGTCACCCGCTGGTCTTCATCGCCAGCGGCGATGGTGATGAGACCGTCCACGGCGCTGACCAGCTTGAACAGGTTGGTGAACTCCACGACGACGGCGCCAGGCTCTTCGATGGCAGCACCCGCCATCGCAATAGCGGCACCGCAGCCACCCGCCCGCTTGACAAGCAGTTGCTCGCCGCCCAGCGCCGACAGTGAAACGGCGTCCCAACGGGCATCTTTGAAGGGACGCACAGACTTCAACGCGCGCTCCAGACTGGCAGCATCGACGGTCACTCGCATCGTCACGCACCTCCTTCTGAAGGTTCGTCTGCTTCTTCGGGCGCTTCGTCGACCTTCTCAATCAGGCGTGGCGCCAAAGCGAGGGCGTGTTCTTTCGCCGTGATGACTTCCAAGCCGTCCACGACGGTGATGGGATGACAGACGACGCCGAGGACATAGTCGCACCCAGAGACCGCTTTATCTCGCAGGACGCGCACGCGAAAGCACCCGACATCGGTGACACCGAGGGCTTTCAGGATGCGAAAGACGCGCTCACCTTCGTGCACGGGCAAGACGACGCCGACGGCATTATGGATGATCAGGATTTTCTGCTCCGTCATGGCGAGTCACCTCCATCGCAAGAGTCTCCACGTCAGTGGGATCGTCCGCTAGTTGCAGCGTCCCGTCTTGCTCCAGTTCCTTCAATTTCGCCAGAAGAAAGCACAGGCGCTGCTTGCTCTTGCGCATGCCGACGCGATGTGGCGCAAGAGCCAGTTCCGCTTCCAAGCGCTTGATTTGAAACCACGCTTCCCGCTTGAGTTCGTTGAGTTGAAAGCGCGTGATTTTCGCCATCACTCGACACCTCCTTGCAGCAGTTGATGGGCAATGGACTCTAAAAGGTCAACGGAGACGACAGACAGCCAATAACTGCCGTCTTCGGGCAGTGGCACGGCGACGCCCCTGTCCAACAAGACTTCGGTGACGGCAGCTTCCAACTCTTCAGGCGTCCAACCTTTCTGGACGGCGACGAGGGCGAGGGAGTCATCAAAGGGATACTCTTTCGAGTCTCCACGCCATTCCCGCCACTGGCGCAGGAATTCCGATAGGGCGTCTTTCGCGTCGTCCGCAGCGGGCGCTGGAGCAGGAGCGGATCGCTTTCGTTGTTGCTCCTGAAGGATCACCAAGAGTTGGCACTTTTGTTCGGTCGTCAAGTCACGGACGAAGGATTGTCCGAAGTGTTGCTTGGCGATGCGACTTAGGGCTTTGCCATCCAAGCCAAGTTGCCTCGCCATGCTCCAGATTGCTCGTGCTAGGGTCTCATCGTCCGTGGGCTCGGCGTCAGACGGAACGGCATCT
>Ga0079995_1055017_pt1 | contig 10908 bp, 14 predicted proteins | sample FaiFalFF_MnMetaG_2_FD_69198 | JGI IMG/M metagenome (GOLD analysis project Ga0079995, IMG submission 69198) | Freshwater microbial communities from Yellowstone National Park, Wyoming, USA - Fairy Falls C (FF_Mn_C) (SPADES assembly) (version 4) | ecosystem: Environmental > Aquatic > Freshwater >... | reverse complement strand
GGGCGCTCCACTCGCCGCCGGGCGCCCCTGGCACGGCTCTGGCCCTGGCCCTGACCGTCGCCTCGGCGGCATCGCCCTGGCGGTGGAGCGACCTGGTCTCCACCTGCAGCACCCGCACCGTGATCTCATAGGCCACCATCGTTGGGTCCGGCTGCATGGCTGCCACCCGGGACCGCAGCGGGTCTGTGGCCAGCTCCAGGACACGATGCTGCCAGGCCCGGAAGTCGCCGTCGTAGGTGAAATAACGGCGCACCATCTCCTCGCTCACCTCCCGGGGGTCATCCTCCCGTAGCGGCCGCCACCTCTCCTCCACCGCCGGCCGCCTGGCATCGCCGCCGCAGCGGGCCAGGGGCAGCGCGATGGCCGCCACACACACCAGCGCCAGGGCAAAGAGGACAAGCTCGATTCTCCCTCTCATCGCTCACCCCTCCAGAAACGGGTTCAGGAAGAGGAGGGGGTCCACCGCCCTGCCTCCCACGAGCACGCCGAAGTGCAGATGCGGCCCTGTCGAGAGTCCGGTGTTGCCCACGGCGCCGAGAGGCTGCCCGGCCACCACCCTTAGCGATGGCCACACCCTCACCTCCGAGAGGTGGCAGTAAACGGTGGTCAGCCCTCGTGCGTGAGCTATCACGACGCCGAGACCGCACATCCTGTCCCGCGTGACCGCCTGCACCACCCCATCCCCCGCTGCCACCACTTCTGTCCCCTCGGGAGCCGGGATGTCGATGCCAGTATGGGGAGCAGGTCCCCGTGCCTCATCCACCTGGCCGAAGAAGCTGGAGATGGCGTAGTGGCCAGGGACCGGCCAGCGGAGGCCTCCCTGCCATCTGCCTCCCAGCCCGTACACGGCGGCCATGATCAGGACGCGCTCCACGTACGTCCAGTCGTGGTTGTAGGCATAGAGGGCCTGCCGCTGCGCTTCCAGGTCGTCGTTGCGCCAGCCGTGATCCAGCAGGAACCGGGCCATCGCCGGGATACAGTCCCGGAAGCTCATGGGATCGGCCACGCCGTCGCCGTCCTCATCGCGACCGTAAGCTGCCCAGGTCTCGGGCAGGAACTGACAGTAGCCGACGGCACCAGCTGAGCTGGGCCCCATGTTGCGGCCGAAGTCCGACTCCACTTTGGCCATGGCAGCCAGCACCTGCCATGGCACCCCATAACGCTGGGCTGTGGCCAGCATCACCTCCAGCTGCTCGCCGGGGATGGCCAGCGTCTGGTCGCCCATGACGCCCCTCGCCTGGACGATGACGACGGCGAACAGGCTCATCAATGCTCCCAGGAGAGCAGCTGCCGCCACTATCACCACCAGGGCGATCCCCCCCAGCTTGATGCCCAGGACAGCAGCGCCCAGCCGTGCTGCCTGGGAGATGTCCCAGGCTGTTGCTATAGGGTTGTCTCCTCTCTGTCTCTCACTCATGGCCTGGCTGCTCCCTGCCCCCTGGCAGCCATGAACCCGCGCGCCACATTGAAGGTGGCCAGGATGGGCGACCACGCTGGCTGCCAGTAGCCGATGGCCTTGCCCAGGATCTCCGGCACCTTAAGGGCTGCCAGCAGCACGGCGATGGCTGTAAGAGCTGCCAGCGACAGCGGCCCGACAGTGCCACCTATATTGCCGCCTGACTCTCCGTGGACAGCGCTGACGATGCGGAAGCCCAGCACCAGCGTCCACGCCTGCAGGGCCTGCTGGAACACGGTGGCCGGAAAGAGGGATGCCCAGAGCTCGTTCCAGCGCCGCGTCTGAGGCAGGACCCACAGCATGATGGCAAAGGGAGCTGTCACCAGCAGCAGGTCCAGGATGACGAAGCGCATGAGGAGCTGTCCTGCGAGAAAGACCCCCAGCACCAGGAAAACGATCCAGAAGATAAGCATGGCCACCACGCTCATATCAGCCAGGAGCTGGCTGGTGGTTGCCTTGATCATTTCGGGGTGGATCACCGCCCTTATGAGGGCGTTGTTGATGTCGATGAGGAAGCCTGCCAGCCAGGGGAAGATGGCGATGAGCGCCACTGCTGTCATGGTCCTGGGCAGCAGCTCCACCACCTCGTGATAGGGGCTCCCCAGGTGGCGCCCGGTCATGATGGCGAAGCCTCCCCACATGAGGACCACCGCTATGAGGCCCAGGGCGATGGCGCGGGAGAGGCCCATCATGTCGCGCACGAAGGGAGCATCGATGGTGATCTGCCTGCCGGTCTGTCCCAGCAGGTCGCCGAAGGTGAACTCCACCAGGGCGATGAAGGGAGCGAAGATGATCTTGAGGACGCCCATCAAAACATTGAGGAAGCACTCGGCCAGGTTGGTGAAGCACTCGCTCACTTTGGACAAAGTCTCGGCTGTGCCGGTGAACATGCCGACGATAGGCCCCACCACAGGCACGTCCTCGGGGCCGCCCACGGGGCCGGGCGCATAGTAATAAGGAAGGCCTCCCGGCGCTGGCCTGTTCTTCTCCTGCTGCTCGGTCGCGGAGGGTGGGGGAGCATCGGCGTGCGCCGCCTGTGGCGCCATAAAGCCGATGCTCCCCACGAGGAGGAGGACCGCCAGGACCGGCAGCGCTCGCACAGCCATGGTCTTCATGACAGCTCTCCGCCCTGCTGGTTCTGGCTCCAGGCTACTGCACTGCCGGGGTCTTCCCGGGGTCAGATGAGGGATTTTCGGGGTGCTGGTGGGGTCAGAAGAGGGATTTCGGGGTCGTCAGAGGGTCAGGCTTCCTTGCGATTACTACCTTATCGCTTTTCTCCAAATTTTAGCACCTGCTAAGCCTCTGACCCTCTGAGGACCCTGAGGGAGGCCATTTTGACCCTCTGGCGACCCTGAGGGAGGCCACTTTGACCCTCTGACGACCCTGGTGATGGGGTATAATGGGGGAAGGGGGATGCCCTTCCCCACAATCACACAGTGCTGCTGCCAGCCAGCTGCTTCTCTTCTACTCGTCATCTTCGCTGCCCAGCAGGAGCTCTTCTACCCATGCTGTGTGGTCCTGTTCTGTCCCCTCCCTCCCTTCTTCGGCCTGAGCCAGCTGGTGATAGCCTGCTCTGAGCCAGCTGCGTACCAGGGCTGCACGCTTGCCCCGGGGTGTAGCGGCAAAGGCTTTCAGAAACGGCTCATCCAGCTCGGCATCGAAGGTAATCCTGAGGGAGATGCAGACAGTCGGACGGAGCTTTCTCCTCATGCCCTCTCGATATCATGCCTGCGTTTCCGGATATACTGCTTGCTGCTCATGCTGACGCTCGTGGGTGAGCATGGCGTGGCCCAGCTTCCACAAGCCCTGAGCGCCTGCCGTGATGGGGTCCGGGGGAATGTATGTCTCCGCTCTGACGGCGCGGCGCAGGGCATCGACAAGACCTCTCTCCTGCAACATAGCCACGCCTCCGCCAGCGAGGATCACCATATGAGGACGAATGTCGCGCCAGCGCCGTCTTATGAAGCTGGTCAATCTGGCGACCCAGCTGGCGAGCGCATCGTTGCTGACAGTCAGGATACCCTGGGAGAACTCCCACAGAAGAGTGTGATAGGGTACATCGTCATTCCCTTTGGCGTCCTCCAGGAGGGTTCTGACTCCTAGCTCAGCGCCAGCGACCATACCCAGGTGTGCCTGGCCTGCCTGCACGCCGAACAGGTCCACTGTGTGGAAGCCGATATCCACTATGCCTACCAGGCTATTGCGGGCGCCGGGATGCAGTGCTCCCGTGGCCATCACTGCCCACTGAGCCCATACTCCAAGTGGCTGGGCACGCGTCCACACTCGGCGGATATCCAGCACGATAGTCTCGCCATTCACCTGAAGCGTATGGGTTCCCATCAGCTCCTGGCGCAGGGAGCGCACAACTCCCTTTCTGGCCTCATCAGCCTGAAGCATGGAGACAGGAAGACCCACTACCAGAGCGATGGGGCCGGCATCGGGGCCAACGACCCTGGCCACCGCACCCAGAAGCAGGGCAAGCGTGGGCGTTGCTATGAACCTGGTCTCGTCGATGCTTTCAAAGGCGATGCCCCGCAGCGGGGCTCCAGGGCCGATAGCATACTCATGGCCACGGAAATTCACAATGGTAGCTCTCTGGAGTCGTATACCGCTGGCAGCCAGCCCAATCTTCCGGGTCAGCGATACGAGGCTTGGGACTACCTCCGTTCGCTCTCCAGTGGCGACCTTTACATTGCCATAGCCAGCATCGAGACCGATGACGAGCATAGTCTATCACCTCATTGCATGTCACACTTTTATGCACCCACCATACATGATACATGGAGGCACAACCCGCCCACAAGTCAGGAACGGACCGGTCTCGTCATCATCACATTGTCGTGTATCAGGTCACTTCGCAAGGTCAGCACTCGCAGCAATTGACGTTTGCCTTTCCTTCGCTGGCAGCATGACCTTACTGGGCGCCCGTGCAGAGCATTGCTTTCCCAGACAGCTCTCCTCTGCTCTGCGATTGCTCACCATCGCCCCGGCAAAATTCTAGCACCTGCTAAGGCTCTGACCCCGTGACGACCCTGGGGGTGTGATATAATGAAAGTTTACCCCCTTCTCTCCGCCGCGCGGGCTACCGTGCAGCTCCTGCGCCACCCTGCTACCTCTGAAGCTGTTTTCCCCTGGTAAGCCCGGTTCTCCCTGCGTAACCAGGTTCAGCAATGTGCAGTGATGCCTTTGCTGCCCAGGTAAAACCGTGGTGTATCTCCCCGCCCACATAAAGTGACTTAGCGCTCACTCGGAGTACCCCGAAAAATCCCTGACCTGTAAACAACTCAGATATGGAGCCACCAGCATGTTCCGGATGGACATGCGGTGAACACTACACCCTCAAGCCGTGCTCTTCCATGGGCCCACCGTGTGTTTTTCCCCCTGGCTCTCCCTGTCCACTCTGCTACCTGTGAGCTGATTTGCTCTCTCACCCCCTGCTCTCCGTTCCCCCAGGGAAACTCATCCCTGGACAACCTGTTCCCCTTGTGCTCGCGCAGGCGGTGCTGCCCTGTTCCTTGATGAAGCCCGGGCGGGAACCGCGGTCCACCTCCGCAGCTCCGCTAACTGACCTAGCACTCACTTGGAGGACCCTGAAAAATCCCTGACTTGTAAACAACTCAGATATGATGTGCAGCGCTACCACCCCCGGTGATCCCGCTGGTGCGGGAGCTTCCACGTGTCCTCGCTCACCGGTCCATCATGGATGCACTTTGCACCGGCTTTCTGCTCTTCCTCTGCATGCCAGCATCCCTGACCTCGCTTCCTCTCACCTCGTCCATGTTCTCCACTCCGCGAGCACCCCTATGCTGCTTCTACCCCCGCACAGCCTATCGCTTTCTGGCTCGCGCAGGCGGTGGCATTCCACTGCTTGCTGGGGACCGGAGCACAAGTGCAGTTCGCTTCTGCGTCTCCCTTAACTGACTTAGCACTTGCTTGGAGTACCCTGAAAAATCCCTGACTTGTAAACACCTCAGATATGGGCTCACGCTCATGGACCCAGCACCCAAGCAGTCGGCCCCACAGCCTCAACCCATGCTCACCCACAAGGTCACCATGTATCTTCATGCATCTTCCTCCCTGTGTGCCCATTCACCCTGCTACTCCTGAACCTGCCTGTTTGCCCCATTCCCATGTCCCCCTTATTCCCAGGGGCATTGATCCATGGACAACCCCTTCTCTTTCTGCTCGCGCAGGCGGTACTGTCCTGCTTTTGGAGGAAGTCCAGGCAGGAACTGCCACCCATCTCTCTTCTTCATGTCCCGGCGTCTGAGTCTGGGGATGCTGATACAAAGAGCAGAGGCATAAGTAGCCAGCAGATGCCCTTCATATGCCATGAGAAGCAAGTGGATGCCCTGTATTCAGAAGTGCTTCCCGCTCTGATTACTGGGGGTCCTGGTTCTCGAACAGGAGCTGGTCTCCCGGTTCAGTGCTGGCGCGGATGAGAGCGCCTGGGGGCAGCTCCAGCGCCATGCGAGCCCGTGGGCCACCCAGCAGGACGCGAAAGGGCGGAACAGATACGAACACCTTCACCACCCTTCCCTCCCGGTCCAGGAAAGCCACATCGATAGGGAAGCGCATGAAGAATGTATGCACAGAGGAGCAGGGCACGATGAGGAGGCCTTCTCCCTGTGGGAGGTGGGCGTGGCCGAGGAGTCCCAGCAGCCGGGACCAGGGAGTGCGAGCTTCCCTGAGGCGTTCTGCCAGGACTGTTCCCTTGCTGGCGTTGATTGCCCGTGTCATACTTGCAATCTCCACTTATGGGTATTGTACCCCTTCCTATTAATCCCAGGAGACGAAACGCTAATCTGACAGCATGGAGCGCCTGGGAGGTAAAGGTCAGGTCCAGCACTACAACAGCAAGGTCTCCTGTCAGCGGCAGGAGTATGGATGAAGCTGGGGGCATGACATTGAAAGGGATTCAGAGGTTGTGGTCGGCAGCCCGGCGCTGGCGGATTACTGGTAGCCGAGGGTCAAAAGCGCTGAGAGGCAACAGGGGAAGCGCTGAGAGGCAACAGGGGATGGGAGGGAGATAGCGCTGCAGAGACAGGCTCTGGAGCGCATGGCGGGAGCCGTATTCATCTTGAAGGGTGGGGAGATGGCGCCGTAGCTCACCCTTGGTGCTTCTCCTGCCAGAATGGGCCTATTCATTCATCGAGCAGGGATCGCGCTGCCAGGTCAGCATGCAGGTTGCCAGCATGGTGAGCAAGAGCGCATGGTCTGTCGGGTCACGAGGACGGCAGCACTGTCTTCGTCGATAGATGCGGGTCTGGGATCGTGTTCTGAGGCCGGGGGCTCATCCAGCTGATGGCTGAGATGCCGACCCTGAGAAGACCCCGAGGGTGTAGACGAGGCAGGGGTGATAATTGGAGATTCTGTGAGGAGGATACTTCTTTCTGGCTGTCATGTCTGACAACCGTGGCAGGATGGTCTGGATACGCTATAACCGGGTTGACAGCCTGGTGCGATGCTGGTACAAAGGTGAGTTGCGAAGAGAGGAGTGGGAATCTCCCCCCCGAATGGGAGAGCCCCCGCAAGGGGACTCCGCCGACTCCCGGGGCGGCAGGGTGAGCCGGGGAACCGGACCAGGTCACCTGGTGAAATACCGGGAGCAGGGAGCAGCGCCTGGCCTCATGGGCCTTGTGAGGCCTGGAGGCGAAAGCTGCAGGGGGCGCCGGCGCGCCTGGTGCGCAGGAACCGGGCGTTGCATACAAGGCTGGCGCTGACAGGGCGCCTCGCAGATGTGAGGCGTCCAATAAAGGTATTGTTCTCGATCCCCCTGACAGGGGCGGTTCAGCGTCCCTGGTAGGGGCGTTTTGCTGCCTGTTGTCCCCATAACCATTCTTCCCCACAGCCATGAGGCCTCCTGGTGGAAGTGGAAGAGGCCTGGACCCACATCATTGGCCTCGACTGACATCGTTACAGAACTCCAGGCACCCTAGCTGAGCTTCACTCCTTCACGCTGCATCTGTTGTCTCTCTTCTTCCGCTGAGAATACTCCCCCAGGAGAGTGGTCCCGCTCCTGGGGGCTTTTGTATTTGGGGCCCACCCCAGGAGCTGGCCCGGCCTCGGGGTGAAGAAAACATGGGCCAGGAGGTGATGTAATGTCTCGGCTTCTCCGATACTGGCCCCTCCTCCTTCTCGGAGGAGGAGGCCTTATCATCATCCTTGTCCTGGAGGTGCTGCGGGCCTCCCGCAGCACCCGCCGCCTGCTCGCCCTGGGGGCAGGAGGGTTCCTGGCCGCCGCCTTCATGGGGATGGTGGCCGGGAACCTGGGGCTCCGGTTTACGGAGCCCGGCCACCCCGAGCCTGCCTACACGGCGGCAGGGGTGGTGTTTCTGGTCACCCTGACCGCTGCCGCGATAGGTGTCATAGTAGCCTATCGCCGGCAGCGACAGGCAGCTGCCACCTCCCGGGCGAACGACTCTGTCTCTCCCGCTGCTGATGCTCCCCAGACGAGCGAGGCCCCAGCCTCCGCCTCTACTCCCGCCTTCACCTCCCCCACCACCACTGGCGCCTTCCAGCCGGTGGTGGTGGTCCAGGGGGCGTCCCCCAAAGCAGCCGCTGCCCTGGAGCGAGAGCTCCAGGCGGTGGCTGCTCTGGTGGGGACCCACCTGGTGGTCCAGGTGACCTCCCGCTGCCCTGTGCGGGGGCGCCGCCTGGAGCGGGGCATCCTCCTTCAGGTGCCCCGCCCACGGGTAGACCTGGTCCTCGATGCCCTGGAGATGGCCCTCCAGGGCGTCCAGGTCCTCCCTTGCGCAGCTGGTGGGGCGTCATCCTCCCAGGCCCGCCGGGAGGAAGATAAGGAGGGGAAGGCAGGGGAGGTCGTGGCCGTCACCGCCGTCACCACCACTAGCAACAAGAAGAAGAGGCCACGGCCGGAGGACCTGGCGGCGGCCCTGGGAGGCCAGGGGTCTGCTGAGCAGTAGATCCCTGGCCTCCCACCCCGCTGCACCTGGGCCCCCGGTGTGGTGGGGACAATTGAATCCCCCTGGCGGTTGTCTGCACAGGGGAGGCGTGCGCCGTGGGCCCCGCGGCGCATGAGAAAGGGGTAGGGGCACAAAGGGAAGAAAAGGGGTAGAATGGGGAGGTGAGAGAGGATGGCCCCGACGGTGGAAGAGAGGCTGGCTGCGCTGGAGGCCTCCTACGGCGCCATCTCGGAGAGGTTGGGCGCCATCGAGGCTCGCATCACCGCTCTGGAGCAGCGGCTTACCACGGAGGTGGGCCAGCTGCGGCAGGAGATGCGCGGCGAGATGGGCCAGCTGCGTGGCGAGATGGGCGAGCTGCGGCGTGACATGCGAACCCAGTTCTACTGGGTGATGAGCACCCTGTTTGCCCTTGTGGGCCTGCTGGTCAGCTTCATGGGCGCTGTCATCGGCCTGCTGGTAGCCCGCTAGACGCCTCTCTCTGCCCTGACATCTCTTCGTCACGCTATCCCCTGAGAACTAGCCTGCGATGCTCCTCTGTGGCTGTGCTCCTGGCAGTCGCAGGGATGGCTGGTCAGGGCAATTGCCAAAGCGAGAGGGGGTGATAAAATGCATGTTGCCATGAAGGCAGTGTTCCCCGTAATCATCGAGCAGGATGAGGATGGCATCTACATAGCAAGCTGCCCCGTGCTCCAGGGTTGCCATACTTATGGAAGAACAGTCCAGGAAGCGCTGGCCAACATTAAGGAGGCCATAGAGGCGCACCTGGAAGCACGTATGCTTATGGGCGACCCTGTTCCCGATGTTCGAATGGTCGAGGTCGAGGTAGCGTGAAGCTGCGCCCCGCCAGGGTGCGGGAGGTGCAGCGGGTCCTGGAACGGCTTGGCTTTCGGCTGGTACGACAGAAGGGCAGTCACGCTGTCTACAGGCATCCCGATGGACGCTATACCACCGTGCCGGTCCATCGGGGCGACGTTCCTCGAGGCACCCTAGCCCGCATCCTCAAGGATATAGGCCTATCCCCTGAAGAATTCGAGCAGCTTCGGTAACGGGTAGCACAGTGAGGGAAGGGTCTCACCCCCTTCCCCCTGCTCTTTCGAGGCGAGGGCAGAGGGAAGGGGGTGAGAGCTTTTTAGAGCTCTGCACTTAACGCCCTGGCGCCAGGAGTGGGGCGCCAGGCGCCGGGGCGACAACCGCATCCCCCCGGCGGGAGAGCCAGGCTGGGCTGAGGGGTGTAAGCCCAGCCCTGCGCCGTGAATCCGCCAGGAGGGAGCCTGCCCGGACCCATAAAAAAGCTCCCCTCCCCCGGGCAGGCGCTGCGCCCACACCAGGAGAGGGAGCAACAGGCAACTCGATGAAATATTACCACGAATCTCGCCAGTGGGACAAGGCCCGCGCCCGGATGAGGGCTCCCCTGACTGTGGGCTTCTTCCTGAACGGGGGAACCACTGACAGGAGGGCCTGGCACGCAGGGCTGACCTGCCGCAGCTGCGGCGGGCCGGTCCTGGACAGGTGGTCGTGCCTGGGACGGGCCTGCACCCAGTGTGCGCGGCCCCAGTAATGGGGCTGCCCCCTGTCGCCTGGCCGAGCGGCAGGCGTGACATGAGGCCCTCCTCCCCATCCCGCCAGGGGAGGGGACAACTGAATAGGGGATGACAACCGAATAGCCCTGACGTCTTCCCTCCGCGGGCGCCAGGGCGGGCGGAGACAAGGGGGAAGGGGTGGGCTGCCCCGGGGGCGGGCACCCACCCCTTCGTCTTCTGCCGCCCCTTGTCTGCGGGACAGCCTGCACCCGCAGGCAAGGGAACTCAGGGGAGGCGCCCCTGCTCCCGCGGGGCGCAAGCCCGTGCCCGAACGGGAGAACCATCGAAGGGCCGGGCAAGGTGTGGCCCAGGAGGTGTATAATGACGATGCGTATGGCAGTCACTCGTCATCTGAGAGAGGCGTTTCGTGCTGCTGCGAAGCTGTCGGCCGAGGAGCAGAACCGGCTGGCAATGTGGATCATGGAAGAAATTGAGAGCGAGCAGCGGTGGGACCAGTTGTTCGCCGATCCCCGTAGTGACCGGCTCCTAGCGCGTCTTGCTGCTGAGGCGATGGAAGAGGACGAAGCTGGTCTCACCGAGGAGTGCGAGTGAGATCCCGGAGGACGCATCGGTTCAAGCAGTTGTTCGCTTCCCTCCCAGCGGATGTTCAGCAGCAGGCGCGCAAAGCATACGAGCTTTTCAAGCGAAATCCCAGACATCCGAGCTTGCATTTCAAGCAGGTGAGGCCAGGTGTGTACTCCGTGAGGGTTAGCCATAAGTACAGGGCGCTAGGGGTGGTCCGTGGGGACTACATAGTGTGGTTCTGGATCGGCTCTCATGACGATTACGAGCGAATGTTAGAATCCGGCTGATAACAGCAACTGCATAACTTGTGCAGGAAGGGACTCACCCCCTTCCCCCTGCTCTTCCGAGGCGAGGGCAGAGGGAAGGGGGTGAGAGCTTTTTAGAGCTCTGCACTTAACGCCCTGGCGCCAGGAGTGGGGCG
>Ga0079995_1055477_pt1 | contig 10927 bp, 9 predicted proteins | sample FaiFalFF_MnMetaG_2_FD_69198 | JGI IMG/M metagenome (GOLD analysis project Ga0079995, IMG submission 69198) | Freshwater microbial communities from Yellowstone National Park, Wyoming, USA - Fairy Falls C (FF_Mn_C) (SPADES assembly) (version 4) | ecosystem: Environmental > Aquatic > Freshwater >... | reverse complement strand
TCTTGATCACGCTGGCCCTCGAGTCCTGGATGCCGGTCCTCTTGTCGATCTCCTCGAAGCTCTCGAAGGGCTTCTTCTCCCTCTCCTCCACGACCTTCAGCATCGTCTTCTTGCCTATGCCTGGTATGACCTCGAGGGCGTGGAGCCTCGGAGTCAAAGGACCGCAGGTGTTGAAGAACTCGACGAACTTCCTCTCCTTCTCCTTCACGATCCTCTCGACGGCCCTCTCCAGCTCCATCTTCGCTGTCTCAGGCAGCTCCTGGTAGCTGATGCGCCGAACGATCCTCACGATGTCCCTCGGCACGTCCTTTCCTATGTACAGGACGTTTCCAGGGACGAGGTTGATCTCGGGCGAGACGGCCGCCTCGAGGAGCGTGAAGTGCTCTGTCCCCAGGAGATAGGCCCTGTTGAATTGTCCGTGGTGTCCTGGCCTGTGACTCCACCTCGGCGGCACGACATCCAGCACTATGGCCTCGTCCTCGTAGATCTTCGGCCTGGACCGTTCCTGCTCCCGCATGCCTTCGCTCAGCTGCTGCCCTCGGAGACGGACTCGACGTACATCCTAACCGTATCGGCTATCCCCCTCAGCTTCTCCTCGTCGGCTAGCACGGTCAACAGCAGCCTCTTGTAGCCCGAGAGGACCGTCCTGACCTCCTCGACCGTCCTAGGGCATATGTTGACGACTTGGACCGCCTCGACCTCCTCCAGCCCGAACCTCTCCATCAGCTCCTCCTTCAGCTTCCTCGCTGACTCCGCGTCTAGCTTGGAGAACGTCGAGACGTAAGCCAATATCCTCTGGGCGACCGGGGAGGCCGGCTGTGACCTCTCCTCCAGAAGCTCCTTGACCTCCGGGAGCGAGACGGGCTTCATCGAGAGGATCTTCCTCGGCAGCCTCCATCGACCTCCTCAGGCCGCATGGAGCCTCAAATGGTCAGGGAGGACGTAGAGGACCTTGCGCTTCGATCCTAGGTAGAGCTCGACCTCGTAACCCCTGCCCCTCCTGCCGAGGACGACGCCGACCTTGCCCTGGTAACGCTTGTGGGGCATGCCCTTTTGGACGGAGGGATCTACGTCGATGACCACCTTGCTGCCCACAGAATACTCCACCAGGTAGACGTCCGGCTTGGGGCCCATCCTCGACCCGGCCGGCTTCGTCATCAGCGTCCTGGTCCTGCTCCGGTAACCGTGATGTCTCACCAAACCTGGAGAAGAACTCCCGAACATGCTTTTTAGGTTTTGGATGTGGCGGCTGGAGGAATGAGAAGGCGGGAAGACCTAGTCTCATTCGAGCCCTACTCGTGGGAGCCCTCGACGGAGGAGATCGCGAGGAGCGTCGGGCTGAGGCCCAGCAGGATCGTCAGGATGGACACAAATGTGTCGCCCTACGCACCGGTGAGGGTCCTTGAGGAGCTGGCGAGGAGGTTGCCGAGGCTGAAGGTCAACCAGTACCCAGACACGAGCTACAGGGAGCTGAGGGAGCTCCTGGCGGATTACGCTGGCTGGGACCAAGAGCTGATAGTTCCCACGAACGGAGCGGACGAGGGGATCGACATAATCTCCAGCGCCTTCCTGAGGGCCGGCCTAGAGGCCGTCTCTCCAGTCCCTACGTACTCCTACTTCAGGGTCTCGACGGAGCTGCAGGGTGCCAGGTTCGTCACGGTGGAAAGGGGAGAGGACTTCGGCTTCTCGGCTGAGCAGCTTCTGGAGCGCTACAACAAGAATACTGCCGTAATCTGGATCTGCGACCCCAACAACCCCACCGGAAACCGGGTCGAAGAAGGGACGATCAGGAGGCTCTGCGAGGAGACGGAGGCGCTGGTCGTGGTCGACGAGGCCTACTTCGAGTTCTCCGGCCGGACGTCGCTGGGGCTGCTGAGGGATTACCCGAACCTCTGCGTGGTCAGGACCCTCTCGAAGGCCTTCGGCCTCGCAGGTCTCAGGATCGGCTACGTCCTCTGCACGGAGGAGGTAGCGAGGGAGCTGAACAAGGCGAGGCCTCCCAACAGCCTCGGGACCGTCAACGTCGCAGGTGCCCTGATCGCCCTCAGGAACAGGAGCTACGTCTCTAAGGTGGTCGAGGAGATAGTCGGAGAGAGGGAGAGGCTGTTCGGGGAGCTCTCGCGGATCGATGGGCTGAAGGTCTTCCCGTCCAATGCCAACTTCCTGCTAATCAGGTTCCGGAGCGCGGAGGAGGCCGCGGCAGTGAAGGAGAGGCTCCTCAGGAGCGGCATCGTCGTGAGGACCTTTCCCGGAAACCCGAGGCTCAGTGACTGCATTAGGGTGACCGTCTGCTCGAGGAGGGAGAACAAGAGGTTCCTGAGGTCTCTCAAATCGGCCCTCGAGGAGCTCCGTCAGGGTTCTCCGCACCGAGATTCCTGAGGGTCTCTGCGGTCCTCTGGAGCACAGTGACGAAAGAAAGGAGAGACGCTGCCAGTAGGGCCACAGTCAGCGCCTCCTTGCCGAAAGCGATGTACGCTATCGATCCCAGAAATAAAACAATGGTCCTCTCGGCCCTCTCAGCGATACCGACTCCGGCCAGATCCACACCGAGCGACTCGGCCCTCGCCCTCGTGTAGCTGACGAGCAGGGAGCCGGTGCCGAAGAACAGGGCAGCAAGAGGATCAGCAGCGAACGCGAGGCCCACAGAGACCGAGACCTCCGAGGCCTTGTCCAGCACCGAGTCGATGAAGGCCCCCCTTGCCGAAGCCCTGCCCTGTCTCCTCGCGACCTCACCGTCGACCGCGTCGAGGAAGGCGGATACGAGGTAAACCGTCCCGGCCAAGGGCACGAAGAGGGACGAGATGCTGTGAAGCGGGTAAAGGGCTGCAGCAGCCAGAGCGAGGGCGAAGGCTGTGTAGGTGAAGGCGAAGGGGGAGATGCCCCTCCTGACAGCAGGCTCCACAACCGGTCCGGCGATCCTCATCAGGACCCTCCGCTCGGCCTCACGCTTTCCCATGCTCCTCCCTCACGTCCGGACGGATCAAGAAAGAGAAAGACCTTGAAGGGACTTCCTCACTCGACGACGACCGTCTGGGCCTGCTCCCTCAGGAACGAAAGCAAGTAGTGAGGCCCTCCAACACCCTTTCCCGTAGCCCCACTCGCCTTCCAACCCACGAAGGTCTGGGCACCGGGCCAGGCACCGGTCGTCGAACCTCCCCTCCTGTTGGCGTAGCAGACGCCGAACTGGATTTTCCTGAAGAAGTACTCGACCTCCTTCGGGTCCTCCGAGAAGATCCCGGCGGTCAGGCCGTACTCCGTGTCGTTGGCCATCCTCAAGGCCTCCTCGAGCGTCCTGAACTTGGCCACGAGGAGTATCGGCAGGAAGAGCTCCTCCTTCCAAAGCCTGTGGTTTAGGGGGAGGTCAGCGATTATCGTAGGCTGGACGTAGAAGCCCCTGTCGAAGGGCTCGCCGGAGAGGACCTCGCCTCCGTAAAGGACCTGCCCTCCAGCGGCCTTGGCCTCGGCCACGTACGCCTTGAAGTTCTCGAGGGCCCTCCTGTTGATCACAGGTCCCAGGAAGACGTCCCTTGCCCTAGGGTCACCGATCTTCAGCTTCGAGGTCTCCCTCACCAGCTCCTCGACGAACCTCTCGTAGATCGTCTCCTGCACGTAGAGCCTGGAGGTCGCTGAGCACTTCTGGCCGCCGTAGCCGAAGGCCGCCCTGATCACGCCCGTGACCGCCTTACCTATGTCGGCCTTCTCCGTGACGATCGTCGGGTTCTTGCTGCCCATCTCGAGGACTACGGGCTTGGGGTAGGGCTGGGAGGTGAGGAACCTCCTGTAGAGCCTCATGCCGACGTCCCTTGAGCCGGTGAAGGCTATGCCTGCCACTCCTGGGTTCGTGGTCACCTCCTCCTCGAAGAGGTCGCCGGGGCCTGTGAGGAAGTTGATCGTTCCAGGCGGCACCCCGGCATCCCTGAATACCCGGTAGAGCATGTACCCTGCGAGGGGGGCTTCGCTGGTGGGCTTGAAGACGACCGTGTTGCCTGTGATCAGGGCCCCCTGTATCATGCCGTTGGCGAGCATGAAGGGGAAGTTGAAAGGCGATATCACGACCCATGCTCCGTAAGGCTTGGCGACCATCTTACACCTCTCTCCGGGAGCACCGGGCCCCATCTCCTTCTCGTACCCGTTGTTCTCCTGCATGATCCGGACGTAGTACCTGATCGCGTCGATCGCCTCCCAGCACTCCGCGAGGGCCTCGAGCCTGTTCTTTCCGACCTCGTAGGTGATCACGGCAGCGATCTCGAACTTCCGCTCGTCGATCAGCTGGGCCGCCCTTTCCAGGACCTTCACCCTCTCCCTCCAGTTCGTCTCGGACCAATCCTCGAAGGCCCTCTTCGCCTCATCAATCGCCTGCCTGATGTGCTCCCTTCTGGCCTTCTGGAACCTCGCAACGAGGATCGAGGTGTCGATCGGGCTCCTGTCCTCGAACTCCTCGCCGGTCCTGATCTCCCTTTCGCCTACGTGGATCGGGTAGCTCCTGCCGAGGTACTCGTCCTTCACCCTCTCGAGGGCCTCCTCGTACTTCGGGTGGATGTTCGGGTCGGCGAAGAGCGTCACATAGGTTACCTTCTGACCCGGAGAGGCCATCTCGAATTCAGATCGATCCGCGCGCTTTTGGGCTTTTCCCTTCCGCTCGCCTCAGCGGATCCCGTAAACCTCCGCGAACCTCCTGAGTGCAGCCTTGAAGGGCTCCATCGGCAACTCCACTATCCCTGCGCCTATCTGCCCGACACCAGGCTCCCTGTGGGCGATTCCCGTGTTGGCCACCGGCGTCAGACCTGTCTGGACCACCTTCCTGATGTCGATGCCCGTCGGCGTGCCAGAGAACTCGAGGTACGGTATCGTGAAGTACCTGTGCTTGGCGAAGGTGATCTTCTCCATCCTCATGGTCATCTCGATCGCGTCCTTCACCGTCCCTCCGACGAACCTGACTATCGCAGGAGAAGCCGCCATCGCTGCTCCACCTATCCCGGCCGTCTCCGTGATCGTCGAGTCGCCGATGTCAGGGTTTGCGTCACGCTCGCTGAAGCCCGGGAAGTATAGGCCCCTCGGAACCGGGGCCGGTGCGGTGAACCACTCGTTCCCCAGCCCGCTGACGCGTATCCCCACTTCGGTCCCGTTCCGGGAGATCGTCGTGACTATCGTGCTGTACTTCACGTCGCTCGCGGCGTCGGCCATCAGCTTGCACGCGGCCATGGCGAGGTTGACGAAGAAGTGGTTGTTCGAGTCGATCGTCCTCAGGACCTGCTCTCCCTCCCTCCCCACCTCTCTGACGACGTAGGGCGCTATCTCCCGGAGGAAGAGGGAGGTGGCTGCGACGTTGCGGTTGTGGCACTCGTCGCCCATGTGGAGGGCCTGAGCTATTATGTTCCTTAGGTCGATGCCTCCCTTCTCTTTCACCGCGGCTTGGAGCGCTGCACCGATCACCTCCGCGAACTCGCCGTTCAGGTACTTGAGCCTCGCGAGGACGTCCGGTGAATAGGCACCGTACCTCAGGACCCTACCTAGTCCCTCGTTGAAGTTGGTGTAGGAGAAGGAATCGCCGCCGTCAGCCTTCACCACGAAAACCGCCATCGAAGGCGAGATGACGCCTGCCATAGGACCGACAGCCGAGTTGTGGTGGTTCGGCTCCAGCTCGATCTCGCCGGTCTCGGCGAGCCTGATCGCACGCTCCGGCGCGTCAGCCCATCCCTCGTAGAGGGCAGCGCCGATTATCGCGCCCCTGAGCGGACCGGAGGCCCTGTCCCAGCTGATCGGAGGGCCTGCGTGGGTCAGCCTCATGCCTCCCTTCCCCAGGAACGGCAGGACGTCCTTGGCCCTCGTGACGGATACGAGCATCGGTCTCGTCTCCATCATCCTCTCGACGGCGGTCCTGTTGGCGGCCTCCACCTCCTCCTTGACGGAAGAGGACACGACGTTCGCCTCGACCGACGACCCCGCTCCTCCGATTTAAGGAGAATCATCGACGAGGAGAAGCCTGCCATCTCCAAGAAAGCGTTAATTTACAGATTGACTCCGCATCACGAGATGACAACGCAGCTGCAGCACAAGCACATAGGGAAATCCATGAAGAGAAACGAGGACGTTCGCCTCGTAACGGGAAGGGGCCTCTACGTAGGCGACGTGGCGCTCCCCGGAATGCTCTACGCAGCTGTGTTGAGGAGCACCGTGGCCCACGCCAGGATCAGGAAGATAGACGTCAGCGGGGCGGAGAGGCTCGAGGGTGTCGCGGGCGTCTTCACGGCCGAGATGTTGGGAGAGCTCAACGGCCCCCTGCCTCCCAGCGTCTCACCGCTACCCCAGTATCCGATAAATTACAGGACGCACTACGCGCTGGCAAAGGACAAGGTCAGGTACGTCGGCGAGCCGGTGGCCTTTGTCGTCGCGACCTCACCTTACATCGCATGGGACGCGCTCGAGCTGATAGAGGTCGAGTACGATCCTCTGGAGACTGTGGTCGACGTGGAGAAGGCGATAGAGCCCGGTGCGCCGCTGGTACACGAGGACCTCGGGACCAACGTCGCCGCTGAGAAGAGCGTCAGGGTCGGCGACTACGAATCGGCCTCATCGAAAGCAGCGGTCGTCGTGAGGGAGAGGTTCGTCTACAACAGGGGAGGAGGACAGAGCATCGAGGCGAGGGCCGTCGCTGCGCACTACGATCAGAGGGAGGGGACGCTGACCGTTTGGGACTCGACGCAGGCGCCCATACCCATCAGGAACGGGTTGGCCCGCCTCCTCGGGTTGCCCGACACCAAGGTCAGGGTGATAGCTCCTGACGTCGGCGGAGGCTTCGGCCCCAAGATCATGCTGTTCTACCCTGAGGAGGTTCTGGTGCCGTATGCGGCGATGAGTTTCGGCAGGCCCGTGAAGTGGGTCGAGACCCGTCGGGAGTACAGCGTCGCCGCCAATCAGGAGAGGATTCAGGTCCACTACGCGGAGGCGGCCTTCGACAGGGACGGCAGGATCCTCGGGCTTAAGGACCACTTCCTCGTGGACACAGGAGCGTACACGCCGTACGGCGTCATGGTGCCGATCATCACCATGTGCACGATGCCAGGCCCCTACCGCATCAGGAACATGGACTTCAACTTCAAGTCCGTCTACACCAACAAGACGCCCGTCAGCCCAGTGAGGGGAGCAGGGAGACCTACAGCCGTCTTCGTCATGGAGCGGTTGATGGACAAGGCGGCCAGGGAGCTGGGGATGGGAAGGACCGCGATACGGCGTACCAACCTGATCACGCCTGACGAGATGCCCTGGGACACAGGCCTGATCTACCAGGACGGTGCTCCCAACGTTTACGACTCAGGCAATTACCCGGCCGTCCTCGAGAAGCTTCTTGAGATTTCGGGTTACGAGAGGTGGGGTGAGCTGAAGCGCACCCTCTCCAGAGGATCCAAGCGGATCGGTTTCGGGCTGGCCCTCTACGTCGAGGGCTCCGGCGTTGGGCCCTACGAGATGGCAAAGGTCAAGGTCGACTTCGGAGGGCGCGTCTCGGTCACCACAGGCGTCGGATCCCAGGGCCAGGGACACTTCACGGTCCTCGCACAGATAGCCGGTGAGCTGCTGGGCGTCGACCCCTCGACCGTCGACGTCTCCGTCGGCGACACCGGGAAGATGGAGTGGGGCGTAGGGACCTTCGCCAGCAGGTCGGCGGCAGTGGCCGCACCGGCCGTTTACAACGCAGCGATGAAGGTGAGGGAGAAGGTCATCAAGCTGGCCGCCAAGCTCCTTGAGGCCAACCCCGAGGACATAGTGCTGGAGAACGGGAGGGCCTGCGTGAGGGGACATCCGGAGCACGGGCTCACGCTTGCGGAGCTCGCGCAGAAGTCAGCTCCACTCAGGGGAACGATCGACGAGGAGCCAGGACTGGAGGCGGTCAGCTTCTTCAGCCCGAAGAGGTCCGTCTACGCGTCCGGAGGTTGTGCGGCGATGGTCGAGGTCGACGTGGAGACAGGTGCCGTCGAGGTCAAGAAGCTCTGGCTCGTCCACGACTGCGGTCACGTCATAAACCCCATGATCGTGGAGGGACAGTTACACGGCGGCATAGTTATGGGATTGGGATCGGTGCTGTACGAGGAGATCGTCCACAACGACGAGGGCATACCACTGGCCACGACCTTCGCCGACTACCTGATCCCGTCCTCAGCGGAGGTCGGATTCGATCTGGAGATCGCCCATCTGGAGACTCCCTCACCCCTCAACCCTCTGGGCGCGAAGGGTGTCGGAGAGGCAGGGGTCATTCCGATCGCAGCGGTGATAGCCTCGGCGGTCGACGACGCCCTCTCGGAGTTCGGCACGTTCATCAGAAAGTCGCCGATCAAGCCGGAGGACGTCCTCAGAGAGGTATCGAGAGCCTCTGGACGATGAGGTCCCTGTTGCCGACCTCCTCTCTGCGATATGCCACCAGCCTCGGAGGTTCCAGTCCCCGCGAGGCCAACTCCTTCTCGACCAAACTGTAGTAGACGCCGTAGTCGGGAAGGTCAGCGTAACCAACAGCGACCACAAGGTAGCCGCGCTTCACGTACTCCTCGGCCTGATCGGCCACCAGCTCGACCCACCCACTGATCGTCTCCTCGGGAAAGACGTTGAGCTCCGGCATCTTCAGTATGCCGTATCCCAGATCCCTCAGGACCTCGTAGACCACGCTGTTCCTCGGGAAGGCAGGGTATCGGACGGGGTTCACGAAGCAATCGGCCAGTATTGCCAGCTTGAAGGACCTGAAGTCCTTGGGATTCATTCCTTCCCCTCCTCGATGAACTGTCTGAGCTCGTTAAGCGACCGGTCCATGTTGAAGCCAGGGACGTCCATCGGAACGCCCGTCTCTCCGTCGAACGTTATCCCGCGCCTCTTGAGCTCCTCCAGCAGCTCCTCGATCCAGACTCCCCTCCCTGGAACGACCTGATACTGCTCGAGGGTGGCAAGGGGCCTGCCTCCCCATGTGGGGTTGCGGCCTGTGAGCCTGACGCCGGAGGAGGGGCTGCCGTCAAGACCTACCAGGTAGACCTTGCAGCCCGTTCTCTTGTAGTGCTCGATGAGGTCTGCCGTCACCTTCGCGAGCCTCCTGCAGTGCTTCCTGTAGCCCGGCGTGTCGTACTGGTCCTTCGTCTGCCACCACCTATTGATGCCCATGAAGGTCAGCTCGGGGCAGGGAAGCTGCTCGACCTCGAACCCCCTCTGTCTGAAGAGGTCAACCACAGGTCCGACCACACCGGGATATAGCGCGAACTCAGCTACCTTGGCGTTCTGGTTCAGCAGGCAGTTCGCCAGGAAAACGACCTTTCTGACCATGTCGTGATCCCTCGACCGATTGTGGGATAAACGGTCGGATAAAAGACTTCTGCTGTGAGGTCGCTCAACGTAACACGGCCCTGATCCCGCGCTCGAAAGGTATTTTCCAATCCTGGGCGCACTGGCTGAGGGTTGAGTGCAGGCGGTAAGGGCGAGGTCTTCCTGGAGGTCATCGGCATCTCGAAGAGGTTCGGCACCGTCCAGGCCTTGGATGGCGTCAGCATGGAGGTCCGGTCAGGTGAGGTCCACGCCCTGCTTGGCGAGAACGGTGCTGGGAAGTCCACCCTCTGCAACATCATCTCCGGCATGCTGAAGCCCGACTCCGGCGAGATCAGGATCGACGGTAGGAGGGTCGTCTTCGGGTCGACGAGGGACGCCTCGAGGCACGGGATAGGCATCGTCTACCAGGAGTTCATGCTCATACCGGAGCTCACGGTTGCCGAGAACATCGCCCTCTTCCAGGAGGGGAACGGCAGGCTGTTGCTGGACAGGGAGGCGGTAAAGAAGTCAGTCGAGCGGTTGATGAGCGACTTCGGCCTGCGGATAGACCTCAACGCCAGAGTCGGTGACCTCTCAGCGGGCGAGAAGCAGAAGCTCGAGATCGTCAAGGCGCTGATGAAAGAGGTGAGGCTTCTGATCCTCGACGAGCCGACATCGATCATAACGCCGATAGAGGCGAGGGAGCTCTTCAGGACCATGAGGAGGATGGCTGAGGCCGGCAAATCGGTCATCTTCGTCACACACAGAATCGACGAGGTGATGGAGGTCACAGACAGGATAACCGTGCTGAGGGGAGGGAGGAAGGTGGCGACGGTCGACAGGACCAGCGTGAAGCTTGACGAACTCGTTAGGATGATGGTCGGCAGAAGCGTCAGTCCCGTTGTCGGCGGGAACAGGCCCAACACGGGGAACGTGGCCCTCAAGGTCAGCGGCATCAAGGCGATGGGCGACCTGGGCAGCATGGCTCTGAAGGGCGCGGACCTCGAGGTCAGATACGGAGAGGTCGTGGGGATATGTGGGGTCACGGGGAACGGCCAGAGAGAGCTGGTCGAGGTGATCATCGGCGTCAGGAAACCCGTCGAGGGGAAGGTATGGATCAACGGGACCGATGTGACGGAGAAACCACCACACTTCAGGAGGAAGCTGGGAATGGCCTACCTGCCGGAGGAGCACTGGCAGGCCCTCTGGCTCGACATGCGCCTCTACGAGAACTTCTCGATGCCTCCGCTGATAGCCCGGCTCTTCAGGAGGCTCAAGCTGTTGAAGATGGGAGCCATCAAGAAGGCGACCTCGGAGGAGGTGAAAAGGTTCGAGGTCCGGACCCCCTCGGTCAGCACGGAGCTCTGGAAGCTCTCAGGAGGGAACAAGCAGAAGTTCCTAGTGGCCAGGGAGGTGTACACGAAGCCCTCCGTCATCGTCGCTAATAACCCGACCAAAGGGCTGGACGTCCTGGCTACGGAGTTCGTCAGGAAGTTCCTCCTCGACTTCAGGGATCAGGGAGGGGCCGTGCTGCTGATCTCATCCGATCTGGAGGAGGTGTTGCAGCTCAGCGACAGGGTTCTGGTCATCTTCGACGGCCGGATAGTCGGGTCCTTCGCCCGCGACTCGGTCAACATCGAGAAGATAGCGA
>Ga0079995_1067055_pt1 | contig 10932 bp, 10 predicted proteins | sample FaiFalFF_MnMetaG_2_FD_69198 | JGI IMG/M metagenome (GOLD analysis project Ga0079995, IMG submission 69198) | Freshwater microbial communities from Yellowstone National Park, Wyoming, USA - Fairy Falls C (FF_Mn_C) (SPADES assembly) (version 4) | ecosystem: Environmental > Aquatic > Freshwater >... | reverse complement strand
TAGTAATACTTGAACATTCTTTCTGGCATGGTTTTATCCTGCTGAGCTTGGATTTCAATCTGAAACATCTCTCCTCCTATCTCAAACAAGATATCCGTATAGAAAGATTTTGCTAACCTTATTTCTGCTGGAAACATTTTGAGTTTGCCTTCTACCTTCCTGCCAGTTGCCAACCAGATGATTTTGTTTGCAGCTTTTGAGAAAATTTCTTTCAAAATTAGATCAAACCTTTTTAACTCCTTTTTGTATTTTCTCACCTTGTCTTTTTGATGCTTTCCCATCCTCTATTCCATACTTTTACTTTTATTTGAATCTCAAAATTAAATTTTACTTATTATTTTTTTTGGGGGCGCATATCGCGAGGAATTAAAAAAGCGAAATACTGAAATTTTAAAGTTTCAACACTAAACTTAAAAATATGAGCAAATCTAAATTTTCAGACGGTAGAGAGGAAAAGAGAAGCGACACTGGGGTGAAAGATGAGCTTACTCCAAAAAATTGTGCCTCTGATGAAACTTTATCTGGAATAAAACTCAAAGAATTCTACTCCCTGGAAGATATAAAGATAGATGAAAATTACTACAAAGAAAAACTTGGAAACCCGGGTGAATTTCCTTTCACAAGAGGGATTCATAAAAATATGTATAGAGGGAAACTTTGGACTATAAGGCAATTTTCTGGATTTGGAAGGGCGGAAGATACGAACAAAAGATGGAAATTTCTTTTAGAGCAGGGACAAACAGGACTTTCAACGGCATTTGATATGCCAACTCTTATGGGATTAGATTCAGATCATCCTCTGGCAGAAGGAGAGGTTGGGGTAGAGGGTGTCGCAATAGATACTTTGGCTGACCTTGAAAAACTTTTTGACGGAATTCCACTTGATAAAATATCAGTTTCATTTACAATAAATGCACCTGCTATTTGGCTTTACTCTTTGTACCTTTGTCTTGCAGAAAAAAGAGGGATTGATACAAAAATTTTACGAGGCACAATTCAGACCGATATATTAAAAGAATATCATGCTCAAAACGAATGGGTTTTCCCTCCTGAACCTTCTGTGAAACTCATTGTTGATATGTTTGAATACTCTGCATCACATACCCCTAAATTTAATATAATTTCTGTTTCAGGATATCATATAAGAGAGGCTGGTTCTGACGCAATTCAAGAACTTGCTTTCACTCTTGCTGATGGTTTTGCTTATGTAGAAGCTGGGATTCAAAGAGGACTTGATGTTGATGTCTTCGCTCCCATGATTTCATTTTTCTTCAACTGCCATATAGATTTTTTTGAAGAGATTGCAAAATTCAGAGCTGCAAGGAGAATATGGGCAAGATATATGAAAGAAAGATATAATGTGAGAAATCCTCGGTCGTTGATGCTCAGATTCCACACTCAGACTGCTGGATGCTCTCTTACAGCTCAGCAACCAGAGGTAAATATAATAAGAACAACGATAGAGGCTCTTGCAGCTGTTTTGGGAGGAACGCAATCTTTGCATACAAATTCTTTTGATGAAGCTATATCTTTGCCATCTGAACTTGCGGCAAGAGTTGCAGTCAGAACTCAGCAGGTAATAGCTTATGAAAGTGGTGTCGCATCTGTTGTTGACCCTCTTGCAGGTTCTTTTTATGTGGAATGGCTCACAAATAGAATGGAAGAAGAGGCTGAGAAATACTTTGAAAAAATACTCAAAATGGGTAATGGCTCTTTTTATGCGGGAGTTATTGAAGGCATAAAGAGTGGATTTTTCAGAAGGGAGATAGCGAGAGCTTCTTTTGAATTCCAAAGTAAAGTTGAAAGGGGTGAAAGAGTAATCGTTGGCGTTAATGCATTTGAAGAAGATGGTGGGTTGAATTTTGAGTTTCCAAAATTTAAACTTCCTCCTTCTTGCCAAGAAGAGCAGATAAAATTCTTGAAGTATATAAAGTCAATAAGAGATAGCAGAGCAGTTTTGCAGAGGCTCAGTGAGCTAAAATCTGCTGCAAAGCAAGGGAAAAATCTCGTTCCTTTTATAAAAGATGCTGTCAGAGAGTATGCAACGGAGGGTGAAATAATGGATACATTAAAAGAAGTTTATGGAGAATTTCTTGATCTGAAAACGCTTTAATGAATATTCTGACAAAATCAAAAAAAAGTAAAAGATTAAAGAAAGCTTTCTTTCTCGTTGTTGTTTTATCTTCTGTTTCGCTTTTGACAGCAGTTGTGACACAAATGACATCTTCTGTTTCAAGGTCAGGAGTGATTTTGTCTGATGTAAAAAATTCTATTCTTGCAGATTCTCTATGCGACTCTACATTAGAAATAGTTAAAAGAATTCTTCAAGATGACTTATCTCGCGGGAGATATGATTTTTACTCTGAGGACTTCACAAGTGAGGAGGAACTTTGGTCCAAGACTTATATTTTGCCTGTTGATATACTCTACGGTAAAGTCAGGGTTATAATAACGGATGAGAATGCAAAATTTAATGTTAATGCGTTAGTGGACTCTCAAGGTAAAACAGAGGCGGTTGCAAGACAAAGCTATCTTAAAGTCTTCCAGAAATTCCTAAAAATTATGAAGTTGGATGAAAGATTTGCAGGATATATCCAAGACTGGATAGATTTTGATTCGGAGGGTATTTTTGAAATTCCACAGCAATCTCGGAACTGGTTTATACCATATCCGGAGGAGTTTTTATTTTTGTCAAATCTTGTGAAAATAGATGTAAGTTCTTTGGTATCGGATTACTTTGAAGGGAGACCAGATGCCACAGGATACCCATATATAACTTTTTGGCCATATGCTGGTGCGGTGAAAATAAATGTAAATACTGCGCCGAAAGAAATAATAGCTTCTTTCATAGATAAAGATGATGCTCTTGATATAGCGGATAAAATTGTGAAGGAGAGAAAAAATAACCCATTTAAGACTTTTTCTGAGTTTTTAGTTTTCCTTTCTAAACTCGTTCCACTTTTACCCGAGAACTTTTTCAATTTGCGCCCTGAAATGATTTTTGATATTGGTTCAGAAATTTTTTCTGTGAAAATCTTTTGTGAATCTCATGGAGTTCAATCTGGACTTCAAGCTGTTATTATGAGGGGCACAACAGAGCAAAGCTTTGAAACTCTATTTTTCAGAAGATTTTAATTTGAATTCTCTTTTCGGAAATTTTAAAATACTAAAAAATGTAGTTGGAGGTAAAAAGGTGAAAAACCATAAAAATCTTTTTATTTTTTTTATTTTTCCTTCTCTTCTCTTGCTCATATTATTATTTATCCCAAGTTCTGTTTTATCGCAGGAAAGGAACCAAAAAGAAAAGGAGATGATGGAAATTCTCAATAGTATTCGTTCAGATATGCAGAGAATAAATAAAGAGGTAACTGATATGGGTCAATCCATTTGGCGTATGAACGAGAGGATAAAAGACTATCAGACGAAAACTCAGTTTTTTGAAAGCTCTGTATCTTCTGTTTTGTCTGATATAGAGAACATCAAAAAAATTTTAGATAATACTGTAAAAGAGGTTGAAAATTTGAGGGCAAGACCTGATTTATCGGGCAAAGTTGAAGAGATAGAAAAGACATTGAACTTGATTTACTCAGGTCTGAAATTCTTCTTCGGAGTGTTAATTATTTCATTTTTCTTTTCTTTTTTATCTTTGATTTTCTCTTTGAGATCTGGGCGGAAAGTTCGTAGAGGTTTAAGATTTTAGTTTTTTAGTTTTGATTTTTGGTTTTATTGCTATACCTTAAACTTTATTCTGATTATATCTCCATCTTCAATTATGTAGTCTTTTCCTACGGTCTTGAAAATTCCTTTTTTATAAGCTTCTTCATCGGATAAGCAATTTTTGTATTCCTCAAATTTTGCAACTTCTGCCGATATGAATCCTTTCTGCATATCAGAATGAATCATTCCTGCTGCCTCAAAAATATTTATACCTTTTTTTGCTATCCAGCTTCTTATCTCTTTTCCCTCAAAGCCCGTGAAAAATATAACCAGATTGGCTGTCTTTTTTATGAATTCAGTTATAAGTTGTCTCAGAGGAGTTATTCCAAATTCCTGAATTTCATCCTCTGTTAGGTCAAATTCAGATATTGCATCACATATAATAACATCATCTCGCCCGAGTTCTTTTTTTAAATTGTCCCAGCGATCTTTTCCTAAATCTGTATTTATTATAATAAAGTAGGGTTTAGCTGTTATGAGTTGAAGTGATTTTATTTCTTCTTCTGCTATTTTCTTTTCCTTTTCCTTCTCAAAATCTATTTTAAATTCGCCTTTTTCAGCAAATTGCTCAATTGCTTTTTTTATTTTTTCCAAAACATAAGAAATTTCTTGTGCATCTTTCTGACCCGCTGATGCAAGCTTTTTAATTTTCTCCTCCCTTCTTGAAAGAACTTCAAGGTCGCTCATAGAAACTTCATACCTTAGAACATCAAAGTCTCTTTTCAGATCGTCTTTACCTTCAACATGTGGAACAGATTTTAAAAATCTCAGAACATAAACAACAACATCAAGAGGTCTTATGTAAGACAAAAATTCATTTCCAAGTCCTAATCCTTCATGAGCTCCTTTTATTAGACCTGCAACATCTATGATCTCAACTGCTGGATACTTTATTTCAGATGATTTAAGAATTTTCCCTAATACTTCAACTCTTGGCTCATACATTACCATGATTCCTTGATTTTTGCTTTTCGTGGTAAAAGGATACGGAGCAACTTCTGCCGAGGCTTTACATAGAAGATTAAAAATCGTAGTTTTTCCACTTGATGGTATTCCAATAAATCCGACTTTTATTTTTTCACCATAAAGCATAAGAGAAAATTTAAGGTATCAGAAAAACAGAACAAATTGCGTTTTGATTATTATTTTTTGAACATCATATTTTGAATGTTGATTTGTTGTACCTTTCAAGGACAAAAAATCCAACGAATATTGTTTTTCCAAATAATTCAGCATAGGCTTTTCCAAGATAAAGGTCGTCGTTGTCTTCAAACGGTTTCACAAGATAATCTCTGAGGACTCTGGATGGGTCAAAAATTGGATTTCCACCTTTACTATAATCAAGCAAAAGAGCATGAGGGTAGAGATTATGCTTTGGGGAGAACTCAGCTGGATAAACTTTAAAGAACCCATGCCTTTTTGGATTAGATTCATCTGGCAAAGCTATCCAAGGTTCAGTTGGTGAGTTTTGTTCAACGAGCACATTATATCCTATCACCTCATCTCCAAAGCTTACAAATCCTTTTTTGAATTTGAGAATTCTTCCGAGGCGGGGGAGCAAACCTATGTTGTGACCTTTAAACTCCCATCCAACTATCTTTGATACATCTGGTCTTTTGCCTTGCAATAAAATAGCTTCAAGAACAAAAGGGGGAACCCGAAGAAAACTTAAAAAATTCATATCAGCCATAAACTTTACCTCCTTTGATAAATTAAATTAGACCATTTTCTTCATACCATTTTATAGTTTCCCTCATTCCATCTTGGAATTTTGGATATTTAAATTCAAATCCAGTTGATTTGAGCTTTTCATTAGAGTACCGCATATCGTAGCCGAACATAAAGGAGAATTCAAATTCAATCGCTTTCTTTTTCAGTATTTTCTCTGATACGAACGAAATCGCAATAATTCCTGCTCTTATAATTTCAACCGGAACGGGGGGAAGAAGATAAAACGGTTTATCAAAGATTTCAGCAGCAAATCTCATAATATCAATTGCCGTGTTATTACTATCATCATTTATTATATAGTCTTCGCCGTTAGCTTCTGGTTTGCTTGCAAGATGTAGAGCAGCTCTGCAAACATCAGCTGCATGGACGCTCGGGAAACCAAAAGTAAAATTAGAAGGTATAGCCAAAAATTTCATCTTTTTGAATGCTCTCAAATTCTCCAAAAACATATAGGTTTCTCTTGGACCATAAACAGCAGTAGGTCTTATAACTGTGACCGGGATTCCATATTTTCTGTGATACATCATAGCTAACCTTTCTTCAAGAAATTTAGAGAGTGCGTATCTTGTAGGAGGTGCAACAAGAGAATTTTCGGTTATAGGGACTTCATTTCCATCTGGGAGAGCGAAAATTCCATTTGTGCTCCAAACGACAACCCTTTTGAGTTCAGATGGTTCGCTTTTTAAAATCTCATCAAAAACATTTTTCGTTCCAAGAACATTGACTTTATAGAGTAAATCCCAGCTGACATCATATTTGAGTATTGCTGCTATGTGTAAGATATAAGTTGCGTCTTTGAAAACATCTTTCAAAGTTTCAGGTGAAGTTATATCGCATTCGGCGATTTCATCAGCAAGTTTTTTGACAAACTCAGGAAAGCGAGCTCTCCCACTTCCGAATTCATCTTTTCCTTTGAAAGCAGATGGTAGATCGCAGGCTCTAACTTTAAAACCATATTCTTTTGCTATTTGGACAGCCCATGATCCAATAAAACCGCAGGCACCAGTAATAACAACCAACGGGGGTTTTTCTTCTTTTGGTTTTTCTTCAACTGGTTTTTCTTCTTCTACTCTGACTTCAATTTCTTTTTTTTCTTCACTGATTTCTCTTTTTTCAATTTCAGTTTTAATTTCAGTCTCAACTTCTTTTTCTTTTTCTTTTGCCTTCTTTTTTTTAGTAGTTTTCTTCTCGGCTGACGCAAAAAGGTCAGCGACTTTTTCTTTTTTCTCTTCTTCTTTCTTCTTTTCTTCTTCTTTTTTCTTTTCCATTTTTAAAACTAAAAAATTTGATGAAAAATTTAATTTTTGAGAATTTCCAAAAATTTTAGAAAAATGTAAATCCTTTGAATCTTCCGTATATTTTCTCAAAGACTCCGGATATTTCCCCCAAAGTGCATCCTACCTCTGCGCATTCTATTATTGGTTCCATAAGATTAGTTTTTCCGTCTTTTGCGTAATCTTCAAGCCTTGTAAGAGCAATTTTAACTTTCTCGTTGTCTCTTTCTTTTTTGAACTTTTGAAGTTGTTCTATTTTTTTTCTTACCATTTCCTCGTTAAGGCGAAAGATCTTCACTTTCTGATCTTGGCTTGTTTCTCTGAAAATATTCACCCCAACAACCAAAATTTTCTTTTCTTCAACGAGTTTCTGATATTCCCACGAGCTTCTTGCTATTTCTCTTTGGATAAAACCAACCTCAACAGCTTTTCTCATTCCACCGAGCTCATCAACCTTTTTTATGTAGTCCCATATTCCCTCTTCTATTTTATCGGTAAGATATTCAACATAATATGACCCGCCGAGTGGATCCACTGTATCTGCAATAAATGTCTCATATGCAAGTATTTGCTGAGTTCTCAGAGCAATCTTTACGGAGTAATCTGTTGGTAGAGCGAGAGCTTCATCGTATGAGTTTGTGTGTATGCTTTGAGCTCCTCCAAGTGCAGCAGCCATAGCTTGGTATGCTACTCTGACTATGTTATTTATTGGTTCTTGCGCAACCAAAGTTACTCCCGATGTTTGAGCGTGGAATTTGAGTTTCATAGCTTCCGGATTTTTCACGCCAAATCTTTCTTTCATTATTTTTGCCCAAACTCTCCTTGCAGCTCTGAACTTTGCGATCTCCTCAAAGAAGTTGTTGTGAACAGAGAAGAAAAATGTTATTCGCTTTCCGAAATCATCAGGAGATAGTCCCCTTTCTATTGCCCGGGAGACATATTCTATTCCGGAGCATATTGCAAAAGCGGCTTCTTGAACAGCAGTTGCTCCTGCCTCCCTCATATGATAACCAGAGACAGAAATAGGATTGAACTCTGGCATTTTCTTTGTGCAAAACTCAATAACATCTATTGCAAGCTTTATAGAGAAATCGGGAGGATATATATATGTTCCCCGTGCTGCGTATTCTTTCAGTATATCATTTTGAACTGTTCCACGAAGTTTTTCTGGTGGAACCCCTTGCTCTTTTCCCACGACATAGAAAAATCCCAAAATTATGGGTGCGGTGGCATTTATTGTGAATGAAACAGAAACTTTTGATAATGGTATATCTTTGAAAACTGTTCTCATATCCTCTACTGTGTCTATTGCTACTCCTACCTTACCAACTTCTGGGAAAGCGATTTCATGGTCGGAATCATACCCCATTTGAGTTGGCAGGTCAAAAGCCATAGAAAGTCCAGTTTGACCTTCTTTGAGGAGAAATTTGAATCTTTCATTAGTTTCTTCTGGGGTTCCAAAACCAGAATATTGTCGCATAGTCCAATATCTTGCCCTGTACATTGTAGGCTGAACTCCACGAGTAAACGGGAATTCACCTGGGAAGCTCAGAAATCCATCGGGTTCTCCTTGAGGTTCATAGTAAGGTAAAAAGCGAGGAATCTCAATGCCACTTGTTGTTTCAAAATTGTCTTTCCTTTCAGGTATTTTTTCTAACGAAGGTTTGAGAACTTTTTTCTCCCACTCTTTTAGCTTATCTGAAATTAATTTTTCTTTATTGTCTTGGTTCTGGTTTTTGTTTTTTCTCCTCATAATTTCATTTTATTTTACTCTTGATTGTAATAAGTTCCAAAAATGTGATTTTTTTCTTTTTCTTTTCTCCTCTTTTATTTTTTTCTCTTCTCTTTTATTTTTCTCTTTTATTTTTGTGTTTTCCTTTTTGTTTGAGTTTTACTTTAAGACTTTTCCTGATTGTTTGAAGAAGATAAAGAGATCAAGAGCGGAGAGAGGAATTTTGAGGATTTCTGATATTTTTGTAAGAACTCCTTCGCAAATGAGGTATAATGATGGTGATATTGACTCTCTTTGAGGTACAAGTTTGTGTCTTACGAGGAACCTATAAATGTGCCTATCTACTATTGCAACATCGTCAAATCCAATGTTTCTGAGGAAGTGGCTTGACTCTTTCATACCTAATCCTTTGAGCTTTATAACTTTTTCTCTTGCTTTCTTTCCATCTTTTTCTTTGAGAACAGAGTTGATGTCAAAATTTCTTGCTAAGAATATGTAATGGGCTCTGATTTCTGGGTATCTGTGTCCCATACTTTTGAAAATTTGAGAGAGCTCTTCAAAACTTTTTTTCATAAATCCTTCGTCTCCGACGAATTTTTGTATCTTTATACCGAGTTCTGCGGAAGAGTTAGCGGTAAGGAAACAGAAACATAGCTCCCCAAACAGACCTGTTTCAAGGTCAATATCTAAAAATGGTCTAAAATCAAAGCGAGTTTTTCCATTTGCACCAAGCTCTTTGAATTCTTGAATTCTTTTTTCAACTATATCTTTGAGGGGAATACCGTTGTATTTTGATGAAATTACTTTTTCTATTTCCTCAACTGCAAAAATTAACTCCTTCTGCATCGGATAAAATTAGAAAGCTTTATTTTTAAAATCAATTTTAGTGGATATTTTTTGGAATGCTCAAAAGCTCATTGAGTTTTCACCAATATTCATAAGGACCTCGTTTCTTTTATTTTCTGTGCCTATGTTCTCATCACAGATAATATTTCCGATTATGAGAGGGGGTATAGCTCTTGCGGTGTCATTAGCCATATATTCAGGGTTGAAACCTACTTTTTCTTTCTTTGAGATGAGTTTAGCAGATATTATAGCGGGGATATTGAGCGAGCTTTTCTTTTCGTTTCTTGTATTTATTATAATAAGAATTTTTCTGCTTTCTCCTCAGTTATCGGGTGAGACTATAAGCTACCAGTTAGGATATGGACTTATGACGCTCGTGAGCCCATTTGAGGAAAATCCAGTTTCCGTAATAACAGAATTTATTTTCTTGATAGCTATAACCTTATTTTTTGTTTTAGATATACACATAGGATTTTTGTGGGGTATAAAAAAGAGCTTTGAAATTGTTCCACCTTTTTCATTTGCTTTATCTGAAAATCAATCAGAGTTTTTGATACAAAAACTGAGGGAATCATTTTATGTATCTTTGCAGATAGCTTTTCCGGTTATATTGGCTATGTTCATAATTGAGATTTCAATTGCTATAATATCAAGAACGATACCTCAGTTTAATATTTTCGTTATTGGATTCCCACTTAGGATAGCAATTGGAATCCTGATTCTTACATTTACATTTGATAGAATTGGTTTTCTGATAGGAGAATTTATGAAGAAATTTATAGAATCTTTTTCAGATATTATTCTTTTGGGGGTAAAGCATTAGAAGATTTCATTCTTTTTTCTGTTGTAGGTTTTGAGAGATGTCAATAATTTTGTAGAGCAAGTTTTTAATATCTCTGACATCGTTTTCAATTCTTTCTACTCTTCTTTCTACAGAATCTATTCGTACCTTCACCTCTTTTATTTCACCTTTTATCTCCGCTGTCTCCAACTTTATATTCCCCAACTCTTTTCTTATCTCTTTATTATCTTCTTCTATTTTCTCTACTCTTCTTTCCAGTGAATCAATCCTTTTATTTACATCATCAATTCTTTTGTTTATGATGTGAGTAGCGAGAGCGATAAAACTCCCTATAACTCCTGCTGTCCCTATTATTATGCTAAAAATTTGCAATCCGTCCATAACATTTATTTTAACCAGAGAATTTATTTTTTCACTTTCCCATTAATTTTACTCTTTACTCCTTAACTGATTTATCTTTTTGTAGGTTTTGGGAGATGTCAATAATTTTGTAGAGCAAGTTTTTAATATCTCTGACATCGTTTTCAATTCTTTCTACTCGCGCTACTATTTGTTTCATATCACCTTTCATTTCCGAAAGTTCCTTTCTTATTTCTTTGTTATCTTCTTCTATTCTTTCTATTCTTCTCACTAATGAATTTTCCAGGGAATCTATGCGCTTGTTTGTGTCATCAATTCTTCTATTTACATCGTCAAAGCGTTTGTTCATGTCATCAATTCTTCTGTTTATGATGTGAGTGGCGAGTGCGATAAAACTTCCGATAACCCCAGCCGTCCCTATTATTATGCTAAAAATTTGCAATCCGTCCATAACATTTATTTTAACCAGA
>Ga0079995_1065680_pt1 | contig 10936 bp, 11 predicted proteins | sample FaiFalFF_MnMetaG_2_FD_69198 | JGI IMG/M metagenome (GOLD analysis project Ga0079995, IMG submission 69198) | Freshwater microbial communities from Yellowstone National Park, Wyoming, USA - Fairy Falls C (FF_Mn_C) (SPADES assembly) (version 4) | ecosystem: Environmental > Aquatic > Freshwater >... | reverse complement strand
TCATTGTCAACAGATGGATCATCTATTTTATTTATGAATACAACTATCTTAGGTACTCCAACTTGTCTTGCTAATAATATGTGTTCTCTGGTTTGTGGCATTGGACCATCTGTTGCTGCAACTACTAATATAGCACCATCCATTTGAGCAGCACCTGTTATCATGTTTTTAATGTAGTCAACGTGTCCTGGACAATCTACGTGTGCATAATGCCTTTTATCACTTTCATACTCAACATGTGCTATGTTAATTGTTATACCTCTAGCTTTTTCTTCTGGAGCTTTATCTATTTGATCATATGCAACAAATTGTGCCAATTTCTTCATAGCTAATACCTTAGTTATAGCAGCAGTTAAAGTGGTTTTTCCATGATCTATATGACCTATTGTACCTACATTAAGATGTGGTTTGGTTCTAACAAATTTTGCTTTTGCCATTTATCTTACCTCCTTCATCTTTAAATGATTTTAATAATTGTAAAATGTCTTTACATTTTTTATATTCTATAAATTTATTTTTATTCCTTCTTTTATTTCTTAAACTATTTATTTATTCAATTAAATTATTGTATCTATTAAAAGAAAGTTTAAAAGCATTTAGTAGATGGTCTTCTTTGATAATTTCACTTTCTTGAGTATCAGCAACTGTTCTAGCTAATTTTAAAATCCTATGATACTTTCTTATTGATAATTTATATTTTGTATATAAATTTTTTAATAAAATCTTTGATTTATTATCTAATAAATTATAGCAAAATTGTTCTATCTCATTAATAGAATAATTAGAATTAAATTTATTGGGATTTCTATTTTTTTGAGCTTTACACGCTCTTTCTACAAGATCTTTATATTTAATATATTCATTGCTATTGTTATCAATTAATTTTTCAAATTCAATATTATTTACTTCAATAAATATATCAATTCTATCTAAAATAGGTCCTGAAATTTTATTCCAATATTTAGAAATATTATTAAAGTTACATACACAATCTTTTATTTCAGTCTTGTAAAACCCACAAGGACAAGGATTCATTGCTGCTATTAATAAGAAATTAGCTGGATAAGTTATTTTAGAATTAGTCCTTGAGATAGTTATTTTTTTATCCTCTAAGGGTTGTCTTAAGGATTCTAAAACCTGTCTATTAAATTCAGGTAATTCATCTAAAAATAAAATACCTAAATGAGATAATCCTATTTCTCCTATTTTTATATTTTTACCACCACCAACTATAGCAGCATAAGATGAACTATGATGAGGAGATCTAAATGGCCTAATTTGTATATATTTTTCATAGTCATCTAAACCTTCATAATTATATATGGAAGCTATTTCTATAAATTCGTCGATACTAGGCTTAGGTATTAAAGCAAGAATAGATTTAGCTAATAAACTTTTACCAGTACCAGGAGGACCTATAAATAAAATATTGTGAAAACCGGCAGCACTTATAGCTAAACCATATTTACCTAACTCTTGTCCCTTTATTGAATTAAATAAATCTATATATTCCCTAATATGATCATTATTACTTAAATTTAGATTGTTATTCTCTAATTCTTTTAAACTTTTAAATTTTATCTTGTTTTCTAAAATTTCATTAATGTTTTTTATAAAATACAAAAAAAGATTCTCTGTTTTTTTAAAGTTTTTAAATAATAGAATATCTTTTTTATTCTCAAAAGGTAATATAAAATAAAATATATCAGAATTTAGAATATTTTTTAAATTGTTTTTAAGATTATCATTTTTAAAGAAATTAACAAAAAAATTAATGATGCCTTTGACAAAATAGATTTCTCCATTTAAACCTAACTCACCTAAAATTATAATATTATCTGGTATTTCTAAATCTTTTTTTATATTTTTTAATAAAGATACAGCAATAGGTAAATCAAAATGCGAACCATCTTTATTTATATATACAGGAAGTAAATTTATAATGTACTTTTTAGGAGGTAATTCTATATGAAATAAATTAAAAACACTTTTAATTCTTTCTTTAGATTCATTTATGATTTTAGAAGGTAAGCCTACGAAATTTATTGAAGGTATACCTTTCGTACTAACACATTCTACTTTAATTAAATCTAGATTATTATAATCTAAATTTAAAGTAAATACGAAGGAATACATATATTATGTTAATTATTAAATTATAAAATTAAGCATAAAATCCACCAGCTATATCTTCTTCTTCTTTCCATCTATTCATATTTTCAATAGCCATTTCTAAAGCAAGATTAAGGTGCTCAGTAGCTTCTGCAGCCATTTCTAACCCTGAGTTCTTTACTTTTTCTATTTCTTGAGTTATGTTTTCTATTACTTCTGGACTTGAATTAGGATCATATAATACATCTAATAATTCAGGTAACTTTCTTAGTTCATTAATAGCTTGTAGAAATAAATCTATCCCTGTTAAGCCTATTTCTATTTGTTCCTTAAAATAAGGATAGAGTTCTTCAGAAATTTCAGTGTTTTCAACAGCAATTCCTGCTTCTTCTATTTTTTCATAAAGTCTATCGAGAGTATTATAGTATTCATCATAATCTATTTCATTAGCTAATAATTGCTCTACTTTGGTTTTTATTATTTCATAGTTTTTGGTTATTTTAGCTCTTGCTGGTCTCATTACTCCTTTGTTTATCTTAGGTAATACTGCACCACATTTTTCACAATAATTAGAATCATCAGAATTATTATAACCGCATTTTATGCAAATTTTAGACACTTTTTAAACACCCCTTTTTTATTTTTTATATTATTACTTTCTATTTTAGGTTAGCTTTACCTTTTAATTTTCAAGCTATTTTGTTTAGTAAGTATTTTTTTATTTTATCTAAAGCCTTTTTATGAATTTGGGAACATCTTTGAGTAGATATATTTAGTTTTTTTGATATTTCTACTAAATCTATATCATTAAAATATTTCATTTCTATTATTTTTCTTTCTGATTCTGTTAAATCGTAGTTAATGAAGTTAGTAATATATTTAATTAATTCTTGAATTTCCAGGTTATATTCTATATTTTCATCAGATTTAATCAATTCTATATAACTTAAGTCACTATTTTCTATTTTCTCATCTAAATAATTTATATTTCTAAAAGATAATTTTAATAAAAATTTTACTAATTTATAGGAATTATTTTTATCTTTTTGATTTTTATTTAATTCTTTAATTTTTTTTATTATTAAATTTTGATTTCTTAAGGATAAATTCATATATTTAGAGAGTTCACTCTTTAACAGCCATTTAGCGAAAGTGTTGAAAAACTTTATGAAGCTTATCCCTTTTTTATAATCAAATTTTTCAATGGCTCTTAATAAAATAAAAGAAGATATACCATATAGTTCTTCTTGATCAACATTTACTATGTCTTTGTATTTTCTATAAATTTTAGAAATTAACTTAAATGAATACTCTAAATACTTTTCTATTAAAAAATCTCTTGCGTCTAAATTAAAATTTTGTTTATATTCTTTCCAAATTTCTAAATCTTCAATCATTTTCCATAATGCTTTTTTATAGCAACCTATCTATAAGCTTATCAAATAAACTTTCATTATTTATACTTTCTCTTAATAAATTATTACCAAATAATATATCGATAGGTTTTTTAGTATATTCATATTCATAGGGAGGATCTAAAAATTTAAATTCATCTGGATATAGATCATAAATTGATTTTAATACTATACAAGCTGTTTTAAAACTTTTGAACTTATTTTTATTTGTTATTATCATTTTTAAACCTCTACATATTTGATCTTTGTATTTATCAAAAGTAGGTTTAAAAGAATGATAAATAAATTCTACACCTTCTAAATTATATTTATTTTTATAATATTCTATTCTTTTCTTTAATTTGATTTCATTAATGAAAGGCGCACCAAATACCGAAAAAGGATAAGTAGTTCCCCTACCTTCACTTATATTTGTTCCTTCTAATAAACAAAAACCTATATAAAAATATATCGTATATAGTGAGTTTATATTGGGAGATGTTGGAATAAAAAATATATTTCGATTTTCTTTATCATTTATATAATCTACATCATTTATATAGTCTACTATATGTATTAAACTACTATTAAATTTAGATTTTATTATATCTTTAATAGTTAATCCGTGTCTATTATGAATTTTAGCCATTCCTACAAAACTAAAATATTTTTCTTCTAAAATTATACCCTCTTTCATTTTGCCTAGTGGGTTTATTCTGTTAAATATTATGATTTCTTTATTTAGTTTTATACATTCTTCTATTAAATAGATTATACTCCAAATGTAAGTATAATATCTTACTCCTATATCTTGAATATCTACTAAAATATAGTCTATATCTTGTAGATATTTTATATCAGGTTTTAAACCAGCTCTACTATATAAACTTATGATTTCTATATTATGAACTTTGTCGTAGTAGTTTTCCCAGGTTATCATATTAGCTTGAGTAATAGGAAAAAAACCATGTTGAGGAGCGAAGACCCTTCTTAAATTAAAAAAATCTTTTATTAAATCTAAACTAAAAATAAATTTACCTTTATATTCAAAAAATGATGCTTGGTTTATTAATAATCCAAAATTTCTTTTATTCCTATTTTTTATTATCTCATTTAATTTATCATCCAAGTAAAAAATATTTTTATCTAAAAAATATTTTGCTAATCTTTTTATTCCTGAAATCATTTGATTTTTTATTTTTAGCTTTTTTGTATTATATTTTTTCCTAAAATATATATTAAATATATTTTTTTTTTAACCTTTTTATATATTTTTAGTTTTTTCAACGATGATTTAGGTAATCTATATTAAAAGGAAATTCTATCTTTTTGCTTAAAAAATATTAAGGATTAGCTAAAAATTAATTAATTATAATTAAATTTATGATTATTAGCTCTTTTAAAAATAATTTTTTAATTAAATTTGTAGAAAAGTTAGATAATATAAATTTAGATGATATAAATAGTAAAGTTAATAAACATAAAATTGATGGAATTATTTTATTGAATTACATACAAATTAGTAAATTTGAAAATAAAAAACTTTACATTAAAGCTGGGTATGATTTGTATAATATAGATCTAACAAGAGCTGAAGTTTCAGGTAATGGATTAGCTTGTTTAGCTAAGTTTATTAACTACTCCTTTAGATTTGATAAATTATTTACTAATATTTATTTTAATTTCCTTAATACCTTTTTTAATAAAGAATTTAACTTGGAATATAAAGATAAATATTATTTCGTTGAATTTGATTCTAATAAATTTGAATTTATTGAAAACATTATAAAGAATTGCTATTATGTTAATGTAGGTAATCCTCACATAATTTTTATACCAGATAATAATTTTAAAAATTTAAAAACTTTTGACAATAAGTTTATTTTTAATTTTTTGAAAAATCTATATAAGGATGTAATTAAAAATTTAGGATTTGAAACTAATGTGCATTTTCTTCTTAAAAAGAAAAATGATTATTATATTTATAGTTACGAAAGGGGAGTGGGAATTACAAAGTCTTGTGGTAGCGGATCTATCGCTTCATTTTATCTATTAAATAAATTAAATATCGTTAATTCTAATAATTTTATTTTGAAATCTTTAGGAGGAGACATTGCTTTAAAAAAAAATAATAATCTTTATTATTTAAAATCTTTACCTAAAATTATTAGAAGATAAAAAATAATTTTTTAGTAAAAAATTATCTCAAAAAGAAAAATGTAAAAAAAATGTTAAAAAAATCAAGATAGACTTTTATTTTTTTTAAAATTGATTATAATTATATTGATAAGGTTATAAAAAGTAATGTAAGGGGGTGTAAGAGTATGGCTTTTGATTACTCTATTCAAAATGCGTATAGAAACGAATGGTATAATTATGGGCCAACTATTTCTAATTATAATTTTTATGGCTCTGCTATTAATTATCAGCAATTACTATCTTATCTATATGGAGGATTTGGAGGGTTTGGGTTTGGTGGATTTGGAGGCTGGGGCGGATTTGGTGGTTTTGGATTTGGTGGATTCGGTGGTTTTGGGATGGGAATAGCTAATATCTATGGAGGTAATTTAGGATTTTCTTATAACTCTATAACCCCTATATATAGAAATATCTTAGAGAAAAATGATATAATTCAAACAGGTAAAGCTTTTGATTATAAATTTAGTAGTGTAGATGGTAGAGTTCAGGAAGGTACTAGATTGGTTAATAGTCAATGGGTAGGTAGGAGAGATCCTGTTATCCTTGATATAGATGGTGATGGTAAAGCTACTGTTACTGATACAGATTATCAAGTTAATAGAACTACTCATACTAGAACTGAAAATAGAGGCAGAGATATCTTTAGAAATACTTATGAAACTACTACTATTATTAATAAAGGTAAAGAAAATGGAATAGAGTTTGATATAAATGGAGACGGGATAAAAGACAGGACTCAATGGGTTAAAGCACAAGGGGATAAAACGGATGCCTTTGTTGTTTATCTAACCCCTGAACAACAAGAATTATTGAAACAAGGAAAATATGATCAAATTAAATTAGATGGAAAAAATCTAATGACTGAAACTGGTATTAATGGAGAACAAAATAAATACAAAAGTGGATGGGAAAAGGTTAGAGATCTATGGGATAAAAACGGAGATGGAAAGATAACAGGTGATGAACTTAAAACTGTTTATATATGGCAGGATAAAAACGGTGATGGAAAAGTAGATAAAGATGAACTTAAAGCTGCTTCAGATTGGAATATTAAAGAAATTGATACTAAAAAGGAAACTTATTCTAGAAAGGTTGGAGAACAAATAAACTATAGACAAGAATTAGCGGGTTATAGCTATAATAGCTTAAATTATAATATGGGCTTTGGAGGATTTGGAGGTTTTGGTTTAGGCTTTGGTTTTGGAGGCTTGGGTTTAGGGTTTGGTTTAGGGTTTGGAGGATTTGGTGGGCTTGGCTTTGGTGGATTTGGGTTTGGCTTAGGTTTTGGAGGCTTTGGTTTAGGATTTGGTGGATATGGATATTTAATAGCTTAATTAAATGTAGCTAGAATTTTAATATAGGGGAGGGGAGGGTAAAAAACCCTCCTTTTCTTGTTTATTTATTAAATTTATTAAATTATTAAAAAAAATGTATAAAATTTGCCCAAGTTGTAGAACTAAAAACCCTATAGATGAAATTTTATGTATAAATTGTATGGCTGATATTTCTTCCGTTAGTATTGTTTCTAAAGATATTGATACTACTGAAAATTTAACTGATAAAAAAATAGAAACTCAAAATCAAAATTTTAATATAAATCAAGAAAAAAATAAATTAGAGCTTGTTTTAGTAGAAAATAAAGAATTAAAAATTGAGATTGTTAATAACGGAATAATAGGTAGATATCATTTAGGAAAAGAAATATTTCAAAAATTACCTAATCCTAAAATAATCTCAAGGGAACATGCCAATATTTTCTTTAGGGACAATAAATGGTATATTAGAGATCTTAATTCTACTAATGGAACTTATCTATTAAGTAAAAATCAGAGTACAGGTGATAATGTAAATGAGATTAAACTAGAACCCTATAAAGATTATGAAATTTCAAAGGGAATGATATTAAATATAGCTAAACTAATTAATTTTTATATAGAAATTTGAATTAATTTTATGAAATTTAAAGTTTAAAATTTAAATAATAAAGGAGGAAAATATGAAATTATATTATTTAGGGCATTCCTCTTTTTTAATTGAATCTAAAAAAGGGTTTAGAATAGTTATTGATCCTTATCATTTAAAGGTAAATAAAAAATTTCCGGAGGTTAGTGCTGAGGTGGTTTTAATTACTCATGAGCATCCTGATCATAACGGCTATTGGCTTGTTAAACCTTTTAAAATAGAGGATAAAGAAATACAGCCTAAAACATTAAAAAGAACTACTAATTTTGTTTCTTCTTTTGAAATAAAAACTACTACGAATGATATAATAGAATTTACTGCTGTTCCTTCTTTTCATGATAAATTAGAGGGTAAAAAATTAGGACCTAATACCATCTGGACTTTTTATATAGATGGGATCAAAATAACTCATGTAGGGGATTTGGGACATTTACTTAAAGATCAAGACCTTAAAATAATAGGTACTACCGATATTTTAATTGCTCCTATTGGTGGAGGAGATTATACTATTAATTTTAAAGAATTTTTGATTTTAATGGATCAATTAAAATCTATTGTATCTATTCCTGTTCATTATAAAACTAAATATACCACTTGGATAAGTGATTCTTTGGATATAGTTGATTTTCCAGCTATAGAAAAATTAGATGATTATATTTTAAATTTATTTACTATCCCTCCTATTCCTAAAATATATCTATTTCCTGAAGAAGTCTGGGATAAAATACCTGAAAAGATAAGTTAAAATTAAAATAAATTAAAATAATATTTAATCAACGCGAATGATATTTTATAATTGAAATATAATAAGCAAGTATTTTTTTATCTAAGTTTCTATACTTTTTGGTATATTCATTATATACATAAAAACTAACTTCTATTACTTTAGGGTTTAAATTATATTCTTTTAAAACCATATATATTTCTTTTGAAAGATTTTTTTCTATTCTTGTATTTATTACATTATCATATATTACAACTTTATTATATTTAGAAGCAGAATTATTAATATACCAGATTTTAGCTATATCAGGATCTGGAGTTTTTGTGTTAATATAACAATCTATAATATAAGTATATCCTGTTGAATTTCTTTGGATAACATCTATGTTTTTAGCTTGTAGCATATATCTTTCTATTTTTATACCTATTTCTTTGGCATCTAAGGTAGCAGTAGTTAAAAATCCCGTTTCTCTTTGAACCCTATTATAAAGTAATATTATTTGTACCATTACACCTATTAGTATAGATAAAATAGCAATACTTGTTAGCGTTTCTGTTAAACTTAAGCCCTTCCTATTTCTCATTGATTTTATTTAACTTATTTATTCTTTTGGAAGTTCTTAGTTTTTTTATAATAAGTTAAAAGCCACTAGTTACTTTGTTCCCTTGTTCGTGTGTTCGGTCAGGTGGAATAGGAGTAGGAGGTTGATTTACTATAACTGGTATATATATTTCTGTAGTTTTTTTAGCTTTTGTTTTTTTTATCTCATATCCTATAGTTATGGTGTATCCTTGTTTGGTTTTTCTGCTAGTATACCCATCTTCTTCTTTTCTTGAAACATCTATTTTTCTTATATATGAGCTATTTAATTTTACACTTATTTCATATATTTCTATATATTTATTTAAATCTTCATCTTTATTTAGAAGATTGTACAAATTGTCTCTTATATAAATTAAATCTACGTTGGGATATATTTTAGCGAAGAAGATTGTTTCTGCTTTTCTCTGTAAAAGAGTATCATACATTGCTTTATTTTGGAGTTTATAAATAGAGTAATAAGTAGAAAGTAAAGCCATAATACATAGGGTTAATACTGCTATAGCTGTTACCACTTCTACTAATGAAAACCCCTTCCTATAAAAAATAAAATTCATTCCTTTCATTAACCATCCCTCCTATTAAAAAATTTAAAATTTATTTTATTTTCTTTATTTCAAATTTTGTTAAATTAGAGGAGGAATTTAAAGTAGCTGTTATAGCCATTAATATATCATTGTTGTAATGATATGTAGTACGTTGTTCGTATTGTCCAGTATTTGGGTTATAAATAGTCTCAGTGGTGGAAGAAGTATGTCTTATATATGGTGGGAAAACAACTTTTACATCCCCTGTTATTGATACACTATATTCTAAATCTATTTGATATTTTTGTTTTATTTCTTTTTCTTTTTTGCCGTGTAGGGTTTTTATGTTTTTTTGGATTATTACAGTATATTTTAAATAACCTTCTTGACCTTTTTTTATTTTTTTAATTTCGTTATCATTATTGCTATCTTGATTAAATTCTAAAATTTCTATGTTATTTCCTAAGTAGTATTTTAAATCTCCTTCTATTTCATTTTTTACGGTATTTGTGTTTTTTAAGCTATTTGCTATAATATTTCTTTCATTTTTTAATTCTACTGCTGGAAGTAAAGTATATGATCCGTTTATTGGAGGGTTTGCAGCTGTTGAAGAAGATAAATTGAAAATATCATTACTAATATTAATATTACCAGAAAGGCCTATTGTTGAATTGGATGAACTTCCTTCATAGTGGTAAGTAGCTGAAGATCTTCTTTCTTTTTCTTGTGGAGGTATACTAATAATATCTAAGTTTTTTATACCTCCTATTTGCCATCCCAGATCTATTAAATCTACCATATATAAATTAGCAAATAGTTCATCAAATTGTTTTTTAAAGATCTTATAATTGTCTCTTTCTTGTTTAGCTAATTGGAATATTCTTTTATTATATGAATATATAATCCCAATAATAGAAGAAATAAAAAATATAAGAAATAAGGATAATAAAATTACTGTAGCTTTTTGAGATTTAAGATTTTTATTAGATTTTAAAAAAGTATTCATAAAGAATACCCCCCTAATTAATTAAATTTCAATTATCTCTATATTATATTTATTAAAAATACAAAAAAATCCTAAGAAGATCAAAGAAAATTAACAAAAAATTTACAAAGTTTTTTATATAATAAAATTATTATTTTAAAAGGGATTAAGTTTTATATAAAAAATAGTAAAAAAGAAGGGGGTGTATAAGTTTTATGAATACTAAAAATATTGAAAATGAAAACAATCAAAAGAATTTTAAAAATAAATGGGGAAATGTTATTACTGCTTGTATTACTCCATTTGACCAAGATTTAAAAGTAGATTTTAAGGAATTTAAAAAGCTAATCTCTTATTTAGAAAATCATACTGATAGTATATTGATCTTTGGAACTACTGGAGAATCACCTACATTAAACTTGGAAGAAAAAAT
>Ga0079995_1068563_pt1 | contig 10956 bp, 9 predicted proteins | sample FaiFalFF_MnMetaG_2_FD_69198 | JGI IMG/M metagenome (GOLD analysis project Ga0079995, IMG submission 69198) | Freshwater microbial communities from Yellowstone National Park, Wyoming, USA - Fairy Falls C (FF_Mn_C) (SPADES assembly) (version 4) | ecosystem: Environmental > Aquatic > Freshwater >... | reverse complement strand
TCTGCCGACCGCCAACCCAGTGTGCTGGCCCCAGACCCCTGGCCATTTGTTGCTACTTTCCCCCAAGCGCTGGCTACCAATGACTGGCCAACGGGCTTCAATATTTGACGCCTTCGGAGCGGCGTTCGCCCAGGAAAGGCTGCAATGCCAGGGCAGCGCCGTCCAGCATCATGCGTAATTCACTGCTAATGGCCACAAATTGCCAACCCTGAGCGATGCGGCTTTGGGCCTCACGAACCGACATGCAATGCAATCCTGCTGCCACACCATGCCGTCGGCAAGCGGCCAGAATTTCGCTCAGCGCCTGTTCAAACGCTTCCGAGGAAGGTGGTCGGCCATCCGCGCTGCGCATGGACCAGGCAAGGTCGTTCGGCCCAACAAAAATCGCATCTATGCCCGGCACAGAAAAAATCTCATCGGCTCGCCGTACCGCTTCGATATGTTCGCACTGGAGCACAACGAGGATTTCCTCGTTGGCGTGCTCGTAATATTCCGAAGCGGTGGCGTCGAAGTTCAGGGCGTGCACGTTGCCACCCACACTGCGCACCCCCTGCGGTGGATATTTCGCTGCCGCTACTGCTTCTTCGGCTTCCTTGCGGCTGTTGACCATGGGCACAACGATACCGTAGGCTCCGTTGTCCAGAACACGCTTGATGTGGTCGAGGCGATTCATTGGCACCCGCCCTAACGGCACACAGCCTGCCTCCGCGATTGCGGCAAACATGTGGGTAGCAGTTTCCCAATCCACGCAGGTATGTTCAATGTCCACAGTGAGCCAATCGAAACCGGCCCGCGCCATGAATCGTGCTGCCAGAATACTTCCCAACGACAGCCAGGTGCCAATGCTGGGCTGGCCCTGACGCAATTTCCGTTTGACGCCGTTGGTTCGCATGTCGCTTTCTCCTGTAAGTGCCGGATTAGCGGCCCTGTGATCGGGGGCCAGTGGTCAGCTATACCGGAGATAAATGGGGGATGCTTGTTGGCGGGTGCCTGGCAAATGCCTAAAGCGCAACTGGCTCGGCTGGGGGTGCACGCAATTCTCGCGGCAACGGAAACTGCACGAATTCCTCCCGGATAATGCGAGTTTCCACGGTAGCCTGATAACGTTCCCGGAACCAGGCAAGCGCTTCCTGAACCACGTCTTCCGGAGCACTGGCACCGGCTGTAATCAAAACCGTATCTACGCCGTCGAGCACCGAGGGATCGAGTTCGCCAATGTGGTTGATGAGATAGGCCGGTTTGCCACACGCCTGGGCAATTTCTGCGAGGCGCTGGCTGTTCGAGCTATTCTGACTGCCGAAGACCAGCACCACATCCGCCAGTGGCGCCAGAGCTTTAACCGCTTCCTGCCGGTTCTGGGTGGCATAGCAGATATCGTCTTTGTTCGGCCCGACGATTTGTGGGAACTTGCGTCGCAGGGCCTCGACGATTTCGTTGGCCTCATCCACGCTCAGAGTCGTCTGGGTCAGATACGCCACCTTGGCGTTGGCAGGCAACTCAAGTTTTTCCACATCGGCCACGCTTTCCACCAGCCGGATCGCGTGCGGCGCTTCGCCAGTGGTGCCTACAACTTCGTCGTGTCCGGCATGACCGATGAGGAAGATGGTATAACCTTCACGGGCGAAACGCTGGGCTTCCAGATGAACCTTGGTGACCAAGGGACAGGTAGCATCAATGGCTCGCAGACGACGACGGGCCGCGGTCTGACGCACCTCCGGTGCAACTCCGTGGGCACTATAAAGCACCACACTTCCTTCCGGTACGTCAGCAAGGTCATTGACGAAAACAACGCCTCGCTGCCGGAACCGCTCGACCACCACCTGGTTGTGAACGATCTCGTGGTACACGTAAACGGGTGCGCCGAATAGTTCCAGCGCCCGTTCCAGACTTTCAATGGCCATTACCACGCCGGCACAAAATCCGCGCGGCTCCGCCAGAAGCACTCGCATAGTCACTCCTTACCGGTGTCTTCCGACAAATCCAAATCATTGTAGTAAAAGCGGGAGTGTCGGTACGGTAACAAAAATCCTTGCTTCCAGGTCATCGCTCGATGATGGATTCGAGCCTGTCCTGAAATACATTCATGGCCTATAGTTGTCGCAGAAGCAACATCACAGGCAAGTCTGAGGAAAGCAATGGCCGAAGAGGAAATTTTCCAGCCAGATTCTCCGGGTTCTGATTCGGCACCTTCAGAATCGTCGCAACGCTCAGCCCCAGCGCAACCGTCGGAGGAAGTGAAGCTGGCAGGGACAGTCCATCGCTGGCCGCTGCGTCGGTGGACTACCGTGCTGGCTGTGGTGTTGCTGCTGGTGCTGGGCGGCATATACGCCTGGCAAACGTTTTTTCCCTCACTTGCCCAGCGACTGCACAACGCAGAAGCCAGCTGGCGGGCTGGATTGCTTGCTCGCCGAGATCGCAATTGGAACCAGGCAGCCGCGCGATTTGCTCAGGCCGCACGCGCCACCGAAACGGTGATCACCACCCTCGAGAATGCACAAAACCAGCGATCTCTCACGGAACAGGAAAAACGCCTTGTGGGACAGGCATACTGGCTGCGGGCACGTGCTTTGTTCGGCATTGCGGCCGTGCAGTTGGAGAGCCAGGCTGCTGAAAAACAGAGTTCTCCACCCGCGGGGTTACCAGAGGCTGACAAGGAGGATGTACTGGAACTTTTCATGATTCCCGATGCCGCCAGCCGAAGGGAAGCGCTGGTTTGTCTGTACCGTGCCAGTCATTACTGGCCGGACAATCTCCCGGTGTTGCGGGAAGCCTTGAAGCACCGCATGAATGAACCTTTTGACAACTGGAACTGGCAACACCTGCGACAGTTAGCGGATACAGTAGCAGCCGGCAACGCCACCGATCCGAATTTGTTAGCGCGTGCCTACTTTGTGCTGGCTCTGCATGGTTATCATCAGCCGGAACCGAGCGGCGATGGCTTTCGGTTGCCGCCCGCCGAAAACAAGCAACGTTCCCCCATGCTCGAGTCGCTGCAATGGTTGCAGAAACTCGAAAGCGTCGAGCAACCTCTGCGTTTCCGTTCGGTGTATCTGCGAGCGCAGGTCTGGCAATGGCTGGCAGAAAGTTATCGCCGGCAAGCACCGCGCGACCCTGCCGAGTCCGAAAAATACCGGGGTCTGCTCGAGCACTTGCTTTTCGACGCTACGACGGGGTTGCCGGGAGCCTTAGGACAACGTGCTGAAAAAACCCTGGCTGAGCTTTCACCGATGGACATTGAAGGAGTCTTCGGGCTGTATCGGCTGGCGCTGCAAAACCTCGGTAAAACCGTAAGTACCGCGGATGCGGAAGCCCAAAACCGGCTGCGTAACCTGGCAGAGTCCGCGGTCCGATTGGTGCAACAGGCCAGCTCGTTTCCGCCGCATCGAGCCTTGCATGCCTGGCGTGCCCTGGGGGAATCCGCCAGCGTTGTGCGCCAGATCCAAACACGATTTTCCGTTTTGCCAGAGTGGTGGCAGCAGGCGGGCGAGCAAATCTATCAATCCGCCGAAAAAATCGCCACCACCTTTAGCGACACGATCGACGTGGAAACCTGTCAGGAGCTAGCGTATCTGGCGATCCAGCTTGCCCTGGCCGACCAATCCAAGCAACAAACTCAGCGCCGCCACTGGCTCCAGCAAGCCGAACTCTGGGCGAAACGTGCCCGCCAACAGCTCGACAAAGTCGGCCCGAGTCCGCAACTGAAAGAGCAACAGGAAAAACTGGAGCGCCGACTTCACGCCTTGCGGATCAGCCCGCGCTAAAGTAAGCCATCAACGCAACCGTTGCACCATTTCCTTGACCAGTGCCTCGGTATTGGCACTGGTGGCGTTCTGCATTTCCTGGGGCGAAAAGGGCGATCGGAATTCTTCCCCGTCCAGACGCTGGGGCAAATGCCACTCGATTACAACCAGTGTCTTTTCGTCTTTTTCGCCGCGCGGAACACGGAGCCACTCGATGCGTGCTGGCCAGAGCGAATCGCCGCCCCACCAGCAATCCTGCCGCAATAGAAACACCCGACACCGCCGGGGAACGTCAGGCGCCTGCGGTAATTGACCGCGAAAGGCATCGTGCAAGGTTTTTTCATTCCAGGTTCCCTCCAGCAGCCAGGCATGTCTCCCATCGGGTAATTGACTGGCTTGCGGTGTTCCCCACTGAAGGCGGTTTGCTAGTTCCCGTAATCGGCCTCGCAAGCTGAGATACCCCAGTTCCGCCCAGATGGCCTCGCGGACCTGAGCCGCTTCGTTTTCAGGTAAGTTCGCCTGGCGGATAGCCTGTTCCAGCTCCTCAACGGTAAACCGTTCTAACCGCGGTTCGGCCTGGCCGATACGTTCACGCCGCCAGACAGTCTGACCGTCGCAGTAAATGAAAAGTTCGGCCTGAACGTCACCTACACGGGCACGGATTTCCAGTCTGGAACGGCGTTTGGGACCAACCCAGTAACTGCCGACGGTTTCAGCAACAATCCCGCCCTGCAACCAGTGCTGGCGAAACTCCGCCCGCCAAAATTCTGCTTGCGGCAGGTGCCTGAGGGCTTTTTCCAAAAGAGCCTTACCTTCGACCGAAGCGGCACTTCCAGGCTGATTCTGGGCGGGTATTCCAGCGACGGATCCCAGGGTAAACACCGCAAGCGCGACCAGCGGTTTGTACCGATTCTGCCGAAAATAGCCAGTTTGACGAAAGAATCGCCTCATCATTGCCGAAATATATTCCGAAGAATCTCCGTCGTGTATCCTCCCGTCCAGGCTGAAAGGGAAAGGAAGCGACCTATGCGACGAATGGTGGTACTCGTTGCCGCCGCGGTAAGCCTGCTGGGATGTCAGGGCCCGGATATGGTACGCGGGCCAATCAGCTGTGGCCCACCGATGCCGCCGGTGTTACGCGGAGCAGTAGGCCCCTGGGGGGAGCCGGTCACCATGTTGCCACCAGTCGGGCCACACGCTCCCGGTGCGCAGAACGGTTTAGGCCCCGAAATTCCGCATCCGTTCCCGATTCAGCAAGCCAGTTACACGCCCAACCCGGGTTCGGTGAGTGCAGGATTGATGGGGATACCCACCGGAGCGCCAGCGGTTCCTGGAATGCCCCCCGTTCCGGGAATGCCGGCTGGGTTACCGGGTGCGGGCACGGCTAGCGTGGTGCCGGGGGCCATCCCACCCATTCCCAGTATGATGGTGCCGCAGGGCCAGGTTTTTGCCCCAGGGGCGATGACCCACGCCCAGCCTCCGTTTGCTATCCGTCGGTCGCAGGTTCATTTCACCGCCCCGAAAGCCGCAAAAATTGGCTGGTATGCTCAGGCACCAGTGCAGGATAAGGACGGCAAACCTGTGCTCGTTCCCTACACTCTCGATATCCCTGGCCGTTACAATTTCGTCCAGGGTGCGATTTACCGCATCAAACTTTACAACATTCCCGGCCGTCCCGGCGTAGAGCTGTATCCGACTCTTGAAGTCGTGCCCAGTAATCCCAAGACGGAAGCCTTCCTGGCACACAACGCCATTCCTGTTGAATTCACGGAAGAGGATTTCGACCAGGTGTTGAACGGCAACTTCATCACCAAGGTGATTTATCTTCCCGATCCGCGATTCCAGAGCCCTCTGGGAGCTGCTACGGAGGAACTTACCTCGACGCGATTGGAGCCCGGACAGGACCCGGTAGCGGAAGCGTATAAGCGCGGGCATATTTTGCTGATCGTGCGCATGGGTGGAATTCAGCTGGAGACGCCGAACAGCCCGCCTCTGGACAATCCAGGCCCCTACGGTCCACCACAACCCCCTGCCCCACCGTTGCCGCCAGGCGTCGTGGCACCTGTTCCCGCTGGCAAACCGTCCACACCGCCCCTATCCGCGCCAGTACCGCGATTCAATCCACCCACTCAAGGGCCGCCCGGACCCATTGTCCCAGCCAATCCGAATCGTTCGAACATCTTGCCGGAATTGCCTGCCGAGCAGGGCTCCAAACCCGCTAACTCCGGTATCCAACCCGTGGCTTATCAGCTTGACAGCAAAGGCAATGCACGGCCTGTGGCAGTACCGCCAGCTTCTCCCCCTCCATATCCCATGACGTATGTACCGCGGGAAAATGGTAACACTGCCGGCAGTGCAAACAGCGACTCCAGCAGCAACAACTCCGGCAACACCCGCAAATCCCGGCGAGGTCTGCTGGACAGCATCCTGCCCTGATCACCGCACACTCCTGCTTCTTCCCAGACAACTGTGAGGAAGAACCATGCTGCTCTTGCGTCGTGGGCAACTCCGGTCCTCCGGATGCAATTGGTATGCCAGACTGCTGACCCTTGCAACAGCGTTGGTTTTCTGGGCCAATGTGCTGGCAACCTCAGAATCTTCGGCCCCGCGCGCCCCTTTGCTCTATGTGCAGCTCAAAGTGCCCACCGGCTATACGCTGACTTTCCTCAGCAAACCAGAAGCGACCGCTGCGTCAAAAACTCCTAACACGGTTGGGCTGAAACCGGGTTATGGGTACTGGCTCCGTTTACAGGGCCCCCCAGGCGAACGAGAGACGTATTACCCCCTGCTCGAAGTAGTTGATACTTTGCCACTCCCGTCCCGGCTGAAAGCGTGGGATTTGCCCGTGCCGTTGGCGATCACCGACGACGATCTGCTGCGACTGCAGGATGGCAAACTGATCACCAAAGTAGTGGTTGCGGAGTATGACCCTTCCACGGTGAGCGCTACACGAGCGACGCCGGCCTCGTTTCGATTGCCCGATGAGGAGAATGAGGTGCCGCCTTCCGGCGATCTGATTCGAGAAGCCGAGCGATTCGGCCAACCTCTGATAATTCTGCGGTTGGGCAACCGTCAGCTCGAACCGCAGGAATGGTCGCAACCTCCTCAGCCTTTGACGCCAGGTTCGTATGCCCGAGCGCGACGGTCGCGTCAGCCTTCACCCGCACCGGACTGGCACAGCCCATCGGTTCACACGCCAGCGAGGAATGCCCCTGCCGGTTCGATTCGGGATGGTGGTGACGGCGGCGAACCTGCCCATCGCACTCCGGAAGGGCAACTGGGTGGCATCGAACCTGGAGATGCGGTAGCCGAATTCGCCGACAGTGCAGGCCGGCGCAAAATCGCCGTTGCCAATCCGGTGTACCTTCTGGCTCCTCGATTCCTGACCTTTTACCAGGTTCATGGTCTGGGTCGGGTACGCAGTGAGCTTTCCCTTCGCCCGGTGTCATCACCGATCGGGAGGGAAATAATCGGTCAGCGCCAAACCACCAACGACACACGTGCGCGAACGGAAGTGGAGCGCTTGCAGAGTCAGTCAGGGTTGCGGGCGAACCTGAGTCAGATTCCGAGCCTGCGTGTGGTCGCCAGTCAGGAACTTGCCGCCACCAGGCTGGATATCCCGAAAGCCCAGGCTGTGAGCGTACCACTGACGACCGAGTCGGTTACGCACCTGCAATGCGACCCTTGCGACGATCCGCAACGCCAGCCGCTTCGCCTGCAAAAATGGTCATCCACACAGGCAGCCCGCAGCGGTGAAATCGTAACCTTCTATCTCCGCTACTGCAATGCCAGCGGCAAGCCCCTCCGTGATGTTGCCATCGTGGATAGTCTGTCGCCGCGGCTGGAATATGTGGCCGGGTCCGCTCGTTCTGACCGCGAGGCTATTTTTGTGCTGCAAGAAAACGCCGCGGGCGGCCAGGTGTTGCGCTGGGAAATCCGCGACCCACTTCCTCCGGCGGCACAGGGGATCATTTCCTTCCAGGTACGAGTCCGGTAGTTACTGGCAGCTGGTGATAGCCAGCACGGCGAAACAGGTACCCATGTGGGTAACGAAGTGGTAGTTGTCCGTGTTCAGCGAACGGGTAAACCAGCGGCCCGACTCGCGTTGATTGCTGCGTAACCAGGCCAGACCTCGCTGAATCGCCGCATCCTCCCTGGATACGCCTGCCTGACGCAACACGTAAATGACGAAACCGGTTGCGTAACCGTCGCTTGGTCCTTCCAGCGGAATTCGCCGTTTACCGCGTGCCAGCCATTCCCCTAATTTCGGCAAGGCCCAGCCACCATCGGCATTCTGTGCACTTTTCAGGTCGGCAATGATCTGCTGTTTTTCTGCGGGCGAAAGCAATTCCGGGAAATACGCCGATGCCCACAGCAACATGCCGCGATGATGCAGGCTGGCAGGCGGATTCTTCGCTAACCATTGCTTCGCGCGAGCAATGCCCGCTTGGGCTTGAGGCGTGTCGCGGTAATTCTCCGGAGCCATTCCCACGCCGATGAGCGCGATGACGACGCCATAATAATCGTCATGTTCCGCAGGAGGCCAGTCACATTTGAGCCAGTTCCAATGGCCTTCCGGTTTCTGCAATGTCCACATCCGATCCAGGGCCTGACGGGTAAGCGGATGAAGCTTGCCTGTGGTCAAAGCATCATGCATGGCCAGGAACGCCGCCGTCGCTACCACTTCCGTGTCCCAGCGTGGCTTGCGTCCCGGTTCGGGGCTATCCCAATTGGCCACGCGTTGCTCGAAGAAGCGACGAACCTGCTCTTCGGCGTCTCGGCTACCCACGCGCACATGCGGGCGGGCAAGCAAATACGGGTAGTTGGTGTGGCAGGTGCCGCACTGACGTTGCTGGGTCCATTGCAGACTGACATTGTCCAGAAATGCCGCCGCCTGTTCCAGCGATAAACGACCGGCTAGCGGTTCGTCGGCGCGGTTGGCTCCGAAATCTCCCTTCGAGTTCTTTTCCAGTGGCCGCAATTCCACGCGACGGAAGAACATTTCGAATCCTTCCGATTGAAGCAGAATCCTGCCCGCGCTCGGCTTGGCTTGGAAACAGTGGTTCACGGTGTGCCCGTTGACACGGATGGTGATGGTGTCGCCGCGGCAAATACATTCCACGCGCGTCCATTCCCCCAGCGGACTCTCGACATCAAACCGCCCTCGGGTATCAATCAACTCCTTGAATTCGGGGTCGTGCTGATTCCACCAGAGTTGTCCCCGAGTGAAAGTGCGTTTTTCGCCGCCAGGCTTCCAGCGGGGCCTTTTATCGGGGCCGAGTACCACTTCGCTGGTAAATTCGACGGGCAGCGGTTTCCCAAGTTCATCCTTCCCGGAAATGGCAATGAGGTCGCCGACGCATCCCTGGGCCAGCTGACACTCAATGGAGGCCATCCAAACACCGCCTGCATTGCCGTGCGGACCGCGAGCATGCAACAGGATTCCCGAATTGCGGACATACTTACTACCAAAAGTCTCCTTGCCCCATTTGAACTCCACCACCAGGTGGTAATCCTTCCAGGATTGGGGAGTGGCGATGTAACCGTGGTCCTCACCGGTAATGTGCAACAACCCGTCGGTAACGCGGAAGACCCGTTGGGGATCCTGGCGGCCGGTTTTGCGCAACCAGGTCTCCCAGTTGCTCAAATCTTTACCGTTGAAGAGGCGTACTACCTCGGTAGGAGTCCGTGTTTCTTCCTGCAAGTTGGGGGCGTTTCCACCGGCGGTTGCTTCAGCTCCCACAGGCGCCAGCTTCACCAGGATCGAGGCACCGAGAGCCAGGACTATCACCAGTAAGCCGATTGGACTAGCGAAACTTCTCGCCATGGCAGGTCTCTCCTTCGCGGTTTGCGGTGAAAGCCGGTTACCGTAACTCTGCTTCCAGGCCATAGGCTACGGAAAGACCGCCGTGCCGACCAGCAGGAAAACAGTTGTCGCCAGGGCAGAAAGCTCTCGACAATTGGCCGGTCGCGGTAACCGCTGCCGAAAATGGTCCTCCATCTCTTTCCCAGATGCCCAACCCGGCGTGTTCAAGCACCTGAGCAAGGCTCGAATCAATAACCTTCATCTCCCTCCCAGATGCCCAACCCTACACAACGATGCCCTGGATGGTGGCCGAGCCTGTTGCTACCCTAACCGCGACGGAGAACGCGCGATGCTTCGGGATCGGCGAGCCAGATTATTGCTGGCGATAGGCGTGACGGGCTTGTTACTGGGGCTGGTGCTCTGGCGTGGGCAGCCCGGTAACGTTGCCCCTACGGCGCCGAACACTCCCCAGGATTGTCTGTCGGCTTTCCGTGAAGCCGTTTCGCGGAACGATTTGCAAAACCTGCGTACTCTGCTTTCGCAAGAGCTGCGTTCGCAGCAGGATCAAATTGTTGCCCAGCAGCAGTCGCGGTTGGCGCAAACTATTAGCTGGCTCATCGTGCGTACGCAGACGCAGCCTGGCTCGGCTCAGGTGCTTGTTCACGAAGTGCACCGCGATGGCTGGATTTATCCCGTGCACTATGACCTCTTCCAGCAGGGAAACTCGTGGTTGATTGCACGAATTAGCTATTTGCCACCAGAAAAGTCGCCGATTGCTCCTGGTACGCACATCAGCGAGGCACCGCTCGGGGTAGCGGTAACGGCACCGGCAGCTTTTACTCACCCGCCCACTTCCGAAATGAAGGAGTCCCCATGAACCGCAGATCGCTCGTGCTGATCCTGGCCGTGGCCGGAGGATTGTGCTTGCTGGCAATTATGGTGCAGAGCTGGTGGCAATCGTCCGCCTCAAGCCAGTTAGCACGTCCTGCTCGACCGCAGCCAGCATCCTTAGCCATGCCCGCCAGCGTGACGGCAATACAGATCACGCTCGGTCTGCGCGACAAAGAGCCAACTCGCTGGGATGGCGAAGTCCAGCTGAGCAAAGGAAAACTGCTTGACTTGCGAGTAGCCTTTGGAGGTGCGCAAGCCAAAGTCGAGGATCATCATTTCATCGCTCGAAGTGCTCTTGATAAGAAAATGAAAAAGCAAGGCGTACAATCGCCGCAACTCCAGCTCTTAGTGGACGCCCCCGCCACCGCTACTATCCGCGTCAAAACCGAACAGGGCGAGTTCCAGTTTCGTTTAAGCGACCTTTCCGCAGAAAAAAGCCTGGAGTTGCTGGATGGTCGAGTGGCGGTGCAGCGGCAGGAAGGTGGAGTGCGGCTAACCGATCGCCAGACCGAAGACGAT
>Ga0079995_1065470_pt1 | contig 10961 bp, 7 predicted proteins | sample FaiFalFF_MnMetaG_2_FD_69198 | JGI IMG/M metagenome (GOLD analysis project Ga0079995, IMG submission 69198) | Freshwater microbial communities from Yellowstone National Park, Wyoming, USA - Fairy Falls C (FF_Mn_C) (SPADES assembly) (version 4) | ecosystem: Environmental > Aquatic > Freshwater >... | reverse complement strand
AAAGGAAGAATTAAAGAAATCTCTTGATCTTAATAGTGATATAATGGGTATAATTGTAGTTAATAGAGTTAATGGAGAGCCTATTGAATTTGCTATTAAAGAAAGTATATCACTATCTGATATCAATAATATCTCTAAAATTTCAGTTGATATGATTAAATTATACGAAAATACAAAAGTAGGTGGAGATTTAATTACCTTACTTTTTAACTCTAAAGAATATACTGTTTTAGTAGATGATTATCAAAATAATAATAAAGTATTAGTTTTATTATTTAGGCCAAATTATATAACAATAAAGTTTATGGATGAAAGTGCTAAAATACTACAAAATATTATTAATATAATTAAAAGTTCTTAATATTGATTTTGTTTTATAATAAATAATTTTTAGTTTTTTTAGTATAAAGATAATCAGGGGAAGAAATAATATTTTTATTTAAAGAGGTATTTTAGATGAGAGTATTAAAATTTTTGATAGCATTTTTATTTATAGGCTTAATATTTATTTGTTTAATTGGTTTTATTATTTCTTTATTATTTAATAAACAAGAAGAAAGTGGGAATTTAATAGGTGTAATTTACTTAAAAGGAGTAATAGTAAATGAGGAAGGGGAAGGTGTTGTTGATTCTAAATATGTTATTAAAACCTTAGATAAGATAAAAGAAGATAAAAGTTATAAGGGAATACTATTAGTAATAGATAGTCCGGGTGGTGTAGCTGCTCCAAGTTTAGAGATATCTTATAAAATAAAGAAAATTTCAAAAGAGAAACCAGTAGTTTCATATATAGAGAATCTTGGGGCTTCAGGAGCTTATTATATAGCTTCTGCTTCTAATTACATTATTGCTAATCCTCAATCTATTGTTGGAAGTATTGGAGTCATTATTACTATACCTCAAATATATAAAGCACTTGATAAGTTAGGTATTAGTATGGTTTCTATAAAAAGTGGAAAATATAAGGATTCTTTAAGTCCTTTTAAAGAATTAGATAATGATCAAAGAAAATATGTTCAAAACTTGGTTATGGAATATTATAATCAGTTTGTTAAAGATGTATCAGTCAATAGAAATTTGCCAATTGATGAGCTATATAAAGTAGCTGATGGAAGGGTTTTTAGTCCTTATACTGCTAAAAATTATAAATTAATAGATTCTATAGGTACTGTAGATGATGCTAAAGAAAAAATAAAGCAGTTAGTTAATCTTAAGGATGTAAAATTTAAAGAGATTAAGCCGCCTAAAAAAACTTTATTAGATGAATTATTAGGTTCTAAACTAAACTATAATGCTGATATTAATAACTATATAAAGAGATATTTAAATTATTTTAACTATCAGCTATGGATGATTGCTCAATAATATAGATTTTATAGATATAATTTATACATTTTTTAATAGATAATTTTATGGAGTACAAGAAAGTTTTTGTAGGTTATACAGGTAAAACTGGGTCAGTTATATTTAATAATTTTAAAAATGATAATATTTATTTTGAATATTCAGTTAATTCTCAAAATTTTAGGGAATATTTAGAAAAGCACTTAGAGAGTAATCAAATTATTGTAGATTTTTCAAATAAGGCATTTATACTAAATTTTTTAGAGAAAATAAAATTAAAAGATATAAAAAATATTTTTTATATAACTGGAGTTACAGGGTTTAATTATCAGGAGATAAAGGAGATTAATGAGATATTTATTAAAAATAATTTATTTGGTTTCCATTTTCCTAATTTTGCTATTGGAATTAATTTAGTTAATAAGTTTATTAGTGAAGTAGCGAATTATTTTTTTGATTGTGAAATAATAGAAGCACATCATCCTTTTAAAAAAGATAAACCTTCTGGTACTTCTTTAATGTCTAAAAATATAATAAAAGATTCTTGGGAGAGGAATGATATACATAAAGATATAAATATTCATTCTTTAAGATTACCTTCTTTAGTTGCTCATCAGAATATAATATTTGCTAATAATTTTGGAGAGATTTTAGAAATAAAACATCATTCCTTAGATAGAAGAAGTTTTTATTATGGTGTTAAATTAGTTTTTAATAAAGTAGTTAATAATTTATATAGTATTTTAAATTTTAGACCTGGATTTTATTTTAATCTTAATATCATTGATTTTATTAATGAAAATTTAAAGTAATTAAAGTAGGTTGAATAATTTTACAGATGTATGATCCTCATACTCATCCTATCCTCGTTCTTCAAAACTTAATCAATTCTTTTGATTTTAATTATTTTTTTGATAATTTTTATAATTTAAGTGATAAAATTCAGAATTTAGATTATCTTTTTATAATGAATTCCCCTTTAGAAAATAAAAACGAATTTAAAAAGAAATATAAAACTTTAATAAACTTTGTTAATTCTTTGGATATTCCTATTATTTTTAAATCTAAGGATTATCACCGATTTTTTATAAATAATTACCTTAAAAATAAACTTAATTTAAAAACAAGTTTTTTAAATGAAAGATATTTTAGCTTAATTGATAAGATATATATAAAATTAATTAAAAAGGATTATAAAAAATATTATAAAATCTTAGAAAGTTATTTTGATGGGATATTAAAAGTTGTAGATGCTTTTACTACTTTAGAATTTTTAGAGTTTTATACTTTAATAAATAAAAAGATAAAAAATAAGAGATTAGAAATTTATTATCTTTTAGATCCGAGTATTATATTTAAATTCAATTTAAAAAAGTTAAAATTAATATTAAGTAGTAGATATTTTTTAGGGTTTAAGTTTTTTGTTGATGGCACTTTAGCTAATAAAAATGCTATGTTTTATGATTCATCTTTAAACTTTAATTCAAAATTATATTTAAATATGAATTTTTATAGAAGATTCTTAAGGAAATTATATTATATTCTAAGGTATATTAAAATAAATAAAATCAGCTTTGCTTTTCATTGTATAGGAGATAAAGCTGTTGATTTTACCTTATCTAATTTAATAAATGATTATATTGTTAAGATATCTAAAATGGTAAAAATTAAATTTAGGATAGAACATGCTCTTTTTATTAATGATAATACTTTTAAATTATTACTAAATAATTTAGATAGATATAAAGATATTGATTTTTATTTTGTTTTTAATCCTAACTTTTTTTTTATCGATATTGACTTTTTAAGAAATATAAAAAATAAAGAATTATTAAGTAGTTATTTTATTTTTAGGTTAAAGGAGGTATTTGATATATTTAGGAATTATAATAATTTTTATGTGGCTTTTGCTTCTGATTGCCCAGTTTCTCCTTGTAAATATGAATTCTATATATTTTTGTTAAAAAATTATTTAATATATAAAAAAAATTTTAATATGTAATTGTTTATAAGGTTTATGGAAAATAAAAGAAGAGAATTAAATTCTTTAAGAGTAGCATTAATCATAACGTTTGTTTTTGCTTTAATTGAATTTATTGGTGGTTTTTTAACGAATAGTTTGGCGTTGATCTCTGATGCTGGACATATGATAACCGATAGTTTTTCATTATTTATATCTTTTTTAGCGCAATATTTAGTATTAAACTTAAAAAATAGAAGATTTTCGTTTGGGTTATATAGATTAGAGGTATTAGCAGCTTTTATTAACGCTATTTTTTTATTAGGTGTTATAGCTTTTATTATATTTAATGGGATAAATAGGATTATTAAGCCTGTTGTGGTTTTAGGGGAACCTATGTTTATTGTTGCTCTTTTAGGGTTAATTGTTAATATTTTTATAATTTTTGTGCTTTTTAAGCATTCTGATAATTTGAATATAAAATCTGCTTTACTTCATGTTATTACTGATACTTTGGGGTCTATTGTTGCTATTTTAGCTTCTGTTATTATAATTTTTACTAAGTTTTATCAGATTGATGCTATTTTAAGTATTGTTATCTCTTTACTTATGATCCCCTCTACTTTTATTTTACTTTATCAATCTATTGATATATTTTTAGAAACTATTCCTAAAAATATTGATTATTCAGAAATAATTGAAAAGATTAAAAATATTGATGGGGTTCTGGATTTACACGATTTACATATATGGTCTATTAAACCTAAAGATAATATATTAACTGTACATATAGTTAAAGATCAAAATATAGAGAATTCTTACTTATTAAATAAAGTAAAAGAAATATGTGAATTAAACAGTATAAAACACTTTACTGTTCAGATAGAAGATCATAAATATGAATGTTTTCAAAATTGTAACGAATTATATGAAAAAGGTAATTTAGAATGGTATTATAAAGATTTTAAACATAATAGTAATCATCATAATAATCATGACCACAAACATTAATAACACTAAAGATATTTATAATAAGAAGATACTAAAGGATCCTAAGAAATTTATCTTAAGAATCATTAGTGGAATATTTCTTTTTTTAATCGCTGTTTTTTTATTATTTAATAATTGGAGTTTATTTGTTCTTTTTGTTGTTATTATCCAATTATTAGCTATTTATGAATTAAATTCTATATTTATGAAAAGGTATTATGTTGATAAATTTTTTTTATTTTTTATTGCTCTATACTTAGATATTTTAGCTTACTTAAATTCATTAAATGTTATAACTATTTTAAGTAATTTTAGATTCAATTCAGATAAATTAATTTTTATATTTTTATCTATTATTTTTATATTCTTAATTTTTTCAGTTAATTTTATTGGGTATTTACAAAATAAATTAAAGGAAGATTATAAAAAAGGTGAAATTGAAAAAAATATTTTTGAGTTCATTAAGGAAAATAGTAGTATCTATAGTTATTTTATAAATAGTTTAGGGATAAATATTATTATTTTGTTTTATGCTATTATTCCTTTTAGTTTGGTAATATTTATAAGTTCCTTGAAAAATGGGGATTTATTAATGTTAATTGTGTTTACCAATTTTTTTAACGATATTTTTGCGTATTTTGTTGGAAAAGTTTTTGGAAATAAAAGATTTTTTGAATTTATAAGTCCTAATAAAACATTAGAAGGGTTTGTGGGTGGATTAATAGGAGGGATTTTAGGAGGGATGTTGTGGGGATATTTTTCTAATTTATATTCAATTGTAGGTATATATCAATTAGTTATATTAATATTTTTAATGAGCTTATTTGCTCCATTTGGGGATTTATTTGCTTCTTTTATAAAAAGAAGTTTCGAATTGAAAGAAACATCTAATATTATTCCTGGGCATGGTGGAGTTTTAGATAGATTTGATAGTTTTATTTTTAGTGTTTATATTTTTTCATTTATTTTCTTTTTATTTTTTTAAGAGGTTAGGTTATGAAGAATATAGAATATAAATATGGGGATATAGGTAAGGAGAGGTGGCCGAGTGGTCTAAGGCGCTCGCCTGCTAAGCGAGAGTGTCGCTTAATAGGTGACACCGCGGGTTCGAATCCCGCCCTCTCCGCTTAATTTTATAAAAAATAATAAAATTTAATTAAGTATAGAATTAAAAAGTAAAACTTGGGATAAATAGAAAGAAAAAGAAGAGAGAATGGAAAAAATAAGATAAGGAAAGTAAAGGAAAATAAGGTAAAGAAAACTAAAGAAAAGTAAAGAAAGTAAAAAAAGTATATAAAGAAAAAAAGAAAAGTAAAAATAATTAGGAAAAGTAAATAAAAAAAAGATGATGAAAAATAGATTAAATAATTAAAAATGTTTTTAAGTGCCCGTAGCTCAAATGGATAGAGCATCAGATTGCGGATCTGAAGGTTAGGGGTTCAAGTCCCCTCGGGCACAGGAAGATATAAAAGGTTTCTTAGAAAATTTATAGAATATTAAAAAAGAGGGTAGGGCTGTTAGGGCTTATCTTACGAACCCCGCCAGGTCCGGAAGGAAGCAACGGTAAGTAAGCTCTAAGCCGCTAACATAACCCTACCCTCTATTTTAAATATATTTTTCTTTTATTTTGTGAAAATAAAAATATATTTTAATTTAATAAAATTTTATGCCTTTAGATCTAAAAAAATTAGAAGCTTTAACTAAATTAGAACCTAATAATCCTAAGCATTGGTTTTATTTAGGTGTATATTATATCTCTGTTAAAGATGTGGCTCAAGCTTATAAAGCCTTAGAAACTGCTATTAAAATTAATCCCTATTTTTCACAAGCTCAATTTTTAATTGGATTTATTGTAATATATAATAGAGAATTTAAAACAGGTCTTAAATATTTGGAGAAAGCTTATACTATCGATGAGAAAGTATTTTTTAAAATTAAATCTGATAGAGAAGTAGAGAAAATCTTAGATGATTTAATTAATGGTAGCATTAAAGTTATTCAAGATCAAATAGAATTAAATCCAAATAATTTAGAAAATTTGTATGTTATGGGGAGGATTTTATTTTATGTACATAAACTTGAATCTGCAATTAATTATTTTAGAAAAATAATAGAGATAAAGCCTGATAACTGGGAGGTTTATATTTACTTAGCTTTATCTTATAAGGAATTAAATAACTATGAAAGCGCAATAAATTACCTAAAAAAATCAATTTTAATAAATAGTTATTATGCTGATAGTTATTGGTTATTGGGGGAAATTTATATAGATTTAGGGAATTATGGATTGGCTTTAAAGAATTTAGAAAAAGCAGTAGAATTAGATCCTAATAATAGTAGATATCTAAATTCTTTAGCTAAGGTATATTTGGAATTAGATAGGATCCCTCAAGCTATAAGAACTTTACAAATTTCTATAGATACTAACCCTAATTCTAAATGGTCCTATTTTTATTTAGGAAAAGCTTTAGAAAAGGAGTTTCAATTTGAGTTAGCTATTGAGCAGTACTTAAAATCTATAGAAATAGATCCTAATTTTACGGAAGCTAAAATTTCTGTTGCTAAATTATATTCGTATCTTAATGATTATAATAAAGCAATAGAGATTTTGGAGAGTATAGTTGATAGGCTGATTGATCCGGAAATATATTTTATGTTAGGTCAATTTTATTATAATACTAAAAATTATGAAAAATCTATTAATAATTTGGAAAGTTATATAAAAATTATTAATAATAATTGGCAGGCTTTTTATTTATTATATTTGGATTATATTGCTATAAGTAATAAGGAAAAAGCTTCGTTTTATTTAGAAAAAACTTATGAATTAAATCCTAAAGATACTAAAATTATAGTTGATTTGTTTAAGATATATGTTGATACAAGAGATTTATCTAAAGCTGAAGGATTTTTAGATTCTATTAAGAATTTGGTAAAAGATACTGAAATAATTAAAAGAGTGATATTTATTTATTTTGAAAAAAAAGATTATGAAAATGCGTTTAGTATATTTTTTGAAAATAAATTATATAATGATATCAATTATTTAATGGATTTACTTAATTTCATAAAAAATAAAGATAAAGAAATTTATTTATCTTTTTTATCCAAAGTTTTGAATTTTATTGATAATAGTCAAAATCAAGAATTATATTTAAAATTGCAAATTGAATATGTAGATAATATATATGAAATTAATACTTTACAAGCTTATGAGTATTTTAATTCTAAGATTGGAACTGAATTTCTAAATGATTTAGCTAAAATTACAGATTATCAAGAAATTTTTAATAACAAATTTTATTTAATTTATATTGATTTACTTTTAGTTTATTTGAAAATAATTTTTACTTTATTTGCTGAATATAAAGATGATGAATATTTAAGAAGATATTTAGATATTATTGAAAAAATAAAATCATTTAATTTTTGGTTTATAAAAGAGGATGATAATTTAAGTGTTAATAATAAATTAATTTTATTTATACTGTCTTCTGTTATTGATAAAGATAATTTGAAGGGTATTATATTGTTTTACATATTAATAATTAATTTTGATTTTATTACGTATGTTTATAATTTTAGGGATTATATTTTAAGGAACAAGGATTTTATTAATTTTAGAAACAGTATAGTAATTAAGGCTTTTGAGGATTTAATTCCTATATTAATGGAGTATGAAATTATAGATGTTGCTATTGATTTTATTGAATTATTTAGTAATTTAAATTATTCGATTTTCCTTAAATATAAGATAGATATATTAGATTTAGAAAATAAATCTTATCAAATTTTAGAGGAGATAAAAAAATATTATTCCCAATTTTCCTATGATAGTTATATAGAGCTAATTAGATTAAAAAATTTAATTAATTTAGGGGAATTCAAGGAAGTTGTAAAGGAAGATTTGGAAAAATTAGTTTTAGAGTTTAATCCATTAGCTATGACTTTATATGCTAATATTATTGTTTTTGAAAATAAAAATGAAGCTTTTAAACTTTTAGATAAAGCTTTTGAAGTTATTATAGAAGATAAATTTAAATTTACTTATAATTATCAGATTATATCTACAGTTATATATTTATCTAAAATTTATTCTAAGTACTATAGTATTTACAAATTAATTAAGTATTTGAAAGATTTAGCAAGAAAGTTTAGTAATAATTATAGAATTAATTATTTATTAGCTTATTATTTATATTTAGTGGAAGAATTTGTAGATGCTGAAATTATTGCTAAAAAACTAACAAAATTAGCTAAAACTAATAATTTATTAATAGAGGCTCAAAAGTTATTAGCTACTATAAAAACTGAACGTGAAAATTATAATAATTTTCTCTTTACTTTGGAATCTAATTTTAAAGGTATTGTATCTATTATTACTTCTTATTTAAATCTTATAAAAAAAGGGAAGATAGAGGAAGTACTTAAATATTTAGAAGAGCTCCAGGATGATACTAAGATAGAAAATGTTATTATTAAAGCTATTCTTTATGATAAATTGGAAATTTATCAACATTTTATTTATTATTATAATCTATTTAAAATATGGGCATTAGATAATAACTTAGATACTTTAGTAGATATTATAGATAAAAAGCTTTATAATTATTCAGAGTTGTCTGATTTTGAAGAATTAAAATTAAAAGCTCAAATAAATTATAATTCTTTATTTAAATCTGAAATCCAAACTCGATTAACAAAACAAGAACAAGCTATTGAATCTAAGTTATCACAAAAAAATATTGAGCAAATTCAACAAGAAACTGAAGAAAAAATTGAATCAAATCAATTAGACCAAAAATTAAATCAAGAAAAAATTGATGATTTTAAAATTGATAATATTGAATTGAATTTAGATTCCTTACCAGAGTCATTTGAAGTATTGGAATCAAAAAAATTAGATGAAAAGTCATATGAAAAGTTAGATGAAAAATTAACTGAAGAACAACATTTAAATCAAACACAAGAAATAGATAAGCAAATGATAATAAAAAAAGAAATAGAATTAAGAGAATCAATAGAATTAAATGAATCAATAAAATTAAATCAAGATCAAATGGTAGATGAAATTAAAGAAATATCTAAACCTCAAGAATCAGATGAACATTTGAAATCAAAAGAATCAATTGAACTGTATCTAAAAGATAATACTCAAGAAAATACCACTCAGCAAAATATTACACAAGAAAATACTATACAAGAAAAAAATATACAAGAAATAGAAAAACAAGTTGAAATAAAAGAAAAAATTGAATTAGAAGATAAACAGGAGCCAATTCAAACAATAGAAACTATTAATAAAGATTATCAAGAAGAAGACATTTCTCAAAAATCTATTAGTGATTTATTTGAATCTGAAAATGTTAATTTGGAAACATTGAGCTTTTATTTATCAAATTTAGATAAAATAAAACTTAAAAATTTAGATGATGTTATTATAATTAATACTTTTTATATAATATATTTACTTAAACTACAAAATAAGCTAGATGTAAAAGAAATCGTTGATAAAATTAGTTTTGATTTATTTTTAGAAGAAAGAGATAATTTTATTAAGCAAAATCCATCATTAAAAGAATTTTTTGATTCTATAAAAGAAATAGAGATCAATATATTTGATATTAAAATTGTTTTAATGAAATTAAAGGAATTTATGGTTAAATTTAAAGCTAATACTTATTATTTTTCTTTTTTCTTGTTTATATTGTCTTTAGTGTATTTAAATTTAAATAAAATAGGAGATTATAATAAATATTCTAAAGTTATTTTGGATAATTTTGAAAGTATTAATAAGAATATGTATAATTTCTTTAGTTTTATAAATGGTATTGTAGTTAATTTTATAAGTAAATATGTTAATTAGGAGGTGTATTTATGAAAGTTTTAATAACTAGGAGATTACCAGGGGATTATCATAAATTAGTTGCTAAAGATTATGAAGTTATATTATGGGATAAAGATGAAGTAGTTTCAAGAGAGTTTTTATTAGATAATATAAGTGATGTTGATGGGATACTTTGTTTATTAACTGATAAAATAGATAAGGAGGTAATTGATAAAGCTAAGAAGTTAAAAGTAATTAGTAATTATGCAGTAGGATTTGATAATATAGATGTAGAGTATGCTACTTCAAAGGGAATAGTGGTTACTAATACACCAGGGGTTTTGACTGAAACGAGTGCTGACTTAGTTTGGGCTTTAATTTTAGCTTCAAGGAGACATATAGTTAGTGCTGATAAGTTTTTAAGGGAAGGCAAGTTTAAAGGTTGGGATCCTAATTTATTTTTAGGTTATGATATTTATTCTAAAACTTTAGGTATAATAGGGTTAGGTAGGATTGGTACAGCAGTTGCTAAAAGAGCTAAAGGCTTTGATATGAAAGTTATTTATTATAATAAATCTCCTAAACCTGAAACTGAGCAATATTTATTAAAAGAATATAATTTAAAAGTAGAATATAGAGATTTGGAGAGTTTATTAAAAGAATCTGATATAGTTTCTATTAATACTCCTTTAAATAAAGATACATATCATTTAATAACTTATGAAAAATTAAAATTAATGAAAAGAACGGCTACGATTGTTAATACTGCTAGAGGACCTGTTATAAAGGAGGATGATTTAGTTAGAGCTTTAAAAGAGGGATTAATTTTTTCTGCAGGAT
>Ga0079995_1062233_pt1 | contig 10967 bp, 11 predicted proteins | sample FaiFalFF_MnMetaG_2_FD_69198 | JGI IMG/M metagenome (GOLD analysis project Ga0079995, IMG submission 69198) | Freshwater microbial communities from Yellowstone National Park, Wyoming, USA - Fairy Falls C (FF_Mn_C) (SPADES assembly) (version 4) | ecosystem: Environmental > Aquatic > Freshwater >... | reverse complement strand
AGGGCAGTTTGATAAAGCCAAAGAAATTTTTGAACTATCAGAGCATTTTGCAAAAGATGAATTAAAAAAACTCATAACAAAAAGATGGATAGGAGATTGCAGACAAATAAAAGGAGAATTCGGAGAAGCAGAAAAAATATACAAAGAAATATTGGAGGAGCTGAAATCCGCAATAAGTTCAATTCAAGAAGAAGGGGAAGAGAAAACAAAGTATCATATGGAATATTTGAGAACACTTGCATTTTTATGCAACCTTTACATAGATAAAGCAGAACCAGAAAACGCAACTCCCTATATTTCAGAACTTCTCAACCACATCAAAGATGAAATAAAAGAAAAAGATATTGAAGCTTTTTCAGATATAGTAAACGCAATCGGCAGATTTTATATTGAAACGGGTGACTTCAAAAACGCAAAAAAATTCTTCGGTATTTTCTATGAAATATCTCCAAAATTAGGAAACCTCAAGAAAAGAGGAATAGCAATTTTAAATTATGGAGTAGCTCTTTACTCAAACGGAGAATTAGACACAGCAGCAACTTTAATGAGAGAATACCTTGAATTAGCTCGGGCAATTTTAGATGTAAGAGGAGAAGCAATAGCACTGGCAAATTTAGGACAAATCTTTTTAGAATCAGGAAGAACAGAAAAAGCTAAAAATTTTGTTGAACAAAGCGTCCAAATTTTCCAAAAAATCGGAGATGAGTATGGAGTGAGAGAAGCAAAAGAAATACTTGCAGAGATAAAAATATATATCAGAGAATTTGAAGAAGCAAAGAAAATAATAGATGAAATTTATAATCTAACGGATTCAAAACAGAAAAAATCAAAATACGAAATACTTAAAGCTCTCTGCTTTTTAGGTGAAGGGAAAATAAAAGAAGCAAAGGAAAGGTTGTTAAAATCCCAAGAAATCTTTCCGGACTCACAAAATGATACAAAATTCAGAATATGCCTTTCAAGAATAAAATTTCACGAGAGAGAAATAGGAGAAGCAGAAAAATTGTCCTATGAGAACTTTGAAAACGCAAGAACCAACTTTGAAAAAATTCTTTCAGCTCTGAACGCAATACAAATATTAGATAAAATCAATATTGACTCGGTCATATATAAAGATAAAAGAGAAAAATATGAGTCATTCCTGAAAAAAAACAACATAGCCCCGCAAAACTTCCCATACTTTTCTCTCTAAATGAAAAAGATTAGAGAAATGAAAGATCAAAGAAAAAACAGAGAAAATGAAAAAAAGTGGCAATAATGCAAAAATAAATCATAAATGAAAGTCACAATACAAAAGCTTTTTAAATATCTCGCTTACTATATAGATAGATTTTGGAGATCTGCGATTTTCATCTTATTATCAATACCATTTTTTTTTACAATAATAGTTATACCCTTCATAATAAGGAACAGAAAGATGGAGGATTTATCAGAAAAACACACAAAAATTTGGTTCAAGCTCCTTTTCAAAATCTTCGGAATAAAACTGAAAATCATAAAAGAAGAAGAATTTGAAAAGGAAAGCAGAGAAAAAGAAAGAGAAAAAGAAAAAGAGCAGGGAATTGAATCAAAATCAGAATCAAAAAACAAAGATTCAGAAGATAAAGCAAAAAAATTTTTGATCTATGCAAATCATATAAGTTTCCTTGATATACCATCAATAATGCTCGCATTTGAAAATAAAAAGATAAAATTTTTGGCAAAAGAGGAAGTACTGAAAATTCCGGTAATAGGATGGGGAATGGCAATCCAAAAACATCCTGTGATAAGAAAATCAAGAAAAATAGACTCAATAATAAAAGTAATTTCACTGATGAAAGATGAAAATCAAAACACTGATGCTATATGTATATTCCCAGAAGGAACAAGAGGGGATCCACAAAGAGATATCAGAAAGCTTCTTCCATTTGAGGAAGGAGTTGGATTCATAGTGGAAAGATTAAAAATCCCAATAATTCCTGTCGCAATAATTGGAACCCACAAAGTATATCCTCCTGAGGCAATAATTCCTCGTAGCGGAGAAATAAAAGTAGTAATAGGTAGAAAAATAAACGATGTAAATGGTTTAATTATGGAATCACAATGGATAGGAAAATCTTCCGATGGGAAAATGCAGGACCAAAAAACAAAAACAAGAAAAGAAATAACTCAAAGGCTTTACAATATATTAGGAAAAATGCTTGAAAAATTTTATCCTTGATTGAAAGATTTTATCCTTGATTGAAAAATTTCCTTATTAATCAGCTACCATCTTATTTTTTTTCTGAACCTATACCTTATAATAGATGCAACAGAAATCAAAAGAGCAGTAAGTAATATGAGGACAACACCTGTTGCCGCAGCATTTTTGTGAAATCCAGCTTGCGGACGAGAAACCCAGTTAAACATCTGAATAGGCAAAACAGTAAAAGGAGAATTTAGCCAATCAAAAGAAATAAAAGGAGGAGTTGGTTTTATAGGAGAAGGAGGTAAAAATGCAATAAATGTCAAAGCCCCGACCGTAATAAGTGGAGCGGCTTCCCCTATTATTCTTGTTATACCTACAATAGTTCCTGTTATTATACCATCAAAGCAATATGGCAATACATGATGCCTTATCGTTTCCCACTTTGTACTTCCAAGAGAATAAGATGCTTCCTTTATAGATGGAGGAATAGTTTGAATAGCTTCTCTTGAAGCAACAATAACAATAGGCAGCATAAGAAGTCCGAGAGTGATTCCACCAGCTATTATGCTTTCACCCATTCCCATAATCTGCACAAAAAGCCCCACCGCCATAAGTCCGTATATTATAGCAGGAACAGCAGAAAGATTATTTATATTCACCTGTATTATTTTTGTGAGAATGTTCCGAGGAGCATATTCTGTAAGATATATAGCCGTCAGAATTCCGAAAATCAAAGCAAAAGGAACAGCTATTGATACAACAGCTAATGTTCCAACCCATGCAGAAAGAATCCCAGCCTCTTCTGGTCTGCGGGAAGGGAAAGAAAAGAAAAATTTTAAGTTCAACCTCCCTAAACCCTCCACGAATATATCAGCAACAACAGCAATTATAAAAGATGCAACAAGCATAAGAAAAATAAAAGAGACAGCAAGGAATGTCCAATCTGCGAACCTTAAAAATTTTATCCTTCTTATAACTTTACCTTGATTTACCGTGCTTTCAGTAAACATGAAAACAAAGTATTAAATACTAACTAAATTTCCGGGTAGAGTTTAATTTTCAGAATATCCTCAAATTTGATAGAATGAATTTTTTTTTCACCTTTGGGCATTATAAAGACCTCATTTTCCACTTTACCCATAAGCTTACCTAAAAACCTCTGCCCATTTTTCTTTATAACTTCAACTGTCATACCTTTGAACCTTTCAAATTCTTCATCTTTTTTTAGCTCCCTATCAGCCCCAGGAGATGATACTTCAAGAATAAAACTTTTATCTATCATTTGTTCAAGTTGCCTTTCAAGATTTCTTGAAACAGAAGTACAGTCATTTATGCCTACAAAACCATACTTTTTATCAATAAAAACTCGGACCAAAAGCCTTCTCCCCATATCCTTTATCTGTATATCATATATTTCAAAACCGAGTGATTGAACTTTTTGAGTTATAAAAGAAACTATTTGAGAGAAATCCATTTTTTATTTAATCTAATGAATATGCGAAACTTCAATCTTATAACCTTTCTTTTTAAAAGTCTGTTCAACAAGGTTCATAGGACAAAACGGACCACACATAGAACAAGCTTTTGTTTTTGATGATCTTTCTTTGAATATTCTTTCGGCATCGCGAGGAAATAGGGCAAACTCAAATTGTTTTTTCCAATCTAATCTATATCTCGCGTGGGACATTTCCAAGTTACGCTGAATAGCTTTTTTGTTCCCTCTCGCTACATCTGCAATATGAGCAGCGATTTTGAATGCTATAAGCCCCTCTTTCACATGCTCTACTGATGGTAGCCCAAGATGTTCAGCAGGTGTGATATAGCACAACATATCTGCACCATACATACCAGCCAACGCTCCTCCTATTGCACCAGCTATATGGTCATAACCAGCAGCGGTATCACAAGGTAGCATACCGAGAATGTAAAATGGAGCACCCTTACAAAGCTTTTTTTGTATTTGAACATTTGTATGAACCTCATTAAGAGGTATATGACCAGGTCCCTCAACCATAGTTTGGACCCCTGCTTTTCTTGCCCTCTCAACGAGTTCGCCTATTATTATTAGCTCCTGAATTTGTGGTCTATCAGTTGAATCCGCAATTGATCCGGGTCTTAAACCATCTCCTAAACTTAAAGTCATATCGTATTCACGGGCAATTTCTAAGAGCCTATCAAAATATTGATAAAGAGGATTTTCCGCTTCGTTGTGAATCATCCACGCAGCCATAAGTCCTCCCCCACGAGATACTATACCCGTAACTCTATTCGTTTCCTTATATCTCCTCAAAGATTCCATCGTTACCCCACAGTGGACTGTTATAAAATCAACGCCTCTTTTTCCGTGCTCTTCTATTACTTCAAATAGATCATCAACTGTCATGTTGAAAAAAGAACCTTTCTCCTTTGCAGCTTTGAACTCAGCCTCATATATAGGAACAGTTCCTATCGGCACCTTTGAGTGTTCAATCAAAGTTTTCATAATATTTTCAAGGTCTCCTCCAGTTGAAAGATCCATTACTGTATCCGCTCCATATTCAAGGGAAACTTTAATTTTCTCTATCTCTTCATTAAGATTGACATAATCATAAGATGTTCCAAGGTTCACATTAACTTTCACGGAAAGATTATCACCTATCCCAGTAAATCTTTCAAGAGTTTTATGATTCGGATTAGCTGGGATTACAACAAGTCCGTTTGCGACTTTTTCTCTCAACTCCTCAGGTGTAATTCCTTCTACTTCCGCAACATACTTCATCTCCTCCGATATTATTCCCTTTCTTGCCTTTTCAATCTGAGTCATATCAAATAAATTTATTCATTTTTTAAACTTTTTGAACTATTTCCCGTATTCTACATAAAATCAAATGAATATAGCTAACTGAACAAGCTTTTATGTGGGCAAATCTTTTTACATATCAGCAGGTGGGGACGGCTGAACTCCTTCATTTTTCATCATATAATAGATTGTCTGTAAATGTTGAGAGATAAATTTCTGATAAAAAATTAGTTCTATAATAATCAAGAAAATATATCAAGGAGATTTATCGAGAACCCGATGCCTTCCTTTTTCAAGATAGAGTACTTCCCTCCAAAACCTATCCTTTTTTTATTCAGAAATATTCCGAAAATCACACCAGTATAATAATCTTTTTCTGCTGATTCCGAGAGATTAAAAAGCTTCTTACAACTTATTTTTTCTGAAAATATCAAAATGTCCTGTGGTAAATCAAAAAAAGCGGAAACTTCATCTTGATGTGAAAATACTTTAAAAAATGCAAAAGCGTACCTTTTATCTACCTTCCCTGATTTCACAAACTCGTTTATCTTTGTTATATTCTTTTTAAAGAACACATCAGAAAGATCCCCGAAAATATTTTTAACAAGCCCATAGTGTCCCAAAACAACTTGAATTTCGCCACCAACCAGCCTCCGAACCTGTTCAAGCACAGAGCTTAGTACCTGAGCGCACAAGGAAATATCATCATAACTGATTGATTCTTTCGCTACAATCTCACAACCTAACTGATACATCTCCTCAGGCTTACCGAAAGGAGATATTCTAAACACTCCACCTCTATAACAGAATTTCCCGTACCCAAACCTTTTTACTATTTCCGTCGTAAAGTCTTCCCTTACTTCGCCACTTGAAACCATAGGTAATCGCACTTCCTCAAAACCAAATACATCAAAAACCTTCATTATCTCAAACTCAAGATTTCTCATCTCTTTACCGTCTATCTTCTGCAACACAAAAAGTATTTTTGTCAAAGAGAAAAGGAATTAAAATTTTATCAGCTTTATTCGTATGAAAAAAACTTTCCTTCATGCTCCCTATAAAATCAAAGTAGAAGAAGTTCCAGAGCCAAAAATTTTAGAAGATGAAGACGCCATAATAAAAATTGTTGCAACATGTATATGCGGATCAGACCTGTGGCCATACAGAGGAATTGACCCCGTATCAGAACCTACACCGATGGGACACGAATATGTGGGAATAGTTGAAGAGGTTGGGAAAAAAGTAAGAAAAATAAAGCCAGGTCAATTTGTTGTTGGTTCGTTTTTCGCATCAGATAACACATGTGAAATTTGCAAGGCGGGATACCAAAGCGGATGCGTTCGCAAAGTTTTTATGGGAGATATAGGCATGCAAGCCGAATACGCACGAGTTCCACTCGCAGATGGAACTTTGGTAGCTCTTCAAGACATGCCACCAGATGATCTCATCCCAAGCTTGCTTACAGCGTCAGATGTTTTAGGAACTGCATGGTTTGCGGCAATCGCAGCGGATGTGAAACCTGGAAAATGGGTAGCAGTTGTGGGAGACGGAGCAGTAGGACTTCTTTCAATTCTCTCAGCAAAAATCATGGGAGCAGAAAGAATAATTCTTATGGGAAGTAGAAATCCAAAAAGGCAAGAACTTGCAAAAGAATTCGGAGCAACAGACACAATAAATGAAAGAGGAAAAGAAGCAATAGAAGCTGTAAAAGAAATAACTCATGGTTTGGGAGTTCACTCAGCAATTGAAGCTGTTGGAACTCAAGATGCCTTCACTATGGCTTTCAAAGTCACCCGCCCCGGAGGACATATCGGAGTTGTCGGGGTTTTACACGATGTTAAAATCCCGGGAGAAGAATTCTTTTTTTCACTTACACACATACACGGAGGACCAGCTCCCGTCAGAAGTTTCCTACCAGAACTTATTAAACTCATATTGGAGAGAAAAATCAATCCCGGAAAAGTTTTTGACCTCGTCTTACCGCTTGAAAAGGTTGCAGAAGGATACAAAGCTATGGATGAAAGAAGAGCAATCAAAGTACTCCTGAAACCATAAATCAATTTAAAGGATGGAAATAAAATAACAAAAACAAAATAAAAGAAGAACAGAGAATAAAAAGAGAAACAGAAAATAAAAGAAGAGCAATAGAGATGGATGATGTCCTCAAATGTAGCTTGCAAAACCTTATGCTCGTCGCTCATGAAAATGGGCTCGGAAGCGTATGGGTAGGTGCTTTCTATGAAGAAGAAATCTCAGAAATTCTGAAATTACCCCCAAATCTAAGACCGGTTGCAATAGTACCAGTTGGATATCCAGCTGAATTCCCTACACCTCCTCCACGGGTTTCAGAAAACCAAGCAGTTGTATTTGTTGACTGAAAAAGGCAAAAATAAAATCTTTTATATTAAAAAAAATAATTGAAGTGAAAGATTTTTTAGAAACCGGAATGGAGGAAATTGGAACCGGCTCGGAATTTATTGATTTCTCAGAAATCCCAAAATCAATTTCTCATCAACAAAAGCTTGTGAGATCGCCAACTTACGATGTTAATTTGAGACCTTTTATAATAATATGGGAATCAACTTTTGCGTGTGATCTTGCGTGCAAACATTGCAGAGCAAACTCAGAAATATTCCGCTCACCAGAAGAGCTACAAGAAGAAGAAGCAAAAGAATTATTAAATCAAATAAAGGGTTTTGGTTTTCCTCCTCCTATTTTTATAATAACAGGTGGAGATCCTTTCAAAAGAGATGATATTTTCTCCATAGCTGAATACGGAAAATTGATTGGTATTCCAGTTTCATTTTCTCCATCTGCTACACCTCTTTTCACAGATGACAAAATAGAACTCATGAAAAAAGTAGGAGTAAAGGCAGTTTCACTTTCGCTGGATGGTCCAGATGAAAAAACTCATGATGAATTCAGAGGAGTAGATGGAGTATTCAGAAGAACAATTGATATATGGGAAAAACTCAAAAAAGCCGGAATCAAGGTTCAAATAAATACAACCGTAACCCAGCTTAACAAAGAAAAAATCGCAGATATATTTGAAATAGTAGCAAAAATGAACCCTATGACATGGAGTCTGTTTTTCCTTGTGAAAGTTGGGAGAGCAGAAGACAAACTACAAATTTCACCACAAGAATATGAAGATGTCATGAATTTTTTATTTGATGCAGCAGAATTTGTTCATTGCAAAACAACAGAGGGTCACCACTACAAAAGAATTTTTATTCAGAGAACAAAATCAGAAAATGAATATAGAGAAAAGATAAAACTTGGTCTCTTATATTTTCAACTCAAAGAAAAACTTAATTTCATAGTAAAAAAACTTGATCTGAAAAAAAGACCGAGAAGAACTCCTATTAATGTGAATGCAGGAAAAGGTTTTATTTTTATCTCAAAAAAAGGAGATGTTTTCCCTTCCGGATTTTTACCTATGAAAGTCGGAAACGTAAGAGAGAAAAACGTAGTAAATATATATAGAGGGTCCGAAGTTTTGCAAAAACTCAGAGATACAAAGAATTTAAAAGGTAAATGTAGCATTTGCGAATTTAAGGAAGTTTGTGGAGGTTCAAGGTCAAGAGCATTTTCATACACAGGTGATCCATTTGAATCAGAACCTTTCTGTATATGGCAACCTTCACCAAGCTGAACTTCAATTTACAAATGACCTTTTTAGAGCTCTTCATTTTCAATAAATTCTTCATAACTTAAATTCGCACTTTTACTTATTAGATATTCGCATTCACTTTTTATGCCTAAAAGGTAATCTCTAATCTCCCTCATATATACTCTACTTCATGCAAAATAATCTTTCCAATATACGGTTTGAGAGCGGATTTCATAACTAAATCAACTTTTATTCCCAGTTTTTTAGAAATAAATTCTTCAATTTCTACAAAAGTGAAAAGATCCGGAACCTCTTCAAAATCCACCAAAATATCAATATCACTTGATTTTCTTTGCTTACCTTTTACATAAGAGCCAAAAATACCTATCTCTTTTACCTTGTATTTTTCTCGCAAAATCGGTTTTATCTCAACCAACTTTTTCTTTATCTCCTCTAATCTATTCATATCAACACAAATTAAATATCTTAATTCTTTTCTCACAATTTAACTAAAATTGAAAACAAATAATATAAAAAAAGAATTCAGCTATTCATTAATGGAAAATCCTGAACTTAAAATTGATAAAAGGGAGGGAGGAAAAGGAAGAAACAAATGATAGGTCTCACAAAACTTATAACGCAAAGAGAAAGTCCATCTGACAGGATAAGATATGGGGATGTGGATGGTAAAACTAAAACTCATAAGTTTGAAGATAATGGTGTATATAGACCAGTTGTTGTTTTCAATATAGCGTCAGCCTGCAATCTTGCGTGTCAGCACTGCTACTATTCTGCAAGGTATCAGCCCCTACCAGATGAACTTTCAACACAAGAAATTTTCGGTGTAATAGACGATCTTTCAGAGCTCCAAGTTCCGGTAGTTCTTGTGTCAGGAGGAGAACCTTTAATGAAAAAAGATATTTTCACAATACTTGAGTACTTTAATTTCAAAGGAATTGAAACAGCTCTCTCAACAAATGGAACTCTTATAAAACCGTGGAACATAGATAAAATAAAAAAATCAGGAATAGGATATGTTGGTATATCAATAGATGGTCCCGAAAACATTCACGATAATTTCAGAGGTAAAAAAGGAGCATTCAGGATGGCATCAGAAGCAATAGATATATGCACAGAAAACAATATAAGAACTTCTGTGAGACTAACTTTGACAAGACATAACAAAGACCATCTATTTGACATCATAGATTGGGCGGAAGAAAAAAAAGTAAATAGATTCTGCATATATCATCTTGTAGCAACCGGTAGAGGCAAAGACATAAAAGACGCCACTCTAACTCCGGAAGAAACAAGAGAGATTATAAAAAAAGTAATAGAAAAAGCAGAAAGATTGAGGATGGAAATACTCACAGTAGATAATCCAGCTGACGGAATTTTCATACTCGCAGAACTTATAAGGAGAGGAGAAATTGAGAAAGCAAAAAAAGTATTCAAAATGCTAAAAAGCCAAAAGGGGGACGGAACAGGAAAAAGAATAGCTGTTATAGCCCATAACGGAAATGTCCATCTCTCACAATTTTGGCTCACAGAAAAAATAGGAAATGTCAGAGAAGAAAAATTTTCAAGAATATGGAACGACAATTCCAATCCAATACTAAAATACTTGCGTGAGAAAGTAAGGGAAGAGCTTGAAGGAAAATGTGGAGTATGTCCTGTAAAAGATTTGTGCGGAGGTTTCAGACCGAGAGCATACGCATATACAGAAAAAATAAATTCATCTGACCCGCTATGCTACATAAATCAAGATGATATGAAAACAATAACAGAATTCATAAGAAGAGAAATAGGAGAAGAAGAAAAAGGAATAGAAGAAGAAAAATTATTACAAGAAAAAAGAGCAAATTAAGCAAGTAAGAAAGGGAAAAATTTTCAGTTATGTGTGGAATAGTAGGAATATATGGAACACAAGAAGCTGTAAGATATACGCTTTTAGGGCTTCACGCTCTTCAACATAGGGGACAGGAAGGTGTAGGAGTAGCATGGGTAGATGGTGATAAAATTCACACCGAAAAATCTTTGGGATTAGTTTCAGATTTTGCAAGGAAAATAAAGTATCCACGAGAAAGTCAGATAGCCGTTGGACATCTCCGATACTCAACATCAGGCAAAGCTGATATTATGAATATCCAACCAGTAGTTATTAATGGATTTGAAATAAAAACTGCAATATGTCATAATGGGAACTTTGTTAATTTCTTCTCTCTGAGAAAATCTCTTGAAGAAAATGGAGCTGTTTTCACAACAGATATGGATACAGAAGTTCTCGCACATCTTATAATGGGAGCAAAAGGAGATTTTCTAACTCGCTTGCTCTTTGCTCTCGGAAAAGTAAAGGGAGCTTACTCACTCGTTATCATGACTCCTGATTCGCTTTACGGTATAAGAGA
>Ga0079995_1050614_pt1 | contig 10973 bp, 10 predicted proteins | sample FaiFalFF_MnMetaG_2_FD_69198 | JGI IMG/M metagenome (GOLD analysis project Ga0079995, IMG submission 69198) | Freshwater microbial communities from Yellowstone National Park, Wyoming, USA - Fairy Falls C (FF_Mn_C) (SPADES assembly) (version 4) | ecosystem: Environmental > Aquatic > Freshwater >... | reverse complement strand
TGGCACGGCTGAAATGGCTGAGCGAGCGATTAGGCATTCCGTATGCGCGAGGCGCGATGAAACCACGACGCGACATGCTCCGACGCGCCCTCCAGATGCTGAATGTGCCCCCTGAACATGCCGCCATCGCAGGCGACCAACTCTTCACGGACATCTGGGGCGGCAATCGGCTCGGACTCTACACCATCTGGGTGCATCCGATGCACCCACGCGAGTTTATCGGCACCAAAATCAGCCGGATGGTGGAGCGATGGATTCTGCGCCAGATCGAACCCTATCGACAACAAATGTAGGGGCAGACCTCCGTGTCTGCCCTCTGCCCGATGCCGAGACGCAGCTGGTGGGCGTGCTGGGCTATCCGGTGCGCCATTCGCTGTCGCCCGTGATGCACAACGCCGCCTTCCGCCACCTGGGGCTGAACTGGGTCTATCTGGCATTTGAGGTGCCGCCCCCCTCGCTGCCCGATGCGCTGCGCGGGATGCGCGCACTGGGTATTCGGGGGCTGAACCTGACCATCCCGCACAAGGAGGCAGCCGTGCCCCTTATGGACACGCTGACGCCAGACGCGCAAGCCATCGGCGCCGTGAACACACTCTATTGGCATCAAGGGCAACTCGTGGGCGACAACACCGATGCGGCAGGCTTCCTGCGCGCATTGCAGGCAGCGGGTTGGCAACCGGGTGGACAGGCGTTGGTGCTGGGTGCAGGCGGCTCGGCGCGCGCCGTCGTCTACGCCCTCAAAAAAGCCGGTTGCCGTGTCGCCATCGCCAATCGCACCTTGGCACGCGCCCAGCTGCTTCAGCAGGCATTCGGCACCGAGCAGGTGCTACCGTTGGAATCCCAGGCGTTGCGCCCGCTGATGCCCACCGTGCAGCTGGTGGTGAACTGCACCTCGCTGGGGATGGAACCCGCATCCGACGCGATGCCCCCCGTGCCGCTCGACGCACTCCCCCGCGACGCGTGGGTCTGCGATTTGGTCTACCGTCCCGTGCAAACGCGCCTGCTGCAAACGGCGCATCAGCTGGGCTTGCGCACCGTCGACGGGCTGGGCATGCTGGTGCATCAAGGCGCCCTCGCCTTCGAACACTGGACCGGTCAACCCGCCCCTATCGAAGTAATGGAGCAAGCCATCAGGTAGTTGCCCCTACACCCATGCAGGACGCTTGCCGGGGAACGGGAGGGAACTCGATAATGTTCCAGAGAGGTGAGGTTGTTTTGGTTCGCTATCCTTTCTTCTTATCCCATGCGGATATCCCAATCATAGGGAATTTCGGGTGTGTCATAAGGTAGGCGGAACTCGTCGGGTTGCTCCCGATTGTACGGCTCTGTCGGGAAATTAATCAAGAGCGACGGCTCCACCCCAATCGTTTTATAGCCATGCGCCACCTGCGGTGGAATGACCAGCAGAATGGGGTTCTGTTCGCCCATAAAAAACTCGTTAATCAACCCGTAAGTAGGGGAATCGGGACGGCGGTCATACAACGCTGCTTTAATCATGCCCTTCACCACCACCCAGTAGTCGGTCTGCTTTTCGTGCCAATGCCATGCGCGGATGACGCCGGGATAGTTGAGCGACACATAGGCTTGCCCGAACTTCTGGAAGATAGGGTCATCGGCGCGCAGCATCTCCATTAGGAAGCCACGCTCATCCACATGGGGCGTCAATCGCTTAATCTGCACACCCACAATCAAGGGCTTTTCGGCTGTCATATTGCCATCATACCTCACTTTGTGCGCCGCCAAGATGGGGACGGAAAGCGCATAGCCACTGACCTTGGCAGATGGCTTCACCCCACATCCCTTCACCTACCTGCTGGAAGGTCTCCAAGGCACATTCGTACTCTTCCTGAACGCCGCGCCCATGGTCTAAGCGCACATAGTAGCGCAGGTTTTCAGGAGCATAGTCATACCAGTAGGGAACGGTCTCACCTGTGTGAATATCAATTGCATAGCGTGCCACTACATACACATAGGGAAAGGTCTGCATCGGGGCACGGAAGCGATTGCGGTGCTGCCACAGCCCATAGCCCGTCACGATGCCAACAAGCAGCGCGCCGAGAGCAGTCACTGCCAACGCGATGCCGAACGCCAGCATCAGGGGCGACTCGCCACGACCCAGGAACTGCGCAGTGCCCATTAGACCCAGCGCAACCGTCAGGAAGCCACCCAGCCCCAGCAACAGAAAGCCTATCAGGAGCAGTCGACTCATCCACTCCTGCTTGTCCTGTCGCATCGCATATCTCCCCTACTGGTAAGATTTTTTCAATCATCTGCTCTTTTCCTGCTTTAAAAAACCAGCGGGGAGTGTCCCGCACTCCCCGCCTTCGGTCGCTCCGTCTTCAGACTGCCTTACTTCGGGACGACATTCCGCGCCTGCAAGCCCTTCGGTCCCTGAACAACCTCGAACTCGACTGGCTGCCCCTCGTACAGCGTCCTGTGCCCCTGCATGTTGATAGCGGTGTGGTGCACAAAGACTTCACGACCGTCGTCGGCTACGAGAAAGCCGTAGCCCTTCTGGTCGTTGAACCACTTAACTTTGCCCGTAATCATCACTAACCTCCTTCCGGGTACAGATGGACGGGTGACCACCTGCCCCGCTTGTGATACAAAGGAATTATACCCAATGGACCACGCGATTCCTGCTTTTTCAACGCCGATCCGGGGTTTTTGCAGGAATTGCAAGCCCGCAAGCGAAACGAAACAGTGTGATGAGCAGACCAATCGGCAATCGAACGGGTCAACAAGGGCGTACATCCTGCTGGGTACTGGGCGGACTGGGCTGCCTGGGACTACTCATTCTGGCGTTTGTCGGTCTCTATCTGCTGGGACGCGCATTGCAACAGAGCTTCAGTAGCACCTTCCAGCAAGCCCAGCAGATGGAGATGAAGGTCGAACCGCGCCTGAAATCGCTCTATCAAGCCATTCAGCGGTATGCGAGCGACCACAACGGCAAATATCCTCCTAATCTGCAGGCGCTCACGCCCAAATATATCGCCCCGGAGGCGCTGCAGCCCATCCCTATCGATGAAAAAACCCAAGTCAAAATCCTCTACAAGCCGCCCAAGCCCACCGATCCGGGGGATGTCATCATCTTGGAGCATCAGCCGCCTATCGTCTTCCGAATCAAAATGTTCGGCGAGTCGGTCGAGACCCATATCACGCTGCAGGTTCAGAAGGATGGGCGCATCGTGCAGTTTCAGGAGAGTGTCAGCTCGTCGGGTCAGCGCCGTGTGCGTCAGCGTATCCGCCCTGCCACACCGTAAGCCGAGATGCGCAAGCGAATCGGCATCCTGTGCGGGCTGGGATTATGGAGCGTGCTGATGGCGCAACCGCTTGAGCCAAGCGTGCCCATCGAGAGCGTGCAGGATTGCTGGGCGCCCGTGCCCCAGGAGCCGGTGCTGGTGCCGCCACCGAAAATTCGGTGGCGCGGTGAGGGAAACCCCTTTATCCTGCCCGCTGACCAGAAAGTGCCGATAGCGATGGAGGACGAATCGTATCGTCTCGCTGCGGAGGCACTTGCACGGGAATTGGCGCGCTATGGGCTGACCGCCACGATTGCGTTGGGAGAATGGCAGGCGGCGCGTGGCATCTTTCTGGGCGGTAGCCGCGCGCTCCAGCGGCAGTTCCCCGTGCCTGACCGACCGGGCGCGTATATGCTCAAAGTGGAGCCAGAGCGGGTGTTGCTCATCGGGCGATTCGCGGAGGGCGTCTTCTACGGCGTCCAAACCCTGATGCAGCTCCTGCAGCCCGCTCCCAACCGCCTCCAGATCGACCCGCTTACTCTCATCGACTACCCCGATATGCTATTTCGGGGCGTGCATCTGTTCGGAGGCACGCAGCCGGAGTTCCATCGTCGCCTCATCGGCAATCTGGTGGGGCATCTCAAGTTCAACAAATTGGTGGTGGAGTGCGGCTACAGCCAGTGGGATGCCATCAAGCCCGCTTGGGTGGAGTTCTCGGTGCCGAAGGCGAACCTGCGCGAAATCGTCGCACTGGCACAGGCGCACTATCTGGAACCCATCCCGCTGCTGCAATCGCTGGGGCATATGTCTTGGGTGTTTCGCAACAATGCCAATGTGGAGCTGGCAGAAGACCCCGAAACGCCGTGGGCGATTTGCCCCCGACGCGAGGCATCGAAGCGGTTGCTGCAACGGCTGTTCGATGAGGTGCTGGAGATTTTTCCGCGCCGCGCCTTCCATCTCGGATTAGATGAGATTACGCTGCGGGGACGATTCCCGTACAGCCCTGAATGTCAGGGGGCGACCGTCGCGCAGCTGTTCAGCGAACATTTTCGCTGGCTGGTGGGCGAGCTGCAGGCGCGTGGGGTGCAGGAGGTGATGCTCTGGAGCGATATGCTGTTGAGCCGTGAGGAGGCGCACGATGGCGCCGCCAACGCCGCCGATGCCGACGCCGCACGCTTCACACGCGAACAGGTGCTGAACGCTGTTCGGGAGGCAGCGCGCAACGAGGGGCAAGCCCCCCTCCTCCTGCGGCTGTGCGACTGGCACTACACGCCCACCGAACATTATCGCAGCCTTGAGGTGCTGCGCCGCGCCGGCTTCCAACACCTGATTGCGACCACATGGTACAACCCACGCAATATCTACACTTTCGCGCAAGCGGCACGCCAGCAACGCATCGACGGCTTGTTGCAAAGCACTTGGGCAGGCTACTCGCTCACCGAGAAGAGCCTGCGCGACGCCCCAGAGCAGTTTATCGCCTATGTGTTGGCGGCTATCTATGCATGGAACGGCAACGCGCCACCGCCTGACCAGCTCCCCTTCGATGCGGAGTGGTTCTTCTACGAGCGCTACAGGCGCGAGCAGCTGCCTTTGCAGCCCCAGTCGGGCTTTCTGGTCGATCTGCGCCCGATTTACAACCTACGCTTGAGCGAGCTGGCACCGTCGCTGTCTGCGCCACTCCCCACGGGGCGGGCACGCCTGCAGGGGTATCTGTTCCAGCTGGCTGACTCGCCCGAATCGCCGAACGCGCTGATGTTGAGCAGCACGCAGGCACCGGGCGAGCCGTCACGCTACCCACGCGAGGTGGTCATTCCGCTGGCGCAGCGGGGGCAGGTGCAGACCCTTTGCCTGTTGCACACCACGGGCTGGCAAGCGGAGCGCAACGCGGAGGTGGCACGCTATGTGCTGGAGTATGCCGATGGCACGCAAGCGGAGCTGCCCCTGCTCTACGGCGTGCATGTGCGGGCATGGAACGACGCAGGCGCCGCCATCGAGTCGCCGCCTATCTGGAGCCAGCCGACCGCTGACGGACAGCGGGTGCGCCTCCGCCTGCTGCGCTGGCACAATCCCCATCCCGACAAAGCGGTGCGCGCCCTCCGCCTGTCCACCACCCACCCCACGGCAGGCTATATGCTGCTGGGCTTGAGCGCAATCGGAAGCAACCCCCATCCGCGCTGAACAAACTCGCGCGGCAAATCCCTTCCCTCCCAACCCCTGCGGATGTTCGAAAATCAAGGACAGTAGCATGGCATGGATGCTAATCGCGCCACAGGGTTTGCAGCGGCGACGCCCACAGCCCCTCGCCGAACGGAACCTGCGTCGCGCCCAGATAGAACACGACGCCCCCTGCCCAACGCTCGCCTACCCACGCGCGAAACGCGCGCAAGTGGCGAAAGTCGCTCGTTTGCACCGTCGCCGACGCCTTCACCTCAACGCCGAACAGCCTGCCCGCTGGGTCTTCCAACACGAAGTCCACCTCCTGCCCTTTTGCCGTGCGCAGATGGTACAACTGGTAGGTTTCTGGGGCGCAGGCAATCTGCTTCAACAGCTCCATGCCGACGAAGTTTTCCAGCATGCGCCCGCGCAGCAGGTCGTCTTCGGCGAGGCGCGTCTCCGTGTAGTTCAGCAGCGCCAGCGCAAGCCCCGTATCGTTGAGCATCACTTTGGGAGACTTGAGCAACCGCTGACTAATGTTCGCATACCAGGGTGGGACGCGCACGACCACCATCAGCGTCTCTAACAGCGTGAAGTACCGTTGCAGGGTGGAGTGCGGGATTCCCGACTCGCGTGAGAGGTTGGCGAGGTTCAGTATCTGGCAGGTCTGCGCCGCCAGCAGACGCAGCAGGCGCGCCATATCGGCGGCGCGCTCTATGTCAGCGAGTATCTGCACATCGCGCGTTAGGAGGGTGTCGGCATAGTCGCGGAGCCAGAGCTGACGCCGACGCGGGTCTGCGATGGCGACGGCATCTGGGTAGCCGCCTCGCGCCACCCGCGCCCAGATGTCGCGCAACGGCTCGTAGGTCGCCATCTGGAACGCACCTGTGAAGGCTCGCGTCAGCCAGTGCGGTTGCGTGCCCTCCAATTCGCCTTGTGAGAAGGGGTACAGCGTTAGGGTCGCCATGCGCCCCACCAGCGCATCCGCCATGCGCGGCAGCGTGAGCGGGTTCGCGGAGCCTGTCAGCAGGAACATCCCCGCCTGACGCTCGGCGTCGATGCGTCGCTTGAGCGGCAGCAACAGTTCAGGCGCGCGCTGCACTTCGTCCACTACCGCGCCGAGCGGCAGGTTGTCCACGAAGCCCTGCGGGTCGGCTTGCGCCGCTTGAAGAGTCTCAAGGGTATCCAGCGTGTAGTAGGCGCGCAGCACGCCTGCGTTGATGAGCTGCTGCGCCAAAGTTGTCTTGCCCACCTGTCGCGCCCCGTTCAAAAACACCACAGGCGCAATCGCAAGCCGTTCCAGAACCCGTTCCGTGAGATGGCGAGCTATCATCATGGGTGAATTTTACCCACGCGATGGGTAATTTTCACCCACTCAAGCATTCTCTCTTCGGAATCCCCACAGCGGCGGGCGCGTCCAGAGCCACTCAACCTCCAGCCAGAAAGAGGTGCTACTCAGAAGGAAACTCCCTTGCAAGGCGAAGCGCTTCGTTCATCAGACGGGGAGTGAGGTAGAAGCCTACTGCTTGAAGCTCCTCCAGAACCGCTCGGACACTCTCAAGGTAGCCCTCGCGCTTTGCACGCACGATCACGCCTATAGTCCCAATCACGGACACGCCCAGTCGTTGTGCCCACAGTCTCCCTTTCCTATCGTCGATAATCAAAAGATGCTCCGTTTCCGAAGCTAAGGCGATTGCTTCCGCCTCGCCCGCGTCGACGACTGAGTACAACAGCCGAAGCAGGGACTTGTTTTGTGGCGCTTGCACCTGAAGCCAATCCGCCTGAATGTTAGTCTCTTGTGCAACGGCAGGCGGGATAAGCACCGCCCCGAAGAGTTGGGGAAGCAGGTTCAGGCGCTCAATACGGCTTAGGCTAATCAGGCAAGCGCTGTCACTCACCGCTGGCGCGTTCACCGTTCAACCTCTTCCCGTAGCTCTTCAGGCGAGTAGGCAAAGGCGGGCGCGCCGTACTTGCCCAGCAATTCCATAAAGGCAGGTTTCGAGTAGCCTGCCAGCTGCGCAGCTTGCCCCAGCGAGAGCCTGCCCATCTCGTAGAGCTTAATTGCCAGCAGCAGACGCGCCTCTTCAGCGTCTATCTCCGTCGGTAGTTCCACGACAAGCGTTGTCATCGCCCTGTATTATATCTCACGCCAGCCCCTGTCTTCTCGGCGTCTCCCCCAGCGACGGGCGCGTTCACTGCAAGCCGACCTTGAGCCAGAAACCCTCAGGCTCACCCTCGCCCTGCTCCAAGTCGTCCAACACGCTTCTTATCGCCAATTGCTGTTTGGACTGGCTCCCCCACTCTTGCCGCACCACGCCCTGCCCGCCTTGGGCACCTTGCTCTATCGCCTCCAGACCCTTCCCGAAGCCCGCTGGTCGGATCGAGCAGGTGTTTGGGCGTGTGCAGCGTGCGGATGGGAGTTATATGGGCTGTCGGCGTGTGGCGGATGTGCGGGTTCGGGTATGGGGTTCGTTGGTGTTGTGGAAGGGGGTGCCGTATTTGCGTGTGCGGGTGGTGGTATTTTTTTGTTGTGTGTGGGGTGTGGTGGTTGTGTGGTGTGGGGTTGGGAGGGGAATTTTCGAACACCCTCAGGGGGGCTTGAAACAGTCTCGTAAAGCATGGTATAATGCATTGGTTAGGGTGAGTCGAGATGGAGCACAAGTTAGCCAATCTATACTGCGGGCGTATCGTACGCTATTACAACAGAGGGAAATCAGGCGAGAGAGGCCGCGGGTACGGTTGGATCGAGAAGCGATTAGATCCATCCACTTTCTTGGAACTTAAGCGTTCAGAAGTATGGTTTCATATTTCTATTTTCAAAAAACATTTCCCTAATCTCGCAACTGCGCTGGACTCCAATCCTAACGCTCTGTCAGACATGCTATTTTGGTTTTTCATCGGGGTTCAGGATGGCGAAAGTGGGCGCAGAGAGTATGTGGAAGAGATATACACGGATAGGAGAGAAATACCTTTCCAAGATGATGAAATCGTGTTAGAAATAAAAAAGCGTTTCGAATCTATTGTTCAAGAAACAGAAACCACAACCCCAACGCCAGAAGCCGTAATTGCAGCCATTCAAAAACTAGAGCAAACCCAAAATCCAGACAAGATAGCAGAATTACTAATGGAACTTAAGAGAATCCACGACCAGACACATTTCCATTTCACAGATGAGCAAAAACGCATAATCGATACCAAAATCAAAAGAATTCGACAAATCAAACATCCAACCTACCAAGAAATTGTCAAGAAAGCATCGCAAATGCTTGAACATGAAAGATTTAAAACAACATTCGCAGATGAGATTTTGCTTCTTGCTCCTGACTTATTGTTGTCCAGCAATGATTTACGCGAAAGGGTACTCTCCTACGCTTCGCTTGACGGGGTCTTGCGTTTTGTGGATTTTGTTTCGCAAAACGGGATGCCTTCAGTGGTGGAGGACTTGGTTCGTCAGCAGATACAGTTAGGGCGTTTGAGGGACATCTGGAGCAAGTGGCGTCTTTCGCATGAGTTTTTGGTACAACCTTTTGTGGAGCGGTTGTCGCAAACAGAGGCATCAGAGGAGCGCCAGTGGCTGATTGACAGACTGCTTGAAATTGATAGTTGGATGGTTTTACACGAACCGGGGTTACGCCAACTGGCGTTCCAGATTGCCGACTGTAGGATACTACTTAACAGCATTAATCAATTAGTAGCTTCCGATGATCAAAATAGCATTATTATACCAATTTTAGAAGATGTCGAACGATACCTGCTGGATCACTTTGCGCAAGACTTAGAAAGTGCCTGGGAGCTGATTCCGAATGTGGAACAGTTCGTGGAATATCGAGGCTTCCTTTGGGGAGTTGCTCCTGACCGAGTGAAATTGGAAATTCTGAAGAAGAGATATCCAAAGTTCTTTTGTTTATTGGAAATGTGTGAAAATTTAAGGCACAATAAAGGTATTATATTCCAGGATCTTTGTTCAATTGTGGAGCAATTCACTGAATGCGATACGCGCTGGGTGTTGCAGTTCATCGCGGACAAGCGTGAGCATGAAAACGAACACGAGCAAGCAACAACATATACAGCAAGAGCAGTGATACTGGGCGAGGTAGACGACAAGGATTTCCTATATAGGAATAGAAAATACTACGTAGCAAGAGTTGCAGAGAAAGCAGCCATAACTTACTATCGCGAATTGGGGTTTGAAGTCGAGGACCTCTCAATTGTACCTGTTTGCCCCGGTAACGCCTCGGATGATAGATGGAAGTTTGCAGACTTGGAATTACAACGAGACAACAATAAGCACTATATCGATGTTAAAAGTGCGATATTAATGGATGGTATGTATTATTCCGATCTATTTATAAAAAAATTCAAGAGTCATAATGAAAGGTCAGTTAGTTACCTAGGTATTGTTTCTAAGGTGAATCGCCATTGTGTACGCGGCGGTCAGAAATACCAGCGATTCACCCCATGCCAAAGGTGTGATAGTGCTTGTGTAGTTAAAGCTAAAACTATAGTGTTAGGAGAAATTAATAAAAACATTATAGATAAGATTAAATCTTACTGTGATTCAAATGGTTTAATTTTCGAGATTTGCAAGGATTTGATAGAAGGAAATCACCTACCTATTTATTTTTTTGACCATAACAGAATTTTTTATATAGATATTATTGATTTAATCAAAGAAATTAAAAAATTGGAAGAAAGTGAAATTCCAGATTGGGACGATACAACGATCGCTCTGTCATTCTACAGGACTAACCCCATTGGTATGTTCTTGATGGCAAGACGCCGTCTACCTGAAGACTGGAACCGACACTTAGATACATGGGCGAGGGAATTCGTCAACCTGATTCAGTGCATCCCTGCCAAAGGGATGATAAGGCTACCTTTCGTCTTTTTTGCAATCCTGATTCATTTTTTGCGTGTGGTATCCCGACAGGTATCCGATGAAAAGTACGACCCAGAAGAGTATTTGAAACTCCTCAGCGTTGGAGAATACACCTTAGGAATATGTGACCCTCTCGACATCCTCACTAACTTTGTGGAAAACATAGTGAAGCCTCTATGGCAGTCTCGGTCTCAGATTGAGAAATTCAGGATTTTCAAGCTAAAAGGTCCTCAGTGGCTTCAGGCAACTCGCAGTACCACATCCGAGGATGCTGAATGGGTCACTTTAGTTGCTTGGTGTGAAGGTTGTGGGTATTTCCCATTGGTTTACGGCAGGAATCCGACCTGCACATCCTGCGGTCGACTAATTTGTATGAGATACAGATACAAAAATTTCAATGATGATATATGTAATTGTGAGAGTTGTTGTTATGCATGTAGCCAAAATTGCAAGTTGAATAGACTATGCCTGCAATGTCGTAGGAAGCGTGGCAACCGCGCCCCTATCAAGCGATGAACCCAAGGGGCACACCCTCATATTAGAGTAAAATAAGGTGCGATGCGAATCACGCTGCGAGCGAACCGAGCCAGCTACAGCCAGACACCCATCTGGATGGCAGTCGAGAAACGGCTGCCCGCGGAGCCGTTCGTCCTAACAGGCGCAGGTGAACCCGTGCCTGCCCAACTGGTGGAGCGAGA
>Ga0079995_1051725_pt2 | contig 10974 bp, 8 predicted proteins | sample FaiFalFF_MnMetaG_2_FD_69198 | JGI IMG/M metagenome (GOLD analysis project Ga0079995, IMG submission 69198) | Freshwater microbial communities from Yellowstone National Park, Wyoming, USA - Fairy Falls C (FF_Mn_C) (SPADES assembly) (version 4) | ecosystem: Environmental > Aquatic > Freshwater >... | reverse complement strand
CCTTTCCGCATCCTGATCCTCAAGAACCTCCTCATAGCCCCCCCACCCGCCTCATCTCCTATCTTAGAACATCTTTTAGCCAATGATGTCCTCGCAGCCACTGAGTTCCTGCCTAAATTCACCACGGCTAACCTGTACGCCCTATTGGAGGAGGTAGTGCGCTCATATCGTGAGGAGAATCGGACCCTTTTCCTGACCGACCTTCAATATGTGGTGGAGCTAGTAGCTCGTAATGCGCCGCCTCTTGTTGTTCTACCCTACCGCCACATTAAGCACTTCCTTTTGGATGAAGCCCAAGATACGAGCCTCCTCCAATGGACCGTGATAGAGCCGCTTATAGAGGAGCTGCTGGGAAACGGTTATCGCGTGCACGTCGTGGGAGACCCGAAACAAAGCATCTATTCCTGGCGCGGGGCCGAACTCTCCTACTTCTTGGAGCTCCAAAGCAAAGGACAAAAGCTCTTTCTCTCTCACAACTACCGAAGCAAAAGGCGGATTATCTTCTTCAATAATCTGTTTTATCAGCGCGTGCTGAACTATCTAAAAGCCCAGGTTTCCAAGGCCTCACCTAAGAAAGATTCCCATAAGATTGAGGCATCAAACTATCTCATTGACATATACACCCACCATCAGCAGAAGCGGCCCCGATTAGAGCCTTTGGGCCGTGCCCGTTATAAGTCCTCAGAAAGGCGATTCTTTTCCCTTTTTCGTGTGCGAGGCTATACCCATGAAGCGGAGCTTGCCCGGTCCCTCAGGCGTGCCCTTGAGATTTTGAGGCGGCGGGGCATACCCCCCCACGAAACGGCTTTCTTGGTGCGTAAAAACGAGGAGATCGGTCGCTTACGGCAGCTGCTTCCGGGATATGCCCTGCAAATTACTTCCCATACTTTGGGGGAGGTGCCTTCGCTCTATGCGACGATGGAGCTACTTGCCCTTCTTCAAAGTGACCCTTCTGCTTTGGAGGCTTCTCCCCCGCCCACCAGTAGGCTATTTCTTGAGCAGGTCGGACTTTTCCCACTCCTGAAGGACACGCTTTTCATCTCTCACTGGCCAGATACACCTCTGGACTGGTGGAAAGCTTTCTATGCCCTCACTCAGGGCGTCCGTCGGCATTTACCTTCTGAGGGCCTTTTCTGGGAGGCCTTCTTAGACCACCTTTGGAACTTCCTGGAGAAACAGGTCGCTCCCACTCTCTCCCTCATCCTTACCTGGTGGGAAGAAAAAGGCCATGAGATAGCTGTGGATATCCCCCTCAGCCCGAATACTTATCCTGTGCTCACCATCCACAAAGCCAAGGGTTTGGCCTGGCAGGCCGTCATCATCCCGTATGCGGACTGGGGGTTATTTAAGTACAAAGCCGAGGCGCAATGGTATTCTCTTCACAAAATTCTCTCGCTTCTCCCCCTTTCACCCACCGAAAAGTCTGCGGTGATTGAGTTCGTAGATAGTCTGGTAAAACTCCCCTCTTCATCGGGCGTTAGGTATCATTCTGAGCTCCCCCTCAAAGTCAAGAGCACCGACAAACGCCTTAGCCCGCTCTATGCAGAAAGTTTGAAGAACGTCGTCTTAGAAAACCTTAATCTGCACTATGTGGCTACTACACGTCCAAGGCAAGCCTTGTTTATCTATTACAAAGTCCAGACAAAGGATAGGCCTTCTTCCTTTCCTCTGAAGTGGAACGAACTGCATAAAAACCTGCAGGAGAGGCTCTTATGAGTAAGACGACCCCCGTGGCGCCCTCAGGTTGGAAGGGGGTGTTGTTAGCTTTGGGGATTGTATTTGGGGATATTGGCACATCGGTGTTGTATGCATTAGATGCGTTATGTCGGGATGTCCCTATTGAGAAAACGATAGTTTTAGGGGGCTTATCGTCTATTTTTTGGGCTCTTACGCTGATCGTAACGACGAAATATGTATTTTTTGTTCTGCGAGCGGATAATCACGGGGAGGGGGGAGTCTTTGCCTTGTATGCGCTTTTACGGCGGTATGCGCCGCGCCTGGTGGGGCTTGTGGTGATAGGGGGGGCAATGAGTTTTTCGGACTCTATTTTCACTCCGGCTATTTCTGTAACTTCGGCGATAGAGGGTTTGGAGCTGCACCTCCCAGGCCTTAAGATACTGCCCATTGTGATTGTCATTATCACGGCATTATTTTTTATTCAGCAGTTTGGGACGGAATGGGTGGGGCAAGCGTTTGGACCAATCACACTGCTGTGGTTTATTTTTATTGGAGGGGTCGGTTTGTATCGTATTTTAGAGTATCCGTTGGTGCTGGAAGCGCTAAATCCTGTGTATGCATTTCAATTTTTGTCCAAACATCCGAGAGGTGTGCTACTTTTGGGGGCGGTATTTTTGACGATTACGGGGGTGGAGGCGTTGTATGCGGACATGGGACATGTAGGGCGGGGTTCTATTCGGAAGGCCTGGTTGATTGTGAAGCCGGCGCTGCTATTGTCGTACTTTGGGCAGGGGGCTTGGCTTTTGACCTATAAGGAGGGGGCCCTTCTGGGGCCTGCGGAAAAGCCATTTTATGCGATGCTCCCACCGGGTTGGCTCATTCCAGCCGTAATTATCGCTACGGCCGCTACCATCATTGCCAGCCAAGCTACTATCAGCAGTGCTTATACTATTTTTACCGAGGCTAATCGGCTGGGGTTCTGGCCCCGAATGCGTATTCTCTATCCCGCTACGACCCGCTCTCAGATGTATGTGCCGTTTATCAACTGGCTCCTATGGGGCATTACCCTGGTGATTATTCTGAGCATGCAGCGCTCCAGCGCTATGGAAGCCGCTTATGGCCTCTCCATCAATATCGCTATCCTCGTAACCTCCACCCTCTCTATCTTTTACTTTCGCTTTTACAAGCGCCATCAGAATGGCTGGGGCATCTCATTCCTGTTTGGGGCTGTTTTTCTGCCCATAGAACTGCTTTTTCTCTATTCTAACCTGCATAAAGTTCCTGAGGGCGGCTGGATAGCTCTTTTGCTGGGGGGCAGTGTGGCTACGGTGATGACGATTTGGCTTTTAGGGGAGCGTATAAAGAGTCGTTTTGCAGACTGGGTGGATTTTGAGCCGTATTTGGAAAAGATAAATGCTATTCGTCAGGATGAGGCCATCCCATATTACGCCTCTCATTTGGCGTGCTTAACTACCAGCCCTACCCCGCACAAAATAGAACATCGCCTCTTATACGCTCTGACCCAGCGCCAACCCAAGCGCTGCGTAACTTACTGGTTCCTTCATATCCATCTTAGCGAAAAGCCCTTTGAAGCGACCTACGACCTTCACACTTATGTAAAAGGGCATATCTATCGGGTGGACTTTTATGTAGGATATAAGTTGCAGCCCCAATTGAATCTCCTTCTACGGCAGGTAGTGGAGCATTTAGTCCAAAGCGGTGAAGTGGATATTCGGAGTCCATATCCCAGCCTTCGGCAGCGCAACCAGCCGGGAGACTTTAAGTTTTTCTTCGTACGGCGCATCATCAATAATGATGCTCGATTTACTCCGACCATGCGCTTTTTCCTTCAGCTTTATAACTTCATAGATAAGCTCTCTTTACCTGTTGAAAGTGCTTATGGCTTAGAGGTAGCCAGTGTAGCTAAGGAGGTTGTACCGCTCACAACACCCCACATTCCGCCAGAGCTCAAGCTCACTCCTCGTAAAAGCAGCTCCTAAAAGGTCAGCTGCCCTGGCCCTTTTGTTTGGATTTATTACTTATTTTTGTCTAAGTGCTGACCTATGAGGGGTGTTTTCGTGTTATTGTCTATTGGGCAGTCCTATGAGCTACTATGGTCTACACGAATACTTACCTTAGCAGCAGGAGCTATAAAGGCGGCCCTTAAGAGGCTCAGAGCGATGGAGCGCTGGATGTGGATAGGGCTATGGTTGAGTTTGCTATTTGGGCAGCCCCGGCTAAAAACTATCGCAGGGACTTATCTAAGGCCCGTGGGTGGGGATGTGCCGCCCCCACCCCCACTCACCTTCCCTAAGCTAAACGAAAACCCCGAAAAACCTTTTTTCCACGCTAAAACTCTCCGCCTCATCCGACGCGCCGAAGCCAACGAAGACCTGCACACCTTAGATACCTTGCTCTCTACCTATATTCGCCAGTTCCGCATAGCTAACTTTCGGGATACCCTTTCATTGAACCTGCTATGGCGATGGGCTCAGGTACGAGAAGCCTTAGGAGATACAGCTTTGAGCCTGTATCTCTATGAATTGTGCCTGAAAAACATGCATCAGGCCCCCTCAGAAATCCGATTAGCGTATAAGCGCCTCCAAGAACGTTGGCGCAGTGAGTGGGTACCCTTGGAGTATTATAAAAAAATAGTCCGCCTGCGTCAAAAGATAGATACCCTCTCCCCTCCGAAAGGCGTGCTGCTGAGTTTAGGGCCGCACATTAATTCTCCTTATCCGGATTATGCGCCGTATATGCATCCCTCTGGGCAGGTATTGATTTTTACCTCTCGGCGGGAGCAGGTTTTGACAGCGTTGGACCCCGATCAGCTGCGTAATGAGGACCTTTATTATGCTCAAAGGGACTTTGTACGGGGGGGATTTCGTCCTGCGGAAAAGTTTCGGGATATCATTAATAGCCCTTACAATGAGGGGTCTGCCTGCCTGAATAGCGATGGGACGATGTTAATATTTGCCCGATGTGATGCTCCCGATGGCTTGGGTTCGTGTGATCTTTATGTGTCTTATTATGAGGGGGGACGCTGGCAAAAACCCATCAACCTTGGTCCTGAAGTGAATAGCCCTGCATGGGACTCTCACCCTTTTTTAGTGGGGGATAGCCTGTTATTTTTTGCGTCTAATCGGCCCTCGGGTTTTGGGCAATCGGATATTTATGTGTCTCGTCGCTTGCCTGATGGTCGCTGGAGTAAGGCCCAAAACTTAGGCCCCACCATCAATACAGCGGGCGATGAGGTGACCCCGTATTATTATGAGCCTCAGCGGGTTTTGTATTTCAGTTCTACGGGGCAGCCATTTTCCTACGGGGGGTATGATATTTATAAGAGCCGGTGGCTGGATGGTTACTGGGAGAGTCCTCGTAATCTCGGGCCTCTGGTCAATACCGATGGGGATGAGTATTACTTTACTATTGACGGGCGGGGGAATAAGATATACTATGCGCGAGCTTCCCGAAAAGACCCCCGAAACTTTGACCTATACTCGTTTGAGCTGCCCATGGAGGCGCGCCCCGATGCGTACACCCGCCTGAGCGGCTACCTAATTGACTCGGCTTCTGGGCAGCCCCTTACAGGGATCGTCATTGCCGTAGACCTCTCAGAGGGCACCGAAATCACCCCCCTCATCGCTAATCGCTTCGGATACTTTGAGTTTCAGCTCATCCAGAATCGCCAGTATCAGCTCATGGTGCTGGATACCCATCTCATTCGTATTCCCGATACGCTCACTGTGCTGGATGACTCCACTTATGGGGTGTTTCTATCCACAGCGGAACTGGGGCGGCCTTATGTATTTGAGACGATTGAGTTTGCCACGAATAGCGCGGAAATAACGCCTGAGGCATATCCGGCCTTAGATTATGTGGCGGGTTTTTTGCTGAAATATCCGTTTGTTCGGCTTCGGGTAGAAGGACATACCGATGCTACCGGAGATCCCGCACATAACAAAAGACTTTCGCAGCAGCGGGCTGAAAACATTCGTCAGTACCTCCTTCAAATGACTCATCTACCACCCGATCAAATCGTAGCCGTGGGGTACGGAAGCGAGCGCCCCCTCCTCCCTAATACGACCGAAGAGAATAGAGCCCGCAATCGCCGCGTAGAGTTTTTGATTGAGGTCCCACCTGAGAAGCTACTGCTAATGAAGTTAGACTACCTCTATGGGGAGGATTGGGAGGTAGACTTACCTCTGCCGACTGCTGAAGACGAGATGTCCGTGGAGATAGACCCCGAGTTCCAGATTCCTGAGTTGGAGATGCCCGAAGGAGAAACGGAGTTTGAAGTGCCGATTAGCCAGGGAGAGTTTGATCCGCCTCTAATTCAGGGCATAGACTCCGATGATTGAGGAGACGAAAAATGGGGGCATTCGGACGGAATGCCCCCACCTCATTGCTACGGTCCACTACGACCTATTTTGCGGCGGCTTCTATTTCGCCGTGGATGACGAGGTTGATAGTGGGTTGCCGGGGGTCGTTTGTGATGACGGTAACGCTTTTGGAGTCTTTACCTGCGCGGCCCGTAGAGTCAAAGGTTACTTTGATGGAGGTGCTTTCGCCTGGCTTTAGTTCGTTTTTCTCGGGCGCAGCCACCGTGCAACCACAGCTTGCCTTCACTTTCCGAATGATGAGCGGCTTTTTGCCGGTATTCGTCAGACGAAACTCGTGGGTTACTTTGTCTCCGGCTTTGATTTTGCCGTAGTTGTACTCCGTCTGATCAAACTGGGCTCGGGGTGCTTCGGCCAGGGCCGCCTCCGTCAGTTCCCCAAAGTACTCTTCAATGTTAGCCGTTACATAAAGGGGCTTCTCCGGCTCAGTAGCATCATTGGTTTGAATCTTCATTAGATGGTACACAAATCCATAATCATTCGCAGCACCAGCGTCGTATTTGACCTCCACTTGAACGGTGTCTTTCGGCTTGAGCTCGTAGGTGGGAGCTGTGCCTTTAGGAGTGATGAAGGAGACTTCTACATGCTTAGGCACATCTGCAAAACCTTTTAGTTCAATGGGCTTATCACTATCGTTATAGATGGTGATGCGCTGGCTTTTCTTTTCGTTAGTTTTGATGGTTCCGAAGGAGACATGATTAGCGGGGCCGAAGCGCAGGTTTCCAAGTTTGGTGGGGTACCAATCTTCGGGGCCCTTGGGCCGGGGGAGCACTTCCCCTTTGATGGTGAGGGTGTAGGTTTCTTCTTTAGTGGTGTCGGCCTCTGAGCGGACTCGCACCGTGAGCGTTTTGACAAAGGCACCCGGGCGACCCCAAGTGCTATATTGGGCCTCTACATACCCTTCCTTACCGGGAGCAATAGGCTCCCGACTCCAACTCGGCGAAGTACAACCACAAGATGTCTTGACATCTACAATCTTGACGGGGTGTTTGTGGGTGTTCTTAAAGGTAAAGCGGGTTGTAGCGACTTTGTCTTCTTCTTTGATTTTCCCAAAGTCGTGCTCTACTTTAGCAAACTGAATGAGTTGGAGGTTAGTTGTAGTTTCTACGGCTCCAGCCTTTTCGGTTTTGGTGGGGTTGGAGGAAGGTTTCTTCTGTGCCCAGAGCAGCAGTCCACTCAGTACTATGCCAATGACGAGATGCCTCCACATACCAGAGGCAAAGATACGGCAAAGCTAAGAATATAGCTTCGCCCGAGAAGCTGACAAAAAAACTATGGGAAAGCGTATGGCATTAGCTACGGGACAGGGGTTAGCAGCTGCCTAAGAAAGTAGGGTAGCTGACGATGCCACCACGGCCAGTCGTGATTTACATCATGCCCCCAAATATCCACCCAAGCGGGAATCTCTTTCTGACGCAAAATCTCCGCCATTTGGCGGGTCTGGGTAAGCATGGGCTCTTCCCACGCCCCTTGCCCCACGGCTAAAACAATCTTTTTGCGCCGCAGTTCGTCTAAATAGTAAGGGTCTTCTAAGTTTGGCAGGAAGAGGAGGGGAGAGTTATAGTAAACTATCTCATCTCGGTAATCACCCAGAAACTCACTTAGCTCATAGATGCCGCTTAGAGCAATGCAGCCCCCAAAAGAATGCGGAAACCGAAAGAGGAAGTTCGCTGCGTGGTAGGCGCCCATACTGACGCCCGTCGTCCAGATGGGTTTATCCGAGTATTGGCGGATGAAAGGCAGCACCTCATCTATGATATAACGTACATATGCTTCATAGCGGAGGCCCCGCTCACGGGGATGCAAATGGGTAGCCGTCCAACTTTCGCCATCCACGCTATCCACGGTAAAAAGCTGAATTGCCCCCTCCTCTAAGAAGGGCCTTAAAGCCTCAATCATGCCAAAGTCTTCAAAGTTTCGGTGATTGCCCTCTTGGGCTGGAAAGGCTAATAGGGGCTGACCTGCTTGACCATACCGATTGAGGCCTAGGGCTTTACCGAGGTGGGGGCTGTGCCAGGTATGATGGGTTATCTGCATAGTTTCCTACAAAAGGAGGCGTTTTTGGACGAAAAGGGCAAGTTCCAGCATCTCTTCGTAGTCGGGCGTGCGAATAATGTAATGCTCATCTCCCATAGCCGCCCGAAAAAGGGGTATCGTCTCGGCGTGATAGATAAGGCGATCTCCCAGTCGTTTGAGTACTTCCTCATGGGAGTAGGCGTAGCCGATGTGGCGTTTGCGGGCAATGTAACAGGCATAATAAGATGCAGGTGGGAAAGTCGGCGCGCGGCCGGTCTGAATCATTTCTGCCCACCCCCTGTAAAGATCGCAGTCATGAGCGAAGTTGAAGAGGTCTAAGGTAGGATAACCCGGGGGGCGCATATTGACTTCTAAGGGGTAGAGCTGGCCCCCCTCCGCCCGAATAAACTCAAAGTGAAAAAATCGGGCCTTGAGTCCATAAGCGGCTACGATAGCCGAACCTGCTGTGAATAGGTCTGGGGCGATTTCCCGATGGACAAAGTAAAAGATATCTTCATCTTTGCTAACGACTTCTGCTACGCCCCGGCTGTACTCTAACGAAGCCGCAAAAACGATTCGCCCTTCCCAGTCTGTGAGTCCGTCAAAAGTCTGGATAGTACCTGTGATGAATTTTTCTAAGAGATAGCCGGGACGAAAGGTCTGTTGAAATCGTTTGAGCTCTGTATCGTCCCCAATGCGGATAGCGCCCCCCGCCCCTACGCCTTTATCAGGCTTGGCAATAATGGGATAGCCATGCGTTCTCACAAAGGCCTCTACATCGGTGAAGGAGTGTGCGACCTGACCGGGGATAGGCTTTAAACCGGCTTTCTGGAAATAGGCCTTCATGGCGCTTTTCTGCTGGAAGGCCGGAAGGTCGCTGGGCCTTGGCCCGGGTATTCCCAGCGCTTGCCGAATTTCGGCTTCCAGCGGGAGCCAGTACTCATTAAAGGAATCTACGCCATCCAGACCCCCGACAGCATCCGATAGCTCCCGTGCGGCCGCAAGAACAGCCTCCGTGTGGTGCAGGTCCCCTACGGCTCTATATAGAGTAAGGCTTTGCTGTACAGCCGGCGGAAGCTGGTGAAAAGGCGCAGCCCCAATCCCCACCGAAATACCCCCTAACTCCCGCAAATGCCAAGCAAAAAGATGATAGTTGGGCGGAAACTCTGGCGAGAGAAACAACCACCGCACCCTGCAAAAATACCATCTTCCTGCTGCTCAAAGCATATTAGCGCCTCACCGCCTTAGGAATGAAGGGAGCCTTTTATGCTTATATCCCTGCATAATCGCATACAATACTAAGTAGTGAAGAAGTCGTACTTGTAGCCAGGTAGGGACTCGGTCTAAGAAGCTATACACCCAAGATGGCCGCACTAAAAAGTACATCACTTGTGCGACAAACTTGTAAAAGGGCTTTGTGAGCCACCTTCCCCCATATAAGTGCTCCTGGATACCCGGGTGCTTCCGGTAAAGGAAAGGAAGATTGACGCGACCCATTTCGTAATACCGCAATAGGGCCTGAGCGGGTGTATGCTGCGAAGCAGACCAGACCTTCGCCTCTGCTACATACCGAAAGCGCATACCCCTCTCCTGCAACCTCCACCCCAGTTCTACATCGCCTAATCCGTGGCGTCGTATGGTCCCATCATATCCCCCGAGCTGCCTAAACACTTCCGCAGAGAGAAACGAGTTGGAGCGGAAGTATCTAAAGTTCGCCTTCTCTGCCCTCTTAAGGTGTATTTTTGAGCGCCAATTTCTGTATTCGTTCCACATGTTTGGACCGAGGGTGGAGTAAAAGAGTAGTTGTCCTAATAGGACTTCTTCTTCGCTTTGGTAAGCCGCACAGAAGGTTTCCAGCCAGTCTGGTAGGGGGATGCTATCCGAGTCCAGGAAGGCTACCCACCTATGCTGATGGAGGTAAGGCAAGGCGAGGTTTCGGGCGGCGTTACGGCCGTGGTTTCGGCCATCGGGATGCGTTAGAACCTTTACAAACTCATAAGGTTGACAACGGAGGTACTCTAAGGTGCCATCCGTAGAGCCATCTACGCACACATAGGCGACGAAGTCTTTGTAGGACTGCTGGCTGAGCGCCTTGAGACATAAGCGGAGCTCAGGCAGGTTATTATAGGTGGGGATAACCACCGCCACGGATGTCATTACAGCTAAGGTATGGCACCGCCTTAGAATAGTGTGTATCCTCGCTCCCGAGGGAGAGGTATAAAGAGGGGAGCGTTGGACAGACGCTGGCTAATAGGCAGAGCTGGCTTTTTAGCGTCTCATTGCCGATTTATTCGGCAAGGTTCTTAGCGTATGAGATGTAAATGAGCAAATATACGGGTGAGGTTGCGGGGCAGGGTGGAGGGGCCAGCTGGCTTTCTTATCTCCCAAAGGAGCGTTTTATGGGGGGCTCCTTAGAGGGCTAATCCAATGAAAAGGACGTCGTCGGTTTGGGGGGCCTCCTGCCGAAAGTCTTCCCAGTGTCTCATCACATAGCGGACTTTGTCGGCAGGTTCGGGGCCGGCGGCGGTGGCGCTTTCGGCTATCCAGCGTTCCACCACTCGCACCCCCAGCTTATGATGGTTAGGATTGTGCTGGTCGGGGAGCCCATCGGTAAATAAAAAAGCCATGCTGCCAGCTTCATAAGGTATCTCTTCTACGGTGAAGGCTTCTAATGGCGTGCCTGGCACATTCCATCCCAAGCCATGCCGGATACCTTTGAACTTGTGTAACTTTCCCTCTGATGATAGAAGGTAGAGGTCGCGCCCTACTCCGGCAAAAAACAGCGTGCCTGAGCGAGAGGTAGGTAAAGCCAGTACGCCGATCTCGGCGCCGTCATTAGATAAGGTGCGAGCGGGATCCACACCTAAGAGCTCAAACAGGG
>Ga0079995_1042681_pt1 | contig 10976 bp, 7 predicted proteins | sample FaiFalFF_MnMetaG_2_FD_69198 | JGI IMG/M metagenome (GOLD analysis project Ga0079995, IMG submission 69198) | Freshwater microbial communities from Yellowstone National Park, Wyoming, USA - Fairy Falls C (FF_Mn_C) (SPADES assembly) (version 4) | ecosystem: Environmental > Aquatic > Freshwater >... | reverse complement strand
TAGCCTCTAAAGCCCTCTCAACAAACCTCCTCTGATAATCCCTATCCTCTATAACACCATCCCTAACCATGGGATGGACAACATACCTTGGTTTTGGTGTTGATAGCTCCGTCTGAACCATTACTATGTGCTTGCATATTGTGTGTCTGTATGTGTAGTGTGGGCATGTACAGCTCCACACACCACCATCATCCACGGAAACAGTATACTCTACGCCGGGCCTAGACTGGCTTGGAACCCTCCAGCTCCTCAAAACCCTACCGACACAAATCATAGGCAGCTAAAATCTGTTTCATGTTTGTTGTAGCGCTTTTAACTAAAGAGATATAGATGGTTGTGTCTACGGCCTTGATATGGCTGCAAATATAGCGACTTTGGTCCTGGTTCTGTCGGCTTTACTCCTCGGGTTGTCAGTGAGTGGTGGTTGGGATGCTGTGACGATGTTGGTGACTGTGGTGGGCAGTCTAGCGGCCGGACTGCTCTACGGACGCGCATGGTGGTGGAAGGGTCTAGCCATGCCAATAGCGATAGCCATCGTCTACTCTGCGGCAGCCTTCACCTGAGTCATACTATGGCTACGATCAAGGCCGCCCACAGGCGATTTAATAGCCGGGATAGCAGGCGTAGGCGTAATAATGATAGGCGGAATATCCCTCATCCTAGCAATAATCGGAGGAATTATGGGAGCAGTCCTTCGCAGGGGACGTAGGATGAAGCAATAGCACCACAGGAGACATAATTTATTGTGGTAAAATAGATTTTAACATTGTGGCCGACACCGGACATCGCTCATGCTTTACGGCTACCTAACTGCTTAAATTTTGTTGACTATTTACTATTAACCGTGAAGGGGGAAAGGGCCTCGGGGGTGTTTGGTTCCTGTCTGAGAGGGAAAGGACCTTTCAGGATGAGCTCTATAGGTTGATAGCAGAAGTAGTTGAGGGTAAGCTATTCGCCGGGCTGACACTAGGGGTTCGGACTGAATTACCGGTAGACTCACGTCAATCTGACATAGTCGTCTTAAAGAAGCCGGATGATATGCCGATACTCGTCATAGAGACAAAGAGGAAGGTGGAGCGTCGGGGCTATTTCAGGAGGGAGGAGCGCTTCGACCCATATGGTAGGGCTGTAATAGGACAGGCGTTAAGCTATGTGGCATTAGTGAAGGAGAGGTACAACCTACCGGCTGCGCCGGCCTTTGCGACGGCCAACCGTGACGCAATGGTCCTCTTCAGCCCAGTTAAGGATCCGCGAAGGTATCTGAACTGGGATGCTGTGATGACGGGGGATTATGAGGAGGCGCTAGACCCTAGCTCTTACGTTTCTCTGATACATGAGAACTTCCTGTTTGATGATAGAAACCCGCTCCGCGAGGAGTTTATCCAGTTCGTTTTGGATCGGGTTGCTGGGATCTGGCAGCGTGAGGTTGAGCCGGAGACCATTCGAAAGCGCCCAGGCGACTGGCTAATAGGTAGGCTGAGATACTTTGTTGATTCCCTTAGCCGTTACTATGTGGAGGATGTATTGCGTATGAGGCTTACGATGGACGGACGGTTTGCGGCAGACCTCAACGCTCTGGCGGTTAAGGCCGGTTATAAGAACGGTTTGGCTGACATAATTGGGCAGGATTACAGCCATGTCGGGACACTGGCTAGGATGATGGCCTACACACTCATGAATAAGGTAATCTTTTATAAGGTACTAGAGCGACACTACCTCCTTACAGAGCTTAAGCCCATTATCAAGGAAAACCCCGAGATAAAATCTCAGGAGTACCTTGAAGTCCTTAACCAGCGCTTCAAGGAAGCCATCGAGAGGACGGGAGACTTCGAGCCGATCTTTGTCACAGGTCTCTTCGACCACGTAGTACTCTCTGAAGAGCGTGGAGCCCTAGTGGAGATAGACGAGCTCATTAGCTTGTTATCAGCTATCGAGATTGAGAGACTCGGTGATATAATTGGATACATCTATGAAGACCTTATCCCGGCTGAGGAGAGACATCAGATGGGTCAGTTCTACACCCCGCACCCGATAGCGGAGCTGATAGCTAAATGGTGCATCAACGGCAACCCATCGGCCCTCATATTGGGGCCTGGCTGCGGAAGCGGCACGTTCGAGATTGAGGCTTACTGGCTCTTATCCCAGTTGAAGACTGGTAGGAAGAGGAGCATCCCTCCGGGGAGGGATGTGCACAGCAGCATTCTCAGGCAGATATACGCTGTGGACATCAACCCGTTCCCAACACAGTTAACGGCGATGAACTTGGCTATGAAGAACGTCAGAGCCCCTACAACGGAAGCTAACATAGTCACAGCCGACTTCTTCAGCATACTGCCCGGGCAAAAGGTTATAGCACCCTACCCAATTATAACTGCATCTGGGCCCCAGCGCAAGGAAATAGCATTTCCGAATAACTTTGACGTCATTATGGGAAATCCGCCGTATACTAGATGGACTGAGATTCTTGAGGGAACACGTCAAATGATATTAGAATTGTACGGAGATGTCTTGAGACAATATGATCTATATCGGTTTACGACTGGCGGGGCTATACCTGGCATCTATATTCCATGGATAGTCCATTCATCAAGTTTTCTTAAGGATGGTGGAAGACTCGGCATGATCATAAGCGACTCTTGGCTCCAGGCAGATTATGGAATAGGTTTTGTAAAGTATCTTGCCGATAACTTCAAAATACACGCAATAATAGACATTCCTACTCGAGTTTTTCCAGTACCATTGATAGGGGCATGTATAATCCTCCTAGAGAAATGCTCAAACAATAATGAAAGGGACTCAAACGTAGCTGCCCTAGCTTTCGTAGGTGCGAATAGAGCATTCAATATAGATACCCTACTTAAGGTTATCGAGAATGCAAAAAGAGGTGAAAAGGTCAACGAAGGGGTTTTGGTCGTTAACATTGTAGACCAGTCTAAACTAAAAGACATCAGCTCCAAGCCCATTACATTATTCTTTAATGTCGAAAACATGCTTTTATTCCTGGAATCGACGGGGAAGGCTGTAAGGTTGCGTGAACTGTTTCAGCCTAGTGAAGGGAATACAGCATGGTCTGTCTATGCCTCTATGAAGGGAAGAGGAGCAGGAGTTGGAGGTGAAGACTTTTACTATCTTTCAGAAGAAGAAGTCAGAAAGTATCACCTTGACAAATATGTTGGATCTTATCTATATCCTTTAATCTCATCACCAGCTGAATTAAAGCACTCCATGTTTACGGCGGAGGATTGGGGAAAGGAGTTTATCTTCGTGGCCAATGAACCCTTTACACAGCTTCCGGCGGAAGTACAAGAGTATGTGAAGCTTGGCGAGTCAATCATAATTATTACCAAGGGGCCGAATAAAGGCAAACCCGTCTCTGAATCCTCTGTAGCTAAGATTAGGAAAAGGCTTGGAAAGGTAGAAGTCTTAAACCGCAGTGTGATGTTCTATGATTGGTATGACCTTGGAGGAGTCTTCGAGACCCCAATATATGTTACCTATGGTTCTCAGTACTGGGTCAGGTTCGTGCTGGCGAAGTATCAATGTGCTTTAGATCATAGAATTCTCGCCTTAATACCAAAAAAGGGGAAGAGTTTCGAGGAGGACGAGCTGAAGGCTCTCTTAGCATATCTGAACTCCTCTTTCGCACAGTTACAGGCCGAGGTCAAGGGAAGGAGCACCGGAGGAGGAATGATAGAGTTAGACGTGAAGCCGCTGAGCGAATTCGTAATCCTAGATGTCAAGAGGTTGCCGAGGAAGGATTTGGAAGAGCTCGCTAAGCTCTTCGATGAGTTCGAGGCCGAGGCAAGGAAGCTGGGAGGCGCTCATGCCGTCGAGAACATCTTCGGCTCCGAGTTGGCTAAGGACCTCGCGGGCAAAGAAGATGTCAAAGGCGGGATACAAGGGCTCTTCAACACCGTCATTAGGAAAATCGATGAGAAGGTCGGCGGCATTCTGGAAGCTGAGGCGTTGGTTGAGCCAGTCAGGACGATGATCGTGGAACTCGCGAGGAGAAGGCTGGCTAGAGCTGCGGAAGCCAAGCCGGGAGCCCTTAAAGGCTCGGAGGAAATGCTATACAGGTCTAAGGGTGAGAGGTGGAAACGAAGACGTGGCGGTAAAAAGGACAATGCCAGCTCCTCAACTAGGTTAACAGATTTCGTGTAAAGGGCGGCTATGTTCCAATTATCGAGTAAAGTCCATAAGTGTCCCAAATGTGGGTACAGTTTAAGTGTTGTTGTCAGCGGAGACACTTTGAAGATGCGCTTTTGCTTCTGCACCAATTCAGCCTGCGACTACGTGGAATCAAAGCTTCTCTTCTCAGGTAGCCATAGCTTGCCAGCACCCTTCGATGAGACACTGACGTTCTTGGAGAATGAGCGCAATGAGGCCAGGAAGAATGTAGCCGTCATCGGTAGGGGGTCTCTCGTATACTCTAGGCTGAGCAAAGATAGGACTACAACAATTGCGACAATAAGAGCTAGGCTAGAGTCCGAGTATAAGGGCGTTCAGCTAAGACCATATGACTCAGTGTACTTCGGCGACGCATTGGGTGTGGTCGTGGAGCATAAAGGCGAAGAATTATCGCTGATATTCGACTCCTCGATGAGGTTGCCTAAAGAGGGGAAGCTGAAGCTCGCGGAGCCGATAATTCTGTTTGACTCTGCAATTGATATTCTTGTGGAGAAAGCTGCAAGATACAGTCCTCAGCTCTCGCTGTTCTTCGAGATCCCCGACATCTCGCCGCCAAACCCGAGAGAGGTGATACGTTCGACAGATTTCTCTGGTTATGGCTTAGACAAGGAGAAGGAGCAGATCGCTTCAGAGATCTTGGGGGCCCCAGAGTGGGATTACCGGGTTGTGAAGGGGCCGCCAGGTACTGGGAAGACTACGCTCATTGCCGCGGTTGCATGCAAGCTAGCCATGGAGGGTGAGAGAGTCCTGATAACCTCCCATACCAACGTGGCAGTCGATAACGCCCTAGAGAAGATATTGAAGCTTAAACCGGAGTTAGGAGATGAAATCGTCAGAATAGGTCACCCGGCGAAGGTATCTAAGACAGTTAGGCCGTTGCTGGATTCACCGCAAAAGGATGAGGGCAGGGTCGACTGGCTGAAGCGTATCCTATTAACGAAGCGCATAGTGGGCATGACGATCGCTAAGCTGGCGGCCCTAGACCTGGTTTGCTCACTGGACACTATATCTAGGCGTATGGCTTCTTGGCCCACCTTTGACTGCGCCTTCATAGATGAGGCCTCCACAATCCCGTTTGCTTTCATGGTGATACCCGCTTACTACTCAAAGCGGTGGGTTATCCTAGGGGATACCAGGCAGCTACCGCCCATAGTTAGAACACATCACAAGTATGTAGGAGCGTGGTCGCTGATGGAGGTGGTTTCGAATACAGGCAGCGGGAAGACATACATACTCCATGAACAGAGACGCGGAGTGAAGGAGATATTTGAGGTCATAAGCAAGCTGTTTTACCAAGACATGCTCAGGCATCACGAGAGCGTAGCCAACACTCGCTTAGTCATCGATGTAAAGGCTGAAGGGTGGCTGAAGGAGGTCCTCGACCCCGCGAAACCGCTGGTCTGGGTTGATGTCGAAGACGGTCTCATGGAGTGGTTCCCTGTGTGGAAAGGGAGGATGAAAAGCGCCTCTGCGTTGAATCAAGCAGAGGCGGCCGCAGCCGTTAAGACATACATTTCATTAGCGTCGCATATTAAAGGCTCCGACATCGCAATTATAACCACCTACAGGGCGCAGTCCGACTTAATACGCAAGGCCATACGGTCGCTAAGGGATGAGGAACCGATCGTCGTCCCACTCTATAAGGAGAAACCTGACAAGAGATGCTCCCCTGAAGAGCCTGAAAACCTGCTAGACCTAAGGGTGTCTGAGACCGTGGACAGCTACCAGGGACGGGAGAAAGAGGTAGTGCTATACAGCATGACGGCGGACTACGACCACGTAGCACTTTTGGATTACAGGAGGGCTAACGTAGCCTTCACGAGGGCCCGCTCAAAGCTCATAATCTTCAGCTCATTACGCTCTATGAAGAATACACCATGGCTCAAGATCCTAAGATTACGAGCATTCAGACTATCGATCAACACCTCCGAACTCCAACCGGAGCTTAGCTATATTGAGAAACTGGTTGAAAAAGAATACAAGAAAAGCCATTAAGACTATAACAGTTGGGTAAGCTACTAAAGATCAGCTGACTTCGTTAGAGTGCAGGTAAAATCCCACACCATATACATATTTAGCTATATTTTCAAACCTTTAGTTTAGTGTCGCCTGTCTACTTAACAGTATATCAATCACAATAGGTTGAATGTCGTTTAATGCCTCAACTTCGGCAGCAAACCTGTCGAGCCAGTTCTGCCATTCTATATATTTTTCTCCACCTGTAGTTCTGGTTGCAATAACTAAATAATAATGTCCTCGCTTAGTTCGTAATCTTATAGGTCTTATAAAATCTCTAATAGGTGAACCTCTGCCCACGTGCATTTTTGTATTACTAAGTAAAACGCAGAACCTATCTAGATACAATTTCTCCAACTCATCTTTCGTATGAGTTTGTTGTAATAGGGATTCAGCTAATTTGTAATCGCAGTTTAAAATATTCATCAATGTTTCTGGTTTATAAATTCTCTTAAAAACATTTTCCGCGAATATCCCTGTATGCAGTAACGTGATGATATCCGAAGGTACGCTTAACAATCGTGGTATGAAACTAAGAGGCATTTCCGCAGGAGATGGCGGATCGAGAAATACAAGTCCATGTAACCATCCTTTTTGTCCTTTTATAGCATTCAGAAATTGACTAAATTTTACCCAAGTAGTTTCTTGGGAACAGTCATAGCTACTAATTATAACAGTATAATCAGCACTTAAAGGCGGTGAAGGGGCTTCTCTATAAATTTTATAATTAAGGGGCAAAATAAACTCCTTAGTAAATAGATCTTTGAATATGTATGTGTAGCGACGAATAAGTTCCTGTTGATGTTTATCGGAGACATCGTTCAATACCATTACATCCCAGATGTAATTCATGATTTTACTCCGTTCCTTATGCAACAGGGTTGGGACTAACAATGCTAGTACTGCGGATCCTGGGACTCTTATCTCATTGTCTTTCTCTATTCTGACTTTAACGACTCCGTTTCCTGCATAAGGGTCTAAGTAAAATAATTTGGCCTGACGGTTGTTCTTTCTATGTTTTTCACGTTGAGATCCCATAATATGAAGATAGGGAAAACGCATATAACTCCATAAAAAAAGCAACTTCATGAGCGTTCCGGGATTATCAACTACAAATTCCTCCCCACCAGTTTCAGTGTAAAGCCTTTCAGCCAACGCTTGAAGAGTCAATCCCGAAATTCTTGAATCCCAATAATTTCTAAGAAGATCTATAGCTTTGCCCATCCCTTTTACACCTATAAAATTTAGTGTCTTCTTCCATATTCATACCACCATATGCCTTTAAGTCCATACCGTTTCGTTAGTTCCTTAAACAATCTGCCGGCTTCCCAATCTAGCCTTATCAACTCTTTTTTGCTTATTTCAACTCCAATGATTTCTCTCAGGTAGACCAAGTTCATCCCCCTGCTATGAAGTGATTCACCATAGATGAAGTCCGGCTTGATAACTTCTAGCTCTCTAAATATCTCCTCCAAATCGGTTTTCCAGTCGGGTCTTTGAGGAACAGAGGGAAATATGGGTGCAATCACCACCCCGATCTTCAGCCCGGCCTCTTTTGCATTTTTTAGAAGCTTTAGTCTCGCATCTGGTGGGGCTACGCGAGGCTCAATAAATCTTGAGAACTTCTTATCCATCGTAGCTATAGATACTTGAAGCCTAATCTGTTCTTTATGGTTCGCCATGATCGGGATGCTGCATGCAGCTATCGGACTCCTAGTTTGGATGCAGAACCTAACTCCTTTAGATAACGCAGTTTCGAGAATTTTCCTAGCACCGTCGGCTAGTTGTGGTAGGAATGGGTCATGTGTAGAACTCATAAGCACTTCAACACCGCTCCATCTATGCCATGGGGTAGCTTCGATAGCCTCATCCAGATTGGCCGGTAGGAGGAGGTAATCTCCCCACCTCAATTCGACCAATGAACCAAACCTACTCCTCCCATATCCCTTCCATATGGAATCGACGTAGCAGAAAGGACATCCAAACGAACAACCCACCGCAAAGTTCACGGCCCAACCACTGCTTAAAGCCTTTCCCACACCCCCTGCATCTCTCGACGTTAGTTTAGAAGGCTTAACAAGTGGAGGATTAATCCTATACTTTGAAACTAACGCCCCATTCAATCGGGCTGTCCTAATAACCTCCAAGCCATCCAACCCTAATTAAGGGTTAAACTTAAAGAAATCGCTTCAAGCACAGGCACTCAACATGATCTCATAGTACTTAAATATTGATATAACCTACAACAATAGCGCTCTGAATACCAAAAACCCTCCGAATCTGAAAACTATACCGTAGATCGTTTAGTGGTAAAAGGATCAGAGAGTAAGAGGGCAAAGAACGGTCATGTGGCCTAACTGTTATTCCGACTGGGAAAGCCCTGGCAATTTGGATAAGTGGGTAGCCCATTTCAGCTCACAGGCATAAGACTTTACCGGTCTTTGAACAGTAGCTCGCCAGCCCCTGTTGATGACAATCTGACAGCTTCAACACTCGGCCCGACTATTGCTACTTGGTTCTTCTCCCTGAACCTAAACCCTAGTATTCCTGTGTTGAGCAGGTCCTTTAACAGTTCGTCACCTGGTTTATGCTCTATGTATAATTCCTCCTTGAGTACGTCGGGTATCTCTGGGGCTTCTCCCCATGCCTGCGGAGTCCAGTACTGGGTTGAGGAGACTATGTGTATGCCTACACGTTCATCTTTGGGTATTTTACCGGTCTTCTTAAGGTCCTCGATAATTATATACGCCCTACCCTTCAGTGTGGAAACCAAATTTGAGGAAACATATCTCGCTCCAGAATCTCTCTGCTCACCCAGTGTAAAAATATGCAGTGTGTAGTAGTCGTGCCCCCTTTTACTGGTATGTAGTTCCAGTATGAAATCTCTACCCTTTTCTAAAACATAAGTCCGGCTGAAAGAGTTAAGGTATTCCCCATAGCAGTCTACTAGGTCTGTTAATGATCTCCACTGAAGCCCCTCGGCTGGATATGGATAGCTAAAGACCGATAACGGTAGTTCTGCCTTGTCCTTTATGGCTTCCTCGAGTATTGTCCTGTAGTAGCTGTCCCAGTAGAATGATGGAAGTAGGGAGAAATGAGTCCTCCTCAGCTCATTTAACACATGTTCGCCGCAACGGTCATACACAAAACATTTTTGGCTTGGGCTGTACCGTATAGCCATGTCTTCGGGGCTTGCCCAGAAGACCCTGTCCCTCACCAGCCTAATCCCCAGCACACCTGATTTAAGCAGCTCCAACAGCAACTGATTTGATGAGATAATTTTTGTTTCGATGTTAGATTTCTCCTTAAGTAACGACTTAGCTTTTTGGAATTCTTCGGCGGCCTCGGCGGTCCACGCATTCTCATGGGAGGCTGCAATGAACCATGCCTCAACAACACCCCTGCCGTGTTTTCTCGATAGCCTATCATGTAACTCCATCGTATCGTTGAGGAACCTTTCAACCTTACTTCCTGTTATTTCAGCTAGGCCTGTGCATTCACAATGTATGTAGCCGTTGTACTGATCCAGCAGAACATCGTGCTGTTTTCCCTCGGTCGCCGGTCTAGGGATTACCTTTAAGCCCTTGCTTATAGCGTAGGCCGCGAAAACCTTCTCTAGGAATGCGCCTTCGAGCCGTAGCGCCCCATCCATCTCCACCCACTGAGACATGGGCTAAACCCCTTTCTCAAGCTCCTCTAATCTCTCTAAAACCTTTTCATCCCCTATTGTGTCGCATAGCTTCCAGACCTTCAGCAGAAGCTCCCTGCGTATTTTTATCTTCTCCTTATACTCTTTAAGAGCTTTGTCTGTGAGCCCTCCTAAGGCTATGGTTTTTCTGTCACCGTTCTTCTCAAGCCTCATAAGGTAGCTCTCCCCTAAGAATGGGCCTACCGAGTAATCTACCTCGCTAACCATGTCTAGTATGAATGCTGTGAGTAGCCCTAGGTCTATGTCCTGCCGCTGCCCAAACATCCTCAACAACAGTATACCTCCTGTGACCATGCCCGAGCCTATTATGGCGTATCCGGGGTCGTCGTGTACAGACTCAGCCAAACCCCTACCATCAAACTGGTATAGGGAGGCCTTACCGTCCAAGTCAACGCTGCCTAGAATAAGCTGGAGGCTTGGATCCAAGCCCTCCCGCCTAAGCCTGCTGAGCCTAGCCAGAATTATCTCCTCTATCTCCCTAACCGCGTTACGTACATCGTCAAAGAAGATCAAGCCATCATCACCGGCATGCTTCTTCAAAACATCATCTACAATCTCAAACCCCCACTTCACCAGGGCAGGGTCGCCAGCACCACCAACAACACCAAGATACTTATCCCCACCCAAAGTAACAGCATGGATCTTCTTAGCCTCAAACATTATGCCGAAAGGCGTCGTAGCCCTAGTATCCGAGACCATTAAGATGGCATCCCCATCGTCAAACAACCATTTGAAACCAAATACCAACGTCATATCACACCAATGACGCATCTCTCAAATATTAATAATTCGGAACCAATGTGTCAGGAAGTTCCAAAACAATTTCTTTGAAGTAGACGATATATGATTATTCATTACATATCCTATTGTTATTCAAGGATACTACACCGTGCAGCATATGTTTTATATTGTATAACGTGAGTGGATAGTTATGGAAGGCGCTGAGGAGCCTTGGATAGACAGACGTATTGTTGCTTTAGTTGATAGATATTTCGGTAAGTGTGGGCTTGCAGATGATGCCCTTAAGGAGCTAAAGGGTCTTCCACGCGGTTTGGCGAGGAGA
>Ga0079995_1060926_pt1 | contig 10978 bp, 21 predicted proteins | sample FaiFalFF_MnMetaG_2_FD_69198 | JGI IMG/M metagenome (GOLD analysis project Ga0079995, IMG submission 69198) | Freshwater microbial communities from Yellowstone National Park, Wyoming, USA - Fairy Falls C (FF_Mn_C) (SPADES assembly) (version 4) | ecosystem: Environmental > Aquatic > Freshwater >... | reverse complement strand
CCGCCAAAATGTTTATGCAAGCTGGGCAGAGAATCTTGCTGACCATCATTTTTGCTGGATGCTCTGAACCGCATACGTCGCACTGAATCTTTACCAGCTCTTTTGGCGGTCTCTGGGGGGCGTGGGGGGCTCCCTGTGCACGCTCCTCTAGCAGCTTCAGGATGTTGTCAATATGCTCTTTAAGGTCGGAGACTGTCCACCTGTAGGTCAGTTGTTGATATAAGACTTTTAGCTGGATTTCGTGGTCAGGTATCCTGGAGATCTCGTAAGCGTGGCCTACCTTTATATCCCCATTATCCAGCGCCTCTAGCACTATGGGATGGCACCTGGATATATCCAGCAGCTTCTGGATATAGTCCCTGCTAATACCAGTCTTCTGCGCTATCTCCCAATCCTGGAGACCGTGCTTTTCCTGAAGCTCTCTGACGACTTTAGCCATCTGGGTAGGTGGGGTTTTACCCCTCATGTGGTTTAGCTGCAGGTTAAGCAGGTGAACCTGGGCCATGCTGCCAGAAAATACATACGCCTTTATCTCGGTCTCCCCATTCGCCTGGGCTTCCTGGAGCCTGTGGAGGCCATCGACCAGCCAGTAGCCATCAGTGTCATGCACCACGATTATGGGCGCCACTATGCCTAGCGCCTTCACGCTAGCCTTAAAATGCTCCAGAATCTCGGGCTCCCACTGAGACGTTACACGCACGTCAGGTATGCGTATATCGCTAATCTTCAGAACCCTGAGCCCTTCAGCTTTTAGCTCGGACACGCTACACCAGCCCCCTACGCTTAGCCTCGCGCAGTAGCCTATATTCCTTAGTCCAATACTTGTGCATCTCGGAGACGTATTCCTCTATCCAGCCTGGCTTGAAAATGTCTATCTTCACATTTTCCTGGGCAGCACGCTCAGGCAGCCACTCAGGCACCCAGGGCACAACTATGCGCGCCTCTACAGTCCTATTCCTGTAGGGCTCTAGCTCAGGCGTCTGTGGCACTAATGCCCTATACTGCAGAAGCTTACTAAAACCATCCAGAATCTTGAATATCTTTACCTCAGCTATGATAAGCCTGTCCCTGTCAAAAGCCGCTAAGTCCACCTCAGGTCTCCAGGGCCTGAAGACCGCTCTCGCTTTCTCAGGCCCGTAAGCCTTAATCACTCCAGACGGAATAGGACCTAGTGGCTGCCCCAGCGTGTAGGGTATGCCCTGGCTCCCAAAATTCTTATCAGCATATTCCGCAGCCATACGCCTCTCCCTGGGCTGATAATCCCCCACCAAAACCTTATCATAAAATTCCATCATGCTTATATATATAAGCATGATGGTGCTAGCTGTGGCAAAACTACGCGTCCCAGACCCAGCTACAGCAGCCAGGAAATACGTAGATGTAACGCCAGCAAGGGCAACATACTATGAGGCAGGAGCAAAAGGAAAAGGCGCGGAGTGGGAGCGCGGAGCTACCGCAGCTGCAGCCAGATTCAAGGCAGGGGTAACCGCACCAGACATAGATAAGCGATTCGTGGGCGGAGTAAAGGGCAAGGCGAGCAAGTTTGACCGCAAGGTAGAGACTGTGGGCGTAGCGAGGTATGCCCCAGGCGTGCAGGCTGCAGAAGAGGACTACAGAACCGCAGTCGCGCCCTACCTAGAGGAGCTGGCTAGGCTAGACGTGCCTGAGAGAGGCCCCAGGGGAGCCCCAGGAAACTATGACATAGTGAGAAGGATAGGTGAAGCACTCAACAAGAAGCGCCTAGCACTAAAGGCCGTCAGCTGAAGGTGATAGGTGGTGGCAGCAGTAGCAGCAGCCCCAGCACCATCATACCGCCCGCCCTGGCTCCAGAGGGTTAGCAGCACAACTCAGACGCTCAGAATCCCCCCACTCCAGGGCCACAGGCGATTCTTACATGACGTATTCGTTAAGTCAGCCACAAGCGGATACGTGGACATTTCCGTAGGAAACACCACCTGGCTAAGGATATACCATAACCTCGCGCAGGCCACGCTTATCTCAGACCTGACGGCCAGGGCTGGAGAATACGGATTCTTGTGGTGGCTGCAGCAACAAATCGCAGATTTCCCAGTGATAAACGCGAGCCAGGATGAACCAATCACGATAAACGCGTCAGCCCCCATAACACGTATAGACGCCTACTGGAGCGACGTGGAGGGCGGAGACGTAACTAGTCGCAGCCTGCCAGGTGGCAGCCAGAGCGCGCGGCACCTATTCATTCTCAACCTGTCCAACCCCAATCCAGTTACCGCAGACGGTCTCTATGACCTGAACCGCCTGGACATGCCTGTAGGGGCCACCATATTTAGCGATGGCACCAGGATGGCGCCTAACATACGCTTCACTGTATATATGATAGCTGGCAATTTCCCGAAGTCAGGAAATAGTAAGACTACGCGCATCCATATAGTGGATGAATTCATAGAGCTGTTTACGTCTGAGAACAAAGAGGGGCTGTCAGCTGACCCAGACGTGGGTAATGAGCTGTCATTCAGCCTGGCGCCACTTAGAGTATTCTGGCTCCCGCAGCCCTACACATTTGAGCCTAATCGCCTCATAACGTTTAAGGGAGAGGCTGACCACGATGGCACTAATGACCTGCCAGCAGGCTCCCAGCAGCTCTTCCTAGTTGGGATAAGGGAGTTTATAGGTGGTGCATAGGCTTGGCGACTAGGATAATTTTGAGGGAGCAAGCAGGGATACCCACAAGCGAGACGCAGGTCGGAGACGATATAAAGCCTGCAGCTGGGCTCAAGTGGACACTGGTGGAGATACGCGTCAGGGCCTCTGCAGCAGCATACGTTAGACTATACTTTGACACGGAGCTATACTATGAGATTAAGACAACAGTTACGCCTGGCGCCTATCCGAGGCCCCACACAGTTACGCTAGACATTATGCAGCCCCATGTGCTCACTGTCAGGGCCAAGGCAGTCTCAGGAACCGCAGACGTGGAGTGCGAGCTGGTCATAGAGGAGTCGCCAGCTGCGTGATAGCGCGATGGCAGCTGTTACGCAGTATGAGCATGACTGGCGTTTTCAGAAGCTACTCGGAGCCGCGCCTGGCCGCGTAATCCCCATAGTGCTCGGAATAGCTAAAGCTGGATACGTCATATCTGGCGGAGCTGACACCAGCATCCAGCCATTCTCAGGCGACCAGGGCAGCAGCCAGGGCTTCCCGCTCCCACTGGCATGCAGGGCGCGCAGGCTCATGATACAGGTGTGGGGTAACAGCCTCTCAGGCGACAGCTCTCTCAGGCTCATGAGGAATGAGGCGGACACAGGGCTACAAGTAACCATACCTTCAGGCGGGACAGGGCTATTCACTGCAGAGGGGAGCGTAGATTTCGCGCAGGGGGACAGGCTAATGTTTCACCTAGTCACAGGCGGGTCAGATACTGAGAGCATAGACATACCTGCGATAAGCGTGCTCCTAGAGCCTATCTAGTTGTTGGTGTAGGTTATGGTGCTGGTCAGGCTGGCATTCAGGGGGCGCGGAATCAGGCGCACCAGAGTTAGACCTAATGCTGCAGGCAACTACATTACCGCACGCATTTACAATATGGTGTGGTGGCTGGCATTTCCGAGGACAGACGCGCACTATGTCCAGTGGGATGCATACTCTCCGCCATACACTCTGCCAGTGGGCTACGTATTCACGCCACCGCCAGAACCGCCCTGGCAGCTGTTGGGAGCCGTAACCAGCCCCAACACCGCGCCCACGATTTCTGGCGTGCCTGAAGCCTACGCGCCAGTGCCAGCGCCCAGCGCGCCAACGCTGCCATCATTCACCAGCATACCTATACCGCCACCACCACTGCTACCGCCACCGCTATTGCCTGAGCTGCCAACTGGGCCAGTTACGCCCACGTATCCAATCGCCGCGCCCGACTTTTTCGCAGACACCTTGATTACTGGGACAGTGCCCACCAGGCTGACTGACAGGATAACGCCAATCAGGGCAGTGCTGCTGCTGGCGCATCCCACCAATACTGAAGTAGTATATTTCCGCAGCACCAGGCAGCAATCAGGGCAGGGCGCGCTACCGCCAGGCATGGGCGTCATATTAGAAATTGATGATGCGAGTAAGGTAATGGTCTGGAGCGCGACAGGCGGGCAGGCACTGACATACGCATACGAGCTTCAGCCGAGGGCGGCCAGCCCTGGGTAGGCAGCTACTAGGCAGGACAAGGCTGGATGTCCCAGACTACAAATTCCCCAACAATTACACGGGTCTCCAGAGCATCCTGGAGAGCCTGAGCGCAGACCTGCCACCACCTGGCGAATTCCGAGAATACGTGGGGATATGGCGCGTATTCATGCATCCACTAAGATACAACAGGGTATATGTCTTCAGGGCAGCCACAGAGCTGGCAGGCGCGGCCTGGACAGGCAAAAGGTGGCGCGGCAGGATAAGCTACATTATACAATTCTTTAGCTCTGGCAGATTCTTAGGCCCTGAATATAGCGACTTAGTGTTAGACCCTGACACTCCCCACACATTTGAGAGACACTTCACCAGCAGCCCCAGAGACTGGGGAGAATATGCCTTCAGATTCATAGTGCAGGCTAGCTGCCACAGCGCGGAGGGCACAGCACCATTCCCAGTCAGCTTCAGGCTAGGTGCGGAGAGCTGGGTGGTAGCTAGCCACGAGGCCTGAGAGAAAATGGCTAAGCTTCTGCCCAGCGTAGCGATTATAAAGCATCCCCTAAACGCCTTCACCAAGTCGCACGTAATGCTGCTGAGCGGGTCTTATGACCAGGTGATAGACGTGCCATATCCGCCAGCAGACTTTGGTCTGACCATCACGCACGCATTCAGTCGCAGGCTCAGGCGCGGCGATTGGGTCATAGTGGAGTGTTTACTTAGCAGTAACAGGAATGAGTGGGCTGGCAAGAGGATGCGCGCAGTAGTGTTTTCCGAGACAGGCTACACAGGCGACCATCCACTGGCATACGCATTCGCCACGCAGAGATTAGTTGTGGATGGCGGAATGGATGTGGCTCTGGGCTGGGCGCTAAACGTGCTGAATCCGCCAGACAGCCAGACTATAGACCTTAGCCTCGGATTCACCAGTGTGGGGCTTACTGGCAGCCCACCATTCAGGCTCAGGCTGACAGCCACATTTTACTTACTGCCCACCGTAGAGGTCAGCCTAGTGCCCTAGCAGGGTAGGGATATATCCAGCCCTGCCCAACACTAATGCGATGTCTGCGGAGCTAGCCACGCAGCAGAAGGTTATGGCAGCCATAATGCTGGCGCTCAAGAATGGCTGCGAATGCGATAGCTGCCAGATGCTGCGCGAAGTGGCGGACACGCTTATAAGCCAGCTAAAATCTACACCTGTAGGTGGGGTAGATGTCAAAGCCCCCAGAAGAAGAAGTTAGGGTATTCAGGCAGGAGATGACGATTTTCCCCACGCCTGGCAAGGCTGAGCGCGTATATGCGGTAACGTTTATCACGTCTGACCTGGGGCCGCGAACCATATTTATCCCAGTCAGCCAGTGGAGCCCAGAGGTCGAGAAGCAGAGGATCAGAGAGGAGATACAGAGGCTGCGGAAAGCCACGCCAGAGACATTCAGAATACCCAGGGTATAGCTAGATGACTGGCTGGCCCTGGCCACTAGACGCGGTGCAAGGATTTTTCGAAAGCATGTGGCGCGGCTTAGTGGATGCTGTATCCGCAGGCGCCCAGTGGCTCTGGGACAAGGTAACTGGCGGTCTCAGCTGGCTGTGGAGTAACGTGCAATCTGGGCTGCAGTGGCTGTGGGAGCGCGTCTCGGAGTTTGGTGGATGGCTCTGGAGCAATATCCAGGGCGGTCTAAGCTGGCTGTGGGACAGGCTGCAGGAGATAGGCGCAGCCATCATAAACGCTATAGCTGGCGGAATACCTGCCATAGGTCAGGCTATCCAGGGATTCATAGACACCATACTAAGCCCCATACATACCGCGATTAACTGGCTCTGGGAGCGGATAAATGAGGGGCTGCAGACAATCCTGACACCAATCACGGAAAGTCTAAGCTGGCTGTGGGAGAGGATAAACGAGGGGCTGCAGGCCATCCTAAGCCCCATACAGGCTGGTCTAGACTGGCTATACGCCCGAATACAGGACGTAGGAGCAGCCCTGTTAAATCAAGTAGGGGGCTGGATAACCAGCATAGGCGCAGCGATTAGCCAGGGAGTAGCACAGCTTGGGGGGGAGATTGGCCAGGCAGCCTCTCAACTAACTAGCCAGATAAATCAGGTGGGGGGCTGGCTGTATCAGGAACTAGTTAAGTATGCTGACGGAGTGCAAATGGGTATAGCTAATGCGCTAAACCTGCTGCCACAGGCAGGCATAGAGCTGCTAAAGCAAATGCTGGATGAGCTGGCTGACAGGTGGCAGGGGCTAGTAGCTGGTCAGGCAGGTGGCAGCGGTCAGGCTCTCCCCACAGTGTGGGCGGGCGTGGCCAGGGGGGCTGCAGCACCAGTGGGCAGCATTAATCCAGACATAAGCGCCCAGACGGCTCAGAGCCTGATAGACGCAGGCCAGCAGGCATGGTGGGGGATATACATTTCTAATCTGCTGCTTGAGGCTGGCACGTTGGGGCTGGTGGATGTAAGCATCAATCAAGCATACAGTAACCCCAACACTGCAGCGCTGCTGGATGCTGCGAAAAGAGCCCAACTAATGCCTATCGAGATAGGCATATTCAGACCATACCAATACCTGCTAAACAGTGTATATACGCCTAACCTGCCCAGCCCAGACGATATGATACGCTTCATGGTGAAAGAGGCGTGGTATCCCGAAAAACAAGTAGAAATGCCTACACAATTCATAGACTGGATGAAATACCTGGGATACAGTGAAGCGTGGACTAGGCTGTATTGGGGAGCCCACTGGCGCCTGCCTGACGTGAGCCAGGTCTTCACCATGCTCCACAGAAAACTTATCACGCCTGAATTCGTGGATGCATACCTGAAGCTGGCGGATATAGAGCCCAGCTGGCGACCACTGCTAAGGGCTATCAGCTATGAGCTGCCAGACAGGATTAGAACAAGATGGATGTATGAGTGGGGGCTGATAGACCTGCAGACGTGGCAGACGCTAGACGAAATGAGCGGTCTAGACCCCCAGTGGTCAGGGCTAATGGTGCAAGCAGAGCTGCGAAATATCCTGAGAGACGATATTTCCGCTATCCGCAGCCAGCTTGACAAGGCTGTCCGTGAGGGTCTAATGTCGCCTGCGGAGTATCGCAGCTATCTCCAGAGCCTGGGTCTGCCAGAGCCAGTCATAGACGCCAGGGTAGCTGCAGCCACGATAGCGCGGGACACTGAAGCCAGGCTAGAGATACTTAGGGCTCTTAGGTCAGCCTACGTAGAGGGTAAAATTGAGCGTAATGATTACCTGGAGAGCCTTGCCAGGCTGGGAGTAGAGGCTGACGCTATCTCTGTCCTAGCCCAGGCTGACGACTACAAGAGGCTACCTAAGCCCATAAAACCGAGAGACTTAGCCCAGCAAATTGCCGAGGCTCAGGAAAAAGTCAGGATAGCGGAGATAGCCCTACAATTTGCGAGAGAGGATTATCAGGCTCTTCAGACCCAGATGGCTGCAGACCTGACCACGCTCCAGGCAGAGATGACTAAACGTATAGCAGACGTGGATGACAGGTTAAGGCTGGTGCAGGCCAGGATGCAGTATGCTAAGACGATTAAAGAGGCAGCTATCCTGCGGACAGAGCTGGAGAACCTGCTGGCGGAGAGGGCGCAGCTGGCTGAGCTTTACAACGCCAGGTATTCCGAGGCTCAGGCTACCTGGCAGGCTAGGCTGCTGAACGCGCAGCAAAAGATACGTGATGCGGAGCTGAAGCTGGCGATAGCGCAGGACAGGCTGGCAAGGCTGAGCGGGTTAGGGCAGCAGACGGCTCCCGCCTGAATCCCTGCCTATCAGGCTGAATAGTGCTTTAGCCAGGGCTCCCAGGATTAGCGCCCAGAGCGTTAGCCTGGGCTGCGTCTGGAGCGCTTCAGAGAGTGCTGCAGCTAACGTGGCAGCCAGTAAGACCCAATCCTCATACGCCTGGAGACGCCTCATTTCCTTAGCGCCATCTCTATCCTAGTACTGAGCTCGCGGAGCTCTAGGCGTATATTGTCAAGCTTTTCAACAACAGCCGTCTGGCTGCCAGTCAGAGCCTGGATGGCAGCCCTGAGCTCTAAAAGACCTGTTGTCATTTGGTCAGCCTTAGCCACAAAAGTCTCCAGAATCTTTTTAATTATTTCTGACTCCTGAGCACTCATTCCCGCTTCACCAATCCCATAACGATGACGTATATAAATGCTACTAAATAGGCTGCCAGCATTAGATACGCCAGCCAGGCGTAATCCTCTGGTTTGAGCTGTGGTGTGAAGATAAAGTATAGTATGAAATATGCTGCAGCAAGAAGCGCCAGGGCCACGCTATCCACTATGCTCATGCTAAAGCGTATGCCCTTGCGCCTGGGCTTCAGAAGCGCGGTGCTAAGCACGTATTACGCCCCCCCTTCATGAGAGATAAAGTTTATTTAGGCCTATTAGGCCTAAATAGTTGCCATGACGGGGAGTGGTCATGGTGGAGACGCCCTGCGTCAGCGGGACGCGCAGGGGGGAGACGAGGCTCCCGCACTAGACGAGATAAGGCGAAAGCTGAAGAGCCTGAGAATAGAGGTCAAGAGCGATGGTAATGAGCTGGGGCGCGACTATCTGGCAGACGCGCTAATTCAGGCAGCAGATACTATTCTAAAGTATTTCTTCCCTTTCCCAGAAGATTGTGAAGAGCGACCGAATAGCAGCAGACAGTCGTCGGGAGTCGGATTCGCAACTTATGCAACGACGTTTTGCTGGGGCAGGGTCGAGATTGACGAGCAAATATACCACGTTCATCTAGATTATCTAGACGGCTACAATAGTTCGGGTTCCTGGGCTTATCTGCTGTCGATTGAGATAATACCGCACAGCAAGGTGGCTAGCGATGGCTGAGAGGGACAGGGTAAAGCTGAGGCTGTATGACTGCCAATTCTGCGGAGAGAGCCTGCTGGATACACGCGAGGGAGTAGAGTTACATAAAATAACGCACATACTGGAGCAGTTATTAGACCAGATAACGAGGATAGCTGACCACCTGGAGTATATTAGGCACAAGGGGGTAGCAAGGTAATGACATTTTCTATATCTCTATCTATATATATATCTCCAGGACAGGGATGCAGGGAGACAGCTAGGCGTCTATCAATAATATATAAATCTATTTCCACTGAAGACCCCCAGAAGACCCCCATACTCGGAGATATAGATATAGATAGATAAGAGTGGTGGATATGGATAGGCCAGGTTTTAGGGAGCTGGTGGACAAAAGCATCAAAATAGTTGCTGCAGAGGGAGAGGTAAGCATAAGCAAGCTGGCATACATGCTAAACATACACCCGTCTAAAGCATGCTACGTATTGAGGGCTGCCTCGGAGATAGACCCTAGAATCGCTTATCTCCGAGGCAGGGCCGTATGGCAGGATGGTGAATGGGATGGCCAGAAAACTGAGTGAAGAGTCAGTGCCCGAGCTGCAGGTGAAAATCATGCGCCTGCTAAATAAGTATCCACACCTGGTGGGCAGGATTGGGGAGCCAGGCTGGGCAGCCGAATTCTGCCTACAGTATTACCACGAGTATCACGGGCTCCACTATAAGATAAATAGGTGGAGCCTCAAGCACGCGCCCAGCCCTGAGACACTGCTGCGTATTCTGAGGATGATGCGTATAAGCCCAGGCACAAGAGACGGAGCGCTATATCGCGGGCTGCAGAAGAGTGGGCCTATAGATTCATATACCGAGACGGAGAGTGGTTAGGCGTGGCTAAGCAAGACATAAGCATCACCACAGTCAGCAGAGCTGGCAGGGGCAGGGCGTCTGCGCACCTGAAGACATACATACCCGCTAAAATCGCCAGGCAGCTCCAGCTGCAGCACGGAGACATGCTGGGCTGGATTCTCCAGGGCAAAAAAATTACTATCAAAAAGGTGAGCCAGCGGGTTGAGTAGCGGGTCAGAAGTAGTATTCACCTGCAGGCTCTGCGGTTACCAGTTGTCTGAAGATGAATTTGAGGGGGAGAAATTATTAACACACTTATTCAAGGTGCATTTCGACCTGGTGGAGAGCCTGGCGGAAAGCCTCTGGGAGGCGAGATACACCAGTCTTCAGACTCCCGCCCAGGGCCTGACGGATACGGAATAATCCGTCAGAAAACCAGACCCACTTTTTATAATCGTGAACTCCAGCCTAGTGTAGCGCCTATCCTCTAAATACGGGCTCAGGGCAGCAGCCAATTTCTCGCTTGTTACACTAAACACCTTACTGACCTTCTGGCCATCCTCATAATCCACATAGAACTGCAGAACCCGCACGGTTTTGGCAACTCCAGTAAGGGGGTCTCTAATCACCTTATCCACAAATTCGTGATTCACAAAATGCAGCCTCTTAGGCTTACCCGCCTCTAGCCTGACGAAATTGCCCAGAACCGCCATCTATCTCCAGCCCCCCCTACGCCTGCAGAGCACGCATATATCCCACAGCACGTTACCGCGCTCATTCACATTCACCCACGCGTCAGCTATATAAGCGCCACACCGCATACACCTGACCTGCACCACACGCAGCCCACCCCCCCGCACACCCCCCACACTACCCCCCCTTTGAAACTTTGCACGCCCGCCCGCCAGCCCGCCAATTTTCATACCCCCCACCACGCCGAGCATCACTTTTCACGCGGTCTCTTTTATTTTTGTCCGTCAGGCTCTGAGCCTTGATTTTCTTCTATGGCTTGTCGAGCCCAAAAGCCCGCCAAAATGTTTATGCAAGCTGGGCAGAGAATCTTGCTGACCATCATTTTTGCTGGATGCTCTGAACCGCATACGTCGCACTGAATCTTTACCAGCTCTTTTGGCGGTCTCTGGGTTGCGTGGGGGGCTCC
>Ga0079995_1062350_pt1:0-10000 | contig 11007 bp, 12 predicted proteins | sample FaiFalFF_MnMetaG_2_FD_69198 | JGI IMG/M metagenome (GOLD analysis project Ga0079995, IMG submission 69198) | Freshwater microbial communities from Yellowstone National Park, Wyoming, USA - Fairy Falls C (FF_Mn_C) (SPADES assembly) (version 4) | ecosystem: Environmental > Aquatic >... | reverse complement strand
GACCGGGTCGATAGGCCGGGTGTGGGAGCCCCGTAAGGGGTGAAGCTGACCGGTACTAATCGGCCGAGTGACTTGACCTCAACTTCTAAGGCGTTCCCCCGTAGGCTGTCCTGGACTCAGGTGTCTTTCCCTACTTGCATATCCCGCGTGCGCGTTTTTCGAGGACAGGTGCCTGGCACCGGGTACCAGGTATCGGGTACTGGCTATCTGGCACCTGGGACCTGGTACCCGGCACTTGATTTGGTCCGACGCCGAGAGCCGAACACCGACCGGCACCCGGGACCGGATACCCAGTATACGGGAGCCGGTCCGGCGCCGAGAGGCGAGCCGGGGTACTGGGAAATACCACACGGGTTTGCATAGGATTTCTCCCTCCCTATTTTGTGGGTCGGGTGCCCATAGCGGCGGGGAAACGCCCGTTCCCATTCCGAACACGGAAGCTAAGCCCGCCAGCGCCGATGATACTGCGGGGGCAACCCCGTGGGAAAGTAGGTCGGTGCCCGGCCCAGCGCCCTCATCCCGGGATTATCTGCTAACCACGCCTCGGCCGGTGCCCAGGCCCATGGGTTCGTAGCGTCCGAAAAGACTGGACCGTCCCTTGAGCCCAGCGATGCTCCGAGTCGACTGTCCCGAACACGTCAGCGTCCCGGCGGCCGTCCCCAGCCCATCCTGATGGGCGTGATGCCCAGGAAGGCGGACGATGAACCGTAGGACTGTCTTGGACATGCCGGACGTGACGTCGTACCTCATCCGGTTCCAGGGTTGGACGGAGGAGCGGTTCCTCCAAGAAGCCCCCGAGGACGCCTTCTGGGAATACGAGGACGGAGACGTCATCGTGCATTCCCCCGTCGGGACGACCCACCAACGGATCGTACGCTTCCTCACGATCCTGATAGGAACATACGTACGTTTTCGGGGTTTGGGGGACGTCCTGACGGGTCCGGCGGTCGTGCGTTTGCGGCCGGGTCTGGACTACGAGCCGGACATCTTCTTCGTCGGGGCCGACCAGATGGACCGCCTGGGGGAGACCTACCTGGGGGGTTCCCCCCGCTGGGTCGTGGAGGTCGCCTCCCCCTCGACCCGACGGTACGACCTGGAGACGAAGGCCCGCAACTATGAACGCTACGGGGTCGCCGAGTACTGGGTCATCGACCCGGAGGGACGGGTCGTCGTGCAACACGTGTTGGTCGGGCGGAGGTACCGCCGGCGGCGGGTCCGACGGGGCCGGCTGGAGAGTCGGGTCGTGGCGGGCTTCTGGATCGACGTCGGATGGCTGAGGCAGGACCCCCTGCCCGACGAATGGACCTGCCTCCAAAGCATCCTGGGTCCGCATGGGCCGTCGGGGACGTAACGCCCCGTCTCCCACCCCTCAAGACTCCTATTCCTTCCTTGGAAAATCTCCTGCCGCCCTGGCAGATCCCTGTTTTGGGGAGGTCGAAATATGATGCTGAAGGACAAGACGATCGCCGTCGTCGGCGTCGGCAAGATGGGGGGTGCCCTCATCGCTGGCCTGCTTCAAAGTGGCATGGTCCGGCGGGATGCCCTTGCCGGAAGCACGGGCCACGGGGAGACGGCCCGTCGGGCGGCCGAGACTTACGGGATTCCCGTCCTGACCGACAATCGGGAACTGGTCCGGGGGCGGGACATCATCATCCTGGCCGTCAAGCCGCAAAACGTCCGGAGGGTCCTGACTGAGGTTCGGGACCTCGTCACGCCTGAGCAGTTGGTCATCACCCTGGCGGCCGCCACGCCGACGGCCCGCATCGAGGAGATCCTCGAACGGCCCGTGCCGGTCGTGCGGGCAATGCCGAACATGCCGTGCCTTGTGCAAAAGGGGATGACCGTCCTATGCCCGGGCCGCCATGCCCGCGAGGAACACGTCCAGACGGCTCGGGCCATCTTCCAGCCCCTGGGGCGTACGGTGGTTCGAGCGGCGGGACGCCCTAACGACGGGGCCTGACCGCTTATCACTTTCATGAGGTGGCCTCGGCTGTTTGTAACCGTGCAAAGACCCGGAGTTGAGGCGACGGGGAGGTGCCGCTGGATGAAGCGGACACTCAGCCGGACTCGGTAGGCCCGATGCCCGCCCGGAGCAGGGAGAGGCTGGGGCCCTTCGGCTTGCAGGGGAGGCGGACCGACGGCCTGTCCGACGGCGGTCCACAGGAGGAGGGTGAAGCGGGCCCGGTACTGAGGGGTGCGGAAGTGGGTTCATTCTAACTTCACGCCGAAGTGGCAACCCTGGGTATCCCAGAGTTGCTCCTCGTGGGAAAGTAGGTCGGTGCCCGGCCCAGTGCCCTCATCCCGGATTATCCGCTAACCACGCCTCGGCCGGTGCCCAGGCCCCTGGGTTCGTAGCGTCCGAAAAGACCGGAAGACCCCACAGGGCTTCCACGAGGATTTCCACACCGTGAACGAAGCGGGGACCGGGCCGGGAAAAGTAGGCACCTGCGTCGGCGGCCCATACGGCCCGCCGCCGGACGGCCCGGAGCCGGAACCACCCCTCGGGGGGACGGAGTCTCCGGAGCTCCTCTAAGACGTCGGCCAGCCGATACCCACAGGGAACCAGGAAGATGGCGTCCGGGTCGGCGGCCTCGACGTCCGACCACGGGATCGTCCGAGAGGGTTGGCCGGCCTCGTTCAGGACGGGAATACCCCCGGCCCACCCGACCATCTCGGGTACCCAGTGACCGGCGACCATCGGAGGATCCAACCATTCCAGCAGAAGCACCCGGGGCCGGACGGCCGCCCGGGGAACCCGGGCCTGGAGTTCCTTCAGACGGGTCTGCAGACGGCCGACCAAAGCCTCGGCCTCGGCCGTCCGGCCCGTCGCCTCGCCGACCCGCCGGATGTCTTCCCAGATCCCCTCGATGGTCCCAGCCTGCAGGGCAAGATTCCGGAAGGGCGGATGCCAATGCAGGACCGTATCGATCTGCCCGGGCGCCACAGCACACACACTGCAGACGCCCTGCGTAATGACGAGGTCCGGCCGGAGTTCGGCGAGGCGGTCCGTACGGATGCGGAAATAATTCCGTCCCGCCCGATAGGCCTCGCTGACGAGGCGGTGAATTTCGGCCGGCGGGAGACCCGGCGGGAGGGTGCTCTCGACGACGACCGTCCGTCCCCGGACTTCCGGCGGGTAGTCGCATTCATAAGTGACGCCGACCAGGGCGTCCGTCAGGCCGAGGGCACATACGATTTCGGTCCCGCTGGGGACCATCGACACGATCCGCATGGCGCGCTCCATTTCTTCCATTCCGAGGCTAAGGTGATCCGAGGTAGGAGTTATACAGTTGACGGAGTCGGATCCACGCCGTGCGGGGACCACGTACTCGAATCATAGCCGTAATGCCGTATTGCCGAATTGCCGTACTGCCGTAAAAGATCCCTGCCAACTGCGTAAGTCCTACCAGGAGTTAGCGGGTGATGGGGGAGGGATGCCCGGATAGTCCTGCTCCCGCCACGCCTTAAACCGCTCCTGAATGAGGTTGACCCGGTCCAGCGGGCCGACCGCTTTCTCCAGCATGGCCATCTGCGGGCCGCGTGTTCGGACCTTGAGAAACGCATCGGTCTGTACGCCTGAATCACGACTGTAAATTGTTCCAACGTCCTGCACATTTTCCCTGCATCGCTCCAACGCATTTCGCCGCCGAATGCTGCGCCAACCTCATCCGTATGGCCCTGCATCTAAGAGAATTATCCGCACCACCTCGTTCCCCCGAAAGTCAATCACCTTCACGGCAATCCGGCGGTGCTCGCCGGGCTGGAAGGGGACGGTGCCGCGCATTGGCTCAAAGGCTCCCTCCGGCTGGATGAGCGCCGGTGCCTCCAGGTCGTTCACTCCCCCGTCATTCGGTGCGATCTCATTTTGACAGAATCGGATTTCCTTCCGCAATCCGGGACAGGGCGCGGGTCCCGGAGGGGTCATTCTGCGTCACCCCTACTCGTCCAGATCGTCCCGCAGGGGACAGCGGGGGCAGGAGCGGACGGGTTCGTTGCAGACCAGGCTGTAAAGGCCGTGCAGACCGAGTTGGACCAGGGGTGCCCGCCGGGGTAGGTACGTCTGCCAGAAGCCGAAGCGCGCTCGGACGGCCCGCTGAATGGCGTCGTCTTCGATGGGGCCGGTTCGCATCGCCCGGAGGGCCTCCAGGGACGGCCAGTCCCGATACGTCTGCCTCCACAGGGCCATCGCAACCGGCAGGACGGCGTTCCACCACAACGTCGTCCACCGGCCCGGGCCGACCAGACGGCCCCGGAAGACGAGCGTCCGACCGTCCGGCAAACGCAGGTCGGATGCCGGGAACGTCAAGGCCGTATAGCCCTCCGTGATACTCCGCCACAGTCGCCGCCACGCCGCGGGGTCGGACATTCCGTATCGGAGGCCCGCCTCGGCGACCCGCAGGAGGTGGTCCATCGGATCCGTCGGGAGTCCGCACAAGACCGCAAGCCAGGCCAAGCGCCGCCAGGGGTCCTGGGCCGGCCGATGGGGCCCCGGCCAGGGCGGATGATTTCCCCCGAGGTGAACCCCCCATCCCCGAAGCAGGAGGTCTGTCGGGCCGTTCCGGAGGGCGACGTCTCGAGCGACGGGCCACGGAACGGCGTCGGCCAGGGCTCCCAGGACGTGCTTGGCCTGGGCGTAACCGAGGCCGCGGGCGATGCTTCGGTACAGCGTTTGAGTCGGGGGCTCGCCGGCGGCGATGGACCGGGCCGACGTCCGGGCCCGCTCGATGAGATAGAGGCGGCCCATCCGTTCGACCAGCCTCGGGAGTCGGGCGGCGTCCCACGCAGGCAGGTAAGTCAAGCACATCGGGGTCGTCGGTCGTCGGGGACACACAGCGTCCGTCGGGAACTCTACGAGGTCCTCCGGGAGGATATAGGTCCGAAGGGCGATTTCGGGAATGACTTCCGAGGTGTCTCGGTGATAGACGGGAACGCCCGTGGATTCGTAGACGACGTGCAAGACGACCCGGCCATAACGGGAGTCCCGGTCATGCCCGTGGAGGGTCCACTCGGTCGTCATGCGGTGAACCTCGACGTCACCGGTCCGCACGGCTCCGTCGATTTGGAGGATGGCCTTCTGAAAGTCGGGACCCGGTCCGTAATTCCACCATCCGGGTTGGAAGACCCGGAGGGACCGGCCGTCGGTCGTGCGGAGGACTTCGGGCAGACGCCACTGCCAGAGCCAGACCTGGTGGAGGACCGTCTCGGGCCAGTCCATAGAGACTCTCTCCGATAGCCGAGTGGCCTGCTTTCCCCTCTTTCCGTACCCGTCGTCGGGAGATTCGACGGCACCGGACTGCCAGCAAGGTCCGTGCCGGTGAGTCCCCGGACGGCTCCCCATGGGGATGTCGCCCGGATGCCCCGTCGAAGGAGTCCCCTCACCGTGTCCAGTCCGGTGGACAGATCGTCCAGCCCGGTGGACAGAGTCCCCCTCCCCGGACGGGGACTTCCGTTTGGCATCCCCGGGGACCCTCTGATGTAATAGGGCTCCGGAGTGCTGTCCCATGGCGTGGTACGGATGGGCGGGTCTGACTCTCATCGCCTTGGCCAAGGCCGTCCGGTGGGCCGGTCTTCACTACGGCATCCTGCCGGCCCTCCACCGGTGGGTCGCCACGTGGTTCACGCCCATCGTCTGGTGGGGCTATATCCTGTTTCTGGACGCTTGGCTGGCCCGCCGCACCCGCCGGTCTTTCCTTCAGAATTATCCTGGTGAGTTTATCTTCATGCTCATCGCCTCCAACGTCTGCTGGCTCATCTTCGAGGACTACAACCTGCTTTTGCGGAATTGGGTCTATCAGAATCTTCCAGAGAGCCTCGTCGAGGAGTGGATCGGCTCCTTCTTTGCGTATGCGACCATCTTTCCGGGCATATTCGGGACGGCCTCGGTCCTCGCTCAGCTCCTGGGTCTGCCCCTCCAGACGACAGCCCGACCCCTCTCGGTCCGAGCCCGATGGCTCTCGATGGCCGTCGGCCTGGCCATGCTCCTGGGGCCGCTGGTCGCCCCGGCCCGGTACCGGCCCTACCTGTTTGCTCCCGTATGGCTGGGCTTCATCTTCCTGCTCGACCCCGTCAACGAACGGCTCGGGGGAGTATCCCTCCTGGCCCAGGCGAAGGCCCGGAATTTCCAGTGGATCGGGACGCTCCTGGCGGCCGGCTACGTCTGCGGGTTTCTCTGGGAGTACTGGAACTCGTGGGCCGAGACCCGTTGGGTCTACACGATTCCGTTTCCGACCGTCTTCCGTATCTTTGAGATGCCTCTGCTGGGCTTCCTGGGCTTTGGACCCTTTGCACTGGAGTGCTTCTGCATGTATGAGACGTGCCGCCGGGTCTGGCGGCGGACTTTCCGGCGACCCCGAATGGCTGAGGCATTTCTGATGGGTGCCCTTGGGCATTCAGGCCTGGCCCAGGGTCCATCGGGGGACAGGGGTTGACAGACGGCTCGCCCAGCTTTATATTTTAAGGCTAAACCTTCTTGAGTCTCCCCTACTCAATGTCACGCGGGAGGTGGTCCATGGCATGGCAACTGCGTCCCCTCTATGACCGGGTCGTCGTCCGGCGCATCGAGCCCAAGGAGGAGGTGCGGGGCGGGATCATCATCCCCGACGTGGCCCGGGAGAAGCCGATGCTGGCAGAAGTCGTCGCCGTCGGGACGGGCCGGGTCCTGGAGAACGGGAAGGTCCTTCCCCTGGACGTCCAGCCCGGTCAGAAGGTCCTGATCGGCAAGTATGCCGGTTCGGAAGTAAAGATCGACGGCGTCGAGTATGTGATCTTGCGGGAGGACGAGATCCTGGGCATCGTCGTGGAGGAATGACTCGGGCCCCGACTCCCGTTTGGGGAAGGGGCGGTCCAGCCGCCCAGGGTCCCCTTTTCCAGTCTCCAGGGTGACCGGGACTTCCGGGGTTCGGGCTTCGGCGCAGTGGAGACCGAACCCCTAATATTCCGATACATTTTGATATTATAAATATGTTGCCATTGAAGGAGGATGGGCATGGCGAAGGACATTCGCTACGGAGATGATGCCCGGCAGGCGATCCTTCGGGGCGTCAACAAGCTGGCGAACGCCGTGAAGGTCACGCTGGGCCCGAAGGGTCGTAACGTGATCCTCGAGAAGAAGTTTGGTTCTCCCGTCGTCACCAAGGACGGCGTGACCGTTGCCAAAGAGATCGAGCTAAAGGACCCCTGGGAGAACATGGGGGCCCAGATGGTCCGGGAGGTCGCCAGCAAGACCAGCGACGTCGCCGGTGATGGGACGACGACGGCGACGGTCCTGGCCCAGGCCATCTTCCGGGAAGGTCTCCGGCATGTCGCCGCCGGTGCCAACCCGATGGAGATCCTGCGGGGTATTCAGAAGGGCGTCGAGGTCGTCGTCGAGGAAATTAAGAAGATGGCGACGCCCGTGAAGGGTCAGGCCATCGCCCAGGTCGGTGCCATCGCCGCCAACAACGACATGGAAATCGGGGAGATCATCGCCCAGGCGATGGAGAAGGTCGGCAAAGACGGCGTCATCACCGTCGAAGAGGCGAAGGGCCTCGAGACGACCCTGGAGGTCGTCGAAGGGATGCAGTTTGACCGCGGCTACCTGTCCCCCTATTTCATCACGGACCCCGAGCGGATGGAGTGTGTCCTGGAGGACGCCTACATCCTGATCCATGAAAAGAAGATCAGTGCCATCAAGGAGCTCTTGCCCGTCCTGGAGCAAGTCGCCCGTTCCGGCAAGCCCCTGCTGGTCATTGCCGAAGACGTCGAGGGCGAGGCCCTGGCGACGCTGGTCGTCAACAAGCTCCGGGGTGTCCTGAACTGCTGTGCCGTGAAGGCCCCCGGCTTCGGTGAGCGGCGCAAGGAGATGCTCCGGGACATCGCCATCCTGACGGGCGGTAAGGTCATTTCCGAGGACTTGGGCATCAAGCTCGAGAACGTCCGTCTGGACGACCTCGGTCGGGCCAAGAAGATCGTCGTCGACAAGGACAACACGACGATCATCGAGGGCTACGGCAAGCCCGAGGACATCGAGGCCCGTGTCAAGCAGATCCGCAAGCAGATCGAGGAAGCGACCTCCGACTATGACCGGGAGAAGCTCCAGGAGCGTCTCGCCAAGCTCGTCGGCGGTGTCGCCGTCATCCGCGTGGGTGCCGCCACCGAGGCCGAGATGAAGGAGAAGAAGGCCCGCATCGAGGACGCCATGCATGCCACCAAGGCGGCCGTCGAGGAGGGCATCGTCCCCGGCGGCGGGGTCGCCTACCTGCGGGCGTCCTTTGCCTTGGACCGGCTGAACCTGGAAGGCGACCAGCAGATCGGCGTCCAGATCCTGAAGCGGGCCCTCGAGGAGCCCCTCCGGCAGATCGCCAGTAACGCCGGCTGGGAGGGCTCCATCGTCGTCGAGAAGGTTAAGGCGGCCGACAATCCCAATTACGGATTCAACGCCTTGACCGAGCAGTTTGAGGACCTCGTCGAGGCGGGCGTCATCGACCCGGCGAAAGTCTGCCGCGTGGCCATCCAGAATGCGGCGAGTGTCGCCAGCCTCCTTCTGACGACGGATGCCCTCGTCAGCGAGGTCCCCGAAAAGAAGGAGGAGGCTGAAGAAGCGGCCGTGCCGGAGTACTAAACCCACCCTCCCCGTTCTCCATCTGCGGGTCCGGCCCGGCCGGACTCGCAGATGTTCCCCACCCGCCTTAGACTGTCGGAAGTCCCGGGGCGGATGGCTTCCGGGCCAGGTATAGGGTCGCCACACCCCCGGCCAGGGGTCGCAGGGCTATGGGCTGGAAGCCGGCCTGCGTGAGCCACGCCTGAAGAGCCTCATAGTGGGGAAAGGCCGGGATACTCTCCCGTAAATACTCGTAGGGCGCCCGGTGGCCCGTGATCCATCCCCCCAGAACGGGCAGGATTCGGTTTAGGTAAAGGCCAAAAGCCCATCGCCAGGGACGCCACCGGGGAAGGGTAAACTCCAGGACGGCGAGCCATCCACCCGGCCGCAGGACCCGAAAGAACTCCCGAAGCCCCTCCAGAGGGTCTGCCAGATTTCGCAGGCCGAAGGCGATCGTCAGGGCGTCCAAGGCTTCGGCCCGGAAGGGAAGCCGTAGAGCGTCGGCCTCGACCCAGGCGACGGCCACACCCTGCCGTCGGGCCTTGGCCTGAGCGAGACGTAACATCGGCCGGCTGAAATCGAGGCCGACCCGAAGCCGCAGGGGTCTCCGAAAGCACAAGATGGCATCCCCGCTTCCCGTGGCCACGTCCAGGACGATGGCCTCCGGACCCAGGGGCAGACTTTGGGCCATCGTCCGGCGCCACCGGAGGTCCAGTCCCAGGCTCAGCCAGCGGTTGGCCCGGTCGTAGCGGGCGGCGATGATGTCGAACATCTCCCGGATTTCCAAGGCTCGGCGCATCGTTTCCCGATGAAGCGGGATGCGGGATGCAAGATGCAGGGAACAGGATACAAGATGCAGACCCGATGTGCGCGTTTTCCGGTGGCCGGACTCGGTCCTCGGTGCTCGGTGTTCGGCCCTCGGCGCCGATTCGGTACCGGGTATCGGGTCCCAGGTGCCGGGTACCCGGTTCTCAGCCTCGGTCCTCGGCGCTCGGTATCCGGCCTTCGGCCGTGGAGAGATGGGGGAAGGGAGATGGGACCTTCCCGGCCCTTCGTCCAGACCGAGGGTCCAGAACCGAAGGCCGGAAACCAAATAGGGTGCCGGGTACCCGACATCCGGAACCCGGTACCTTATTGCCCTACTGCCTGACTGCCCTACTGCCCCATTGCCTTATTGCCTTACTGCCTTATTGCCTTATTGCCCTATTGCCTTACTGCCTGACTGCCTTCCCGCCCCACTGCCCTTCTCCGGATGCCGCTCCTCCCGGGCCTGGGACGCCAGGTCCAGCCAGAAGACCATAGCATGGACGGTCCAGGCAAATAGGGCCAGGCCCCACATCGTCAGGTATAGACCGCCCCAGAGGAATAGACGGACCTGGTCGGTCGCTTCGATTCGGGCCAACCAGTCCGGTGATAGAAGAC
>Ga0079995_1067295_pt1 | contig 11016 bp, 11 predicted proteins | sample FaiFalFF_MnMetaG_2_FD_69198 | JGI IMG/M metagenome (GOLD analysis project Ga0079995, IMG submission 69198) | Freshwater microbial communities from Yellowstone National Park, Wyoming, USA - Fairy Falls C (FF_Mn_C) (SPADES assembly) (version 4) | ecosystem: Environmental > Aquatic > Freshwater >... | reverse complement strand
AAGGAGGTTATAAGAAATGGAATATGTAACACCAAATGATTTTTACAAAGGATTGGTAATAGAGTATGAAGGTAATTTATGGCAAGTATTAGAATATCAGCATACTAAAATAGCGCAGTCTAAAGCTTTTGTTTTAACTAAAATAAAAAATTTGAAAACTGGTCAGGTTTTGGAAAAAAAATTTGATAGTGAAGAAAAATTTAAAAGAGCTTATATAGAAACTAAACCTATGCAAGTACTTTATAGAGATAGTGAAAATTTATACTTGATGGATAATGAAAGTTTTGAACAATTTTCTATTCCATTGAATTTGATTCAAAAAGAAATTGGATATGTTAAGGATGGGGATAACATAAATGTAATGATATATGAAGGTTCTATAATAGGTTTAAGTTTACCACCAACTGTTAAATTAAGAGTAGAATATACTGAGAAAGCTGTTAAAGGAGATAGAGTATCTACTGCTTTAAAGCCTGCTACTTTAGAAACTGGAATAACTGTTAATGTACCTATATTTATTGAAGTAGGAGAGGAGATATTAGTTAATACTCAAACAGGAGAGTATGTATCAAGAGCATAAGAATTTAATTTAATGTTAGCTACTGTTTGTATCCCTACTTATAATAGAATAAATATACTATTAAAAACTCTTAAGTATTGGCAAAAACAAACTATAAAAGAATTTGAGTTACTTATAATAGATGATAACTCTACTGATAACACTTATGAATCACTTATTAAGTATAAAAAAGAAAATGATTTTAATAATCTTACAATAATAAGAAATAAAAAAAATTATGGATCAGCTTATGGAAGAAATATAGGGGTATTTTACTCTAAAGCTCCTATTGTTATTTATACTGATGATGATGCTTTTGTTTATCCTAATTATGTTGAAAATCATATAAAATTTCATCAAAAATATAACAATTTAATTTTAAGAGGTCCTATTGTTAATTTTAATGATTTAAATTTATTAAATTTATTTTTCTCAGATAATTTTGAAAAATATTTGAGAATAATTAAGGGGTATTCAAGGAACTATTTTTGTACTGCTAATGTATCTATAAGAAAAGAGTTAATATTAAAAGCGGGTTTATTTAATCTAGATTTTTATAGATGGCAAGATACTGAGTTAGGTTATAGATTGAGAAAATTTGGATTGAAAAGAATATTTAGTTTTTCTATTCCTGTTTTTCATTTTAAAGAAGATTTTAAAGATTTAGATAAATTAAAAAATCATTATTATCAAGAGGGTAAATATGCTGCTAAATTGGTTAAAATTCATAATAATTTATCTACTAAACTTAGAACCGCTTTTATTTTCCCTAATACTTTTTTATGGACTTTAGTTTATAAAAAAAATAACAATGAATTAAATATAAAAAGTATAAAAAGAGAATTTTATATTAAGGGTTTTTTAGATGAATACTATAAAAAATGATGTATAGATAAAAAATAATAAGATGAGAATTAAGGAAGAGGTGAAGAAAATTGAATAAAACTAATGATTTCGTTATAGATCAAGGTAAATATGTTGTTAGTTTAGTAAGGGGAGATGGAATTGGTTATGAAATTATAGATAGTGTTTTAAAAATATTTGATTATATAAAAGTGCCTATTAAATTTGAAGAAGTTTTTGCAGGTTTGGATTGTTATAATAAATTTGGAACTCCTTTGCCTAAAGAAACTTTAGAATCTATAAAAAGGAATAAAGTGGCTCTAAAGGGGCCTACTACTACTCCTAAGGGTACTGGGTTTAAAAGTGTTAATGTTGCTATTAGGAAATATTTAGATCTTTTTGCTAATGTTAGACCTTCCAAAACTTTACCTAATATATCTTCTAAATATAATAACCTAAATTTAATAGTTATAAGGGAGAATATAGAGGATACTTATCCTGCTGTTGAGTATTATCAAACCCCTGATGTAGTTCAAACTTTGAGAATTACATCTAGGCAAGGTAGCTATATGATAAATAAATTCACTTTTGAGTTAGCAAAAAAATTACAAAGGAAAAGAATTACTTGTGTTCATAAAGCTAATATTCATAAATTTAGTGATGGGATGTTTTTAAATACTTTTTATGAAATTTGTAAAGACTATCCTCATTTTATTGTAGATGATATAATAGTAGATAATTTATGTATGCAATTGGTTAAAAATCCGGAAGTTTTTGATGTATTGGTGTTACCTAATATATTTGGTGATATAGTAAGTGATTTATGTGCGGGATTAGTTGGTAGCTTAGGATTAGCTTATAGTGCTAATATTGGATTAAAGTATGCTGTATTTGAGGCTGTACATGGTAGCGCTCCTGATATAGCTAATAAAAATATTGCTAACCCTACTGCTATTATCCTTGCTTCTACTTATATGCTTAAATACTTAAATTTAAATTCTTATGCTTATATTATTGAGCAAGCTTTATTTAAAAATTTTGAAAATGGAATATTTACTAAAGATTTAAACGGTAATTACTCTACTACTGAATTTACTGATCATTTAATTAAAAATATAAAGAATATAGATAAACAGGTTTTTATTGATAATGATAAAGATTATAATAAAGATAATAATAAGCAATCTCAGGTAAATATTGAAAATATACCTTTTTTAAAAGATTCTAAAAATTGGGAACTAATTGGAGTTGATATTTTTGTTGAGTGTAACGATACTGAAAAATTACCAAATATCCCCTTGGAATTTAGTAATTTAAAACTAAACTTTATATCTAATAGGGCTACTAAAATATATCCAGAAAAAATTTCTGATATAACTTTGGTTAATTGGTATAGATGTAGATATTTAGCTAATAGTAATATAGATTTTGATACTATTAAAGAGTTAATGGACAATTTTGTAAAAAAAGGTATAAGAATTTCCCAAATTGAGCTTCTTTATAAAGAAGGTAATCAAAATATGTTCTCTGAAGAATAAATACTAGCATTTATATTTATATTAATTTTATTAACTATAAGCTATTTTTTGCAGTGATATATGAGATGATTTTATCTAAAGTCTCTTCAATAGTAAGATTATCAGTATTTATTAAGATAAAATCTTTTGGTAAATTATTGACATTTGGTAAGGGAGCATATTTTCTATTTTTATCTTGTTCATCTCTTTTTATTATTCCGATTAATATCTCATGAAAAGATAGATTTTTTAAAATATCGGGATTATTTTGTTTATACTGATTATACCTTCTTATAGCTCTTATATAATTACTTGCATATAAAAAAAATTTAAAATCGGCATTTTTGAAAACTACTGTTCCACTATCTCTTCCTACCACTACTACATTTTTAGAATCAACTAATTCTATTTGGATTTTATTTAGGTAATTTCTAACTTTCTTTTTGGTAGCTAATTTTGAAGTATTTATTGCTATTTCTTCTGTAAATAAGTATTTTGTTTTTTCTTCAAATTCCTGTAAAGTTATATTAGTTATTAATAAATTTCTAAAATAATCTAAATCTTTTGTAGGTTCTTTTGTATTAAAAGTTACTTTTTGATATAAAAATAAATATGTATATTTTCTATATATTAATCCTGTATCAAGGAAATAGAAATTTTTGTTATATATTTCATATAGTTTATTAGCTACTAAAAAGCCTATAGTGGTTTTTCCACTTGCTACTGGTCCATCGAGTGTTATTATCATTAGTTAATCATTTTTTTTATTTTCTTTTTTTTATAAGCGGTAGGCTATAATTTAAGAATTCAATATGTAAATAGGGTTACCTTTTTAAAGGAAAATTTTTGAAAAAAATTAGAATAAAGAAAATTTTTGAAAATAATTAAAAGGGTGGGTATGTAGAAGGTAAAATATAATAAAGTAAAATATAGAAGGGGAAGTAGAATTTTTGTTGAATACTTAAAGAGTAGTAAGGGGTCGTAGCTCAGCGGGAGAGCGTCTCGTTTGCACCGAGAAGGTCAGGGGTTCAAATCCCCTCGGCTCCATCCTTTACTCTATTACCTATAAATATATAATCAAACTTAAATATTTATAATTGAATTAAGTAGATGCCTTGGAATATAGAAAGTAGATTTTTGAAATTTAAGCTATTTTCCCAAAGAGAAGGTTTAAAGCCATTAAAACAAAGGATTCAAATTGATTCAGTAGATGAGGATCTAAAAAATGGCTTATGGAATTGCTTTTTAAAATTTGTAGAGGTCTTAACCCCATTTACAGGAGTAAAATTATTTAGAAGATTAGGAGAATTATTATGGATTAACTATTTCAAACAACCATTGGATACTTTAAGTAATGATCCATTCGAAATTTACAAGTATATAAGAGATTATTTTTTTGATTCTAAACGGAAATGGAATGAAATCTATGATTTTATAGAATTTGTGGTAAAGGTTTATCCTTTTGTAGTAAATGATGATGTTGATAGTAAGAAGAAAGATGAGTTTATAAAAGCTTTTATAAAGGCTTGTAATATTGTATTAGAGAGAGAGTTATCAGCATACCGTTTTGTAGGTGAAAAAATTATAAAAATAACATCTGAAATAGAAATAAAAGAAATAGAGGAAGCATTAGAAAATACTAAAAATATAGATAAACTAAAACCAGTTAATGAGCATTTAAAGAGAGCTATAGAGCTATTATCAGATAGGAAATCCCCTGATTATAGAAACTCAATAAAAGAATCTATAAGCGCTTTAGAATCTCTATGTAAAATTATAATAGATGATGAAGGCGCAACGTTAAGTGAGGCGCTAAATGAAATGAAAAACAAAAAAATAATTGATTTACATAATTTACATCCTGCTTTAAATGAAGGACTTAATAAACTATATGAATTTGGTTATAAACTATATGGCTATGCCAGTGATTATGGGGGTATAAGACATGGGAAATCTGATCCTAATTGTAATGTAAATTTTGAAGATGCAAAGTTTATGTTGCTTTGTTGTTCCTCTTATATTAATTATTTAATTGTTAAAGCTTCAAAATTAAAAATTTTATAATTTAATAAAATATATTTAAGTGTTATAATTTTTTTAATTTTTTATACTATGATTATTGAGAATTTACCTAAGCATAAAGTAGCTATCTTTTCTGAAATAAATTCTGAAATTCAAGAACAAAATTCCTATTCTTTTTGGATACATCATGAAGTACTTAATTATCTTAAAAATTCTTTAAGGTTAAAACTTAGGGATAATCTAATTATTTTTGATTCTTTTAATTACATAAATTATTGTAGATACATATTAGCAGAACTTAATGGATTTAATTATAATCCTAAAAATAAATATCAAAATTTTATTGAGGTTAAGGTAAAAAAAATACAAAATATTAAACTTAGTAATTTGATTATTAATTTATATATTGTACCTCCTAAAAATAGATATTTTAATGATTTATTAGCTAATGTTGTACAATTACCTATAGATACTATTTATTTTTTTCCATCTGAATATATGATTTTAAATATATCTGAATTAGAAAAAAAAGTAGATAAAATTAGGGACATTATTTTTTGGAATACTATTTATGTTAGTAAATATTATTCAGTTAATGTTAAAATTCTTAGTAATTTTAAAGAATTTGTAGAACATTTAAAATTTTATAATTGGGTTATTGTTTTTCATCCTTATACTAATTTAACTATCTCTGATTTTTTTAGATTAAATGAAATTAATTCTATATTTAATGATACTCTAAAAAAGATGGAATTAAAAAATAAGATTCAACAAGAAAAATTTAGAATAGCAATTATTGTTGGCTGTGAAGGTGGATTTTCTGAAAAAGAAATAAATATATTTAAAGATAATAAAGCATTTATTTTAAGATTTGACTTAATAGAAAACATAGTGAAAACAGAAATAGCAGCTAATGTTGGGGTTTCTCAGTTTCTAAGCATCTTTAATTATTTATTAAATAATACATAATTATTAAATTTTGACAAATTAACAAATTTAAATTTATTAGTAAAAAAAATAAATAAAGAGTTAGGCAAAGATTAATAGTAGATCTTTTTTAACATTTTTTTTACAAATAATTATATATTTTTTGGAAATTATTATTTAAGATTTAAATAGTAGGTGTAGTAGCTATGTTTAGTGAATATAGAAAATTGTTAATTTTTGTATCTGGCTTATTTTTAGTATTTTTGATGTATATTGTTATATCTTGTAGTGGTGGAGGTGGGGGTGGAGGATTACCTCCTTTTCCTACCTTTCATACCTCTAATACTACTTTCCCTACCTTTTCTACTTCTACTACTACTTCTACTACTACTTTCCCTACTTTTTCTACATCTACTACTTCTTCTTCTACTACTACAACTAATTCTAGTAATTTATATAAATATTTATATGTAAAAGTTTTGAGAATAAGGAATGGCAATGTGGAATGGCTTGGTTCTTATGAATGGAATGATTCTGCTTATGTTCATTTTTCTGCTAATAATTATAATAATGATAAATATGTTTATGTTAATGATGGTTGGTGGGGGACTAGTACTAGGTTTAATTATGATAGATATTATGTTGATTATGTAGATGTCGGTATTTATAGATATTATTATGATTATCATTATATAGTAAAAATAGGGAATAGTTATTATAGTTCTTCTGAAGCGTGGTATGGAAGATTTTATGTAGATGATTATAGACCTTATGGTAGTAGTATTTATATAGTATTTAGGGAAGGGGTTACTTTTAATAGATTAGGTCAAAAAATAAAATAATTTAAAAGATCAAGTAATTTAGTATTTATAATATGTGGTTAATTTTTAGGGTGAAATTGTTATAAAAAGGTAGAATAAATTTAAAATTGTTAAAAATGTAAAAAAAATGTTAAATTTTTTTGTTTTTGGCTTTATTTTAAAAAAAAATGAATACAATATAAGTGGGTATAGTTTTTTTTAAAATAGAAGGAGGTTAAAAGTATGCTTAATAATAATATGCCAAATAATAATATGTTTAATAATAATTTCCCTAATAATAACAACAATTTCTCTAATAACTTAAGCCCTAATGGTAATTTAAACAATAATTTTAATAATAAACCAAATAATACTAATAACAATAAGATATGGATAGGGTTATTGATAGGTGGAGTGGCTTTATTTGTTATGGTTGTATTTTTTATAGTATTAGTTTTAGGAATATTTATATTATCTTCTAATAATAATCATAATAATTATTCGGGGAATTATGGAAATGGCTATAGTAGAAGCTATAGTAGTAATGGTTCGGGATATGGTAATAGAGGATATAGTGGTGGCGGATACAATGGTAGCGGATATAATGGATATGGTGGATATAATTATGGTAGTGGGTATGATTATGGGAATTATGGTGGGTATGATTATGGAAGCTATGGTGGGTATGATTATGGAAGTTATGGGGGATATGATTATGGAAGTTATGGGGGAGGAGATAGTGGAAGCTTTTGGAATGATTATATTCAACAAGGAAATGAAGAGAATTCTTGGTGGGCTGAGGAATGGAGTAATGCTTTAGGTGATAACTATCCTGCTCCTGATAGTTATGATCCTGAAGGAAATCCAGGCTATACTGATCATAACGGATATTTCCATGATTATAACTCAGGTATGTCCGATTATGAAACTCCATAAAATTTAAATTTAGGAAATTATTATTTGTTTTTGAAAAGAAAAAAAAGAGTTCTATTAGTTGGTACGTGAATTATTTTTTTAGAAATATAAGAAAGAAAGAAAGTTTTCTATTTTTTTTATTTTTGTATGTAATTTCTTTTATTTTTTCTTATGGTGATAATGAGAATAATAGTAAACTTAATCAATATGTTTATAATTATTTATATGCTATAAAGAGAATATATCAGGAAGATATTTTTGTTAAACAGGATTTGTATGATATTTTTAAAAGAAAAATAGAGGAATTATTTACTAAAAAAAATTATACTTTTGATGAAATTGATGAAGTATTTAAAAATACACTTTATTTTTATTCAAATGATAGTTATTTAAAAATCTATAAAAAGGATATTTTTAATCAGCAATATTTTAATGATAAAGTGGAGGTTAGTTTAGAAGATAAGATAAATATAATTTTAATTAAGAAAAATGATTTTTTGATTTACTATATAAAAATTTACTATTTTCCTGTAGGGTATTATAAGTATTTTAGGGATTATTTATTTAGTTATTATAAAGAAGAGCACGAGGACTTAAAAAAGATAGTTATTATTGATTTGATAGATAATACTGGTGGTAGTTTATATACTGCTTCGTTTTTTATTAATTTATTTTACCCACCTAAGAGTTATTTATTTACTATTCACTATAAAAATAAGAGTGTAAATTATTATAGCGGAGAAGATTATAAAGATTATTTTAGGAATGCTATTGTTTTTGTAGTTCAAAATGATATAACTGCTAGTTCGGCTGAAGTAGTTTCTGGAGTTTTGAAAAGAAAAGGAATTATATTGGGGGATTTTTCTTATGGGAAACCTTTTATTCAGGTAAATTTAGATGCTAATAATTTTACAATTTTATATACTAATTCTTTTCTAAATTTTAATACTACTTTAGAACCTCATGAAAAAGTAAAACCTGATATTTTTCTTAGTTATAGGGAATTAAATAAGGAATTTATTTTAAATCTTGTATTTAGCTTTTGTTATTATTTATTTTTTCAAATAGATGGAAATTAATTTGAATTATTTTTTATGTGATGTTAAATTTAGAGGAGTTTTTGTTGATTTTTTATAAAAATAATATAGAGGAAAAATATGATATGATTAGTAGTTAATTATGAAGATTTCAAAAAATGCTTTAAAAACTTTAAAAAATAGTTATTTTATGAAATATTTTGTAGCTAGTAAAAGAGGGATAGTTAATATTTTAATTATTTCTTTTTTATTATTGGGAATTATTTTTAGTTTTTTGGTTCTTATTTCTACTTTAAATATTTTTGTTAATAGATTTAACTACGAATATTTATACGGAAGTTCTTATGTAGCTGATTCGTATATTGTAAGGTTTTACACTGCTACAGGGGGAAAAATTATTATAAAAAATGTTCCTTATAATCTTAGTGATCCTATTATTAATTTTGGTAGTTCTAATCTAAATGGTTCTTTAGTTGAAGCTAATGTTTATACTGTTGATGTTAATAGTTATAGGCAGTTAAAATTTTATATAAATTACAGTGCTGGAATAGTAGAGTATTATCAATTGGATAAAGCAATTGTGTATTAAAATATAGAATAAAAAAAATTAAAAAAGAGATATAAAAGAGATATAAAAATATATAAAAAATTGATAAAAGTCAATAAAAATTATATAAAAAATAAAAAAATAATTGAAAGGAATTATAGGGAGTAAGGTATAAATATATTAATGGAACCCCTAAAAAGGGGGGTAGCCGCGAGGAGAAATAAAAATAGAGGGTAGCTAACAAAATAGGTAAGTACTCAAGGGTTTTATTCCTCTATAAGTAAGATTTTAAAAGTTAGTGGAGGGTTTGATCCTGGCCCAGGATGAACGCTAACGGGATGCTTAACACATGCAAGTCGTGCGATCGGCTAGACCTTCGGGTCTAGTACGGAGCGGCGAACGGGCGAGTAACGCGTGGGTAATCTACCTTCAAGTGGGGGATAACCTCGGGAAACTGAGGCTAATACCCCATATTCTTATAGGGCATTGTGCTCTATAAGGAAAGGAGTAATCCGCTTGGAGATGAGCCTGCGTCCTATCAGCTAGTTGGTGAGGTAATGGCTCACCAAGGCTACGACGGGTAGCCGGCCTGAGAGGGTGACCGGCCGCAAGGGGACTGAGACACGGCCCCTATCCCTACGGGGGGCAGCAGTGGGGAATCGTAGGCAATGCCCGAAAGGGTGACCACGCAATCCCGTGTGCAGGACGAAGCCCTTCGGGGTGTAAACTGCTGTCAGGAGGGACGATGATGACTGTACCTCCAGAGGAAGGGACGGCTAACTACGTGCCAGCAGCCGCGGTAATACGTAGGTCCCGAGCGTTATCCGGAATTACTGGGCGTAAAGGGTCCGTAGGCGGCTGGGTAAGTCAGTAGATAAAGCCTGGCTCTCAAGGCCAGAAAATCTACTGATACTGCTTAGCTCGAGGACAGGAGAAAACAGGGGAATTCCCGGTGTAGCGGTGAAATGCGTAGATATCGGGAGGAACACCAGTGAGGAAGCTGCCTGTTTGGCCTGTTCCTGACGCTGAGGGACGAAAGCCAGGGGAGCAAACCGGATTAGATACCCGGGTAGTCCTGGCTGTAAACGATGAGTGCTAGGTGTGGGGTGTAACACTCCGTGCCGCAGGTAACCCATTAAGCACTCCGCCTGGGTAGTACGGGCGCAAGCCTGAAACTCAAAGGAATTGACGGGGACCAGCACAAGCGGTGGAGCATGTGGTTTAATTCGATGCAACGCGAAGAACCTTACCAGGGTTTGACATGCTAGCATAAGCCCTTGCCGAAAGGTGAGGGTGGATGTGGGGCAACTCACATCGGCTAGCACAGGTACTGCATGGCTGTCGTCAGCTCGTGCCGTGAGGTGTCTGCTTAAGTGCGGTAACGAGCGCAACCCTTGCCCTTAGTTGCTACATTAACGGTGGGCACTCTAAGGGGACTGCCGGCGACGAGTCGGAGGAAGGAGGGGATGACGTCAAGTCCTCATGGTCTTTATGCCCTGGGCTACACACGTGCTACAATGCCGGGTACAGAGGGACGCGAAGCCGCGAGGTGGAGCAAATCCCAGAAAACCCGGCCCAGTTCAGATTGCAGGCTGCAACTCGCCTGCATGAAGCCGGAATCGCTAGTAATCGCGGATCAGCCACGCCGCGGTGAATACGTTCCCTGGTCTTGTACACACCGCCCGTCACGCCACCCAAGTCGCTCTTTTCTGAAGGCCTGATAAGGGCTTAGGAAAAGGGCGGTGAGGAGGGCGAAGTCGTAACAAGGTAGCCGTACCGGAAGGTGCGGCTGGATCACCTCCTTTCTAAGGAATTTAAAAAACCTATTTTGTTAGCTATCCTCATAAAA
>Ga0079995_1066107_pt1 | contig 11042 bp, 10 predicted proteins | sample FaiFalFF_MnMetaG_2_FD_69198 | JGI IMG/M metagenome (GOLD analysis project Ga0079995, IMG submission 69198) | Freshwater microbial communities from Yellowstone National Park, Wyoming, USA - Fairy Falls C (FF_Mn_C) (SPADES assembly) (version 4) | ecosystem: Environmental > Aquatic > Freshwater >... | reverse complement strand
ACCGAATCCGACGGACGACCCCGGGGTCGTACCGCCGATAGCCCGGCCCGTGCAGGGTCGGCCGTCGCTCCGGGGCCGGGAGGAGGCCCCGACGCTCGTAGTAGCGAATCGTATCGACCCGTACGCCGGCCATCCGGGCGACCTGGCCAATCGTCAGCGTCTTCATGGATGAGCCTCCGAAACTTTATTGAGGCTAACGCCCTGTTAAGCTATAGATGCAGGATACAGGATGCATGATGCAGGATAGAAATAGCCCGGATTCCGGTTACCTGGTACCTGGCACTCTTACCCCACTCCCCTATCCTGTTAAATCTTATGCCTTGCTAACCCCATGTGCGGGTTTTCGAAGACAAGTACCAGGTTCCGGGTACCAGGTATCGGGTACCGGCTATCCGGCACCTGGGACCTGGTACCCGGCACCTGGGACCGGATCGACGCCGAGGGCCGGACACCGAGCACCGAAGACCGGGCTAAACGCGCACACCGGGTTTGCATCCTGTATCCTGTGTCTGGACCTGACTCCAGGGTCCATGCCTGGGGGAACGGCCGGGGGCGAACCCGGGGACCGATGACTCTGGAGGGTGGGCTGGACCCCCTCAAACTTGACATGCAGGGGACTGTGGGTATAATGGAATATCCTGGATTTGGTTTCCCCCATTGCCCGGAGGAGATGCATGTCCCAGCTTCGGACGGTCCGTTGCGGGCTGAGACCCCTGCGCATCATCCTCTGGGACGAGTACTGTCCTACCTGTATATGTCCTTACCGGACATGACCCTCCGTTTGGGCTCTGCCCGGTGGTGACGTCCTCACCGTAGGGTCCATCACCGGTTACTGACCTCTTCCCCGACGATACCGTCAGCCTATAGGCCTGTTGGCTGGGAGTCGTCGGGGTATCTTCCTGTCGTTTCCCGGGATACCCGCCCGCCGCGTGCACCGATAGGGACGAGGGGAGACGGCGTCCGTAAGGTCCCAAGGCCTCGACCCACCCTCTCCCGGGGTCTGCCCCTGCGTCCCTGCGTTGCCTCATCGGCGGACTCTGAATGGATGGAACTCATAGCGGGGCGGCTTGTACCTTCGGGTCGGGCTTGTCGGTCTGACCCGGAGGTCGAGATGGGTCGCCATGTCGGGGTCGATCCCCATGGCGGCCCCGATCCTTTTCTTTTTTCGGATCCCTTCCGGGTCCCGGGATCCACCGGTCGTCCCATTATACCCGGTACTTCCTCATCGAACCGCCCCTTCGGCTGGCCAGGAGGTTCCATTCTCCGCTTTTCGCCTTTCCCGGCGTTCGGGGCGAAGACACCGCCGGGACGGGCCGGAGCCTAAATCGGCGGCCCGGCTTGTCCGAAGGAGCCGGGCTACCGTACTGTCCCACTGCCTATGCCCCTTTACGGGCCGGAGGAATCGGAGATGACGACGGCGACGGTCGATACGGACGTTCGCGTGTCCCCAGAGCCGACCTGGGAACTTGTCCTGAAGCGGAACTCCATCGAGCGCCTCAAGCAGGAGAAGTTCCCCCTGGACATCATCCAGGAACTCCCGCTCCTGATCGCCCGGGGCTACGAAGCCATACCCGAAGAGGACATCGTCCGCCTGAACTGGTGGGGTCTGACGCACGACAAGCCGAAAGTCGGGACCTTTATGGTCCGGATCAAGGTCCCGGGCGGCCGGATAACGGCCCCGCAGTTGATCGCCGTCGGCGAGTTGGCCCGACGGTATGGCCGAAACTATGGCGAGCTCACGACCCGCCAGGGAATTCAGCTCCACTGGGTGCGTCTCGACCAGCTCCCCGAGGTCCTGGAGCAGATTCAGGCCGCCGGCCTCACGACCGTCGGCGGCGAGGGGGACACGGTCCGCAATATCACGAGTTGCCCCGTGGCCGGCGTCGACCGGGCCGAGCTGTTTGACGTGCGGCCCGTCGTCGAGGCGGCGGCCCGATTCTTTTACGGGAATCCCGAATACTCGAATCTCCCCCGGAAGCACAAGTACACCATCAGCGCCTGTCCGGCTCAGTGCAACGCACCGGAGATCCACGACGTGGCGCTGGTCGGGACCCTCAAGGACGGGCGGCCGGGATTCGCCGTCCGGGTCGGAGGGGGACTCTCGGCGACCCCGCGCATTTCCCGAGACCTGGGCGTTTTCGTGCCTGTGGAGGAGGCCATCGAGGTCCTGCGGGCCATCACGGACGTGTGGCAGACGAACTTGCGTTACCGCCTCAGTCGGGCGAAAGCCCGCATCAAGTTCATGGTCGACGACTACGGCCCCGAGGGTGTCCGGGCCCTGGTCGAGGCTCGCTTGGGCCGTCGCCTCGAAGACGGACGGGCCCCGGCCCCGACCTCCGACACCGACCATCTGGGCGTGTATCCCCAGAAGCAAGAGGGCCTCGTCTACGTGGGGGTCCCCGTCCCGATGGGCTGGGTCCGAGGGGACCAGCTGGTTGCCCTCGGCGAGATCGTCGGGGAATTCGGCGGCGACGTGCGTTTCACCCGTATGCAGAACTTCATCGTCACGGGTGTCCCGGAGGACCGCGTCGAGTGGCTCATGGACCGGCTGGCGGCCATCGGCCTGGACCCCCGTCGGAACCGCCTGTACGGACGGTCGACGGCCTGCACCGATCACCAGTTCTGCAATTACTCCGTCGCCGAGACGAAGGGCAAGCTCAAGGACATCCTGGCGACCCTCGAGGCGAGGTTCGGAAGGGCCGTCGAGGAACTCCGGATTTACATGGATGGATGCCCTCACGCCTGCGCCCACCACTGGGTCGGCGACATCGGACTCCAGGGCACGACGACGCAACACCCCACGAAGGGCGTTCGGGTCGAGGCCTACGACATCTGCCTGCGGGGTGGCCTCGGAACCCGAGCCGCCATCGGCAAGCCCCTACTTCGGCGGGTCCCCGAGGACCAAGTCGTCGAGGTCCTCTGCCGTTTGGTCGAGGCGTGGATCGAATGGCGGGCCGCCCAGGAGTCGGACGGGACGTTTCGGGAATTTCTGGACGCCCACACGGATGACCGACTCCGGGCCATCGCCCTCGGGACGCCGGCCCCAGACAAGGCCGAAACGTCCCCTCGCCAGCCTGTCGTCCACGTCCCCGGCATGTTCCTGAGCCTTACGGACGGCGTGGATCGCATCGAAGTACCGGCCCGGACAGTTCGGGAAGCCCTGGACTGGCTCCGTCGGCACTATCCCCGGCTCGTCCAGCAGGTCCTGACGCCCGACGGAAGCGTGTCGCCCCTGGTGAACCTGTTCGTGGGGGAGGAGGACATTCGGAACCTCCAGGGCCTCGACACGCCCCTGGCGCCGGGCCAAGAGCTCATCATCCTACCGGCCCTCTCGGGAGGCTGACAGTTACGGTTCGCCTCCAACGAGACCTCATCCGAAGACAGACCGGGGGTACCGAATGGTACGGCGTGGGGTCTTCGACGACCTCGAGATCGGCGAGATCGCCGTCGAGCTGGATGACCAGCCGCCTCAGGCCGTGATCGCCTGGGCGCTGGAGACCTTTGGCGACGGGGTCGCCGTCGTCACGGCCCTGCAGGCCGAGGGAATGGCCATCCTCGACATGGCCGTGCGGATTCGGCCGGACGTGCGCGTGATCACCGTCGACACGGGCCGTCTGCCTCAGGCGACCTATGAGTTCCTGGACCGGGTCCGGGAACACTATCGGCAAGCCCGTTTTGAGGTCCTATTCCCGGACTACCGGGAGGTCGAGGCGATGGTCCGGCGGCACGGCGTCAACCTGTTTTACCGCTCCGTTCCCCTGCGCCTCCTCTGCTGTCAGATTCGGAAGGTGCGGCCCCTGGTCCGGGCCCTCGAGGGGCTGGACGCCTGGATCACGGGCCTGCGACGGGAGCAGTGGGCCTCCCGGGCCAACATCCGGAAGGTCGAGCTGGACCACGACCACGGGGGCATCGTAAAGGTCAACCCCCTGGCCGATTGGACCAAAGAGGAAGTCTGGGAATACCTGGAGACGCACGGCGTGCCGGTCCATCCCCTATATGCCCAGGGTTATACGAGTATCGGCTGTGAGCCCTGCACCCGGCCGATTCGGCCCGGTGAGGACGACCGGGCCGGCCGTTGGTGGTGGGAACAGGGTGCACCCAAGGAATGCGGCATTCACTGCCCCATCGAGACGGGCGGGTTCGAACACGAGGCCCACGCCATCCTGAAGGAAGCTCACCCGGAGGCCGAGACGGTGCCGGTCGGCGGAGGCAAAGGATGAGTGCCGAAAGCCCATCCCGGACGGGTCTGGAACTCAGCGAGGACGAAGCGGCCCTCGTGGCCGAAGAGGCTCTGGCCCTGGCCGAAGTCCTGGCCGGACCCCAGAGGCCCCGGCTCCTCCGCCTGGCCCAGACCGCCCGGACGGGTTTCGTGCCCGAGGACCTCGTGGACGTCCTGGAAGGCCTCGCCGTCCTGGTCCTTCAGAGCGGACGCGCCCGACGGTCGGCCCGGGCTGAGGGCGAGCGCCTGTGGACCGACGTGTTCCGACGGACCCCGAGGGGTCGGGACCTGCAGGGTCAGTTGGAAGCCGTGAATCAGGCCTTGCGGGCCCTGGTCGGTCGCCGGCTCGACGCCCTGCGGGTCGAATGCCGGACCCTGGGACACTTCGTCTTTACGTTGGCCACGGAGGGCATCACCCTGACCCTGGCCGTGCGGGCCGACGGTGTGCAGGTCGAGAGCGTCAGTGCATAAAGGCATCCGCCGACCGTGTCCCGACGACGGGGCGTGTGCGTGGAGCTCACGGGACTTTCCGAGGCGGGACGGCGGGCCCCTCCCGGCCGTCCGCCCCCAGCAGACGGGACCTCCCCCTACGTCAGCGTGTAGTGAGGACCGTCGCCGCCCTGGGGCGGACTCCAGCGAATGTTGTCGTAAGGGCAGGCAAACTCACAGATCTTGGGATGCAGACAGTTTTCATGACTGACAATGATCCGGGCCTCCGAGGGTTCCCACCGAAACACGTCGCCGGGACAAAACTTCGTACAGGGACTGTCGTAGAGGCGCTGACACTCCAGACAGAGGCCGGCGTCGACGATCCGCAGGTGAGACGGCTGTTCATCGTACTTGGGCGCCCCCCGAGCGATATCCGACCGCTTGTCCAGGATCAGGGCGCCGTCCCCACGGACCGGCGGCCGGGGCGCCCGGCTCCCGTGCCGGACAAGACGATGCCCGACCCGGATGGGTAAGGGGTCCCGGAACAGACGTCCCCCCGTCCATCGGTACAGGCCGGCCCGGAGCAGACCCAAGAGGAAGCCGTCCTGAAAGGCCTGCCGGAAGTTGCGGACCCGGTAAAGTTCCTCCCAAGCCCAGCTCTCCCGGAGACGTCGCTCATACTCGGCCAGACGCGTCTCCGAAAAGTCGCCCTCCTGCCACGCGGCAAAGGCGACTTCGGCGGCCAGCCGACCCGAGTGGACGGCCAAGTGAATGCCCTTGTTGCGGGGGACGTTGACGAGGCCGGCCGAGTCGCCCGTCAGGAGGCCGCCCGGCATGTACAGCCGGGGGATGGCGTAGTAGCCCCCCTCCGGGATGATGCAGGCACTGTACTGGACGACTCGACCGCCCTGAAGGTGCCGATGGACGTACGGGTGGAGCTTCCACCGCTGAAGCTCGTCGTGGAGGTCCAGGTCCGGGTCCGTCCAGTCCAGGCTATAGACGAGGCCGACGGCGACGTAGGGCCCGCTCATGTCGTAAAAGAAGCCGCCCCCAAAGGTCCCGTACCGGGCCGGATATCCCAGAGTCGTGAAGATTTTGCCGGGTGGATAGTCCTTCCGAGGGACCTCGATGACTTCCTTGACGGCCCCGCTGTAAATCATCGGTTGCCGTCCCTCGGCCAACCCAAAGGCCCGTATCACGACCCGAGCGACCGTCCCGTGGGCCCCCTCGGCCAAGATCGTCACGGGCGCATAGATGTCCGTCCCGGGGTCGTAGTTCGCCCGCGGCCGGCCGTCCCGGTCCAGGCCCTTGGGACCGGTCCGGACCCCGACCAGGCGACCGTCCTCGATGATGGGCTCGACGACCGACGTCTCGGTAAGCAGGGTAACGCCCAGCCGCTCGGCTTCCTCGGCCATCCAGCGGGCGACCTTGCTAAGGGAAATCACGTAGTTCCCCTCGTTCTTCAGCTCCGGCGGGAGGGCCCAGTCCGGAAACCGAAGGGCCCGCCGCGGCGTCAGGTAGAGGACCTCCTCCTCGGAGACCCGTCCCTCGAGGGGTGCCCGCTCGTCAAAGTCCGGCATAAGTTCCCGAAAGGGCCGGGGGTCGATGACGGCCCCCGAACGCAGGTGGGCCCCGATGTAACGGCCCTTTTCGACCAAGACGACCAGGGGTTCTCGACCCGAGCCGGACCGAGTCGCCGGGTCCCGCATGAGCTGACCCAGGCGAATCGCCGCGCTCAGTCCGGCCGGCCCGCCTCCGACGATGAGGATGTCCGCCTCCAGGCGTTCTCGTTCCCGGGCCACGTCGTCTCCTGTTTGGCGGGACTCTAAGATGCCCACCGGGGAGCCTACCGGTTCAGCACTCGGTCCGGTAGCCATGCCCCGCGGTCTCGGGCCTTCCACCGGAAGTTTCCCGAACCACGCACCCATTGGGTATGCAGGATACAGGATCGGCCCGGCGGGATACAAGCCGTCGAGCGGAATACCCGGCTCATGCTTCGAACGACACGCCTATGGGGTCCGCAGGGGGAAAAAGAAAGGGGGGAGGCGGGAGGCACGGATGGAGGGGCGCGATCCGTGCCTTCCCTTTGGTTGGCCCGGGTGAGGCAGGTATGAAGTCCCCGGGTTTCATGCAATTTCGGTGCCATAAACGGGCAGTTGCTTGAGTTTTCCGAATTAATCACCCCGAATCTCTTTCCAACGACCGGAGTATTGGGATTCCCCCTTCCCTTCCTGAGAAAAATCCTATGGGTCCCCTCAGGATGCCCCTTTCCGGCACTTTTCGCCCTCGTTATAGGGTCCATTTTTTGTCCATTTCTGGGGATATAGTTGGAAAACTATACACCAAGGGAGGGCCGGGGTCCGTCGCTGGCATGACCGGGCATGCGGTGGGGGCGTCTGGGGGCCCCGTCATTCGGCGGGCGGGAAGGCGCCCGGACCGTAGCGGTCCTCATAGAACCGGTACAGGGAGAGAAGGTGCCCTTCTCGAAGGGCCGCCCGGATCTCGCGAAGGAGCCGGGCGTAGAAGTAGAGGTTGTGGACGGTATTGAAGACCGTGAACAGGATTTCCCGGGTCATGAAGAGGTGCCGCAGGTAGGCCCGGGAGTAACGTTGGCACACGGGGCAGTCGCAGGTCGGGTCGGGCGGGGTCGGGTCGGTCTGGTAGCGGCGGTTTTTGATATGAAGGGGGCCTTCTCGGGTAAAGAGGTACCCGTTGCGGGCGTGGCGGGTCGGGACGACACAGTCCACGAGGTCCACGCCGTGCAGGACGGCGTAGACGATGTCTTGGGGGAGACCGACGCCCATCAAGTAGCGGATGTGGTCCCGGGGCAGGAGGGCGGCGGCTTCGGCGATGGCGGCATACATTTCGGCCTTGGGTTCCCCGACGGCGAGGCCCCCGATGGCGTATCCGTCGAAGCCGATCTCCAGGATCTGCTCCGTACAGACCCGGCGGAGTTGTGGGTCCGTGCCGCCCTGCGTGATACCCCAGAGGGACTGGTCGGGTCGGCGGTGGACGGCGCGGCTTCGGCGGGCCCATTCGACGGTCCGCCGGACGGCCTGTTCCAGGTACGAACGCTCGCAACCGTAGGGCGGGCATTCGTCCAGCGCCATGGCGATGTCCGACCCCAGGGTTTCCTGGATTTCGACGGCCCGCTCGGGGGTCAGCGTGTGGGTCGAGCCGTCCAGGTGGGACTGAAAGATGACGCCCTCGTCGGTGACTTTCCGGAGTCGGGCGAGGCTGAAGACCTGGTAGCCGCCGCTGTCGGTCAGGATGGCGTGGGGCCAAGCGACGAATCGGTGGAGGCCGCCCAGGGTCCGGATCGTCTCGGGTCCCGGTCGGAGGTACAGGTGATAGGTATTGGCCAAAATCAGGCGGAACCCCATCGCCTCCAGCGTTTCGTGGGGCACGGCCTTCACGGCGCCGTAAGTCCCGACGGGGGCGAAGCAGGGCGTCTCGACGGGGCCGTGGTCGGTCTCGTAAAGGCCGATCCGGGCCGATGACGAGGGGTCTTCATACAGGATCCGAAAGCGATTGCCCGTCATAGGGGGTTACTGCGTCCACGTGACCCGGGGCCCCCGATAGACGACGGCCGTGACGAGGCCGCACAGGACGGTCCATCCCAGGCCGCTCAGGGTCCAGATGAAGAGGAACCGGAAGGGAAGTGGGAACAGGGCCACGATCGTGGCGGACACCGGGAAAACGGTGAGCAGGCCGATCAGGACGCCGTAGCGGACGCCCTCGGTCCAACCCCGGCCCTCGTAGCCCTTCGTGAAGATATAGACGAACAGAAGGGCAAAGACCAGCTGGGCTACCAAGTGGAGCAGGTACAGGAGGTTCCGCTCTTCCGTCGTCGGGACCCGAAAGACGGCCTTATGGGCCTCATAAAGGGAGAACAGGATGATCCCGTGGACGACCAGGTTGTAGGCGATGGACGTCACCAGGACGACCAAGACGCTAACCCAAAATCGTCCTCCCTGCATCATCGCCTCCCCTACCCGATTTCAGGTATCGGGTCCCAGGTTCGGTGTCTGGCCCTCGGTGCCGAATCGGCTCCGGTGCTCGGCGAGACTCCCGGTTTCGGGGTATGCATCGCGTTACCGTCGCTCGGCGGGGCGCCGCCACGGACGGCCCATCGAGCGGCCCAGCTCGACCAGACGATCGATGGGCAGGGCCTCTCCCCGACGACCCCGGTAGCCCGTCATCGTTTCGGCCTTCAGGAGAGCATTATAGACGGCTTCCTCGGTCGCCTCGACGACAGCCAGGAACAGGGGGTTCAGAGCCTCGTGGAGGACGAAGGGGACCGATGTCAGCGTTCGCTCCGTCCCGGCCCGCCGGCGGACGGCCGGGTGGGTGCTGAAGGCGATGGCGTAGTCGCCGCTCCCATGTTGCATGAAGCTCCCCGTCCGGGCGAGCCCGAGGAAAGCCCGCTGGGCGAGGCGGCGGAGTTCACGGGGCAGGAGGGGCGCATCGGTCGCGATGACGACGATGGCCGACCCGCCGGGGGGTGTCCGCGTCTCCAGTCCAGAGGAGAGGCCCCAGGACCGATTTACGGGCACGCCGTCGACCGTCAGGAAGCCCCCGTAGTTGGCCAAGACGAGGACGCCGACGGTCCAGCCGCCCTGTTTCTCGGGAAGGCGCCGGGAGGCCGTCCCAATGCCGCCCTTCCAGCCAAGGGCCATCATACCCGTCCCGGCGCCCACGGCACCCTCTTCGACGGGGCCCGAACGGGACTGCTCGAGGGCCGCCCACACGTGCTCCTTTCGAACGGCCCGCTTGCGGATGTCGTTGAGCCAGCCGTCGTTGCATTCGGCCACGACGGGGTTGATGGAACGGACGTCCTCATTGCCCGGTCGGCTTAACATGTAGTCCACGAGGGCATCGGCGGCCGTGAAAATACTCAGGGTGTTGGTCAGGACGATGGGGGTCTCCAGCTCGCCCAGTTCCTCGACCTGACTGAGGCCCAGGAGCTTCCCAAAGCCGTTGCCGACGGCGATGGCCGCTGGGACCTTCTCCCGAAACAAATTGCCCGGATGGGGTCGGATGACGGTCACACCCGTACGGACGTCATCACCCTCGACCAGGGTAACGTGGCCGACCTGCACATCGGCCACGTCTGTGATGGCATTCCAGGGACCCGGCGGCAGGACGCCCGGTTCGATCCCCAGCTCCCGCGTACGAAAACGGCCTTCGGCCGCCATTGTCCAGCCAACTCCGAGGACCATGCCGGCCGTCCAGACCCAGAGGAATCGGCTGACGACGGCCTCATGATGCGGAAGGGGACGTCGGCATCTCATTGTCGACTCGAACCCGATGGCTCCGGTCGCCAGGCGTATCCCATGCCCCGGACGGATATCAGCCATCGCCCACAGGAACCCAACTTGCGACGGATGTTCCATATGTGGACGTCGACCGTCCGGGGCTGAGCGTCCCGGGCCTCGCCCAGGGCATCCAGGATTTCCTCACGGGTGAAGACCCGGCCTCGACCCTCGGCCAGAAGCTCGAAGATACGGTACTCCGTAGCCGTCAGGGGCACGACCTGGCCGCTCAGGCATACGGTGCGATCTGAAGGTCGCCACGTCAAGGGACCCCACTGGCGGGAGTCTTCCGCTACGACGGGTCGGGTGCGGCGGAGAAGGGCCGCCAGGCGGGCCTGGAGTTCGGCCGGCCGGTAGGGCTTCACGACGTAGTCGTCGGCGCCTGAGCCCAGGCCCCGGACGACGTCCCGTTCAGTCCCCCGCGCCGTCAGGACCAGGATGGGCAGGTGGGACCACTGGGGATCTCGCCGGATCTCCCGGACCAGGTCGAGTCCATCCCACAGGCCGGGCAGGAGGATGTCGATGACGGCCAAGTGGACGTCCGGCGGGGGCCGCTGATTCAAGTATGTCCAGGCCTTCTCCGCATCCTCGACGGCTGTCACCCGGTACCCCCAACCGGTCAATTGAAGGGTCAGGACCCTCCGCAAGTCGGGATCGTCTTCGACGATCAGAACGTGATGAGGAGATTCCCCTCGCATCGCCGTTTCATGACAATCCATCGGCCTCGGTATCCGGCCCTCGGCATGAATCGGGTACCGGGCACCTCATGCTTCGAAAAACACGCCCATGGGGTTGGCATCACGGAGAGGGCTTCTTCTCATACGACTTCGGCGGTGTAACTAAGACCGGTTGGTCACAGGGAAGCGTGCGAGCCTTCGTGGCGACCTGGTCGGCCTGCGGACCCACGGGGTCCAGCTCGAGGATCCGGAAGTACAGGCGTTTGGCCTCGCAGAGTTCACCGGTCTTCTCATAGAGCTGGGCCAGCCGATACACCGACTCCAGGTTCTGGGGCCACTTCTCGACGATCGTGCGGTACTGGCCGATGGCGTCGGGAACCATACCGAGATGCTCCAGAATCT
>Ga0079995_1056447_pt1 | contig 11048 bp, 10 predicted proteins | sample FaiFalFF_MnMetaG_2_FD_69198 | JGI IMG/M metagenome (GOLD analysis project Ga0079995, IMG submission 69198) | Freshwater microbial communities from Yellowstone National Park, Wyoming, USA - Fairy Falls C (FF_Mn_C) (SPADES assembly) (version 4) | ecosystem: Environmental > Aquatic > Freshwater >... | reverse complement strand
GATGTCGGTGCTGACTTAGTTGGGAAGGTTGAGGCAGGTATACCTGAAGACGACCCGAGAAACCCTGCGGTCCTTGCCGACAATGTAGGCGACAATGTGGGCGATACTGCAGGGATGGGTGCTGACTTGTTTGAAAGTTATGTCGGCTCAGTCGTCGCTACCATCGTCGTTGGCGCCGCTTTGGGGGCTGCTCGCGAAGAGGCGTGGAAGTGGATGATCCTGCCTGTCGGGTTAATCACCATCGGTCTGATAACCTCAGTGATAGGTGTCTTCTCAATCCGCATGTTCCGCAGGCTTGACCCACAGTGGGCGCTTAACTCCGCTGTCGGTGTCGCTGTCGTCGCTTTTGTCGTTCTCGCAGCAGTGTTCATTAATGCACTCGTCGGGACAATGAACCCGTTCTGGGCAACTTTGGCAGGTCTGTTCGCAGGTCTGTTTGTTGGCGGTGTGAGCCAATACTACACCAGTGGTCCACCCATCCGCGAAATCGCTAAGTCGGCTCAATACGGAGCAGCGACAAACATCTTGTCTGGCGTTGCAGTCGGTTACTTGAGCACCGTGCTTCCGCTCTTGGGCATTGCCTTCGCAATTTGGGTAGCATATGCCACAAATGGGCTTTACGGAATCGCTTTGGCTGGAGTTGGGATGTTGGCGACTATCGGCATAGTCATGAGCACCGACAGTTACGGTCCCATTGCCGACAATGCAGGCGGAATTGCTGAAGTTGCTGGCTTCGGGGAGAATGTTCGTCGGATCACGGACAAGTTGGATGCCCTCGGCAACACAACGGCTGCCGTCGGCAAAGGTTTCGCCATCGGCAGTGCTGCGTTGACTGCGTTGGCGCTGTTCGCTGCCTATCAACAGCAAGCCCAACTCAAGACAATCAACTTGACTGACCCTGCAACTTTGGTGGGTCTATTCGTTGGAGTCGCTATGCCCTGCTTGTTTGCAGCGTTGACCCTCAGGGCAGTTAGCAGGACCGCCGACCAAATGGTTGAAGAAGTGAGGAGGCAGTTCCGCGAATACGGCATATTGGAAGGCAAAGGTCAACCCGATTACAACCGATGCATTGACATCGTTACAAAGTCTGCCTTGAAGGAGATGATTATCCCTGGCGTCTCGGCTGTTATTGTTCCGTTGCTCATCGGCTTCCTGTTGGGAAGGGAAGCGTTGGGAGGCTTCCTCGCTGGGGCATTGTCAATGGGCGTTGTGATTGGTCTGATGATGGCTAACGCTGGCGCCGCTTGGGACAACGCTAAGAAGTGGATTGAGGAAGGAAATCTGGGTGGCAAAGGAAGCGACACCCACAAGGCAGCAGTTGTCGGCGATACTGTTGGCGACCCATTCAAAGACACAACAGGTCCCAGCATGAACATCCTCATCAAGTTGATGAGTATCGTCGCCTTAGTCTTCGCACCCCTCTTCTTCAAGTAAGCCGGCAGGTGAACAACGGAACGAGAACGAGGGCATCGGCATATGCCGATGCCCTTTCTTCTTCTCCCACGCACAAAAGGCTTTCACTTCATTGAAACTTCCAACCCTTCGCCTCCGATTATCACATTCACGCTTGCTTGACAATTTTGCGGGTTTCGGACGAACTCAAGGTAGCAACTTGGGTTTCGTTCATAACCCTGCCCACTTAACCCAAACGAGGACTGTGAGAAAGGTCAAGACAGCGATGCAAGCGATTGAGGCGTGCCATGCCCATCGTTGCGGGACGAAGCGGAAGAACCCGACCGCAAACAGATAAGCCATCGCTGAGTGGGCTGGGTAGAAGTATCGGGCTTGAGCTTGAAAGAAGTGGCGGTTGAATTGAACGAACTCAAGGAAGACAAGCAACAGGACGAGAAAGGGCAAAACATGGGCGAAAGCGAGGCTGAACTTTCGTTCCTTCAGTGCTTTAATGCATGAACGGCACGAAACGACGCAACCGACACCGATGGCGGCAGCAGCAACGATGCCAATGAATGTCGCTGCGAGAACCCAACCCCAGTCAGGTTCAGTTCCCTCAAACAACCTCGCCAAACCTTTCACTGCCTCATTTGGTTCGCCGTAAATCCCGAGCCAAGTGAACAGCGTGATTTGAGCGACCCACATGATGTAAGTTGTCAACGAGAGCGTCCCATAACTGGCATAACGACCGCCGGGTTCGAGGAAATCGCTGGGCTTGGGCGAGTCTTTAAAGCCTTCCAGAAAGGCTTTCACTGCTAACGGGTCACCGTAAAGGAAGGTGTTTCGCCAAAGCCACCAACCTGCAGTGATGGCAAAAACGAGAAGGACAACCAACGGGGCAAGCAGAGAAATTGGCTTGAAGGCGAAAGTTTGAGTTTGCGCCGATTGCTTCTCAACTTTCCGCTTTTTGGGCGTGGCTTCGGGTTTTGAAGTCTGTTCGCTCGCTTGAAACGAAAGGAAAAATGCGGCGAAGAAGGATAGCGGCAAGAGGATGATGTTGCTGCTTTTCGCTAAAAGTGCCATCCCGCTCAAAAGCCCAGCGATGCCCGCATCCAGCAATTTTCGCCTGTTTTGGCTCGCAGAAACGCAAATGTGGCAGAGCCAAAGCAATGTCAGCGCAGATGTAGCACCAGCAGTCGCATCGTTGCCTGCAGAAGCACAAACGAGAAGGTGAACGGGAAGCAGTGCTGCGAAAGCGCCCGACAAAAGCGCGACAGGCAAAGGCGGAAACTCGTCAATTCTCAACCTGAGAGCCAACATGAAAGCGACAATAACAACGAACGCCCCCCACAAGGTTGAGACAAACCTTGCAGCCAGCAAAGCCGTCAAGTTCGGTTCGTTCGGTTTCAGGAACGGAGCGGTGAACGGAAGAGCGGTCAAATAGTAAAGCGGAGGCTGGTGAGCCTCATAAGTGCCCTTCTCCTTGCCGTAGAAAATGGGCAAATTGCCCGTTTGGTGCAGATGTTGGATGTAAGCGAAATGAGCGCCTTCGTCGGGAGCGCGCCAAGCAGGGAAGCGAAGCAAATATGCAGTAGCGGCAACGAAGTGGCAAACCAGCAGAATTGTCAATGCAACGATGGTTTTCCGACGCATGGCTTTGGTCTCATCGCTTCAATGTCAGCGCTGCTAAGGTCAAAGCGAAAATCGCCACCATTAAGAGCAAACTCACTAACAGACCTCGCCAGACCCAAGTAAAGCGCTTAGTGACTGGGCGATGGTGAACGACTGGTCTCAAGAGGTTGAACTTGGTGAAAGTCCACTTTCCGCTCGCCAACATCCAATTCGCCCCTTGCCAATTGAGCGCTCGCTCAAGCCTCGGTCTCAGCCAGTAACTCCACACAAGTGCCGATGCCATGTTTTTGCTTCCGAAAGTCGCTGCAAAGAACCCATAGACCCAAAGCACAACCGCCAGCGACCAATGTTCGGCGTTATCTGTGGGCATGGTTGCCACCGTTGTTGAAAGTCCGAGCAAGCCGAAAAGCACTAAGCACTCCAGCAAAACGAACCCGCCTTCCATCAAGCCGAGATAAACGGTGTAGCGTCGGATGGTGGGCGCGTTGCATCTTTTGCCCGCAAAAATGCTGACGAAGGCTTGAGGCGAATTGTGGACTATCTGAAGGAGGCTGAGGAACTTGAGGAGGGTGAGACCGACACCGAGGACTATCGCCGCCAGTGCCAATCGCCCCGAAACGAAGACCCATCCGCGAGCGGCAACTATTGCGGCGGATAAGCCGATAAGCCCCGCAATGAGCCACAAAGTTCCGTGAACCCATTGGTCATAAAAGCGTCGTTCCATCGTTTCCCAGCATTGATGCAAAATTCGCTCCTTGACCCAATTGCGTTCGGTCATTGCCGTCTCCTCCTTGCCACCTCAAGGATTTCCTTCGTCCCTTCCTGCCATAGTTGCTCCAACAGCCCCCGCTTAATGCCCTCCGAAACCCACCGCCCAAAATCACTTTCGCGCGGAACGAACTTCCAGTCAATGACGACATGCGTGACCCCAAGCCGATGCCATTCGCGAACCAAGTCATCAACACCTCGTAGTCCTTCGTAGCGGATCAGGCGGTTGTGCCCCCCGTCCGCCCAGAAGTATCGCCGATCAAAATAATAGCCCAAAGGAAAGCCGTATGTCGCTATGACGGCACGCCTCGGCAACGCTCGGTTGACGAATTCGGCGACCCGATAAGTCGGCTCGACAGTCCGCAGAAAATCTTCGTTGGACACCAACCCGATAGCAACGGGTAAGGGCGTTAGCACAACTGATTGCCAAAGAGCGACAATTAGGGCATAAACCAGTCCGACAGAAATCGTGACACGGGCAAAGAATCCCGTCAACACCCCCATCCCCATCAACCTGCTCATTCCCCATCCCGTCAAGACCGCGAGGCAACCTAAGGCTGGCAGCAAATAGCGCAGATACTGAGCCTCCATGAACCACCAGACAAACCAGCCTAACATTGCCAAAATCGGGATGCTGACACTGAAGGGCAAGCCCTCAAGGGTGCAAACGAGAAGTGCTATCGGTGCAAGTGCTAAAGGCATCGGTCCTACCCCAAGCACTGGCAAATCCTGATTGTCAAACTTCCCGCACTTCCATTGCATCCCACATTCGCCCCGTTGTTTGCAGACGCCAAGCCATTGGCGGGAGCAACGACCGAAACGAATTTCGTTTAGCGTCAGGTTGAAGGGCATGGCAAGGAAAGTCAAGATGTCCCTACTTCCGCCGAACTCTCGGTTTGAAGTCGTGTAAGTTTGCGCCATCTCCTTTGACCAGTTTTTCCCACCGAACACGCTGTAAGCGAACGGGAAAACTGGGTTGCCCGTCCAAAGCCAGTTTTTGACATACCAAGGCGCAGCGAAAAGCAAGGCAAGGAAAATCCCAAGGGCTAAGTGTGACCATCTCGGTTCTCTCGTCCGCCAAATTGCCCAAGCCCCGAAAGGGAAAAGCAAACCGACAAGCAGCAAACCAGTGTATTTCGTCCCTGCGGCTGCACCAGCGAATAGCCCTGCGATGATTAGCCATTTGCCGTCAGGTTGGGAGTGAAACCGGGAGATGGCAAAAAGGCATAGCAAACCGTAAGCGGTCAGCGCCAAGTCAACATATGCGGTAGTGGCTTCAAAGAAAGCAATGGGCAAAGATGCGAAAAAGGCGGCAGCAAAAAGACCGTGCCTTAGACTTCGCTGTTTCGCCGCCGTCCCCCAACAAAGCAAAGTCAATTGGCACAGGACGAAGAAGAGCCAATGGAACAACTTCGCCACTGCGGTGCTTTTCAAGTTTGTCAAGCCCAAACCGAGCAGGTAGAGCATTTGAGCCGTCATGGGAAATTGGGCGTGGTGGGAGAAGGCGATGTAGTGGATGCGACCTTCCATCCAGTAGAGTTTCGGGACTGCAAGGTGGTAGGAAAGGCTGTCCCACTCGGTTTGAAGGGTTGGCGGGACGAAACACAAAAGCATCGCCAAAAAGTTCAGCAAAACAAGCAGCCAAACCCAAACCCTTTCTGTCAACGCCAAGTCTGACCAAGTCTCCGAAAAAGGAGCGACGAAGCGTTCTGATTTGCGAAGCCTAACTAACTCGGCGATACCGACAGCGTAGCAAAATCCGAGCCAGAGATAGAAAGCGGTTCGGTGGAGCAGTCCCAAAAGCCCAAGTGCTAAGACGCCGTATGCGACGATGATTGTTCCCAGCCCGAGACTGAGCGTCAACGCCTCAACTTGCGAAATTCCGAAAGACAACATCCGCGCGACCAACGCTGCGCCTGCGCTCAAAATCGCCAACACGCACAAGGCAAAAAGCAAAAGGTCAAGGAGTCGCTCCACGATTTCCATCCCGTTCACCGCCCGGTCTGATGACCTCTTCCGGCGTGACGATTAGGTGAGCCCTCACATCTTCTTCAACGACCCACTTGATCAGGTCATCAGCGAATTGAAGTGGATGGGCAATGGTAGCGATTTTCGTCCCCTCGTGGACGAAACCGTTGTCAACGAGCATTTGCCACTCTCGGTCACCAAACTCACGCCTCGGCGTGAGTCTGTTCCCCCACCGGTCAACGACGACGCTTGAAAGGACTGCAAGGTCAACGGGCGACGAAAGTGGTTGACCGTAGCGAAGGAAGTTGTCAATATCTGCTGCAGCCTTGATTGCCCTTCGTTCCGTTATCTGAAGCAAAGCAGGTTTGCTCTGTCTAATCAAGCGCTGTGGGAGCGATACTGCCAACACTTTCCCGCGTTCCAAAACCAATTCCCTGACCCGGCGAAGCACATGGTCTGGCGAGACGAAGATAACTTTTGCCTGCTCAAACTCAGGTTGCTCAGCCAGAAGTTCTGCTGCCTTCTCCGCGCCGATGAAGTTCGGAACTCGCCCGAAAACATCAAGGGGGAAAGTAAGCACGCCGGCATCTTCCATCAAATGCCAAATCCTTCGGCGCAGCCTTTCACGACGGGTGAGAAGGCGAGGCAGAAAAATCCGCTCACGCATAAACTGCTCACCCGCAAAAATTTTAATCGCCCTCTCCCCGCCTCAAATCAGCAGGTGGCTCAGTTTCAAGGAAGCGGATGAGTTTTCTGGCATGTTCCCTAAGCAGCGCAGATTTGCTGGTTCGCACAACCTCGTTTAACACTCGCTTCGCTTCCGCATCTTGCCCCAAAGCGAGGTGGGTGACGGCGAGATAAAATCGTGCCTCCTCAGCCTCCCTCGTATTCGGGAACCGCTTGATCAGTTCGCGGAACTCGTCAATCGCTTTGTGAGCCAATCTGGTGCGATGGGTCGCGTAGAAGAGCCCAACATGGAGTTTCATGGGAGCGTGATAACCTTTGCGGTTATCGGGGTCTAACTGCAGGACTTTTTCAGCCAACGGTAACCCTCTCGTGCCGTCGCCCCGTTCAAGGAACCAAACTGCCGCTTCGTAAAGGGTTGGTAAGTCGTTCGGTTTTGCCTTCAACTGCTTCTCAACGGTGTCCGTTCGCTTGCCGCTCAGAAAGGCTTTCAAGAAAGCGGCAAAGGCATCCGAATTCAAATGCCCGACAATCAAGTCAACGAGTTTGCCGTTGCTGTCGGTGATGACAACCACTGGGAGCGGGATTTCGTCCCATTGAGGCAAAAACTCTTTCAGCCTTTTTTGCTCCTTTGTGGCGTCAACCTTGACCACGACGAAGCGACGCAAAAGCGGCGACAACTGGGGATTGTCAACCGTTTGAGCCATGTAGCGCTGGCAAGTAAAACATTCAGGGTCAGCGAAGTAAGCGAGGACATATTTGCGCTCGCTTCTCGCCCGTTTCAAGGCACTTGCCCAATTGTCTTGGGCAGCAACTTCCGCAATTGTTGCACCCAGCAAAATTGCGAACAAAATCGCCTTCATCTCGGTTTGCCTCCTTCAGTGTCAAAGTTGCCCAATTCATTGTGGCATTGGCTGAAAGAGTGTGCACCATGCGAAATCAACTTTGCGTTTCCAGTTGGTGAATTCCAAACTCGTCGATGCTGCCAGTTATGAGCGACCACTCAGTCAAGTCGTAAAGAGTTCGGTCTTGCGCAATTGTCAGTTGAGAAATAAGTGGTGCTTCTCCCTTCATCCGTTCATTCCATCTCAACGGCAATCGTTTTTCTGAAGTCCCGATGCTCCAAACTGGCACGCCCGTTTGTTTCGCAAAGAGAGCCAAATGCTTCGTCCCAACTTTATGCATCAGCCCGTCCTCGCACCAAGCGTCAGCACCAACGAGAAAAACTTTGCATTGCGTCAGCCACGAAAAGGCTTGAAGATCGGCGACGAGAATGACTGGCACTTTTGATTTCGCCAACAATTTCGCCAGAGCAATCCCTTCGCCACCCGGCAGGGAGACGGTGCAAACGATTTCCAACCTTTTGCCTTTTTGGTGGGCTTGAACAAAAGCGCTGAAAACGAGAGAACTGAAGGAGTGGGTGAGAACTCTCCCTTCTGGAAGCCATTCGGCTGCATGGGAAATTGCGGCTTCAGTGTGAGTCTCCAAATCGGCGAGAAATTGTCTGAGCGGTGTCAATAGTTTTGAAGGTTGCTGTGCGAACTTACAGGTCAATTGAGACAGGTGCCAAAGCGGCGCCATTGCAGGGTGAGCATCGGCAATCTTTTGAGCCGCTTCAATTAAATCCGCTGGCTTCACTCCTTGACGAACCATCTGAGCCAGTAACTTTGTTGCCCTTCGGCTCAAAACCGCAGCCCCGCTTTTTCGGTCAAGGCAAATCTTTGTCAACTCTGTCCGCCAATCCATTGCACTCACCCTAGCAAATTTTTAGTCGCAAAGATTGCTTTTGTGGATGCGGCTGCGCGGATGTGGAAAATAGCGGCGTGGCAAAGTTATAATTGGCAGCGTGAAGGGAATTGCAAGTGATGGCAGCATCCTTTGAAGGCAAATCTCATTCCCGTCCTGCGGAGAGGTGAAGAGAGGTGTCGGATTTCATTGTTGACATCGGCTGTGAAATTCATGTGGAACTGTCCACTCTGCGTTCCAAACTGTTTTGCTCTTGCCCAATCACTTACGGCGCACCACCAAATACGGCAACTTGTCCCGTTTGCTTGGGTTTTCCGGGCGTGTTGCCCGTCGTGAACGAGAAAGCCGTTGAGGCGGTCCTGAAAGTGGCGTTGGCTCTCAACTGCAAGATAAACAGGGTCACTCAGTTTGACCGCAAAAACTACTACTACCCTGACTTGCCGAAGGGGTATCAAATCAGCCAAAAGTATTTGCCCATTGGCTACGATGGTTGGCTTGAGATTGAAGTGAATGGGTGGACGAAAAAGGTTCGCATCGCCGATGTCCACCTTGAAGAGGACACGGCTAAGTCCATTCACGGAGAAGAGGCAGGAGACCCGATGTCAAGTCTCATTGACTTCAACCGAAGCGGAGTTCCTTTGTGCGAGATTGTCACCTACCCTGACATGAACTCCCTTGAAGAACTTGAAGCCTTCATGGTCTCGCTGCGGCAGTTGCTGCTTTACTTGGGCGTTTCCGAGTGCCGAATGGAGAGGGGACAGTTGAGGTTCGAAGCGTCCGTCTCCTTGCGACCGAAGGGAAGCGAACAGTTGGGCACGAGAGTCGAAATCAAAAACTTGAACAGTTTCCGAGCAGTGTTGGGAGCAGTTGAAGCGGAGATTAAAAGGCAAACGGAAATTCTCAAAAGCGGAGGCAAAGTCCAACAGCAAACGATGCTCTGGAACGAGGCATTGAAAATCACTGAACCGATGAGGACAAAGGAAACCGCTCACGATTATCGCTACTTCCCTGAGCCTGATTTAGTTCCCATCGTCGTCAGTGAGGAATGGCTCAACCGGTTAAAATCGGAGATGCCTGAGTTGCCGAGGCAAAGGTTCAATCGGTTCATGCGAGAATACGAACTGAGTGAACACGAAGCGAGGTTGCTGACGGCAACGCCGGTAACGGCGGACTACTTTGAAACTGCGACGAAAATTTGTGGTGACCCTAAAGCCGTTGCGAACTGGATGCTGAGCGACCTGCAAGGTTTGCTCAATGATGCGGGGAAGAGTTGGGAGGAGTGTCCTGTTCGCCCAGAACATTTGGGCGAAATGATTGCACTGATGAGGAACGGCACAATCAGCGTCCGCATCGCTAAAGAAGTCCTCAAAGAAATGTTCGCAACCGGCAAGTCCGCTCGTCAAATCGTGGAGGAACGAGGGTTGGTGCAAATTACCGATGAAGAAGCGTTGAGGCAGATCGTGGAAGAAGTAATCGCAGCCAACCCGAAAGCGGTGCAAGAGTTCCTCTCCGGTAACGAGAAAGTTTTGGGATTTTTCGTCGGGCAGGTCATGAAAGCAACGAAAGGCAAAGCAAACCCGCAACTGGCAAACAAGTTGGTTCGGGAAGTTCTCGAGCGAGCGAAAGTGGCTTCAGGTTGAGGGAGGGGAGAAAGATGACTTGGCTCGATGGGCTTTGCATCGTTCTTATCTTGTTGATTGCATCGGTTTCAAGTTGGCAAGGGACAGTCCGAACCGCTGTGGCAATGGTCGGGTTTTACATTGGCGGCAAGTTAAGTTTGTTTTTCGCTGAAAGGTTAGCCTCATCGGTGCAGTGGTTCACTTCCGTTGACGCAAACAAAGCCGTTTTGTTCGTCATCGCCTTCGTCGTGTTGGGGGCAATCACCATTGCTGCCGCATACTTCGTTGACCAAGCCCTCCAGTTGTCACTGGAAGAAGTTGACCACCTGATCGCTTTCCCTTTGGGGCTCATTGTGGGCGTCATACTGACGCACTGGTTCATCCAAATGCTTGTTTGGATTTACGGCGCGAAGCCGAGTTTCGCTGCTTTATTTGGCGGCTCTCCCGTTGCGAAAGAGATGCTGACTTTTCAAGCGACGAAGGGCGCAATTGCTGCTTTGTTCCAGTGGAAGGAAAGCCCTTAACTTTGCTCCTCTGATTTCTTTTGGCGGCGCTTTTTCCTGCCCGGGGGTTCGGACGAAGAAACGCCCAAAATTCTCCGCAAGTTTCCTATTGCTTGGCGATAGAGGTAACTGACATAGGTCACCGAAACGCCCAGCAAGCGTGCAATTTCGGTCATCGTCAAGTCCTCCCAAAAAAGCCATTCTATGACCTTTCGGTGGAGTTCGGGAAGTTGCTCGACGGCGCGTCGGACAAGGTATCGCTGTTCAATGTCAACCTGTTCGTCTTCGACCACAAGTCGCTCTAAGTCGGTTACTCCTTCTTCCTCCTCTTCTGGGGTTTCATCTAATGGGGCGACCTTGAAGAGTTGCTCGGTTTCAAGGACGCGGCGGATTACTTCAGGTCTCAAACCCGTCTCCTGAACAAGTTCTTCAAAAATTGGCTCTCGTTTGAGGGTTTGCCGCAGTTTGTTGCGAGCACGCTCGATTTTTATGCGAGCCTCCTGAAGCCATGCGGGTTCGGAAATGAGTTTGCCTTGGTCGCGAAGGTAGTGACTTATCTCGCCGCGAATTTGATACCAAGCGTAAGTCGTGAACTCGACGCCTCGGTCTGGGTCATAGCCCTCTATCGCCTTTATCAGCCCGATGAGGGCATATTGAATCAAGTCTTCCAAAGGCTCACCTGAATCAGCAAACTGGCGTGCGAGATACTCTGCCAACGGGCGATATTCGCTAATCA
>Ga0079995_1058088_pt1 | contig 11055 bp, 10 predicted proteins | sample FaiFalFF_MnMetaG_2_FD_69198 | JGI IMG/M metagenome (GOLD analysis project Ga0079995, IMG submission 69198) | Freshwater microbial communities from Yellowstone National Park, Wyoming, USA - Fairy Falls C (FF_Mn_C) (SPADES assembly) (version 4) | ecosystem: Environmental > Aquatic > Freshwater >... | reverse complement strand
GGTCCCAGGTGCCAGGTACCCGGGACTGGGTTCGGCGTCCGGCCTTCGGTCCCCGGCCCTCGGCGTCGATTCGGTGCCAGGTATCGGGTTCCAGGTGCCGGGTAACCGGAATCCCGACCATTTCTATCATGCATCCTGCATCATGCATCCTGCATCTTGTATCCTGCATCTCCCACCGGTAGTGTCTCGGCAAGTGTGTCCAATCGGGCAGTTGGGCAACCGGGCCATACGGCAGTACGGCAATAATTTATTACTCGTTACCCGTCACTCGTCACTTCGTCACTCCGTCACTTTGTTACTCCGTCACTTCTTAGGTACCGGAGGCCGGGCGGGACGTGGTGTTGGCGTCCGTCCCTTGTACTTTGGGCCTCGCATCCATTATTCTATACCCTATCACGTTTGCCTTCCGAGGTCGGGCCCAATGGTGGACATTGCCCGAGTCCGACGTAAGGCGCGAGCCCAGAAGACTGCCCCTCGGTCCGAAACCGTAGCGGAGGGGTCCGTCCCGGCTGAGGCCGCAAAGCCGTTGCCGACCCCGGCGGAAACGCCCTCGGCACCTTCGTCGACGGCACGGGTCGAAGTCTCGGCGCCGCCCGTCGCCGAGCCGGTTACCCAGCCCGAACGGACGCCGCCCGAGGGTCCACCGGCCTCGCCGGTTCAGATCCTGGCCCGCCTCCTGAAGGGTGTCCCGACTCAGGGTCGTACGCCGGTCCGGCCGTCGGCGGAGGCGGCCGAACTGACGGAAGCCCTGCTGGTGTTCCCGCTGGCGGGTGAGTGGTATGCCGTTCCTCTGGCCTCGGTCCGGTATGTATGGTCCGTCCGATGGGTTCAGTCCGTCGAAGAGAAGGCGACGGCCGCGGCCGAATCCTTCGAGGTCTTCACTCGTGTCCCGGGTGCCCCGCCGGAGGTTCGGGGGATCATGAGCCTTCGGGGCCGCATGGTCCTCGTCTATGACCCATACTACCGATTGGGTCTGCCGGTGCCGGACACGACGCGTGCGTGGGTCCTGGTCTTGCAGGACGGGGACGATCGGGCCGGTCTCTTCATCGAACGTGGGGCTTACGTCTATCGAGTCCCGCCGGAGGCTATTCTCCCGCCGCCGTTCCACCTACCGCCCGAGAAGGTGGACTTCCTGCGGGGTATCGTGCAACACGGCGACCGGGTCATCGGTGTGCTGGATTTGGACCGCTTCTTGGCGCTTCCACCGTCGGAGCCGCCGAGTTTGGCGGCCATCCGGCCGTAGCTGGGCAGGGCCGTTTTTACGGCGGCTCCTCAGCCCGGTCCTCGCTATCCCCGACCGCATGGATTTAGCTCTTGCGAGCGGGGTTTGAGCTATGAGGCGGGGACTCATCGGCCCAGGAGGGCCGCGATGACGGCCAGCAGGACGGCAAAGTTCAGACCTACCAGCCAGATGAAGTATCGCGTCAGCTTCTGGTCCAGCGCCTGAATCTGGGCCGTCAGTTCCTCCCGATACCGGTCGACCTTCTGGTCGATGGCTCGAATCTGGGCCGCCAGTTCTTCCCGGTAACGCTCGACCCTCTGGTCGACGGCCCGGATCTCAGCCGTCAATTCCTCCCGATAGCGGTCCACCTTCTGATCTAAGGCCCGGATCTCAGCCGTCAGTTCCTCCCGATAACGCTCGACCTTCTGGTCCAGGGCCCGGATTTGAGCCGTCAGTTCCTCCCGATAACGGTCCACCTTCTGGTCTAAAGCCCGGATTTCGGCCGTCAGCTCCTCCCGATAGCGGTCCACCTTCTGATCTAAGGCCCGGATCTCAGCCGTCAGTTCCTCCCGATAACGCTCGACCTTCTGGTCCAGGGCCCGGATTTGAGCCGTCAGTTCCTCCCGATAGCGGTCCACCTTCTGGTCTAAAGCCCGGATCTCGGCCGTCAGCTCCTCCCGATAACGCTCCACCTTCTGGTCCAGGGCCCGGATCTCGGCCGTCAGTTTCCGGTCCAGGGCCTCTATCTGGGCCGCCAGCTCCTCTCGATAGCGGTCCACCTTCTGGTCTAAGTGGAAGACCATCTCCCGAAGCTCTGTCCCCAGGCGGGACTGCTCCTCGACCCGCCCTTCCAAGTAAGCGACCCGCTCCTCCAGCGTCAGGGCCATCGCTCCCTCCAATGGGCTCCGAATTCCGTCAGAGGTAAAAAGCCTCCCCGGACCCCATGGTACCAAAAGGGCCCCGCTCGCCCAAGCGAGACGGGGGTGCGGGTAGAAGGCTATGGCTTGGCCAGGCCGATGACCCCACAGGCGATCCGACCACCCGCCGCACCGGCCGGCTGAGACTTATAATCGTCGGCCTTCTCATGAATGATGAGGGCTCGACCGATCACGGACGTCGGTGACGCAGACAGCGTAAAGGCCTGGGTCGTGAAGTCCAGCCGAGCCACGCCCTGGTCGTCCGTCACCAGATTGGGCAAGTCGCCGGCGTGGTGGGTGCCGACGGGGTCATCGGGATGCCCGTGCTTGCCGCTCTTGTGGGGGTCGAAGTGGGCTCCTGGGGCGTCCGGATTCCGGCAGTCGCCCCATTCGTGGACGTGGATCGCCAGGGTCGCCTTCGGTGGCAACCCCTTCACCTCCCCCGTGATGCGCACGGACTTGTCGTCCACTTGGGTCAGGGTAAAGACGCCCTCGATGTCCGGATTCGTAAAGCCCCGTACGATGGCGACGGCCTTAGTTCCGCTGGTCGGCGCTTGGGCACCGACCGGTAGGGTTCCCAGGGCCCAGACCATAAGTCCCAGCATAAGTTCCGGCAAAGGGCGAAGGTCTCGCATCGCTTACCTCCGTACTGGAATGGTGGTATGATGCAGGATGGAGGCGGTGGTTTGCAAGATGCGCATGCCGTTCGGACGACAGTCTGCTCGCCACGGCTTGCTCCTGGCCGGCTTCCTCAGCGGCTTCGTGGGTGCCTTCGAAGCCGGCCATCCCTTACCGGAGGCCCGGCGCGGTCTCGGAGCCGTCCCGTCTGTCCGCTGGAGCCTGCGGGTCGTACAGGCCTGGCCGGCTCACCCGAGTTGGGTCTATGGGGTCGCTTGGTTGCCCGGGAGTCGGCGGCTCGTTTCGGTCGGTGCCGACGACACTGTCCGCCTCTGGCAAAGGACCCCCAACCGGACGGTTTCCCTGATCGCCCAGTGGAACCCCGGGATGGGCTCGATGTTTGCCGTCGCCGTCTTGGACGCCGAACGCTTTGTGACGGCGGGCCGGGAGGACCGGGTCCTCTTGTGGCGGCTTCCGGCCGGTGAATGGACGGTCCTCGGTCGGCATGAAAGCGACGTCGAGGCCCTGGCCGTGATCCCGGAGGCGGGCCTTGTATTTAGCGGGGGACGGGACCGAATCGTCGCGGCCTGGACCGTCGGAGGCGACGAGATGTCACCGGAGCGGTGGGAGGGCCACACGGGCGCTGTCGTCGGCCTCGCCGTTTCGCCGGACCGCCGCTGGCTGGCCTCTGCCGGGGAGGACGGAACGGTCATCGTCTGGTCCGTCGCCGGTGACCGGCGGCCGGTGACGGTCTATACGGAGCACAGGCGGTCGGTCCGGACTGTGGCCTTTGTGACGGATGAGGTCATCGCCTCGGGCGACATGGGCGGCATGCTCCACCTCTGGCGACGGGACGACGGTCGGCTCCTTTGGAAGGAGACGGCTCACCGGGGGTGGGTCACGCAGGTCGTGGCCTGTGCCGTCGAACCGTCGGGCCCGCTGGGGATCGTGACTGCCGGGACGGACCGGTGGGTCCGTCTCTGGGGTTGGGACGGGGAGCGGCTTACGGTTTTCGACGAACGTCGGGAACACGCCCAGCCCGTCCTGGCCCTGGCCCTCTCGGACCGGTGCGAGCTGGCCAGCGGCGGCATGGACGGTTGGATCCGGGTGTGGGAATGGGTTCATGAAGGGACGAGTGACGAGTCACGAGTAACGAGTGACGAGTGACGAGTAACGGGTGACGGGTGATGGGAGCCGTGGGGACCTCAGGAGGAGGGCCCCCACCGGACGGATGAGTCCGATGAACGTATTTCTAATGTATTGTTAATAAAAAATGGATACAGGATCCAGTATGCATACCCCGTGTGCGGGTTTTTCGAAGCATGAGACGGGCATTCCGCCTGGTGCCAGGTACCAGGTGTCGGGTACCGGCTATCTGGCACCTGGGACCCGGGACCGGATCAACACCGAGGGCCGGATACCGAGCACCGAAGACCGAGCCCGGACCCTGGGAAACGCGCCTACCGGGTTTGCCGGGAATCGAGACCGCCGTCTTCCGCATCTGCGCCGCCAAGCCGTAGGCTTCCCGTCGGGGGAAATGAGACGTAAGCGCATAGACCCGCTTGGCCAGGTCGATGGCCTTCTGCCGCACCTGCAGGTCCTTATGAGTCCGCATGACGCCTCCTGGATACCCGTCACTCGTGACTCGTCACTCGCCCCTCCCCACGTCCCTATCCCCGGAAGAAGACGAGCGTCACCAGGAGCCACAGGGGGACCAGGAAGGGGACGGACCACCGCAGGTAGCCCAGGAAGGAGGGCATCCGGATCCGCTGTTCCTCGGCGATGGCACGGACCATGAAGTTGGGCGCATTGCCGATGTAAGTGTTCGCACCCATGAACACGGCCCCGCACGAGATGGCCCGAAGGAGAGACTCCCCGGCCGCCGTATGAGTCAACTCGGCCAGGTTCATCGGGTCCGTATGCAAAAGCCCGCTGGCCAGGCTGGCGAACGTGAGGTACGTGGGGGCATTGTCCAGGAAACTCGACAGCACGCCCGTCATCCAGAAGAACTGCCAGGGGTGGACCACGCCCAGACGGTCGCCCCAGTGGGCCAAAAGTTGCAAAACGGGAACCATCGTGGCAAAAATGCCCCCGAAGACGACAGCCACCTCGATGGGGGGGTGAAACGTAAAGTGATTGTGTTCGTAGATACGTCGGGGCGTCGTCCACCAGGCCAGGAGGGCCAGGCCGGCCATGACGGCCGTCTGGACGATCTTCTGCCAGATGTCGGACCAACCCGCGACCCGACCCATATATCCGACCAGCAGGATGGTCCCCATCACACCCGCCAGATAGACGAAGTTATGCCGGCCCTCGATGGCAATCGGCCGTTCGGCCCGTTCGATCTCTTCCAGCAAGGCCCGGCGGTCTTCCAACTCCTCTCGGTTCAGCCAGTACTGGTCCAAGAGGTTGTATACGAGGAGTAGCACACCGTTAACGAGGGCCCATTCGGCGAAGAGGCGAAACGTCCAGTGAAAGGGCACGCCCCGCAAGAATCCCAGGAAGAGGGGCGGGTCCCCCAGCGGCGTCAAGAGGCCCCCGCAGTTCGACACGATGAAGATAAAGAAGATGATGGTGTGGACTTTGTGACGTCGTCTGTGGTTGGCCCGCAAGAGGGGCCGGATCAGGACCATCGAAGCACCCGTCGTGCCGATGAAGCTGGCCGCTACGGCCCCGATCCCCAGCAGGACGGTATTCGTCAGGGGCGTTCCGGCCAGAGTGCCCCGGACGTAAATCCCGCCGGCGATGACGAACAAGGCCGTCAGGAGGGTCACAAAGGCCAGGTAATCGACGGCGGTATGGAGGACCAGCTCGGGTCCCTCCGGCACGAAGCTCAGCAGGTAGGCCAGAGTCGGGGCACCCAGGGCCAGGCTGATCCATGCCTTGTTGCGATTCGACTCCCACCAGTGGGGAAACACCAGAGGCAGGACGGCGATAGACCCCAACATCAGGATAAAGGGCATGCTCACGGTAATCCCCATCGGGAGGGACATACTCTTCCAGTACAGGTCGCTCCCCCCGGAAGGCGGCGGTGTCGCCCACCCCCCGAGGCGATGAGTCATCATGCCCCAGTCCATCGGGCGTCCTTCTCCCTGGCGGATTTACGCGGGATGCAAGATACAGGATGCAGGATGGGAGATGCAAGATGCAGGATGCAGGATACAGGATGCAGGATGCAAGATGCAGGATACAGGATGCAAGATGCAGGATAGAAACGGATCGGGTCCCGGATACCAGGTACCCGGGACCTGGTACCCGTGTCCCATTCCCGCATCTCAAAGCTTAACAAAGCCCTATCTTGCATACCCCCATGTGCGTGTTTTCCGAGGACAGGTGCTTGGTACCGGATTCCAGGTCCCGGGGTACCTGGGACCTGGGACCCGGTACCGGATCCATGCCGAGGACCGAATGCCGAGCACCGAAGACCGAGCCAATCCCCCCGCCGGACCGTTTGATCTGGATCCCAACGGGTTGTATACTTTCTATGAGCCCTCCCCTTTTGCGGAAGTGGCGGAATGGCAGACGCGTTGGACTCAGGATCCAATGGGGGCAACCCCGTGGGGGTTCAAGTCCCCCCTTCCGCACCAGTGAGGCGGGATGACGGCGACCTTTGAGCCTCAGCCGCGAGTGCGGCTCGTCCGTGCCTTCCCCCGCCCCTTTGAGAGCGTCCTGACCAGCGCCCGGACGTGCTACTCGGGTCGGGGTGTCGTCCTGGAAAGCCCCCTCGACGAAAGGGACCGTCGGCTGGCCCAGAGCCTCTACGAGGCCGGCCACCATACGACTTTTCAGCATGCCTACTTCCAGTTCGCCCTCGAGAACGTCTCCCGCCTTCTGGCCTGGTCCTTCCTCCACAGTCATCCCTTTTACAACAGCGAGCAGGTCAGTCAGCGGTATGTAGCCGTCCGGCGGGAGAACTTCCTCGTCCCGCCCCTGACGGGCCCCCTGCGGAGCCACTACATCGCCACCGTCGAAGGCCTGATGGCCGCTTACGAGCGCCTGACGGAACTTCTCTGGCCCGTCGCGGAGGCCGCCTACTACCGGCGCTTCCCGGGGCGTCGGTACCGACCTGAAAAGTACGGTCCGGCCGTCCGGAAAAAAGCTCAGGAAGTCGCCCGCTACGTCCTTCCCCTGGCGACGACGACATACCTGTACCACACCATCAGCGCCCTGACACTCCTCCGCTACTGGAAGACCTGCCGGACGGGGGACGTCCCCACCGAGCAAGCCCTCGTCGCCCGTCAAATGGTCCAGGCTGTCCTCGAATATGACCCCCACTACGAATGGGTCCTGGAAGCCCCGATGGACCCCCCTGCCGTCCCCTGGCCGCTCGACGGACGGACCTGGCCGCCGTCGGCCGAGGCCCGGGCCTTCATCCGGGAGTTTGACGCCAGCCTCGCCGGCCGCATCAGCCGTCTGGTCACCGCCGCGCCCGACGCCGAGACCGTCCTGGCCGCCGCCGTCCGGTCCGTCCTGGGGCTCCCGGCCTCGGCCCTGGGGGACGCCGAGGCCATCGCCCTCGTCCTTGACCCAGCCCGCAATCCGGCCCTCGGCGCATCCCTCAACGTGACGACCCACCTGAAGCTGACCCGGGCCCTCTACCACGTCCAGTACACCTTTCAGAAGAAGCTCAGCCACGCCGCCGACGCTCAGGACCAGCGGCACCGCATGACACCGGCTTCCCGGCCCGTCGTCTGGTCAGCCTGGACCGGCGAACCCGATTACGTCGTCCCCGTCCTCGTTGAACAGGACGCGGCGGCCCGCCGCTTCTACGACGATACGATGGCCTGGCTGTTTGAACGGATCGCCGACTTCCTTCACCGGGGCGGACCCCCTGAGTATGCGGCCTACCTCCTCCCAAACGCTTACCCGGTTCGGTTTTACGAGTCGGGCGACCTCTTGAACCTCCACCACAAGCTGGCGATGCGGCTGTGCTACAACGCTCAGGAGGAGATCTGGCGGGCATCCCTCGAGGAGTGGCGACAGATCATGGAGGTCCATCCCCGCATCGGCCGCTACCTCGGGCCTCCGTGTCTCATCCGCTGGATGGCCCGCACGAAGCCCTTCTGCCCGGAGGGCGAGCGCTTCTGCGGCGTCCGGGTCTGGGAACTGACGCCGGCCGATTACGAGCGGATAATCTGAGGTTTGGCAATAGGGCAGTAGGGCAGTAAGGCAATAGGGCAGTAAGGCAATAGGGCAATAGGGCAATACGGTAGTTCGGGCTAAGATTGATTACTCGTCACTCGTGACCCGTCACTCGTCACTCATCACTCCGTCCCTTCACATCATGGTAGTGCTTTGTTAAGATTTGAAATGTGGGAATTGGGCACGGGTGCCAGGTACCAGGTCCCGGGTACCAGGTAGCCAGGATCCGCACCCTTCCTATCCTGCATCGTGCATCCTGTATCCTGCATTCATAGCAGTAGGGCAGTACGGCAATGCGGATGTGGGAATAGCGCAGGGGTGCCAGGTACCGGGTAACCGGAATCCGAGCCATTTTCATCCTGCATCGTGCATCCTGTATCCTGCATCCTGTATCCACGTCTCACATCATAACCCTCCTGCCGGATTACCCTATTGCCGAACTGCCGTGGGGCGGCCGGCTTGCGTTTAGATCTTCGATGTGGTACAAAAGCGGCCGGGGTCCCGAATTCAGCACTCCCGCCGTTGATCCCGAGGTCGTTCCTTGTCCGGCTCGACTGCCGATCATACCTGCTCGCGAGCGGGGCTTGGATGAGGAGGGGTTCCATGGCTGAACCGAAGGAATTTCGTCCCTACGTGCCGCCCGAGGAGAGGATTCCCGAACTGACGGCTCGTGCCTTCCTGATAGGGGTCGTCATGGCCATTATCCTGGGGGCGGCCAATGCATACGTCGGGATGCGGGCCGGCCTGACGGTGGCGGCGACTTTCCCGGCGACGGTCGTCGCCCTGGCCCTACTCCGTCCCTTTGGGGGGAGCATTCTGGAGCAGAACATCGCCCGGACGACGGCTTCCGTCGGGGAAGCCCTGGTCGCCGGGGCCATCTTCACGATCCCGGCCTTCGTCCTGACGGGCGTTTGGAAGGAATTCAACTATTGGGAGAGCACTTTCATCATGTTGGCTGGGGGGACCTTGGGGGTCTTGTTTATTATTTTCCTTCGCCGGGTCTTAGTCCATGATCCCGAGCTTCCCTTTCCGGAGAGCGTGGCCTGTGCGGAGTTAACCAAGGCCGGCCAGGCGGGCCAGACCGGGGCGGGCTACGTCTTTGGGGCGATGGGGCTGAGCGCCCTGATCGAGCTGTTTAAGAACGACATCGGCATTCAGGTCATCCGGGAACATCTTCAGGGATTTGTTCCATTCCGGAAGTTTCCCTCCCCCGTAGCGCCCGACGTGCAACACGGGGGTGGCCTTGTCTGGGTCACGCCCTCGGCGTCCCCGATGCTGATGGGAGTCGGATTCATCATCGGATGGCGCCTGGCCGCTCTGGTCTTTACGGGCGGTCTCCTGGCCTGGGGTCTGCTGGTGCCCCTCCTCCTGTTTGCGGGGCCCCACATCGAAACGGCGGCCCAGTCGAAGGGCTGGATGGACGTGGCTTTCACCCTATGGCGTCAGCAGGTCCGGCCCTTAGCCGTCGGGGCCATGATCGTGGCCGCTTTCTACACGCTCTTCCGTCTGCGGGAGGCTCTGGAGTCGGCGTTCCGGAGTGCTCTTCAAGACTTAGCTCGGATCCTGCGGGGCCGGGCTTACGCGGCCGACGCCGCCGTCGTCCTGCGGACGGAGAAGGAACTCCCGATGGGACCCGTGTTCCTGGGGATCCTTCTACTGGCGATCCCCATCGGCTTTCTTTACGGATACTTCACGCAGAGCCTCCGAGGGGCCGTCGTGGCGACCGTCGTCATGGTCATCGCCGGCCTGCTCTTTGCGGCCGTGGCCGGCTATCTGGTCGGCCTGATCGGGAGTTCCAACAATCCCATCTCGGGACTGACCCTTTCGACGCTCATCATCTCGGCCCTGGTCCTTCTGACGATGGGGATCACGGGCGAGCGAGGCATCCTGGCCGTCCTGGGGATTGCGTCCGTGATCTGCTGTGCGATGGGTATCGCCGGCGATATGATGCAAGACTTAAAGATCGGCCATCTGCTGGGGGGCACGCCCTGGAAGATGCAGGTCGCCGAGATGGGCGGGGTCTTGATTTCCGCGTTCGTCCTGACGTTCCCGATGGTCATCCTGCATCGCACCTACGGTATTGGGTCGGAGACCCTGCCGGCGCCCCAAGCCGGTCTGATGGCCATGATGTCGCAGGGGATCATGGCCGGGCAGATGGCCTGGCCGTTGGTCCTCATCGGGGCCCTCATGGCCGTCGCCCTGATTCTTTTGCGGGTCCCCTCGGTCATGCTGATCGCCGTCGGGATGTATCTGCCCTTCTACTCGACGGCGGCGATCTTTGTGGGCGGCATATTTCGGGGCTTGATGGACGCATGGCTCCACCGGCAGAACCTGCCGGGGGCGGCCCGGGAGCGGGCCGAAAACGTCGGAACGTTGGTCGCTTCGGGTCTCATCGCCGGGGAGTCTATCACGGCCATCGTCCTGGCTTTTCTGTTCATCGGCGGCGTCGCTCTACCGAAGCCGGTCGTCTCGCCGGGCCTGATGGAGGCCCTGGGAGGCCTCCTCTTCATCGTCACGGCCCTGGTCCTGATCGTTCCGTCCCTGCGGGCGGCGCGGCGGGTCTGAAGGGAAGGTGACGGAGTGGCCGAGTGACGAAGTGACGGAGTAACAAAGGGGTGGAGGGATGAAGGTAACGAAAAGGGAGTCAGGACTTGGCGAAAGGTCGTGTCGATACGTTTGCGGGCTCGACAGATGAAGGATTGGAAGTAGGGGTGGAGTCGAGGGAAACGGCTCCGGCAGGGGGTCTGCGGGTGGATGTTAGCGGTCTGGCGGAAAAATCCTTCCAGGCATAGTCGGCTACCTGAATATGAACTCCGTGCCGGCGTGCAGGGTCTGGATCACGCCCCAGGTAGTGGGTCGGCAAGTGTATTCAATGTGTCAATACGGCATGCAACAATTCATTCATTACTCGTCACCTCGTCACTTCATCACTCCGTCCCTTCGTCCCTTCACCGTCTTGCCGATGGCCGGGTGGGAGGATGCGCTTGGACGTGGCGATCGAACTACGGGGCGTTTCCAAGTTTTATAAGCGGCAGGCCTTCAGCCGCCAGTTCCTGACACTGAAGACGGCCCTCCTCCGGGGGGACCTCTTCCGGCTCCTTCAGCCCCGGGAGGTCCTCGTCGCCTTAGACGACGTGTCCCTGACGGTCCCCCGCG
>Ga0079995_1063436_pt1 | contig 11062 bp, 10 predicted proteins | sample FaiFalFF_MnMetaG_2_FD_69198 | JGI IMG/M metagenome (GOLD analysis project Ga0079995, IMG submission 69198) | Freshwater microbial communities from Yellowstone National Park, Wyoming, USA - Fairy Falls C (FF_Mn_C) (SPADES assembly) (version 4) | ecosystem: Environmental > Aquatic > Freshwater >... | reverse complement strand
GCTTGCAGTCGAGCTTAGGGAGCGTGTCTCACCATACATAGCTAGGCTCCAAGCTGAAGGGCTCCTACTTCTCCGCTCCGGAGCAACGACGCTCAGGATGCTACCACCATACCTCATATCGAAGGAAGACGTAGAGCTAGGCATCTCGACCCTTATCCGCGCTCTCACCGATCGGGCGCGCCAGGGTGCGTGAGAAATGCGCATCGAGGCTGTTCTCCTAGAACTCATAAAGCAGTATACGCCCAGCGGAGAGGAACATAGGCTCGCATCGACCATGAGGGATCTTTCCGAGAGACTCGGCTTCAGCCACTTCGAGATAGACCCAGCCGGAAACTATATCATGCGTAGGGGCAGGGGGCCCAAGACCCTCTTGCTGGCGGGTCATGTCGACACCGTGCCTGGCGTGCTCGAGCACGGGATTAGGGGCGGCGAGGTTTATGGACGAGGCGCGGTTGATGCTAAGGGCCCGCTGGCGGCCCTAATGGTGGGGGGAGCAGAGGCGGAGTTTGATGAGGACAAGTACACCGTGATCGTGGCAGGTCTGGTCGACGAGGAGGGGGCGGGACGCGGCGCCCAGGCCCTCCTAAACAGCCTAAGGGATGTTAGTGGTGTCGTGATAGGCGAGCCGACCGGCGCGGAGGGTGTAGTTATCAGCTATAGAGGCAGCCTCACATTCAGGCTGCACTGCAGGGCCATGGGGGGCCACAGCTCCGCCCCCTACGTGGGCGAGTCGGCGCTTGACAAGCTCCTCGAGGCGGTAGGGGAGATAAGATCGATCTTCAACGGGAAAAGCTATGGGGAGCCGACCTCGGCGATAACTCAGCTGAGGGCGGGAGACTGGCCCACAAAGCTTCCGGAGGAAGCGGAGGCGGTCGTGAACATCAGGTATCCGCCGGGGATGGACGGGGCACCAATCATCGAGAGGATCGAGGCTGTAGCCTTTATGCGGGGCTGCAGAGTAGAGATCCTGGACTCCACCCCGCCTGTCTCGGCGAGCCTCGACTCTCCGACAGTCAGGTCCCTCGTGCGATCCATAATCATGAATGGCCGTAAGCCTAGAATCCTCAGAAAGACTGGCTCAAGCGACATGAACATTCTGCACAGGCTTACGCGGAATATAGCGGCCTATGGTCCTGGAAATTCCCTCCTCGCCCACACGTCGAGAGAAAGCGTAAGTATCGTGGACCTCGAGTTTTCGAAGAACGTGGTGAGGAGGGCCGTTGAGGAGTTCTTCAGGATTGAGCGGAGCTAGCTCCAGCCTCGAGTACCCTCTCCGCAACCAGTGACAACCTTCTCTCCTCCCCCTCAACCCATTTCCCAAGAACGCCGATCCTAAGCCTAAGTGCGGAGGACATGCGCCTCACCTCCTCAGGGTTCGAGGACCCGCGGGTCGTGTAGGACCTTACTACCGTTGTTGGGGAAGTGAGACTAGTGAGGTCTTGGAGGCTGATCACGGCCGCTAAGCCGCTTCTCTGCAAAATGCTTCTCAGGTTCTTTTCGCTTAGTGTCCCCTCCGCGAGGGCCCTGGAGATCTCGCCACAGACCTTGTGGGCGAGTCTAAAGGGGACGCCGTATCTCACGCTGAGATAGTTGGCCAGCTCCACTATCCCAGCCTCTGGCCCACACACCTTCAAGGCCTGTTCCCTGTTGACGGCTAGGGTGTTGATGAGGCCTGCTAGAACCCTGAGGGTCGTTCTAGTCTCATGAAGAGTCTTCCAGACTGACGGCGTCGCCTGCTGAAGGTCGAGGACGTAGCCCCCCACCCTCCTCTGAAGGATCGCGACTAGCCCCGCGAGCTCCCCCAAAGCCTCTGCCGACTTCGTCCTAGCTACCTCGAGGACCACCGGGTTCTTCTTCTGAGGCATTATGCTGCTCGTGGAGCAGTACTCGTCGCCTATGTCCACCAAACCCGCTGTGAAGGCGTAAATCAGGTCCTCCGCCATGTCCGAGACTACCATGAGCAGTCTGAGCGCCGCAGACGCTAAGGTGACCGTGAAGTCGCGGGAGGATGAAGCCTCCAGAGCGTGCTCGACGACCCCCCTGAACCCAAGCTGCTCAGCAATCCACTCCCTGTCAAGCCTTATGCTGCTTCCACAGCAGGCCGCGGCGCCGAGGGGCGAGAGGTCTAGCTCCTCATAGGCCTTCACCATCCATTCAAGTGCGGAGAGGAGGCGCGAGGCGTAGTGCGTGAGGATGAAGCCGAAGGTTGATGGAGCGGCGACCTGCAGGTGGGTCGTTGCGGGATATATCGTCTCCGCCTCTGCCTCGGCCTTTTCCAGCACCGCATCGACTAGTGGAAGAGCCTCCCTAACCGTCAGCACCACAAGCTCCTTCGCCCTCATCCTTATCGCGGTCGCCACGGCATCATTCCTGCTCTTACCAAGAGCTAGGTTCCCACCCGCTCCCGGGGCCGCTTGGCTCAGGAAGTTCTCGACAACCATGTGCACATCCTCGAGGGCGGGGTCGTCTAGGCTCAGGGGCCTGTCGTAGACGGCTTTGAGGGCTCTCAGGGCCTTGGAGAGGTCCTCGTCGCCTATGAGTCCTAGGCGATTAAGCATCCTGAGGTGGACAGCGTTTATGAGGATTACCTGCCTATAGATCTCGGAGTCTATGCGTAGCGAGGACGTGTATTCCGCTGCCTCACGGGCCATCTCTTTGCCGAGTCTGCCGAGCCTGAAGCCCATTCCTCAGCCACACCAGACGATAAGCACCGTGAGCGATAAAGTTAGAGTTATGACGCTTAAAGTGACTCTGAAAAAAGGGAAAGAGGGGGGAGGGGTTGGATTTCCCCAGCCAGACACTTGAAAGGCCCAGAAGGCCGGAAGGTGTATCGCTCCAGCCTTCTGGGTCTTTTCTCCGTCGGGTGGGGAGGACCCCCCGGCTGTGCCAGCAGGCGCAGGGAGCATCCCTGCTCCCCTCGGGGACCGTCCAGCATCGGACGGGACGCAAACACGGCCATGGCCCCTTTGTGCCCAGGTGTGTCGGTCCCGCTCTCACCCAACCACTATACAGAACCGATGCTAGAAACGTTACATAAGCATTTAGAGACCAGGCTGAAAATAATGGCCCACCATCCAAGGACATATAAGACTCTAAAGGAGCTAATACTACCAAGACAGAAACACTACACTCCATCAAGCATAGAAGGCTTAGATGAAGGAGATAGGAGTGGTAAGGAAGCAGAAGCCTAAACTAGAACACAGCAACATCACAATACAGCTAGACCTATGGGGCAACAAAGTGATATTCAGGGGAAAAGGACAGACAACACCATACGGATACCCGAAGGCCGAAACGTAGATCTATCATAGAGGTGCCCACACCGTAGCGGGGGCCCGCCGAGAGGAGACACATAGGCCTAGGCGTAAAAGGCCATAATAAATCCAGCGCCAGGGCCTTCCAAGCACGGGTGGAGCCACGGGGTCTTTCCCGGAGACTTCTAACAGATCTCGAGCAGCTCCCCACCGCGTCGGCCAATCAAAACTCGATGCCCCTTCCTCGGACATAACCCAACCTCGACGATGCCTGGAGTGACCTTCAGCTCCCACTCGGCCTTCTCCGGCTCGTTTATGGCTCCGACATCGGCGAGCATTAAGATGTTGCCGTTGTCTGTGATGACGGGTCCCGCCTTGCCCTGCGAGGTCTTCTCGACGACCCTCCACCCCTTTCTCTGGAGGAGGATCGGAATCGCTGGAGCGGCGAAGGTCAGGACCTCTATGGGGACCGGAATGTTCAGCGTCTCCGAAAGCTTCTCCTCAGTCCCGATAAGAATGACGGAACGGGCTAGGGTCATCAGCAGCTTCTCGCGGGCCAGGGCGCCCCCCATCCCCTTAATCAAGTCTCCACGAACGTTACACTGGTCGAAGCTATCCACATACACATCCACCGAGGAATAATTCGCTAGGCTCCCGATCCTGAAGCCCGCCTTCGAGGCAGCCGTTTCCGACTGGAACGAGGTCGGTATGACACACTCCACTGCCCCCGGCGGCGCGGCCCTAGCCAGCTCACCTATAAATCTGGCAGAGGTTCGACCTGTGCCAAGCCCAAGCACCAGTCCCAGACCCAGAGAGAGAACCCTCTCAACCGCCTCGCGAACAACCTTCTCGAGCCCCGCCGCTTCGCGTTGCTCCTCCAGCCCCATCCCACCGCCGAATAGCCGCTCACGAAAAGAATTAACTCTTAGTCCCGCAGGAATAGCGGTGAGGCTCTAGGCCGACAACTAATTATATCGCTAGGGAGATAAGCTGGGTCCGGCTGGTGTGGTCGCTGTGGGGCTCCTTAGCCGCCTAATCAAGAGGCTGCGACCGAGGCGAGGCAAGGTCGTAAGTCCGAGCAGTGAGGACTTAGAGAAGGCCGCAGGCATTATTGGCTCGATGGGGGGTGACGGCGAGCTGGCTCGGCTCGAAAAGAGGCTCGAGGAGCTCCGGAGAAGGCTGAAAGACATCGAGGATAGGGCGGGGTCCTGCGGGTAGTTTCGGCACCACATTTATATAGTGATGGATGGATCATCCATCCATGATCTTGGGGCGTAAAGCAACAACCCTCGCCATCGCCGTACTCCTCTTAGTCGCCGGGTTTGCCGGGGGTCTGGGGGCCTCGGGTTATCTACTGCCCCCAGGGACAACTACTCTTACAAAATCAGTTACTACGACGCGCGTAGAGACAGTTAGGGCGGCTGAGACTGCCACAACGAGCACCATCACCGTCCGCATCCCCACTACAATAACCACTACTATCATCGAGGCAAGGACATGGGCTCCTCGCGTCCCCCTAAAGCTCGAGGTAAAGTATTCGCGGCTATTCGAGATAACACTCATAGACGGATTCAAAGTGGTTAGGGACGCCTTGAACCGTTCATTCGTACTGGTCCCTAGGGGCTCACAGCCACCAGCCTGGGCCGCCGGCAAGACCGTTGTGTACACCCCTGTTGAGAGGGTCGTCCTAATGTCTGCTACGCATGTAGCCCTGATGGAGCGGCTACGCGAAAAGAATCCCCAGATCCTAGATAGGGTTATCGGCGTCATGTGGGGCGGCCAATACGAGTGGTACTTCGAAGAGTTCGCGAGGCGTGTTTCGGCTGGCATAATCAGGGATGTCGGGCCTGACTACCAGCCAAACCTTGAGGAAATAATCTTGCTGAAGCCTGACCTAATCATCATCTATACCTACCCCGGCTTCGACGTTCCCGCAAGACTAGATGAGCTGGGTCTCGCATATGTCGTGGACAACGAGTATCTAGAGGAGAACCCCCTAGGCAGGTTCGAGTGGATAAAGTTCGTCGCAACCTTCTTCGACATGGACCAGGAGTCATACGAGATATTCGCTGATGTGGAGCGTGAGGTTCTGAAAATCACGGAAAGGGTAGCCCAACCAAATATTTCCCACCCGAAGGTGTGCTGGTTCATGGTCTACCGCGGAACATTCTACGTGGCCGGTGGGAGGTCTTTCCCCGCCAATACCCTCTCGATGCTGCGCGCGGTCTACGGATTCTCTGACACGTCCTCGACGGGAAGCATAGTCTCAAATATTGAGGAGGTCCTCTCGAGATGCTCCGACGCCGACGTCGTGATCTACCCAACGAGCTTTGTCTCGAACATTAGCGACATCTTAGCGGAGGCGCCCGAGCTCGCCGCGGTCAAGGCCTTCAAGGACTCGAGAGTGTATAGCTACGCGCCCACGATATACCAGCTGGGATACTACGACACCGAGGGCTGGTTTAGGGACTTGGCCGCGATACTATACCCAGAGCTCTTCCCCGGCGAGGAGCTGAAATACTTCAGGAGGTTGGGCGGTTAATGGAGATCCGCGCTGGTGCCTGCCATCGGGTCGTCGGCGCGTCCCGCCAGAGGGCCAGGTTAGAGCTCCTGCTCACGATGATTGTGGTTTTACTCGCCCTGTTCGTCTTCTCAATCCTCATCGGTGGGGGAACTCTCGGGCTTGGCGAGGCTGTTGCGGCCCTCTTCGGCTGGTCAAGCCCAGAGAATAACATGGTTATGCATAGCGTCAGGCTTCCCAGAGCACTAGCTTCCATGCTCTGCGGAGCGGCCCTCGGGGTCTCTGGCGCCGTACTCCAAGCCCTATTCAGGAACCCCCTCGCCGACCCATACATCCTAGGAGTCTCGGCTGGTTCAAGCCTCACTCTGGCCCTCTCAATATTGCTGGGCGTCACTTTTGGGTGGTGGGGGGCCTATAGTCCATACTCGCTCTACCTCTCGGCCTTTATGGGAGCCCTGGCCGTCACCCTCCTGATGATGATTGTCTCAGGCTTTGTGAGGAGTGTAACGACCATTCTCGTGGCCGGGATAATGGTGGGATACGTCGCTTATGCTGTAACAAGCATAGTCCAGGCTCTGGCCGAGATAGAGCGGCTGAGAGTTTTCACCTACTGGATACTCGGAAGCTTCTCGGGAGCGAGGTGGAGCATCTTGGGGCCCGGGCTCCCCATGCTAGTAGCGTGCGTCGTAGGCTCTATGCTGATAGCCAAGCCGCTTGATGCGTTGCTACTGGGCGAGGATTATGCACGGAGTATGGGAATGAGGATGGGGCTGGCGAGGCTCGGTCTAGTCACTCTGGCCTCCGTGTCTGTGGCCATGGTGACGACGATCGCCGGGCCAATAGGATTCGTAGGGCTCTGCGCCCCCTACATAGCTAGGCAGGCCCTCGGGACGCCGGCTCACCGCACCCTTCTACCCGCCTCGGCTCTAGCCGGCGCGATACTCGCGATGTCCGCTGACCTTGCCGCCAGGCTAGTCGCTAGGCCTGTCGAGCTCCCCATAACGGCCGTCACGTCGCTCTTCGGAGGCCCACTCGTCATCTACCTGTTACTGAGGGGGAGGAGCATCCAGGCTTGATCCGTGCTCTGGGACTCGCGTCAGGCTACGGCCCACGCCCCGTGGTTAGAGATGTGAATCTAGCTGTGCGACCTGGGGAGTTTGTGGCCGTTATCGGGCCGAACGCCTCGGGGAAGACGACCCTTCTGAAGACACTGGCCTCTCTCCTGCGGCCCCTCGGAGGCGTTGTTTATCTCGACGGGAGACCGCTGACCGAGTTGAAGCAGCGCGAGATAGCGAGGCGTGTAGGGGTCGTTTTAACGGAGTCGGTCAAGCCTGGCAGGCTGACGGTCTTTGAGCTTGTAGCTCTCGGGCGCTATCCCTACACGGGGCCGCTAGGCAGGCTCTCGGAAAACGATAGGGGGGAGGTTATGAGGGCGCTGAGGGACGTGGGGGTGGAGCACCTCTGTAACGAAGTATTCAGCAAGCTTAGCGACGGGCAGAGGCAGAAGGTAATGATTGCGAGGGCGCTGGCTCAGGACCCGCGCGTCCTGATACTCGACGAGCCCGTGACCTTCCTAGACCCTAAGGCCCGGGTTGACATCCTCCTATCCCTACGCAGGATATGTAGGGAGAGACACATAGCCGTGTTGGCCTCGCTGCACGAGATTGAGCTGGCTCTACGCCTAGCTGACAGGCTCCTTGTCGTCCATGACGGCTTTGTCGAGTCGTTCGACTCTCCGGAGGAGTTTGTTGCGAAGGATGGACCCGAAGCCCTATACGGCCTAGAAGGGGACGCAAACTTCAGCGCCGTGCACATGGCCATGGAGCTGCGGCACCACCGCAGCCGCCAGCCCGTCTTCGTCATAGCCGGAGCAGGAACTGGCGCGCTAGTCTATAGGATGCTGTCGAGGCTCGGATATCCCATCATTACTGGAGTACTCCATAGGGGGGACATCGACTATAGCGTCGCTTCGCTCCTCGGGGCTAGGGTCGTGTCGGAGGAGCCCTTCAGACCTGTGAGCAGGGAGGCCTTCGAGGAGGCTCAGGAGGCTGCTGGAGAATCCTTCGCCGCAATATACACCTCCCCACCCCTAGGCCCCATGAACTCCGCTAATCAGCTACTCGCAAAGCTCTTAGCGTCTTGTGGAGTGCCTCTCATAGTTTACGGAGGAGGGGCGGTGGACGGCGCGTGGAGGAGGGCATCCACACTCTCGGAGGTCGCTTCGGCGCTAGAAGAGCTGGAGCAGCATAGACCCCGCTCAGGGCCGCGGCAGGTCAAGCCCAGCTGCCAGTCCACAGCTCACCTTAATACAGGGGCGGGCCCCATGGCTCCTCGTGATACCTGAACACGCTGTCACCTTCTTCACAAATATACAGAAAGCACTATCACGGCTAGTTTTAGTCTCAGAACTTGGGACCGAGCCAATCGATCTTGTTTGTGGCCTCGACGTCTCATATAGGGGGAAGGAGGGTGTGGCCGCGGCCGTTGTCTGGTCTTTAAAGAGTCGGGCGATCCTAGAGACCTCGCTTTACAAGGGCGAGGTGTTGTTCCCGTATCTGCCGGGTTTGCTGTACCTGCGGGAAGCGCCGCTGATGCTGACAGCCCTCAAACGCCTCAAGTCTCCTCCAGAACTACTGCTCGTGGATGGGCATGGGCTGGCGCACCCTAGGAGGGCTGGGCTTGCCAGCCTGGTCGGCCTCCTAGCAGACACGCCCTCGATCGGTGTGGCTAAATCGCTCCTTTACGGAGAGGTCGTCGCCGACGGGGGCGTCGAGTATGTCTTGGTCGGGGGAGAGCGCGTCGGCCTAGTCTATAGGTACAAGGCTAGGAGACGCCTCTACCTAAGCATCGGCCACAAAACAGACTTGAAGACGCTGAGGGCCCTGCTCAATAGGCTCGGCGACGATCTACTCCAACCCCTAATGCATGCACACAGAGAATCGCGGAGAGCGGCTAAGGCTGGTTAGGCCTGCGTTGCTCCAAGCTTCGCGTTCGTCTTCGCCTCCATCAACCTCTCGGGCCAGCCCTCCTCGACGAATCTAATCGCCTCCATCGCAGCCATGCAGCCGAAGCCAGCCGCGGTGATAGCCTGCCTATACCTCTTGTCATGGACATCCCCCGCGGCGAAGACCCCTCTAACGCTAGTCTCCAGCCCGTTGTATATCTTGACGTATCCCTCTTCGTCTAGCTCCAGCTTCCCGCGAAAGATCTCGGTGTTGGGTTTGTGGCCTATCGCGACGAATACTGCGTTGCAGGGGATCACACTCTCCTCCCCCGTAAGCCTGTTAAGGACCTTCACGCCCTCCACCCTCGTTGCCCCAATTATCTCGGTTACCACGCTGTTCCAGACGAACTCGATGTTAGGCGTCGAGAGGGCTCTCTCCTGCATAATCTTAGAAGCCCTAAGCTTGTCTCTCCTATGCACGACTACCACTTTCTCGACAAGCCGGGAGAGATACAGCGCATACTCCATAGCACTGTCACCTCCCCCCACCACGACCGCGCACTTAGACCCCTTGAAAAGCGGCCCATCACAGGTGGCGCAGCTTGACACGCCCCGCCCAATCAGCCTTTTCTCAGACTCGAGGCCGAGCCACCGCGGTGAAGCCCCAGTAGCGATAATAACTGCCTTACTGGCGAAGGTCTCGCTCGCCGTCCTGACTATCTTCGGATAGCTGGCGAATTCGACCTCTTCAGCATCATCATAGACTATCTTGACCCCCATCCTCTCGACCTGCTGCCTCATATTCTCCATGAGGTCCGGACCCATGACGCCCTCCGGGAAGCCGGGGAAGTTCTCCACCAGCCCGGTAAGCATTAGCTGACCCCCAGGAGTTGAGCCTGCGATCAGCAGCGTCTTAAGGCCCGCCCTAGCGGAGTATATTGCCGCCGTATACCCGGCAGGCCCGGAGCCGATAACGAGTATATCGTATATCTCGCTGTCCTGCACAAAACCAATCTATGCGATCCTACTCTATATATTTAATTATCTTGGACCTAACGCGGTTTCTTGAAATACTCGCGGAGATCCATCACCGAGAATGATCTGGTGTCGGTCGGCGCTAAAGTTTTTCCGGCCATGTGAGACCACTCTAACTATAACCATAATTTGAAGTAATGGGGGAGGAAAAGAGGGGGGAGGGGTTGTTAGGCTTCACCCGACTCTAGAGAACCCAGAAGGCAGGGAGGGTTAATATATAGTGCCACACAATCCATAGGAGGGCCTCAAGCTCTTCTCCTGTGGGCTGTGGGTTATTAATAGTAGCCGCTCCAGCATTCTGGGTCTTTTCTCCGTCAGGCTTGAGCAATAATCCCGGCCTTCTGGGTCTTCAAGTTTAGACATATGGTCTTCAAGACTTCTTCTATGTCCCTGCCATTTATCCTGTATCCCTTTATGCTTAGTGTCAGTGTCTCGAGCGCGTTTCTAGCCCTTGTTTTGTGGTAGTGGGTCTTCCCACCCCTATCCCATAGGCCGAAATAGTCCCTGACCCTACACCAAGACGACCACTCCGCATAGGTAAAGACCTCCACAAGAGACTCCAAGGCCGAAGATCTACCACCTACCCCCAACACCTCAACAAGCCTATTGTAGGCCGGATACCTCCTACCAGCCTCCCCAGCAATCATCCTAGCCACCTCCTCCAACTGCTTCTCTATGGATGAGATAGCTGGCTTCAGCGTAATCCTCTCACGCCCCGATAACGCTTTGGCCTTATTGACAAGTCGTGTGTAGGTCTTCATAAGAGACCTATAGGCCAGAATCATCCTACGCATGACTAGGAAATCCTCAGTAACCCTCCTGAACCACCTCTCCTCAATACTCATCAGCACCTTTATGTCTCCCCTAGAGCTCTTCGGCAACCTATGCTCCCTGCGCACCTTCTCAATCAACGTAAGCCTCCTAAGATAATAGACCCCTACTCCCCTCCTTAGTAGTTCTATCGCGCCGTCCGTGTGTTGGGGTGGTAGTGTATCCATGAATAGCTTGTCTCCGGGCCCAGCCGTGATCTCGCTGAAGCCATCTACGTGCTTGAAAGTCGTTTCGTCCTAAGTATATGTGATCCTGGAGCGCTCCTTGTTCTTCTTAGTTCTATGTACGTCCTCATAGAACTTCAATATCCCTACACGCCCTCGTTCTGTATCTTTATCTCGTATTGCCTCGCAACTATATGGAACCTCTCCACCATCCCACTCCATCCACATCACCCGTTTCGGAGAAGAACACCAACCAGCCCCGCATATAAGGAATAGTGGCCCCAATAACCGGGCCATCACTAACTTGGACTCA
>Ga0079995_1077436_pt1 | contig 11074 bp, 7 predicted proteins | sample FaiFalFF_MnMetaG_2_FD_69198 | JGI IMG/M metagenome (GOLD analysis project Ga0079995, IMG submission 69198) | Freshwater microbial communities from Yellowstone National Park, Wyoming, USA - Fairy Falls C (FF_Mn_C) (SPADES assembly) (version 4) | ecosystem: Environmental > Aquatic > Freshwater >... | reverse complement strand
CTCCCTCGCCCATCACTTCACTGCGGTCTCCATCCCACCCTGGTTCGACACGCACGTTCTGATCTTCGGCTCGTATTATAGCGCGTTTTCTGCTTCAATCCCACCGTGGTTCAATGAGCACAGAACTCATCGCTCAACTTGCCCACCCACAGTCGAAGCCTCAATCCCACCGTGGTTCAATGAGCACCCCCCCACCCGATGATCCCCCTCCACCATTTCCGTTGCTTCAACCCCACCCTGGTTCGATCAGCCCCCTCCAGCGATCTAAGTCGTGCCGCTTCAGTATATCGGTTTCAATCCCACCTTGGTTCGATTAGCACCCAGACACTTCGACGGGCTTGCTCTCGACATTCGCATCGTTTCAATCCCACCTTGGTTCGATTAGCACGAGTTCTACCGCGAGAGTGCGGCCGCGCACTACCGCAGTTTCAATCCCACCTTGGTTCGATTAGCACCGGGGACAATGCGCCCACCAGCTCTCACAAACTTCGGTTTCAATCCCACCTTGGTTCGATTAGCACGCCCATGCCGCCTCCCTCCTCTCCTTCCCCAGCGCGTTGGTTTCAATCCCACCTTGGTTCGATTAGCACTCCGCACGCTTCACCGACCGAGGATCAGGATCCATGTTTCAATCCCACCTTGGTTCGATTAGCACCGCGACGGGAAGATGACGCTAAAATTCTTCTGAACGGTTTCAATCCCACCTTGGTTCGATTAGCACATCCATCGGAGACAGCCGCTGTGCGCTTGCACAATGCGTTTCAATCCCACCTTGGTTCGATTAGCACCTTGCTCTCATGGCCCTCACCGCCACGAACCGAAAAGGTTTCAATCCCACCTTGGTTCGATTAGCACGTCGCCGTCTACCTGCAGAAGCTCGATGAATTCAAGGTTTCAATCCCACCTTGGTTCGATTAGCACATTTCCCCTACATCGTCCTCGGAGCGGTGACCGTCAGTTTCAATCCCACCTTGGTTCGATTAGCACTTCACATGGAGCGGTGTCGGCTCAGGAGGCGCATGGGTTTCAATCCCACCTTGGTTCGATTAGCACGACGTCGCCGCGCCACAGGATCATCCTTTCAACCAAGTTTCAATCCCACCTTGGTTCGATTAGCACGGAGAGATGTTCCCGCCCCGGTTGTCGGATCTCCCACGTTTCAATCCCACCTTGGTTCGATTAGCACTTCCCGCCTATCCGACGGGGAAGGTCAACCCGATCTCGTTTCAATCCCACCTTGGTTCGATTAGCACACGCTTCAGATCGCGTCATACGTGAAGGGGACGGACGGAGGTTTCAATCCCACCTTGGTTCGATTAGCACGACAGAGCACCAAACACGCCTATACGCGCGGGTTTCAATCCCACCTTGGTTCGATTAGCACGGAGGCGGAGCCGGCCTTGCGCATCGAAGAAGCGCGTTTCAATCCCACCTTGGTTCGATTAGCACGTTTTGGAAAGGCGTCGGGACCGTCGTGCTCATTTTGTTTCAATCCCACCTTGGTTCGATTAGCACGAGGGATCGCCGCCGGCGACTACACACGCACGAAGTCGGTTTCAATCCCACCTTGGTTCGATTAGCACAGGCGGGGGTGAGACGCCAAACAGCGCTGGGGAGAATTGTTTCAATCCCACCTTGGTTCGATTAGCACATCCATGACTCGTAGACCGGCCCTCTCGGCAACCGCGTTTCAATCCCACCTTGGTTCGATTAGCACTACGGAGCGAGCAATCTCTTTGCTCCGCACCCTCGAGTTTCAATCCCACCTTGGTTCGATTAGCACTTCCGATACCACAAGAGGAGGATAAACTATGAAGACAAGTTTCAATCCCACCTTGGTTCGATTAGCACAGAGTCACTAGCTCCCTGTTTCGCGTGTTTGGGGAACAGTTTCAATCCCACCTTGGTTCGATTAGCACCGCTCACCCCTCTGCGACGAATCAACCGAGAGCTCGCGTTTCAATCCCACCTTGGTTCGATTAGCACGTGTGTCAAGACTCTATTTTCTCGACGCTAAGTTTCGTTTCAATCCCACCTTGGTTCGATTAGCACCCCCTCTTCGGAACACGGCCACGGCCGTTAGGCCGCGTTTCAATCCCACCTTGGTTCGATTAGCACTTGGGGTTGCAGCTTGAGCAGACAGTGAGTGAGGTCGAGGTTTCAATCCCACCTTGGTTCGATTAGCACGCCGATGATCTATGTCCTCCTGAAGAGACACAGAAGTTTCAATCCCACCTTGGTTCGATTAGCACCTGAATGCACTGGGAAAGGAAAGGAGAGAAGCCGCAGTTTCAATCCCACCTTGGTTCGATTAGCACGGCGGTCAGCGGGCAAGGCCCGCTTCCCACCACAGGTTTCAATCCCACCTTGGTTCGATTAGCACCGTGACCGCTTGAGTATATGCTTGCGCTGCGCTCGGTTTCAATCCCACCTTGGTTCGATTAGCACCCGCGAGAGCGAAGAAACACAATCGAGATACGAGAGCGGTTTCAATCCCACCTTGGTTCGATTAGCACACAGATGGAGAGAGGAACAGCTAATCCGAGCAGCAGGTTTCAATCCCACCTTGGTTCGATTAGCACCATCCTCAATGATTCGCTCTCCGATGACTTGCTGCCCGTTTCAATCCCACCTTGGTTCGATTAGCACCGCGGATGAAGATCGAGGATCCGCTGTGGTGGGAAGTTTCAATCCCACCTTGGTTCGATTAGCACTGGGGGCAGCGTTGTCGCTTCGATGACGCGTCGGAAGTTTCAATCCCACCTTGGTTCGATTAGCACGACAAAAGGAAAGGGGAAGACGATCTGGATCAATCTCGTTTCAATCCCACCTTGGTTCGATTAGCACGCTCATTGCGTCGCGGCGGATCGCCGCGACGAAAATGTTTCAATCCCACCTTGGTTCGATTAGCACGACGATCGACATCATCTTCGCGCGCTGTTCGCGACGGTTTCAATCCCACCTTGGTTCGATTAGCACCTCCCGCATCCTCGAGAGCTTTCATGAACTCGTCGATGTTTCAATCCCACCTTGGTTCGATTAGCACGAAAAAGCGCGCTGACACGTCGCGGGCACTCGTGAGCGGTTTCAATCCCACCTTGGTTCGATTAGCACGCTGTCGCCGTGGGTGCGCGTACGTGGCGTGCCCAAGTTTCAATCCCACCTTGGTTCGATTAGCACACGTAACTTCATCAGCACCTCGGTGCTAATCGAACCAGTTTCAATCCCACCTTGGTTCGATTAGCACGATGCGCCCGCGGCGAAGCTCTATCGTCGCCATTATGTTTCAATCCCACCTTGGTTCGATTAGCACGGGACGGACGTTCCCCGTGCGGGGGCTCCTCAGAGAGTTTCAATCCCACCTTGGTTCGATTAGCACGGTTTCAAGAAGCTGGTTCACATCAACGTCCCCCTCGTTTCAATCCCACCTTGGTTCGATTAGCACTTGCTGACATCAAGAGCAAGCGAATTGCGCTGATGTTTCAATCCCACCTTGGTTCGATTAGCACCAGAATGCGTCCCCTCACGCGTCCAGCTTCGTTCATGGTTTCAATCCCACCTTGGTTCGATTAGCACTCCCCGCACGCGTTGGAATACGCGTGCGGGGGACATTGGTTTCAATCCCACCTTGGTTCGATTAGCACGCAGTAGATTACGAGCACGGAGTGCGAACACCTCGCGGTTTCAATCCCACCTTGGTTCGATTAGCACCCCACACCGCACGCAGACAGACCCATGAGTCTTCCGCGTTTCAATCCCACCTTGGTTCGATTAGCACTTCTCGATGCTGATGTCGCCGTGCGTCGGCACGCGCGTTTCAATCCCACCTTGGTTCGATTAGCACAGGAGGAAATATGCGAATCGTTGAGGATTTTCGTGCGTTTCAATCCCACCTTGGTTCGATTAGCACGCAATCCCAATAACCCCACGCTCTCGTCCCCCTAAAGTTTCAATCCCACCTTGGTTCGATTAGCACTAGGCGTTCCGCTTCAGCCGGATCGGCGCGTTATGGGTTTCAATCCCACCTTGGTTCGATTAGCACCGCGTGGGACGACGCTGTACAGCTCCTTCGAATTCTGTTTCAATCCCACCTTGGTTCGATTAGCACTTTCCTCCCCTCCCTCGGTTGCGATTGTAACAGCGGTTTCAATCCCACCTTGGTTCGATTAGCACACGTCGCAAGCTGCGCCCATCCACCGGCGTAGTCCGCGGTTTCAATCCCACCTTGGTTCGATTAGCACACAGGACGTGGTTGCCCCCGACACGGGGCCGTCGTGTTTCAATCCCACCTTGGTTCGATTAGCACCTTCTTAGCCATAGCTCACCCCCTCTACTTCTCGTGTTTCAATCCCACCTTGGTTCGATTAGCACCTCTGCGCAAGACCTTAATCACACGTTCCGTCGAGCGTTTCAATCCCACCTTGGTTCGATTAGCACAAAAAGGGGAATAAGAACCCGAGAATGATATGCCTTGTTTCAATCCCACCTTGGTTCGATTAGCACTGCCGTGCCAGCTCGAGTAATTTTTCTACCGCTTGCGGTTTCAATCCCACCTTGGTTCGATTAGCACGCGCGCGCGCCGGGCTTTGCGTTATCCATTCTTGTCCGTTTCAATCCCACCTTGGTTCGATTAGCACACGCTGCGCTTCTTTGAAATGATTCCGAGCGACGAAAAGTTTCGATCCCACCTTGGTTCGATTAGCACTCAAAATGTCGAACGCCTTTTTCACGAATGGCACCTGGTTTCAATCCCACCTTGGTTCGATTAGCACGGCGCAGCTCCTTGAGTGTTTCCCGATCACCCGTGGTTTCAATCCCACCTTGGTTCGATTAGCACCGCACGTCGGCACGCGCTGGTGCAGGATTGTGATGAGGTTTCAATCCCACCTTGGTTCGATTAGCACTGGAGGTGGGATAGACATCCAAAGCCCCCGCCCAGGGTTTCAATCCCACCTTGGTTCGATTAGCACGAAACACCGATGACGAAGTCGAAACGAAACAATCATGTTTCAATCCCACCTTGGTTCGATTAGCACCTGTTCGCTCAGAGCTTGCCGAACGCTTTAGCGCTAGTTTCAATCCCACCTTGGTTCGATTAGCACCTATGGGGTGGGCGCCAAAGGAAATGGGGGAAGAAGGTTTCAATCCCACCTTGGTTCGATTAGCACCAACCAACCGCGAACGCGGATCCCATGCCTCCCATTCGTTTCAATCCCACCTTGGTTCGATTAGCACGATCACCGTCATTTCTACCGCACCCCCTTCCGTGGGGTTTCAATCCCACCTTGGTTCGATTAGCACTTCTCGATGCTGATGTCGCCGTGCGTCGGCACGCGCGTTTCAATCCCACCTTGGTTCGATTAGCACCTCTTTTGCGAGGTTTCTAATCCTGTAATATAGTTCTAGTTTCAATCCCACCTTGGTTCGATTAGCACGGTACCCGTTGCAGGGCACAACCCCGCAGCTAGCGGTGTTTCAATCCCACCTTGGTTCGATTAGCACTCGTGCCTGCCCACCGATTGCTATTTTAGGAAACCAGTTTCAATCCCACCTTGGTTCGATTAGCACGAGCTACAAAGTGCGACGCGCATGGAGAAGCCAGCCCTGTTTCAATCCCACCTTGGTTCGATTAGCACATGATTTCTCCAGTGTGAAGAGGGGGAACGGAAAGTGTTTCAATCCCACCTTGGTTCGATTAGCACCTCCAACGCGGGACGTGCTCCCGCGTTGGACGTAACATGTTTCAATCCCACCTTGGTTCGATTAGCACGCCCAGGTGGCCCCGCGGGGCGGGGGACGAAACTTGGTTTCAATCCCACCTTGGTTCGATTAGCACTGACAAAGTCGTTGAAGTTTCCCTCTAGATAATACCCGCGTTTCAATCCCACCTTGGTTCGATTAGCACCGTAGGGAGGCGGGGAAGCTCGCCGCGCGCATGCTAGTTTCAATCCCACCTCGGTTCGATTAGCACTCAGCATCGAGAATACGCAGCCATTCGCATCAGATGTTTCAATCCCACCTTGGTTCGATTAGCACCTGACTCAATGCCAAGAGAGATGATATAACGCTTCAAGTTTCAATCCCACCTTGGTTCGATTAGCACTGGTCGGGAACTGGGATTGGGACTCTCACCGCAAGGTAGTTTCAATCCCACCTTGGTTCGATTAGCACTTGCTGCGGCTGTGGCTGATATAACGGGAACGGTTCCCAGTTTCAATCCCACCTTGGTTCGATTAGCACACGACCCATACTGGGGTCGGTTTATTGAACTTGCTGGTTTCAATCCCACCTTGGTTCGATTAGCACCCGAAATGGGCCAAGCTCACCAGTGGGATCAACAATAGTTTCAATCCCACCTTGGTTCGATTAGCACAAGCAACGAAGCAACAACGGGGGTTCACTCGCTCTATGTTTCAATCCCACCTTGGTTCGATTAGCACCCCCACATCCGCCTAATCTTCCTCTCCGGTGACGCGTTTCAATCCCACCTTGGTTCGATTAGCACTCGTAGTTGCGCGATAGTCCAGGCGCGGCTCGCAGAAGTTTCAATCCCACCTTGGTTCGATTAGCACTCATCCCGAATCCCAACCAAAACACTGCCGGATTAAAGTTTCAATCCCACCTTGGTTCGATTAGCACATTGTGAGCACGCTCGTTGCGCAAGCTGCCGCCACGGTTTCAATCCCACCTTGGTTCGATTAGCACTCAACTTGCTTCGCTGAAGTTTATCGAAGCCAACGGGTTTCAATCCCACCTTGGTTCGATTAGCACGGAAACAAAACTCGCGATTGCAAAGGTTCCAACGCCGTTTCAATCCCACCTTGGTTCGATTAGCACGCCCAGAGCGGGGCTCTCAGCAGTAGGGCAGCTACTGTTTCAATCCCACCTTGGTTCGATTAGCACGGCAGCGATCGTGTGGATCGCTTGTTCGCTGTCCTCGGTTTCAATCCCACCTTGGTTCGATTAGCACCCGGAAGCCAGAAATAGAGATAGAATACAGAACCGAGTTTCAATCCCACCTTGGTTCGATTAGCACTCGCCGGCCAACGATGCACGGCTTCTCAGCGCAGCCAAGAGTTTCAATCCCACCTTGGTTCGATTAGCACGCTCCTCGGATACCGCGAGCTCTATCGCCAGACATTGTTTCAATCCCACCTTGGTTCGATTAGCACCAAAAGAGGGAGGGGAGGAAATGGTAATACCCCCCTCGTTTCAATCCCACCTTGGTTCGATTAGCACTAGGTGAGGATACAAAGGACCAAGCATCGTTCATGACAGTTTCAATCCCACCTTGGTTCGATTAGCACTGACATCCCACGCATTGAGACGAGCTACGGGACCGTGGTTTCAATCCCACCTTGGTTCGATTAGCACCAGGGCGGGTCGCCCGAGTGGCAACGACGCAAGAAGTCGGTTTCAATCCCACCTTGGTTCGATTAGCACTTGTCGCCCCTGACACGGGGCCACAATCAGCCATCCGTTTCAATCCCACCTTGGTTCGATTAGCACCTACAAAGTTATTGAAGTCTCCTTCGAGATAGTATCCCGGTTTCAATCCCACCTTGGTTCGATTAGCACTACCGCAACGCCCACAGCGTTGCCGCTGGGCGACCTGGTTTCAATCCCACCTTGGTTCGATTAGCACCGCCACCACCTGTCCACCGCAAGCGTGCCAAGCCCCGTTTCAATCCCACCTTGGTTCGATTAGCACCGGAAGGCAATAATACAACAAGCACCACTGATATTACGAGTTTCAATCCCACCTTGGTTCGATTAGCACGAGTATATCTGTTGGATCCGGGCTGAGCGTCTGCCCGGTTTCAATCCCACCTTGGTTCGATTAGCACCAGCCCGTGCCCGAAGTCGCCGTTGTTGTTGACACTTGTTTCAATCCCACCTTGGTTCGATTAGCACCTGCAGACTGCTGCCCCTGCTGCTGCCCTTCAGCACCACGTTTCAATCCCACCTTGGTTCGATTAGCACAAGCTGCGCCCGCGACCGCATGTCGTTGTTGTTCTCAGTTTCAATCCCACCTTGGTTCGATTAGCACCCCTGGAGGGGCGACAAGATGTTGTCGCCCCTGATAGTTTCAATCCCACCTTGGTTCGATTAGCACTGAGAACCCCAGACCCCACGCGGCTTATGCGGCCGCGGTTTCAATCCCACCTTGGTTCGATTAGCACGACAGCCTGTTCTGCGCGCATAGTTTCCTCCTTTGAGTTTCAATCCCACCTTGGTTCGATTAGCACCCAGAGTGGCAACGACTCAAGAGGTCGTTGCCACCGGTTTCAATCCCACCTTGGTTCGATTAGCACTCTAGCTCCAACACCAGCCCAGATCCAGATCACGCACGTTTCAATCCCACCTTGGTTCGATTAGCACCAAGCCCGGGCGTGACAATGTTCGTCAAACGACGACGGTTTCAATCCCACCTTGGTTCGATTAGCACATCCCCCTGGGCAGCAGCACTACTGCCCTGTTGCTGGTTTCAATCCCACCTTGGTTCGATTAGCACGAAGTCCAGGGCGTCCTGCGCGCCGTCGGCGTGCAGTTTCAATCCCACCTTGGTTCGATTAGCACTCATCGTGCCTCCCGTAATATTACTTGCTCCCAAACGTTTCAATCCCACCTTGGTTCGATTAGCACACGACAGGCTGCTTGCTCAAGCCCTGGCGGAAGTCCGTTTCAATCCCACCTTGGTTCGATTAGCACCTGACGGAAGGAGGGGATGAGGTGGTTATCCCTCCCTCGTTTCAATCCCACCTTGGTTCGATTAGCACTGATGTTCTTCAAACAGCCCTGGATGAGGTTCTTCTCGTTTCAATCCCACCTTGGTTCGATTAGCACCGAATCAACCGAGAACTCGCCGGCTCGATATGCCCAAGTTTCAATCCCACCTTGGTTCGATTAGCACTTCAAGATCGAAGGAGAAGGGGATCTGCGACTCCTGTTTCAATCCCACCTTGGTTCGATTAGCACAACATCACGGAGGAAGGTAAGCACAACCTTTTAACCGTTTCAATCCCACCTTGGTTCGATTAGCACTAGTTTCATCCACGTCGTCAAAGAAGCAGAGACCAAGTTTCAATCCCACCTTGGTTCGATTAGCACGCGGAACATCTCGATGGGCTACGCACCACGGGCACCCGGTTTCAATCCCACCTTGGTTCGATTAGCACTCAAATTGAATACACAAAACTTAGCGTCGCAAAGTGGTTTCAATCCCACCTTGGTTCGATTAGCACTCCCTCCCTTGCCCCGCAAATTTTGCTACCCCCGCTCCGGTTTCAATCCCACCTTGGTTCGATTAGCACCAAAGGCGTCACGTCCGGCCAGAATCGCGAAAACCAGTTTCAATCCCACCTTGGTTCGATTAGCACCTGGTGCCGCCCTCAGGCTCCGTCGCCAGAGTGGCGAGTTTCAATCCCACCTTGGTTCGATTAGCACAACGCCCAGTGTGGGTACAGAAGATCGTCAGTCACATGTTTCAATCCCACCTTGGTTCGATTAGCACCCTCGGCGCGCGGGGCCACCTCGCCGGGGTCGTATTGTTTCAATCCCACCTTGGTTCGATTAGCACGCATCTCGGCGGGCTGGGTGAGCGGCGTGTAACCTTGTTTCAATCCCACCTTGGTTCGATTAGCACCGAAAAGCAGTGGCGTCATCGTGCTCTCCGCTCAGCCTGGTTTCAATCCCACCTTGGTTCGATTAGCACTCGCAGCGCTCGCTCGATACCTTCGAGATCTCGTACGTTTCAATCCCACCTTGGTTCGATTAGCACCCACTACCTCCGCCTCACACTCCCAAGCCTCATAGCGGTTTCAATCCCACCTTGGTTCGATTAGCACAATGGGAGGAGCACTTCCACAGCTCCTCCCCATCTAGTTTCAATCCCACCTTGGTTCGATTAGCACGAGTGGCGTCCTCGAGCTGGGGAGCTGCTGCTCTCTAACGTTTCAATCCCACCTTGGTTCGATTAGCACAAGGCTTCCTGGACCACGACGGTCCGAAAACACAGAAGTTTCAATCCCACCTTGGTTCGATTAGCACGAGCCGATGGGGATATGTTGTACATCGCGTTGAGCGAGTTTCAATCCCACCTTGGTTCGATTAGCACAAGGAAGGCCTGTTCGTATTATTTTGATGGCTCCACGCGTTTCAATCCCACCTTGGTTCGATTAGCACTTCCTCAAGGCGACGTCAGGTACAACGTGCGTCTCGAGTTTCAATCCCACCTTGGTTCGATTAGCACCTGAGTGGGCGCGCAGCCGTCTCAATGGCTCTTTGATCAGTTTCAATCCCACCTTGGTTCGATTAGCACTGAGATCCTGGAAGGCTCTAGCAACTTCCTGAGGCGTGTTTCAATCCCACCTTGGTTCGATTAGCACCGAGAAGGGCTGCGGCTTCCTCTCCCGATTGTGGCGTTTCAATCCCACCTTGGTTCGATTAGCACCTTAAAACGCTCAACCTCACGCCGGCATTTCGCCGTGTTTCAATCCCACCTTGGTTCGATTAGCACGCTGATCGTGATCTGCCCAGCAATGGTCAAAGCCCACGTTTCAATCCCACCTTGGTTCGATTAGCACACGCGCGACTTGTTGCCTCAATGGGAGGAGCACCAGTTTCAATCCCACCTTGGTTCGATTAGCACCCCGTATGATATTATGAGTGCCGGCTCCCAGTAACCCGTTTCAATCCCACCTTGGTTCGATTAGCACCTAGATGCTGCCTGTTGCCAGTCCGTTCTGGGTGCTGTTTCAATCCCACCTTGGTTCGATTAGCACTTCACCCGCAGACGCAGCCTTCCGCCCTCAACGCGGGTTTCAATCCCACCTTGGTTCGATTAGCACCAAAGACAGCGACCGGGCGATTCATGCGATCGCTGCGTTTCAATCCCACCTTGGTTCGATTAGCACCCATGAAATTTGGCCGAAAAGAACCAAATTTCGGCCCCTATTATGCCGTCGACTTCCGGTTCCTGTCAAGGGGGCGGGGAACGACGGCATCGCCCCAGCTTCGGGTACCCATGAGGCAAAAGAGGAGCTGAGTGATGAATCCCCCAAAGCCCTATTCG
>Ga0079995_1071305_pt1 | contig 11079 bp, 5 predicted proteins | sample FaiFalFF_MnMetaG_2_FD_69198 | JGI IMG/M metagenome (GOLD analysis project Ga0079995, IMG submission 69198) | Freshwater microbial communities from Yellowstone National Park, Wyoming, USA - Fairy Falls C (FF_Mn_C) (SPADES assembly) (version 4) | ecosystem: Environmental > Aquatic > Freshwater >... | reverse complement strand
GCCTCCGCCGACGCGAAGGGTTTTCCCGGTCGGCGCAGGCCGACCGTCGGCCATAGGCCTCCGGAGGCCGAATTCATTCGGCACGCATGCCGACCGCCGGCCGAAGGCTCTGCGCCGATTGCAATCGGCCTCTTCAGGCGCTGCGCGCCAGGCGTCGGCCTCCGCCGACGCGAAGGGTTTTCCCGGTCGGCGCAGGCCGACCGTCGGCCATAGGCCTCCGGAGGCCGAATTCATTCGGCACGCATGCCGACCGCCGGCCGAAGGCTCTGCGCCGATTGCAATCGGCCTCTTCAGGCGCTGCGCGCCAGGCGTCGGCCTCCGCCGACGCGAAGGGTTTTCCCGGTCGGCGCAGGCCGACCGTCGGCCATAGGCCTCCGGAGGCCGAATTCATTCGGCACGCATGCCGACCGCCGGCCGAAGGCTCTGCGCCGATTGAAATCGGCCTCTTCAGGCGCTGCGCGCCAGGCGTCGGCCCCGCCGACGCGAAGGATTTTCCCGGTCGGCGCAGGCCGACCGTCGGCCGAAGGCCTCCGGAGGCCGAATTCATTCGACGGACATGTTGCCGCCTCCAGCGTTGCCCCGCCCCTCCTCGCGGGCCTCGGGGGCCTTGCGCTCCCCTCGCTCCTCGCGGCCGAAGCGCTGCAGGGTCTCCGCCATCTCCCGGAGCCGCTGATCCACGCGCGCGTTGATCGTCCCCTCCGGATACCGGCCGTCGGGCCCGCGCTCCCCCGCGGGGATGCCGGTGAGGATCTCGATGGCCTCGTCAACGGTGCGGGCGGCCCAGATGTGGAACTTCCCCTCCCGCACCGCCTCGACGACCTCCTCCCGGAGCATCAGGTTGCGGACGTTGGCCTCGGGGATGATCACGCCCTGCTCCCCTGTGAGCCCCTTGACCTTGCACGTGTAGTAAAAGCCCTCGATCTTCTCGTTCACCCCCCCGATGGCCTGCAGCTCCCCCTTCTGGTTGATGGAGCCGGTGATGGCGATGCCCTGGCGGATGGGGGCGTCGGCGAGGGCCGACAGCAGGGCGCACAGCTCCGCGCAGGAGGCGCTGTCGCCCTCCACCCCGGAATAGGACTGCTCGAAGACCAGGCGGGCGGAGAGGGTCAGCGGCTTGTCCTGGGCGTATTTGGAGGCCAGGTAGCCGCTGAGGATGAGGACGCCCTTGGTGTGGATGGGGCCGCCCAGGCGGGCTTCCCGCTCGATGTCGATCACCCCCTCCCGTCCCAGGGCGACGGTGGCGGTGATGCGGTTCGGCCGGCCGAAGCGATAGTCCCCCAGGTCCAGCACCGAGAGGCCGTTGACCTGGCCCACCTTCGCGCCCTCCACATCGATGAGCAGGGTCCCCTCGGCGATCAGCTGGCGGATGCGCTCCTCGATGAGGTTGGAGCGATAGACCTTGGCCTCCAGGGCCTGGCGGACGTGCTCGGCGGTCACCAGGGGGGAGCCGGCCTTGCGGGCCCAGAAGCTGGCCTCCCGCACCAGGTCCGCCACCTCGGCGAAACGCGTGGAGAGGCGGGTCTGGTCCTCGGCCAGCCGCCCGCCGTATTCGATCACCCGGGCCACCGCCCCGGCGTCCAGATGGCACAGATCCTCCTTCCGGCAGAGGGTGCCGATGAGGGCGATGTAATCCCGCATCCCGTTCTCGTCCCAGGGCATCTCGATGTCGAAGTCGGCCTTCACCTTGAAGAGCTCGCTGAACTCCTCATCGTAGAGATACAGCAGGTGGTAGAGGAGCGGGCTGCCGATGAGGATGACCTTCACGTGAAGGGGGATGGGCTCGGGGTCCAGGGTGCGGGTGGTGAGCAACCCCATGCGCTCTCCGGGCTCCTCGATCTCGACGGCCCGCTGCCGCAGGGCGCGCTTGAGGCCCTCCCAGACGAAGGGGTTGACCAGAACCCCCTCCACGGGCATCACCAGGTAGCCTCCGTTGGCCCGGTGCAGCGCCCCGGCGCGGATCAGGGTGAAGTCGGTGTGCAGCACCCCGAGCAGGCTCTCCTTCTCCAGGCGGCCGAAGACGTTGGGGAAGGTGGGGTTCCACTCGATGATCACCGGGGCCCCCTGCTGCTCGGCGTTGTCCACCAGCACGTTCACGGTGTATTTGCGCAGGGCCAGATCCCCGAAGGCCGGCAGGGGGAGGGGGAAGGGAAGCCCCGGGGCGCCCTCCTCGCGGCTCCGGAACTGGTCCACGTTCTCGACGATGTCCTCCTGCACCGCCTTGAGGTAGGCGATCACCTCGGGGAGGTCCCGGTATTTCTCGAAGAGGTCGTCCATCAGCCCCTCGACCACGAAGAGGGCCACCTCCCGGTTCAGCCGGCGCAGCCGCTCCTGGGCGGCCCGCTCCAGCTGGCGGATCTCCTTGAGGGCCTGTTTGACCTCCTCTTCGAAGGCCTCCCGGCGGCGGCGGAGCAGCTCCTGCATGGCCGGAGGGAGAGCGGCGAACTGCTGGTCCGTGATGGGCCGTCCGCCCAGGAGGGGGATCACGGCGATGCCCATGGGGGTGACCTCCACCATCATCTCCTGGGCCATGGCCCGCTGGTTGAGGCGCCTGAGGATCTCCTCCCGCTGCTGGTTGATCTCCTTGAGGATGGCCTCGCGGCGGGCGTTGTATTCATCGCTTTCGAAGACGCGGGGGATCTCCCGGCGCACCCCCTCGATGAGCCGCTGCATGTCCCGTTGCAGCTCCCGGCCCCGGCCGGGCGGCAGGCGCAGGGCCCGCGGCCGGGAGGGGTCCTGGAAGTTGTAAACGTAGCACCAGTCGGGGGGCGTAGGCTGGTTTTTCGCCCGGGCCTCCAGGAACATCTGGACGCCGGTCATGCGGCCGACGCCGGGGGGACCGGCCACATAGATGTTGAAACCCTGGTCCGGGATGTCCAGCCCGAACTCCAGGGCGGCCACCGCCCGGGGCTGCCCGATCAGGCCGGCGAGGGGGGGATGCTCTTCGGTGGAGCGCAGCGGCAGGGTGTTCGGATCCACAGTGCGGCGCAGGGCCTCCGGCGGAAGGGAACGGGCCATCGGGCTTCCTCCTTCTCACACAGGATCAATGAACACGGATGCCGGGAACGAAGCGGTGTGCTCTCATGAAGCATAGTCCGTTTTGTCGTTTCGCTCGGAGCGGGGGGCCCTTGCCGGCGGGGAGGCGGCGGCCCACAAACCGGCGCCGAGGATCAGGGCCCCGCCGATCAGATGGGCGAGGCCGAGGGGCTCCCGGAGGAGGAAGTGTCCCAGCAGCGCCCCGTAGAGGGGCAGCGTGTTGTAGAACATCATCGCGCCGCCCGGGCCCAGCCGGCGCACCCCCGCGTTCCACGCCAGGAAGCCCAGGACGGTGGGGGCGATCCCGATGTAAAGGACAGCCAGGGCCACCTCCGGGCCTCCCCGCAGCGGCAGGAAGCGCTGTTCGATCAGCGCGGCGGGGATCAGCAGGGGGAGCGCCAGGGCCATGGAGAGGGCGGTGGTGGAGAGGGCGGAGCGGCGGGCCATGACCCGGCGCCCGAGGACCGAGTAAAGCCCCCACAGGGTCAGCGCGGCCAGCACCATCAGATCCCCGCGCCGGCCCTGCAGGGAGCGCCAGAACGTCGGGGAGCCGCCGGAGATCACGATCCCCACCCCGATCAGCCCCAGGAGGGCGGCGATCCCCTGCCGCGCGGAGAAGGGCTCCCGGATGAGGAGGGCCGTCAGGAGGCCGGTGATCAGCGGGCCCAGGCCGTTGATCAGCGTGGCGTTGACGGCGGTGGTCTCGCGCAGACCCCCATAGAGGGTGGGGGCGAAGAAGGCCACACCGGTCAAGGCCATGGCGAGCAGCAACGGGAGGTCCGGCCCGGGCCGGCGCTCCGTCGGCGGCCGGGCTCGCAGCAGGACCCCGAAGCAGAGGACCGCCAGGGCGAAGCGGAGGGCCGAAAGGGTGAAGGGTCCGATGCTGTCCCGCAGCCACCGCCCCAGGATCATGTTGGTGGCCCAGGTGAACGTGGCCAGGTTCACCAGCAACCCTCCCATCACCCAGGGAGGCAACGTCCACCGGATCCTCGCCGTCGCCTTCATCGGTCCTCTTCGTTCACGCTTCGGTTTCCCCCAGCTCCCGGAAGGATCGGTCCACGTAAGGCAGGGCGAAGCCGCCGGCGCCCAACCCGAACAGGACCCCGCTGATCCAGCGCATCCAGGAGTTGAAGGAGCCCAGGGCGTCGCCGACGTAGAACCATTCGGGCAGCCTCCCGCCCGTCAGGGCGACCAGCCAGGCGTTGTCATAGCGGAAGCCCCGCTCGCCGATCCCATACAGCAGGTCGTTGATCAGATGGGAGGTCCCATCCAGGGCGATGGGCAGGGTGAGGAGGAAGAGGGCCCACCACGGCAGCGGCCGCCAGCGGCGCCCGCTCAGGGCGAAGAGGAGGGCGGCCAGCCAGAAGCTGGTGTAGGTCGAGATCATGCGGTCCGACCAGGCGACCTTGTAACCGAAGACCGGGTCCCCGATGAAGGCGCGCAGCTGGAGGGGATCCTCATACGGCCAGACCTGTCGGATCTCCGAGAGGGAATACATCGGCTTGAGGCCGAAGAGGAAGAGGGAGCGCTGGGGGAGCTGATGGCAGAAGAGGCTGTAGAAGGCATACAGCCACCGCGCGGGGGTCTCCCAGCCCAGGTGCATCAGGATGGGGGCGAGCCAGGGGAGCCCCACGAAGAGGCCGTAGAGGAGGACGAAGGCCCAGATCCATTCCCGGGCCAGCCAGCGGCTCAGGCGACCGGTTCGATCCGACGCGGCCGCTATTCGCGGAGACGAGGCGGAGGAGGCCATCGACACCTCTCCCGGATCCATCCGGCGGAGCTGCCGGGTCTTCCCCATCCTACCGCGCGGCCCGGCGTCGTGCAACACGGGGCCTCCGGCAGGATTGCCGGAGGGCGCTCGTGGGCCTAAGATCGAAGCCCAAGAAATGATTCCACGGGAGGAGATGTCCATGCGCGCGCCGTTCTTCGGACCCACCTTTGAGGAGATGCGGGATCCCTCGCGCCAGCCTCCGGAGGTGCGGGCGCGGGCCCTGGCGGTGCGGGAGCGCGATCCCCTGGATCCTTATAACCTTTTCAACATCACCTGGCGGGATCCGGAGGGTCGGATCTATTACGAGGTTCTCCCCCGGGCGCTCACCGGGGTGGAGGCGCCCATCGTGGTGATCTACGCCAAGGATTTCCCCACCGGCTCGCACAAGGTCGGGGCGGCCTATTCCATCCTGATGGAGAAGGTGCTCCTGGAGGGCCTGCGGCCGGGGGAGCACGTGCTGGTGTGGCCGTCCACGGGGAATTATGGGATCGGCGGGGCCTGGGTGGGGGGACGGATGGGCTTTGAGGGGATCGTGATCCTGCCGGAGGGGATGAGCCGGGAGCGCTTCGAGCGGATCGAGGCCTATGGGGCGCGGGTGATCCGGACGCCGGGCTCGGAGAGCAACGTGAAGGAGATCTACGACAAGTGCAAGGAGCTGACGGCGGCCGACCCGCGGGTGCGGGTGCTCAACCAGTTCAGCGAGATGGGGAACTATCGGTTTCACTATTACGTCACTGGCAACACCATTGTGGACCTGGCGGCGGAGCTGCGGGAGCGGGGGATCGGGGAGGGGAAGGTGGCGGCCTTCGTTTCGGCGATGGGTTCGGCGGGGACCATCGGGGCGGGGGATCGGCTGAAGCAGGTCTGGCCGACCTGTCGGGTGGTGGGCGTGGAGCCCATCCAGTGCCCCACCCTGTATCTGAACGGATATGGGGTTCACGACATCCAGGGGATCGGGGACAAGCATGTGACGTGGATCCATCACGTGATGAACATGGATGCGTTGATGTGCGTGGATGATCTGTCGTGCAAGAAGGGGTTGCAGTTGCTGGCGGAGGAGGCGGGGTGGAAGGTGCTGATGCGCTGGGGGGTTTCGGAGGAGCAGGTGATGCGGCTGTCGCAGATGTTCGGCATCAGCGGGATCGCCAACGTGCTGGGGGCGATCAAAACGGCGAAGTTTTACCGGTTCGGGCCGAAGGACGTCATCGTGACGGTGGCCACGGACGGGGTGGATCGGTATCGGTCGGTGCTGGCGGAGCTCACGCGGCAGTGTGGGCCGATGGACGAGGTGGAGGCCACGGTGCGCCTGGTGCACATCTTCCATGGGCAGGGGCTGGACTGGATCCAGGAGGGGACGCAGGAGAACCGGCGGCGGTGGCACAACCTGAAGTATTTCACGTGGGTGGAGCAGCAGGGCAAGACGGTGGAGGAGCTGGACGCGCAGCTGGATCCGGAGTGGTGGGAGCGGGAGCAGGCGCGGATCCCTGAGCTGGACCGGTTGTGGCGGGAGGCGCGAGGCTTTTAGCCCTCTGGCCGTGGCGTCTGGCCTCGACCTTGCGTTCAGTGGGCGCAGAAACCTTCCGCGGACCTCCATGGAAAATCCGGCTACCGGGGGTCCGCGGAAGGCTTATAAAATGATCCCTTCGAACCCCTCTCTTCTCCCCCCATCCCCAACCATCCGCTTCCCTTTCGATCCGAAAAGATCCCCCCATAGGGATCTGATCCCATGTTTCGGAAAAGGCTTCCGCGGACCCCCGTCGTCCCCAGATCCGTGGAGAAGCCCGCACCCCTTGACAAACCGCACGATCGATGCTATATTTAAGGCGAACTGGATTTCCGAAGGGGGTTCTCTCTCCCTTCCCCCACTCACCCCCTGAAATCGCAGGGCCTCAATCGAACCAGCGTGGGATTGAAACATCCCCCCTCGGCCTTGTGGGAGCCCAGAAAACGTATGCCTCAATCGAACCAGCGTGGGATTGAAACAGCTCGTGGAAAATCTGCCCGGCGACGGCCGGGTCCAGGCCTCAATCGAACCAGCGTGGGATTGAAACGGAGGCGGATCACGCCCTCGCCGGCCGGGCGCAGGGCGGGCCTCAATCGAACCAGCGTGGGATTGAAACCACATCCTCCGCCCGCAACTCCAGCGGCTGGGAGGGAGCCTCAATCGAACCAGCGTGGGATTGAAACCTAAACATCGTGGGCTTCCTGATCATGGTGGCGGATCGCCTCAATCGAACCAGCGTGGGATTGAAACATCATGGGGCGCGTGGTGGTGCACCCGCTCACTAAGGTGCCTCAATCGAACCAGCGTGGGATTGAAACCGTCGAGCTTGGTTCGCTTGGAGGGCGGCGACAAGATGGGCCTCAATCGAACCAGCGCGGGATTGAAACCGAGACTCCTCCGCGAGACCAGCCGAAACGTCCTCGTCGCCTCAATCGAACCAGCGTGGGATTGAAACAAATCTTAAGTCGGACGTCGCCTTTTGTAAATAGCGAGCCTCAATCGAACCAGCGTGGGATTGAAACCGTAAGATCCGACCCCGTCCCGAGCCAGGATGTGCTCGCCTCAATCGAACCAGCGTGGGATTGAAACGCGCGTCGTGATGGCGATGCGAGGGGCGGGGAGCGCGGGCCTCAATCGAACCAGCGTGGGATTGAAACCCCAGACACCGCGCTGGTTCCCTTCGCCCACCCCCCGCCTCAATCGAACCAGCGTGGGATTGAAACATGCCAACAGTCAAGGTCAGCACAGGGGCAGTCCGGAGCCTCAATCGAACCAGCGTGGGATTGAAACTCGGGACAGGAGCAGTTATTGGCGTCGTAGTCGCGAAGCCTCAATCGAACCAGCGTGGGATTGAAACTATGGGCTGACGATCCGTCGGAGATTGACTTTGTCAAGCCTCAATCGAACCAGCGTGGGATTGAAACATATTGATCGTCATCGCGGCGTTAACGGTGCTTTTCATGCCTCAATCGAACCAGCGTGGGATTGAAACTCGCGTTCTCGTTCGTCAACACCAGCATCTCGTCTGGGCCTCAATCGAACCAGCGTGGGATTGAAACTGGGCATCTCCATCGAGGACTTCGCCACCACCATCGCGCCTCAATCGAACCAGCGTGGGATTGAAACTCGGCCTAGGCGTGTTCTTCGGCGTGTCGTATTCTGCGCGCCTCAATCGAACCAGCGTGGGATTGAAACGCCGCCATTGCTTCCACCTGAGCGTTCCTCTTAAGCCAAAGCCTCAATCGAACCAGCGTGGGATTGAAACCGTCGTCATAGGGGTATTCCCGCTCGCGGCTTTCCACCGCCTCAATCGAACCAGCGTGGGATTGAAACCTGAACTTGAACATCATCTCCATCAAAAACAAGACTCGCCTCAATCGAACCAGCGTGGGATTGAAACCCTGCACGTCCCGCAGCGAAACCTGCCCCCCAAGGGCGCCTCAATCGAACCAGCGTGGGATTGAAACAGTCTTCAGGCGCTTCTTCATCCGCTTCATCCGGGAGCCTCAATCGAACCAGCGTGGGATTGAAACTTAAGAACTCGGAGATGTGTCGTGGACGCCAGCTAACGGCCTCAATCGAACCAGCGTGGGATTGAAACGGGAACGATGGCCGAAAACTTGTTTCGTACTGTGACAGGCCTCAATCGAACCAGCGTGGGATTGAAACCTTTCGACGCCAGCGATCGTAACTACGGTTGGACGGCCTCAATCGAACCAGCGTGGGATTGAAACATGATCCAGAGGATGCGTTTTTGATTTTCTCATTTGTGCCTCAATCGAACCAGCGTGGGATTGAAACGGGCAAAAAGGGCGGCGGGGGAGAGGGCTCGGACTTTGCCTCAATCGAACCAGCGTGGGATTGAAACTGCGGCTGTCTTACATTGTAAAGGCCGCCGCCTGGAGGCCTCAATCGAACCAGCGTGGGATTGAAACCAGCTTGCAAGTGGAGATCGCTTAATGAAATCTCTTGCCTCAATCGAACCAGCGTGGGATTGAAACCCCAGCGCTCGCCCGAGGCCATCCGCGAGACGCAGCGCGCCTCAATCGAACCAGCGTGGGATTGAAACCAGCTTGCAAGTGGAGATCGCTTAATGAAATCTCTTCGGCCTCAATCGAACCAGCGTGGGATTGAAACTCCGGAGGAGCTCGATCTCCCTCTGCCAGCCGTTCCAAGGCCTCAATCGAACCAGCGTGGGATTGAAACTCGCGCGACTGTATCGCTCGCTGAAGGCCGCCGCGCGGCCTCAATCGAACCAGCGTGGGATTGAAACGCGAGCTGTGCGGGTGGCGGATCTGGCCTGGCGCGTGGCCTCAATCGAACCAGCGTGGGATTGAAACCGCAGAGAACGAAGCCGATGTCCGCCTTCAAGGACGTGCCTCAATCGAACCAGCGTGGGATTGAAACCCTCAGCGGCCTCGACGTCCGAGCACGTGAAGTGCCAGGCCTCAATCGAACCAGCGTGGGATTGAAACGAAGGCGCGAAGGATCACTCCTCTTCCTCCACGATCGGGCCTCAATCGAACCAGCGTGGGATTGAAACAACAGAACACATCTTCCACCTCCTGCGCACAGATTTGCCTCAATCGAACCAGCGTGGGATTGAAACGGTCAGCACATCGTTCGCGTTCGGGGCAGCATCGGAGAGCCTCAATCGAACCAGCGTGGGATTGAAACGGCAATCTCATTACCGACCGGAAGAACGACCAACATCGCCTCAATCGAACCAGCGTGGGATTGAAACGATTCAGGTCGGCCTGCTGACGTTGGTGGGGGGCTTCGCCTCAATCGAACCAGCGTGGGATTGAAACTCGTCTCGCGCTCCATCTTCTCCCTCCTGCGTGAGGGCCTCAATCGAACCAGCGTGGGATTGAAACCTTTTCCAGCAGCTCGTAGATCAGGTGATCCACCGTGTGCCTCAATCGAACCAGCGTGGGATTGAAACGAGTTCTTCCAGCGCTTGCTGTGCTGGTGGGGCTGACGCCTCAATCGAACCAGCGTGGGATTGAAACGCATCGCTTCATCGTGGGTTTTCTGAAGGCGTTTCCTGGCCTCAATCGAACCAGCGTGGGATTGAAACAAGAAGATAGGAATGACCGCCCGCTGATAGGCATTCCGCCTCAATCGAACCAGCGTGGGATTGAAACAAGTAGTAACCGACTACTAATAACATTACCTGTTCAAAGCCTCAATCGAACCAGCGTGGGATTGAAACTGCGGCTGGGGGCCCCGGCCTGGGCCATCCGAGTTGCGCCTCAATCGAACCAGCGTGGGATTGAAACGATCCCTCCCCCCTACATTAAGGTGCCGTTCATCAAGGCCTCAATCGAACCAGCGTGGGATTGAAACCCTTGCGGGCCAGTCCGTCAACCACGAAGGCGAACTCGCCTCAATCGAACCAGCGTGGGATTGAAACGAGAGGAATCCCAATCAGCTGCTCCATGTTGAAGACCGCCTCAATCGAACCAGCGTGGGATTGAAACCGTTCCCGGACTTCTACACCGCCGCCCCTTCGTTGGGCCTCAATCGAACCAGCGTGGGATTGAAACTTGTGGAGGGGGTGAAGACGATCCGCCCGGGGACGAGCCTCAATCGAACCAGCGTGGGATTGAAACGTAGCGAACGACGCCGCCGCGGCGGCGCGCCTCGCGCTCAAGCCTCAATCGAACCAGCGTGGGATTGAAACCGGCGGTGGCGTGGAGGAAGACATCGAGCTCGCTATAGGCCTCAATCGAACCAGCGTGGGATTGAAACGGGCTTTGCGAGAAAAGCGAAGGACCCCGCGGACGCAGCCTCAATCGAACCAGCGTGGGATTGAAACCATTCTGAACGCAAATGGTAACATCCGGGATCTGGACGGCCTCAATCGAACCAGCGTGGGATTGAAACGCGATACGCCTCATGGTCATGGAGCGGACACAGCGCGCCTCAATCGAACCAGCGTGGGATTGAAACGCACATAAAGCGCCTGAGCGAAGGCGATAACCTGATGCCTCAATCGAACCAGCGTGGGATTGAAACCCGGCACATACCCGCTGCGCAGCCGTTCCGCGTCCTCGCCTCAATCGAACCAGCGTGGGATTGAAACTGATCCCGCCCCCGCCGCCCCCGCCAGGCGGGTGGAGGGCCTCAATCGAACCAGCGTGGGATTGAAACGCAACCGCCACATCTGGGGGTAGGGGAAATGAAGAAAGGCCTCAATCGAACCAGCGTGGGATTGAAACAATGCCAGCGGCTTGGGAATACTGCCCGAGGCCGGCGCCTCAATCGA